>ENA-OBIT01000503-OBIT01000503.1-metagenomes-genome-assembly--contig:-NODE-503-length-17152-cov-9.43429_pt1 | contig 17152 bp, 12 predicted proteins | sample MGYA00153386_OBIT01 | MGnify analysis MGYA00153386
ACTCCCAAAAATTATGCTCAAACGTCGCTCCTTTCTTGCCTATTTTAGTATTGGTTGGGTGACTAGTTGTTTCCCGATGATATTAGCAGCCTGCGATCCGCGTCAAGCGATCGCTCAGGATAATCTTCCTAGCACAGGTGATAAAGATAGTCCTAAACCAGCCACGCAAATAAAGCCTGGAGTTTTTACAGTTGTAGGAGCTGTTAGCGATTTAGATAAAAATGGTTATTTACAAACAAAAGCAGTCGCAGTTTTAAGAAATCCTACCAATTCCCAACAATTAATTGCTGTCAATCCCAAATGCACTCATCAAGGTTGCGATGTCAAATGGGTAGCTGGAGAGAAAAAATACACATGTCCCTGTCATGGCTCGAATTTTGATGCCAATGGAGAAGTTTTAAACGGCCCCGCGACAAAGCCTTTAGCCGCCTATCCTGCTAAAATTGTTGGGAGTCAAGTCCTAGTTGAAATTTTAGCACCTCCAGTCAAACCAATCCAGCATATTCCGTCTGGACGTGGGCGCAGACAATAGCATCTAAATCGCCCGAAATCTGAATCGATCTCCAGAGTTGATGCGATCGACCATAATTGTTATGGGCTGGTATATTCTCTTTCCCATCTCCCCCTCCCCCCTCCTCATGAGTGAAAGTGCTATTCGTCCGGCTATAATTACAGGAGTTATTCCCGATTCGATCGCGGCAGAAATTGGATTTACTCCTGGCGATAGATTGGTAAAAATCAATGGTCAAAAACCTCGCGATCTAATCGATTATCAATTCCTATGTTCGGATGAAGTGCTGGATCTAGAAGTACTAGATGCTAAGGGTAAAGCTCATCAGGTCGAGATCGAGAAGGACTATGATGAAGATTTAGGACTAGAGTTTGAGACAGCCTTATTCGATGGGTTGATCCAGTGCAATAATAAGTGTCCATTCTGTTTTATCGATCAGCAACCACCAGGGAAACGCGAATCTTTGTATTTCAAAGATGATGATTATCGCTTGAGTTTCTTGTATGGGAGCTATCTGACATTAACCAATTTAACTACCAAAGAATGGGATCGGATCGCCCAGATGCGGCTCTCACCCCTGTATGTTTCCGTCCACGCTACCGAACCAGAGATTCGATCGCAACTGTTGAAAAATCAGCGGGCGGGAGAAATCATGAACCAATTGGCATGGTTTCAATCCCATCGGCTCGAAATCCATGCCCAGGTGGTGTTGTGTCCAGGGATTAACGACGGGGTACATCTCGATCGAACAATCCGCGATTTAGCTAGTTTTCATCATGGCAATCCACCCGCCGTCGCCTCCGTCGCCGTCGTTCCCGTTGGATTGACGCGGTTTCGCCCAAATCTGACCGAACTTGCTCCTGTCACCCCCGCAACTGCGAGGATTGTCATCGCTCAAGTAGAAGCCCTACAACAAGAATTTCAGCACCAATTTGGCTCTACCTTCGTCTGGTTAGCTGATGAATGGTATCTGATTGCGGGAGTAGAACTACCACCTAGCGATTACTACGAAGACTACCCTCAATTAGGCAACGGTGTTGGTTCGATTCGGCGATTCCTCGACGAATTTGCCGAAGAAATTGTGGAATGGGAGATGACCGAAATAAATCCCCCGCACACCTGTACCTGGGTGGTCGGCAATGCCGTCGAGAATGCCTTCCAACCTATCGTCAAGCAGTTAAATAGTATTCCAGGTCTAACAGTCAACTTAGTAGCGATCGCCAGCCAATATTGGGGGCAACAGATGACAGTCACAGGTCTATTAACCGGACAAGATCTACTCCATGAGCTACCAGGGCGAGAGTTAGGCGATCGAGTTTTAATCCCCAGCGTGATGCTCAAACATGATGAGGCTAAGTTTCTCGATGATGTGACAATTGAGGAACTAGCCCAAAAATTACAGATTCCACTAGTTCCAGTTAATGGGATTCCTGATTTTCTAGAAAAATTAGGGGAAAATAGATCGGGAGCCGATCGTTGCAAGTGGCTGGTGTCTGATGTAATTTAGACTGTAGTATCCGCTCTCCAGATCTTTTAAACAGTTTTATAGACTAATCGACTATGCTAACTCCGATCGAATTAATTCATCCCTTCAACCATCAGATCGCTGTCGCCAGCTTACGACCTCAGGGCAATTATCGCACAAATCTCGATCGCCTCAGCGCAATTAGATTTCCAACAATTTGGGGGATGATTGCGCTGGGTTTAGGTGGATTGGGAGCTGTGGAAACCGCACAGGCAAAATCAGTGGATTTGGCAGGTATCCGTCAGAGCTTGCAACCAGCTACGAGTGCCCAATTTAGTCCACGAAGGTCATCGATCGTTAAGCTTCACCCAGTTATCGCCCAAAATACTACCACTACAGCCCCTTACAGCAATCTCAAACTCCGCAACGACCTCAACCTACCCAAAACAGGTGGAGAAGTGCAGATTACTGGCAACAGATCCATTACACTCCTAGAAGCCATAGACATTGCCTTTCGCAACAATCGTCAAGTCCAAGCAGCGCGGCTGACAATCGATCGATCGCAAACAGGTATTGCTGGAGCGCAAGCCGCTCAAGCACTGCAAGTAGGATTCACAAGTACCCTCCAGAATCAAGGATCGCCCTTAGTTATTGGTAATCAACCTCAATTTGGCAACAGCAGCACCACCGATGTTCAAGGTCGAGTTCAAGCTAGTTACAATGTCCTCAGTGCGGGTCGAAATCAGAGTAGTGTGCGTGCTGCTGAGGAACAAGTTAGATTCGACAGGCTCGATCTGATTCGGGTCGAACAACTAGTACGCGGTCAAGTCCTCACAGCCTACTACGATCTCCAAGGAGCTGATTCAGCAGTGATTATCAACCAAGCCGCCGTCAGAGATGCAACCCGCAGCTTGAGCGATGCTCAACTCCAAGAACGGGCTGGTGTGGGGACTAGATTTGATATCCTTCGCGCCCAAGTGCAACTTGCGACCGCCAATCAAGATCTCACCAACGCTCAAGGTCAACAGCAGACGGCTCGCAAAAAGATTGCCCAGCTCCTAGTTGTCGATCAAAATACCGAATTTAGGGCAGCCGATACCGTGCGCGAGTCGGGTACCTGGAACTACTCCCTGGAAGATAGTGTAGTCTTAGCATTCAAAAATCGCCCTGAAGTCAAGCAACAACTATCCCTCCGCCAGATTAGCGAACAACAACAAATTATTGCCTCTGCGGCTGATTCCGCTCAGGTCAATCTGGTTGCTAGCTACGGTCTTGGCAAGAGTCTAACCACTTCCACTTCAGCCCAAGATAACTACAGCATCGGCGCACAGTTGAGATGGGACTTCTTGGATGGTGGTTCCGCCGGAGCTAATTCAAACCGCGAAAAAGTCAATCAACAAATTTATGAAAACCAGTTCACGACCACGCGGAATCAAATTCGGTTTGAAGTCGAACAAGCTTACTTTAGCCTCGGCTCTAGTCAAAAAAATATCGGCACTTCTACCCAAGCCCTGAGACAAGCCGAAGAAAGTCTCAAACTAGCCCGTCTGCGCTTTCAAGCAGGGGTCGGTACTCAAACCGATGTCATTCAAGCTCAAACCGAACTCGCTCGTGCTCGTGGCAACCGCATCACCGCAATTCTCAATTACAATCGCGCCCTGTCTAGTCTTCGGACTGCAACAGTTTTGGCAGAGTAATTTAGGCTTTAGGCTTTAGGCTTTAGGCTTTAGGCTTTAGGTGTTAGGCTTTAGGCTTTAGGTGTTAGGTTTGAGATATTTTTAATTTCCCCATGTCTCCATGTCTCCATGTCTCCATGTCTCCATGTCTCCATGTCTCCATGTCCCCCTATCCCCATCCCCCTACCCTTACCCCCTTGGCAAAACCGTCAAAGATCTTAATAATCCTTAATAGGGCGCAAATAATTTTAGGGGGTATTCAAGATGACTGTGATTAAATTTATCAAAGAGAACAAAGAGATCGTCGTCGCACAGGGGTCAAATCTGCGCGAGAAGGCGGTTCAAAACCAAATTGATATCTATACCTTCAAAGGTAAGCTAATCAACTGTGGTGGCTATGGTCAGTGTGGCATGTGTGGGGTCGAGATCGTCGAAGGGATGGAAAATCTCTCGCCCCGAACTGATTTTGAGAACCGCAAACTAGCTAAAAAACCGGATAACTACCGCCTTGCTTGTCAAGCCATGGTAAATGGGGCGGTATCTGTAAATACTAAACCCAAACCCTAGTGTAGGCGGAAATGTGCTGGTGAGAACTAGGGTTTCGAGTAGCTTGATTGATTGAGACTAGTGAGGAAGAGCGGAGAAGTCAAATATCCCGATCTTTCCTACACTCTCACGGGAAATGATATTCTAGTTTATATGTCGATCGAAATAATTTATAGAAATTACTCTAATGGAAACTAACAATTTAGGTTTTGTTGCCAGTCTTTTATTTATCTTAGTACCTTCGATTTTCCTCATCATTCTCTATATCCAAACCAACTCCAATAATACTGGCACTGGTTCATAAGCCCAAGCGCATCTCGACTCGATCCAAAAAGACTGCGGAGATTAACTCTCCGCAGTCTTTTTAGTTACATATGTATTTACCAAGCTCAGATTACGTCAAATATAGGCTGGGCTGTGTTTGCCTATATCTGTGCGCCTGTGATGTCAACTGAATTAAACTGTTACTAATTGTGGACGTTTGCTATTGCGAACGCCTTTAATTGCTTCAGCATAGTCAGGAGCGTTAAATACAGCCGAACCAGCAACGATCGCATTTGCACCAGCTTCGATGACTTGCCAGCTATTATTTGGTTTGAGACCGCCATCAACTTCGATCCAAGGATCTAAACCGCGCTCGTTGCATATTTGACGTAACTTAGCAACTTTGGTGACGGCACTAGGAATAAAGCTTTGACCGCCAAATCCAGGGTTGACGCTCATAATTAACACCAAATCGCATAAGTCGAGGACGTATTCAATCAGTTCCAGTGGAGAGCCAGGATTGAGGACTACACCAGCTTGCTTGCCTAGTTCTTTAATTTGTCCCAAGGTGCGGTGCAAGTGAGCGGAAGCATTGTACTCAGCGTGGACAGAAATAATATCAGCACCAGCTTTGGCAAAGTCAGCTACATACTTTTCTGGTTCCACAATCATCAAGTGGACATCGATAATCTTTTTGGTGTGGGGACGAACAGCTTCAACAATCAGGGGACCGATAGTAATATTTGGTACGAACCGTCCATCCATGACATCAACGTGAATCCAATCAGCTCCAGCGGCATCCACAGCTCGAATTTCTTCACCCAAGCGGCTAAAATCTGCCGACAGGATGGACGGGGAAATGACTAAGGATTTTTCGCTCATAGTTACTATAGTTCTCCTAAAATTAAGTTTTGGTAAAAATTTTTACAACTTCTACAATTTTAACAGGGGTTAGGGATCGATCGTACAAGTCGATCGAGCTGGAGCGCGAATCGCTGTCAACTGTCAACTGTCAACTGTTTAACAATATGCGATCGAGATGTTCTGAGCAACTAGCCGATCGAGATTGTGCAGATGATTTAGTGTAGCCGCTCTCACCGAGCGCAATTACCTCATACTCGGTACCTCACACTCTATAATAGACTGATACCGTAAACCATTCAGCATTTACCACTGTGGCAGCACCAGGAAATTACAAAAACACCGTAAATCTACCCCAGACTGAGTTTGATATGCGTGCCAATGCTGTCAAACGGGAACCCGAACTGCAAAAATTCTGGGCAGACGAGCAGATTTTTGAACGGCTGTCACAGTCCAATCCTGGCGAGATTTTTGTGCTGCATGATGGCCCGCCTTATGCCAATGGTACGCTGCACATGGGTCACGCGCTCAACAAGACGCTCAAGGATATCATCAACCGTTACCAATTGCTCAACGGGCGGAAGGTGCGCTATGTTCCTGGCTGGGATTGTCACGGACTGCCGATCGAGCTTAAAGTAATTCAAGATCTGAAGCCGGAGGAGCGTCGCAATCTCTCGCCGCTGGAACTGCGTCAGAAGGCGGCGGCATTTGCGCTGAAAACGGTTGAGGAGCAAAAGATCGGATTCCAACGGATGGGTGTCTGGGGTGAATGGGATAAGCCATACCTGACGCTGCAACCGGAATATGAAGCCGCTCAAATCGGTGTGTTCGGGCAAATGGTATTGAAAGGGTATATCTATCGTGGTTTGAAACCCGTTCACTGGAGTCCCAGTTCTAAGACTGCCTTGGCAGAAGCCGAGCTAGAATATCCCGAAGGACACGTTTCGCGCAGCATTTTCGCAGCATTTAAAGTCACTCACGTTACAGATACTTCCAGAGCGATTTTGGAGCCATATCAGGACGATCTAGCTGTCGCGATCTGGACGACTACGCCGTGGACGATTCCGGCGAATCTGGCTGTGGCGGTGAATCCCGAACTGAACTACGCGATCGTCGAAGTCGCCGGACGGGAGGACAATCATTACAGTGGCTGTAAATATGCGATCGTCGCTGCGGATATGGTTGAGGGTTTAGCCACTAAATTGAATCTCACCTTGACTCAGAAAGCGGTCATCAAAGGTGCAGATTTAGAACACACTACCTATAAACATCCACTGTACGATCGCCAGAGTCCGATTATCATCGGTGGTGACTATATTACGACTGAATCGGGGACTGGTTTGGTTCACACTGCACCAGGGCACGGTCAAGAAGATTATATCGTGGGTCAGAAATATGGGCTAGAAATTCTGGCACCTGTAGATGGGGATGGAAATTTCACAGAGGAAGCAGGAGAATTATTTAAAGGTGCTAATGTTTTAGGCGATGGGAATGAATTAGTAATTCAAGCATTGCTCGAACAAAACGCGTTAATTAAGGAAGAAGCATACCCACACAAATATCCCTACGATTGGCGGACAAAGAAGCCGACAATCTTCCGCGCTACCGAACAGTGGTTTGCATCGGTGCAAGGTTTTAAAGCAGAGGCTCTCAAAGCAATTTCGGAAGTAGAATGGATTCCCGCTCAAGGTGAGAATCGGATCAGACCGATGGTAGCAGAAAGATCGGACTGGTGTATCTCCCGTCAGCGCAGTTGGGGCGTACCAATTCCAGTTTTTTATGATAATGAAACTAACGAACCGCTATTAACAGCAGAAACGATCGATCGCGTTCAAAATATCTTTCGCGAACATGGTTCTAATGCGTGGTATTCGATGTCGGTTGAGGAGTTATTACCCGAAGCTTATCGTCACAATGGACGCAGCTATCGGCTGGGGACAGATACGATGGATGTCTGGTTTGACTCTGGCTCCTCCTGGGCGGCGGTAGCCAAACAACGAGACAATCTCGCCTATCCAGCCGATATGTATCTAGAAGGCACCGATCAACATCGGGGCTGGTTCCAATCTAGTTTACTCACTAGCGTCGCCAATAATGGCATCGCTCCATTTAAAACCGTCCTCACTCACGGCTTTGTGCTGGATGAAAAAGGTGAGAAGATGAGTAAATCATTGGGGAATATCATCGATCCGATGGTGGTGATGAATGGTGGTAAAAACCCGCAAAAAGATCCAGCTTATGGAGCTGATATCGTGCGGTTGTGGGTATCATCGGTAGATTATGCCAATGAAGTAAGAATCGGCCCAAACGTCCTCAAACAGTTGTCTGATGCTTCCCGCAAAATCAGGAATACAGCAAGGTTTCTACTCGGAAATCTCCACGACTTCGATCCGGCGAAAGATGCCGTTCCCTACGCGGAATTACCAGAACTCGATCGATATATGTTGCACCGGATGAGTGCAGTATTTACCGAAATTACCGAATCATTCGATCGCTATCAATTCTTTAAATTCTTCCAAACAATTCAGAATTTCTGCATTGTCGATCTGTCCAATTTCTATCTAGATATCGCTAAAGATCGGCTATATATTAGCGCACCAGACTCTTTCCGTCGCCGCAGTTGTCAGACGGTACTAGCTATTATCCTCGAAAATCTCACACGGGCGATCGCACCCGTCCTCTGTCATCTAGCTGAAGATGTCTGGCAATACTTGCCCTATCCAACCCCCTATAAATCCGTATTTGAGTCCGGTTGGGTAAAACTCGATCCACAGTGGTCGCAGCCCGATCTAGCCGTCACTTGGGACAAAATTCGCGACCTGCGGACAGATGTAAATAAGGTGATGGAACAGGCGCGAACTGATAAAGCGATCGGTTCTTCGCTCGAAGCTAAGGTGTTATTGCAAGTGGAAGATCCGATCTTGCGAGCTAAATTAGAGGAGTTGTCGTTTTATACGTCCGCACCTATCCCTAATTCGGAACCCACCCCTAATTCGGAACCCACCCCTAGCCCCTCCGAGGAGGGGAATAAGAGCGCAGGGATATTAGTTAATGCTGATGCTGCTTCTCGGACTCCGACGATCGATCGATTAGTCAGTATCCCCCAACTCGAATCGGTGCAAGAACTGTTGCATAGTGGGGGAAAAGTTATCGATGGGGCGATCGATATTGTCAGTGAGATTTACGACAGACAGCGATCGTCGCTGATTAACTTACTATTACTATTAGCTGCGGGAATCAGCTTGTATGTTGTCATCGGATTGATGGAAGTAATTAATCGCATCCCCTTATTTGAAACTGCCTTAAAATCTGTGGGGATAGTGATGAGTGGGTTATTTGTGGGGCGTAATTTGTGGGCAACAGATAAACGCCAACAAACAATCGATCGAGTATTTGCTTATAAGAATACGATCGTTGGTACCCAATCTTATCCGACACGTACAATATCTTCAGTCGAACCGACAGGGGACTTAGCAACGATCGCACCAACAAATGCAGCCATCAAAACACCCGCACCCCAACCCAAATCCAATGGCATCGACGAACTGCGGTACCTGTTCCTCGCGTCTCAAGTTGAGCTAATCGACGATGCGAGTAAACTCGAAGGATTGCAACATCAGACAACAATTGAAGGTGGCAAAATTGGGGTAATAACAGCAGAGGGCGTAAAATGCGATCGCTGTTGGAATTATTCACCCACTGTCGGAGATAGTAGCGAACATCCTACGATTTGCGATCGATGTGTGGATGCTTTAGCAGGTGAGTTTTAAATTAATGGATAATTGATAATTGATAATTGATAATTGATAATTGATAATTGATAATTGGGTTGTTAGAGTGGGGATTTCAACCCCACCCAAACAACAAGCTACAAAAAGCCCCTGCCTTTGGGCAGATAGTTGTTATTAGTCCGTTTTAAATCTTCCCAATAACAACTTCTCTCTCTTGATTCGCTGTCAACTGTCAACTGTCAACTGTCAACTGTTTACTGGTTGACTTTTCGCTTCGAGATTTTCTAGACGACTCTTCAGTTCCTGATTAGTTTTCTTGACTTCTTCCAATTCCTCGCGTAACTGTTTGACTGCCACATCCGAGCCGATTTTCTTCTGTACCTTCTGAACCCCTTCATCTGCCATCCGTTTGACGCGTCCGTCGGGACTTTGGGTGGCTAAACCTTGGAGTACACCGATCGCTTTGACGGTTGCCATCTGGCTCAAGGCACCAACTACCGATACTTGAGTGAGGAAGAAAGACTCGCGGGAGAGTTCGGCTAACTTCTCGACGATTGTGGTGAGATTTGTCTCTGATTGACCTTGAGAAATCGCGCCAAGGGCACGAATTGAGGGCAAACGGAGGGGTTGAGGTACTCCAGGTTTGACGTATTCTAGGATGGTATTTAGGGCTGTGGGTGAATCGGTCATTTTGCTCAAACCACCGATCGCACCTGCTCGGACAACTTCATTCCAGCCAGCGCGGGTATGAAGTACTTCCGTGAGGAGGGTAATTACTTCTTCCTGCTTATCCTTCAAGCTGGCGGTAGTCATACCACCCAGAGCGCGACAGGCGGCGGCTTCGACATAATAGCTTTCGTCCCCTGCTGTGACTAGTTGTTTGACTGCGGCGTAAGTTTCAGGCGTTTTGATTTTACCCAATTCATCAACGATCGCTTTCCGCACAAAGGCATCTTCATCACCAATTTCGGCAACGAGATTAGTAACAGCCAAATCGAGTTTGATTGTCGCTAATTGTTGCGCGGCTTCGAGTCGCACCGCCCAGAATTCCTCATTTGCTAGGCATTCAGTCAGTGCAGTGACGGCTTCGAGGTTGCCTTTTTTGGCGATCGCTTCAGTGGCATAGATCCGCGAAATCGGGTCTGGATCTGACTTGAGCTGTGCTTTGAGTTCGGGTAGGGGGTATTCGAGGGTGACGGTTTTTAAATAGTTATTACCCACATCAAAGCTGATGAAATCGGGTTTAGTTTCGAGGGGAAAATAGAGGACTTGTTCTTTTTCGTAGACGCGAATTTTGGTAACTTTAACATCAGTTACACCATCTTTAATATATCCAAAGCCAATCGGAATTTTGAGATCGAATAGATCGTTGTCGAGGGTATGAATACCTTCTTTTGCTTGAGTTTGAGTAACCGTCAGTTTGGCTAAGTTACTATCGCCATCCCAGCTATAAGCAACCTTATAATCTGGATGTCCGCCACGATAAACATATTGATCGAAGAGGAAGGCTAAATTGCGTCCCGTGGCTTTATCGATCGCGCGTAAGACATCGATCGTTTCGACAGTTTTATGAGCGTTATCATTGACGAAGGTATGTACGAATCGATCGAACGATTCATCGCCCAGTTCTGCCCGAATCATGTGATAGACACATGCACCTTTTTCATACAAGTGGCGATCGTATAATTCGATCGCTTCCCGATAGATATTAGTAACGATCGGACGACGATATCGATCGCTATCTTCACTCAGATAACTTTGAGCTTCACCGAGTAAATAATAGGCTGCTTCATTCTTATCATACTCATGTTCAGTCCACAATACCTCACAGTAAGAAGCCATCCCTTCCTTGATCCAAGCGTGCGACCAATGTTTGATCACGACTAGATCGCCGAACCATTGGTGAGCCAGTTCGTGAGCAACTAAACTCTCAGTATTAAAGTTATCTAAAGATGCCCGTTCGTCGAGCAAACATCGATCCATTAATAACGTTGTCGAAGTATTTTCCATCCCGCCGAAGATGAAATCAGCAACACAAACTTGGGCGTATTTAGGGAACGGATAAGGATAGCCAAACTTTTCGCTAAAGAACTCAATCATCTGAGGAGTTTTCCCCATACTCAATTTCGCCGATTCTTCCAGTCCTTTCTCGACATAATAAGTAACGGGCTTACCATTCCAACTATCGGCAATTTCACTAAACCTGCCTACCGCCAGCGTCATTAAATATGTCGGATGAATCTCCTTCTGCATCCATTGATAAACACGATCTTCGCCGAACATAGTCTGTTCGACTAATTCACCATTGGAAATCGCGACAAAATCCTTCGGTACCTGCACGCGAATCGCCGAAGTTGCCAGTTGTCCAGGATAGTCAAAACAGGGAAACCAAAACCGCGAATCTTCATCTTCCCCCTGCGTCCATACTTGCGTAGGTTTATCGGGATAATGTTCGTCGGGATGAATAAAATACATCCCGCGCTGTGGGTTTTCTACGCCATAATGAATGACTAAATCTAAGATTTTGCCAGCAATAACATTAACCTTCACGGGAATATGTAATAACTCCCCGTCATAATTAAACGCACAATCGGTACCGTCAATTTCGACTCGATCGATCTTCAGATCCACCGCATCGAGCGTCAAAGACTCGATCGTATTCCGCACGGGATTGAGCCGAATCGCACAAGTACCGTGAAAACTAGAATTGGGAATGTCTAGCACCAAATCTAGCGCAATATGTTCGACCTGTCCGGGTCGATCGGGATTGTAATGAGGGCGCGAACCAGGTAGTTGAAAGGATTTGTGTCCGTTACTCTCATCGAGATGGCTATAAGGCATAATTAGAATCTATGAATGCTGTTTTTGGATATCTAAGGCTTATCTTAAATTATGACGCTCAAAGACTTAGAATCCCAGTTACTAGCCTTGACACCTACCGAAAAAGAGCGCGTTATCCAATTATTGACGCACAGCTTGGTGAGTATCCAGCCAGAAATTGCCCAACCACCAGAAATTAACAGCGGCGCAGCCTACATCGCCAATACTCAGATTGCCATCTGGGAGCTAGTCAATGCCCAGGATCTCGGCTGTAGCGATCGAGACTTGCTCCAGATGTATCCCCAGCTTACAGAGAGCGATCTAGCCACCGCCTGGGATTATGCCGAAACCCATCCTGAAGAGATCGCCCAAGCCCTTCGGGACATTGATGAGTAATTCCTGGTTTTTAAAAACGGATTAATTTCACTTGGGTGACGATGGGCAAAAGAGAAAAACTAATCGTTGGCGTAGCCTCTCCTCTGGAGAATCGACTTACAAATAGTCCTCAGAATGCAACCTTTTCCGACATCCGTAATTTACTAGAATATATCGATTTCTATGTTGGTTATTCCAGAGTTCTCAACCACTGGCGAAACTGCTTCACTAAATTATTTTCCCCGACTGATGCTGACAAACTCAGAAATTGTAAAATATCTGCCGTTTTTAATAGTGGTAGCGCAATGCTGCTGTCCTGCATTATGTATTCATTTCCTAATAGCCCATAGATAACCAACAGTTGTCCATCATACCGCCAAATCTCTGGAACTTTGAGATCGGCATAAATTGAAAATCTATCGAGAGAGCTACTGGTAATATCGATTTCTACAGCCAAATCTGGTGGCGGTAGCTTTGTCAGATCGATTTGTTCGATACCTCTTACGACCGCCTCGTTTTGGCTGTAATAACACTGGTCTGGTTCTAGTCCTTTAGCGAGATCTTCTCGGCTACAAGTCAGCGCACCCAAACTGCGAATTTCCAGATCGAGTTCTTCTGTTGCTGTCTCGATTAGACGACCAAGAATCTTTTTATAGGTTTCATGCGGTGCAAGGGGCATACGAATTTCAAGGGTACCACAATCGTAAGTTAGTCGCATCGCAGGTTCTCGCTCAAAGTCAATAATGAGAGACTGATATGTTTGCCAACTGATATTTTTTAAAACTACCCGATCTGGACTTTGAATTAGTGTTGCGGTCATAACTGCTCCCAAGAGGAAGGGTCGCTGTAAATATTGTACTCAGAAACAGCAGAAAAATATGGGCAACAATTACCTATCGATTATTTATAGAATGACTTATCGCTCGAGCTTATTAGCTGCGGATCTAGTCCACCCGCAACTAAGATGCGGGCTATTACCAATCGGAAGTTTTGTTTAGTGAATCATTTAGTTTCGATATCTTCTAAAATAAACAGGTAGATCCAAAGCTTGATATGTCTGAAATTACCACTTCACCTACTGCTTCAGACATTAACATCGTCGAGCGCATTCTCGATATAGCCCTACAAGGCGATGATATCTCCACCACAGATGCACTTTTGCTGCTGAATCAAACCCATGTAGATATTATCGATCGAATTCGGGGCGTAGCCGACAGATTGCGCCAGATCCAAGTCGGCGATACTGTCACCTATGTCATCAACCGCAATATCAATTTCACCAACATTTGCGAACAGCACTGTAGTTTCTGTGCGTTTCGGCGTGACGAGGGGACTGAGGGTGCTTTCTGGCTGAGTACGGAGCAGATTTTAGCCAAAGCCGCAGATGCAGTCGCGCTGTCAGCGACAGAAATCTGTATGCAGGGGGGATTGCATCCTGGGGCGAAAATTGATGGTCGATCGCTAACTTATTATATAGAGTTAGTCACCGCTATTAAAACCACTTTTCCTCAACTCCATCTGCACGCTTTTTCGCCCCAGGAAGTCGAGTTTATCGCTCGTCAAGATCGATTGAGCTATGCGGATGTCATTATTGCCTTACAAAAAGCTGGCGTAGGATCGATGCCAGGTACGGCGGCGGAAGTCCTGGATGATACGGTGCGGCGGGTGATTTGTCCTGAAAAGATCGATAGTGCTACGTGGATTGAAATCATTACCACCGCTCATCGATTGGGGATGCCGACTACTAGTACCATGTTAGCTGGACATATCGAAACACCCAGCCAGCAGATCGCCCACTTAGAGCAGTTAAAACAGATTCAACAACACGCAATTAAATCCAATTACCCTACCCGAATCACCGAATTTATCATCCTCCCTTTTGTAGGAGAATCAGCACCTGCACCTCTCCGCAGTCGCGTCGGACGAGATCAGCCGATTTTAGCCGATAATTTATTGTTAACTGCGATCGCGCGGATTTTCATCGGCAACTATATTCCCAATCATCAACCCAGTTGGGTAAAGTTGGGTCTAGAAGGCGCGAAAACTGCCCTAAAGTGGGGATGCAATGATTTGGGTGGGACGCTGATGGAGGAGCATATCACTACAATGGCGGGAGCTAAGGGGGGGACGTGTTTGTCGGTTGAGGATTTGCAAGGTGCGATTCGGGCGATCGATCGAGAGGATCGGCAACGCAGTACTTTATATGAATTAATCTAATGCGATTCATATAGAGTACTGCGCGACCTTAAATGGTAGTTTAGTATGGGAGGGATATTCCCTGGGCGCATTTAGATTTTATTGGGATGAATTAACTCAACTATTATCTGAAGACGAAAAAGACACAATTTATTTTCTCGATAGTTGCAATGATGAAAATGTCATAAATAATATCTCTTCTGTTTTTGATGACATTTATATAAAACTTCAAAGCCAAGATTTTATACAATGCTTAGATAGATTAGAGGTTAAGTTTCCTAATCTATTTATTTATCATATGATTGAGGTTGCTAAAGATTCTATCTTGAGTTAGTAACTTGCAAGTAGTCATGAATATTACTCAGCCTCCCAAACTACCCTTCCTAGAATTCCTTGGCTGGCAGATTGCTGATGTTTATCGCTTGACTCAATTAGAAATGCTTACCAGTTACGAGCGGGGATGGCGGTATCGTCATATTGCCGATCTTCCCGCCAGTGAGTTGGCATTTATCGAACAACTTGCATTCGATCGCAAATCTTGGTTATTAAGTGAATTTATGGACTTTGAGATCGGTCATCATCAATTAATTCATCGTATTTTAGAAGGTTTTAATTGTGAGTTTCTGAGTGAATGTCGAGCATATTTTGGTGGCGGTACTCTCATTTCATTGGATCTGGGAGAATATCGTACGAGTAATGATATTGACTTTATCTGTTCCTTGGGATCTGATTATCGCAAGTTGCGTAATACGATTAGCGATTCTCCAGGGGAGAGGCTCTGCCAACGAAATCCTCGCATTTTACTAAAGAACAACTCCGATCTGGAAATCGAACGGTTTACCGCCGACCAATATGGGATTAGAATGGCGATTGTTGTTGATGGCATCCCGATTAAGACTCAAATTATTGCCGCGCGATTTGAACTAGATTTACCTCGTCAACCGATTTGGTCGCCAGTTGAGTGTTTGAGTATCACTGACTGTTTTACTAGTAAATTATTAGCTAATGCCGACCGATACGCCGATCCTAGCGTTCATTCCCGCGATCTTATCGATCTAGCTTTTTTGCGAAATTCGCAGCCTATTCCACCTTTAGCGATCGAGAAAGCTGAGGCTGCTTATCGCGTGATACCATCTTTAAATGCTGCATTAATTAAGTTTCAAGCAGATGCCGCTCTCATATTTCACTGTTATGAGAATTTAGCAATTCTTGAGGCTTTTCGTTCTCAGTTAATTGATGGTCTCGATTTGTTGGCGATCGATCTAGGTTTAGCTAAAACTAGTCGAACTATTAGTGAATCAGGCGACGAGGTTTTTCCGTTTATGTGAGAATAGGTCAGTCTGTCGAGCGATTGAAACTTATGTGGTGGGCACTCCCCACCACATAAGTTTGCTAATATTTATAAACTATTTCTGAATTTGAAATTGCTCAATGATTTAGTCTCATTCTGCCGAAAGGATACCAAGAGAAAATCCACCTACTTCACAGATGCGCCCACGCCACCAAACACCCCTATTCTTGGGTATTGGGTTGCCTATCGTGTTGAAGAAACGAGCACTTTTCAAATGTACGAACTGTGGAAGTCGCTCGTTTTCATCTAATTTTTTTTCACCAAACATAGAGAAGTTCTTCTTCATAGTTTCAGCAGTGTTAGGCTCGCCAGAAAAAGGACTTGCAAAATCTTCTGCAAAGCCTTCAAAGTATGACTTCCTGCTCACAATACTTCCTGAAACTAGCATCCCGCTGACTTGAAGAGTAATGCCGATGTCCATAGGTGAAGTATTGGCTAACTGAACAAGCATTTGAAGAAACCAGTCAGTCTGAGCAAACTGTGGCATTGGCTCTGGATTTTCAGGTTGAGCAGCCTGTGTCATCGGCTCTGGATTTTCTGATTTTGTCGTCATTGGGAAATCTGGGTTGGTTGGTTATAGATCGTTGTAGGATGAGCAATGCCCACCATTTAGATTATAGGTAATTATTTCGTCATAAGTACTCAAAAATATGCTATCACGATTGAATCGCTGCCAGAAAATCTTTGATAGCTTGTGGTTGATTTTGGGGCTGAATATATTTTGCCAAAAGTTGAAAATCTAAACCTGGAAAAAACTGACTGGTGACAACTTCAAGATCGATCGAGTCGCGCAGATCGTAAAGAGTCAGTCGATAGTTTTGCCATACCAACACTTCGGGAATACCTAACCCTCGATAGATCGCTAACTTATCGATGCCGCCACTAGTTAAATTTATCTCAACTGCAAAGTCTGGTAGTTCTTTGGGTATCCCGATACAATAACACTCATCGGGTTCTAGCCCCCGTGCTGTTGCCGCTTGTCGAAAAGTTGTCAAGCCATATCCATGTAAAGGAATATCCATCTCCTCGCTGTAGCGTTCTATGAGCCTTGCTACAATCTTTTTTATCGTTTCATGTTCGGCAGAGGGCATAAATATTTCTAAAGTTCCCTCCAGATAGATTAGCTTCAATCCAGGACGATCGCCAAAAACATCTAGGAGGCTTTCATACTGTTGCCAAGTTACATTCGGTAAGATTAACCGTTGCGATTCAATATTTGGTTGTTGAATTAAGGTAGTCATGGCAAATGACGAGCTAGCATAATAGTTAGACTAATTGTCGCTATTAATTCGATCGAGTCTAAAACTACTCTTGACTACATCGATCGCAATAACCGCGCACGGTGGTTTCGTAGGT
>ENA-OBIT01000506-OBIT01000506.1-metagenomes-genome-assembly--contig:-NODE-506-length-17144-cov-4.03886_pt1 | contig 17144 bp, 17 predicted proteins | sample MGYA00153386_OBIT01 | MGnify analysis MGYA00153386
TTCGATTTGCAGAAAGCGCTGGCGCTCCGCGGCGCGCAAGCGTTCGCGCGCGCCGGGGGCCACGTAGAACCCCAGGCCGCGGCGGTTTTCAATCAACCCTTCGTTGCCCAGCGCCTGCAGGGCACGGTTCACGGTCAGCGGGTTCAGCAAATGCTGGGTGGCCAGCGCGCGCACCGAGGGCATGGCAGCGCCTTCGTCCGGTTCGCCGTCCAACAATGCGGCAGCCAACTGGTCGGCCAGTTGTTGGTAAATCGGTTGTCGGTCGTCCCAGGTGTGCATGGTGATGACTCGGGTGTGTTGCTGAGGTAGCACACCCTATCAGCAGCGCTGGGCGCGATGCATGGGTCAAGTGACAGGCTGCACAGCCGTGCGACGGGTTGCGCGCCGGGCCCGGTTGCCTGGGCCGGGTACTGCCTACATCGAATCGACCAGCATCTTTTCGTAGTCAACGCGCGACGCCAGGCGCGGGTTGGTCTTGTGACAGTGGTCGGCCATGGCGCCGTCAATCACGCGCTCGAACTGCGACTCGTCCACACCCAATGTACGCAGCCCCGCGGGCAGGCCCAGGCGAGCGTTCATGGCCCGCAGGGCGCCGGCCAGTTCATGGCCGTCGACATCACACGCGGCCAGGCCGACGGCGTGCGCCATGCGTTGCAGTCGCCGCTCGCGCTGCATGGACTCGGCCGCGGCATTGAAACGCACCACCGCGGGCAGGAACAGGGCATTCAGCGTGCCGTGGTGCAGCCGCGGGTTCACGCCGCCCAGACTGTGGCTGAGCGAATGCACGCAGCCCAGGCCTTTCTGGAACGCCATGGCGCCTTGCATGCTGGCGCTCAACATGTGCCAGCGTGCGTCACGGTCGGCACCGTTGCGCGTGGCGCGTTCGATGTGCGCCCAGCCACGCGCCAGACCGTCCAGGGCGATGCCGTCGGCGGGTGGATTCACGGCCGGCGCCATAAAGGTTTCCATGCAGTGCGCAATGGCATCCATGCCCGTGGCCGCTGTCAAGCCAGCCGGCAATGCCAGCGTGAGATCGGGGTCCAGCAGCGCCGCCTTGGGCAGCAGGTGCCAGCTGTGGAAGCCCAATTTGCGCCCGTCGTCGACGATGACGATGGCGCCGCGCGCCACCTCGCTGCCCGTGCCGGCCGTGGTGGGCACGGCGATGAGCGGCAACACCCGGGAAGTGATCTTCGTGCTACCGCCTTCGATGGTGGCGTAATGGGCCAGCGGCCCGTCGTGCGTGGCGGCAATGGCCACGGCCTTGGCCAGGTCAATGCTGCTGCCGCCCCCCACTGCCACCAGGCCGTCGCAGTTTTCACGCCGAAGCAGGTCTACCGCACAGCGCACGGCGGCTTCGGTGGGGTTGCTGGGCGTGCCGTCGAACACCGCATGCGGCTGGTCACCCAGGGCATCCAGCGCCATTTGCAGCACACCGGCGGCGCGTACACCGGCATCGGTCACGACGAGTGGTCGGCGCATGCCGGCGCGCGTGCACTCCTCGCGCAGCAGGCGCACCGCGCCGGGGTCGATGTCGATCTGGGTCAAGTAAAGGATGCGGGCCATGGGTGCAGCAGTGCGGACAGGGACGCGCCAAAGTATGCCCTTGCCCCACCGTGAGAAGGCGGCGGCTGACCCTGGCGAAGGCGAATTCGTCGTCCGGATTGATCGGCCCTGCTCGATCCACCCCAGGCACAAGCGCCACCGTGGCGGCAGGCCGACAACCTGCCCTTGTCGCAGACCGGCCGCATTTGCGTTGTCACGCCGGCACTCGCCCGCACCCTGCCGATGGCGAGGGTGCCGTAGATCGCCGAGGCGCCGTCGCGCAGGTCCTCGGTGCGCATCAGCGTGACCGGCAGGCTGCATTCGCTGAATGCGCTGCGCTTGATCGCCGAGCCGGTGATCTCGATGCGCTGGCCAGCGCTGGGTTGTGTTCGGGCCGCGGCTGCGCGCGCGGGTCTGTTCAAGCAAGCAGCTCGTCGAAGTGCTCGACATGGCGCCCACCGCTGCACCACGGCGCCAGCGCGGCCTGGCCGCCGTCGATGATGGCGCGCTGCTGGTGGGCGTCCAGCCCGCCGGGCAGCGTGTACGTTTCCATCAAGGTGACAGTGGCGTCGCTGGTGTCGGCACGCTGGTACAGCTGCGCGGCCAAGGCTGGATGTTGCTGCTGCACGCCGCGCTGGAACAACCGCGCCGCATGCAGCGCACCGGCCAGTTGCTCGGGCAATACTTTCCAGTAGATGAACAGCGCGCGCACCGCCCTGCGGCCTTTTGGAAGGATCAGGCCGGATCAGGCCGGCTCGGTGGGGAATGCGTACGGCAGGGCGCCGGGCTGAAGCCGCGGACCGTCAACCGCGCCGGCGTGCAGCGCGCCGCTGTCCAGCGCAGCCAGCTTGACTTCCACCAATGCCACCGCCTCGCGCCCGGGCAGGGCGCCCGCCAACACCACCATGCCGGCGGGCTGGTCCGGGTCGGCGGTGTGAAAGATCTCCATGCCCGGGGTCAGCAGCGCTGCACTGGCCACAACCACGCTGCGCCGCTTCAGCGTGCCGCGGTACTGGCTGCGCGCCACCACTTCCTGGCCGGGGAAACAACCCTTTTGGAAGTTCACGCCACCGACCAGTTCCAGGTTCACCATCTGCGGCACAAACTGCTCGAGCGTGGCCGCTACGATGCGCGCCACGCCGCTGTGCACCTCATACGCGCGCCAGGCGTCCACCACCAGCGCGGGCAACGGGGGCGGCTGGGTGCCGGCCTGCAGCAGTCGCGGCACTGCCACGCCGTCGATGACTGCATCAGGCAGGCGGACGACCGCCCCAGCGCCGATGGCTGACTGGCCCCAGACGGCGGCTGGTGCGGCGTCGCCCAAGGCGGTGATGGCCGAGCCACCTGCCAGGCCCCACAGCGGCCACTCGGCGCTGGCGTCGCTGAGCTTGCACCTGGCCCGCAACACAAACATCGACAGTCGCTTCAGCACGGCAGGCAGCAGGTCGGCGCTGCAGGCCATCAGCACTTCACCGGGCTGCGACCGCCAGATCACGAAGCTGACCATCAACCGGCCCTTGGCCGAACAGAACCCCGCCAACCGCGCCTGGCCGGCTGGCAGGTGTTCGACGTCCTGCGTGAGCTGACCGTGCAGGAACTTGGCGGCGTCGTCACCGAAAGCGCGGATGACACCCCAGTCGGCCAGTCGAACGGCACCTTCGGGCAGCGGGGGCAGGGCGGTGGCGGCTTGCATCCGGTGATTATGATCAGCCGCCATGGCTGCACAGACGTCGTGGATTCGCTGGCTTTGGCGCCTGGCCGCACTGGCGCTGTGGCTCGCCGCAGCCGGGGCGGCCAGTGCCTGGTGGTGGCTGCAAAGCCCGTTGTCGCTGTCGGGACCCACGGTCGAGCTGTCGGTCGAGGCGGGCAGCACCCCACGCGACATCGCCCAGGCCTGGGTCGACGCCGGTGTGCAGACCTCGCCCCGGCTGCTGTACGAGTGGTTCCGCTGGTCGGGCCAAGCGCGAAAAGTACGCGCCGGCAGCTACGAAATCGAGACTGGTGTGACTCCGCGCACGCTGCTCGACGCGATGGTGCAGGGCCGCGAGTTGCTGGAGTCGGTGCGCATCATCGAAGGCTGGACACTGCGCCAGGTGCGCGCTGAACTGGCCCGCGCGCCGAGGCTCAAGCCCACCACGGCGGGCCTCAGCGACGCGCAGCTGATGGCCGCGCTGGGATCACCGGGCGTGCCCGCCGAGGGGCGATTCTTCCCCGACACCTACCTCTACAGCCGCGGTGTCAGCGACTTGACCGTGCTGCACCGCGCCCACCGCAGCATGCAGCAGCGCCTGGCCGAGGTGTGGGCCGAACGTGCCGTGGACACGCCGCTGAAGTCGCCCGACGAGGCACTGACGCTGGCGTCCATCGTCGAAAAGGAAACCGGCCAGTCGACAGACCGTGGCCTGGTGGCCGGCGTGTTCGCCAACCGGCTGCGGATCGGCATGCGCCTGCAGACCGACCCCACGGTGATCTACGGCCTTGGCCCGGCTTTCGATGGCAACCTGCGCAAGCGCGATTTGCTGGACGACACGCCGTTCAACAGCTACACCCGCCCGGGGCTGCCGCCCACGCCCATTGCGTTGCCGGGCATGGCGTCGCTGCGCGCGGCTGTGCGGCCCGAGGCCACGCGTGCGCTGTACTTCGTGGCCCGCGGTGACGGCAGCAGCGTCTTCAGCGACACCCTGGCCGACCATAATCGCGCGGTGAACAAGTACCAGCGTGGCCAGCGTTGACCCGCAGCCCATGAAACCCACGCGCTTCATCACCCTTGAAGGCATTGACGGCGCTGGCAAAAGCTCGCACATCGACGCCCTGGCGGGTTGGTTGCGGGCACGCGGTCTGCAGGTGCTGGTGACCCGCGAGCCAGGCGGCACGCCGCTGGCCGAACAGCTGCGTGAACTCGTGCTGCACACGCCCATGGACAGCCTGACTGAGGCCCTGCTGGTGTTCGCAGCGCGGCGCGACCACCTGCAGCGGGCCATTGAACCCGCGCTGGCTGCAGGCCGCGTGGTGCTGTGCGACCGCTTCACAGACGCCAGCTTTGCCTATCAAGGCGGCGGGCGCGGCTTCGATCTGAACGTGCTGTTGCTGCTCGAGAAATGGGCGCAGGCCGGTCGCCAGCCTGACGTGACCGTGTGGTTCGACGTGCCGGCGGCTGTGGCCGCCCAGCGCCGCGGTGCGGCCCGCGAGCCCGACCGGTTCGAGGGCCAGGACCTGGCGTTCTTTGAGCGGGTGATTGCCGGCTACGAACAGCGCTGCCAGTCCGACCCGCATCGATTCGTGCGGCTGAACGCACTGCCCGCGCGCGAACAGGTCTGGCAGCAGCTTGAAGCCGCCTTGATGGGCCGGGCGTGGTGAGCGCCCTGGTGGTGGGCAACGACGGCCAGTTGCCGCTGCCCTGGCTGGCCGAGCCGCTGGCGCGGGCACTGGCGTCGCAGCGCGGCCATGCGCTGCTGGTGCACGCCAGTGACGGCAACGGCGCGCTGCCTTTCACGCTGACATTGGCGCAGGCGTGGCTGTGTGAACGCGCCGCCGTCGGCGCGCACGCGCACGCGCCATGCGGCCGCTGCGCCAGTTGCCACATGATCAGCCAGCACCTGCACCCCGACCTCTTTGTGCTGATGCCGGAAATCTTGCGCCGGGCGCATGCCTGGCCGCTGCGTGACGACAAGGTCGATGCCGACGACAGCAAACGCAAACCGAGCAAACAGGTTCGCATCGACGAGGTTCGGGCGTTGATTGACTGGACCACCCGAACCAGCGCCCGCGGCCGCGGCAAGGTGGCCGTGCTGCACCCTGCCGACTCATTGAACGTGCAAGCGGCCAATGCCCTGTTGAAAACACTGGAAGAGCCGCCACCGGGCACGCGGCTGTTGCTGTGCAGCGCCGACCCGGCACGGCTGCTGCCCACCTTGCGCAGCCGCTGCCAGGTGTTTCCTCTGGCCGCGCCCGATGCCGCCGTGGCCGCCGCCTGGTTGACCGGGCAGGGCGTGGCCCAGGCCGGCGTGCTGCTGGCCGCCTGCAGCGGCAGGCCGTTGGACGTGCTGGCCTGGTCGCAAGCTGGTGTCAACGCCGCTGCCTGGGCAGCCCTGCCGCAGGCCGTGGCGCACGGGCAGGGTGGCGCGTTGGCGGCGTGGCCCGTGCCGCTGGCGCTGGACGCGCTGCTCAAGCTGTGTCACGACGCCACCGCAGTGGCCCACGGCGCGCCGCCGCGGTTTTTCCCCGCCAGCGCCATGCCTGCGGGCCACCCTGATGCGTCGGCACTGGTCGCTTGGGCTCGTGAGCTGGCGCGGGTGGTCAGGCATGCCGAACACCCGTGGAACGAAGGTTTGCTGGCCGAATCGCTCATCGCCCAGGCGCAGCGCGCGCTGGCCGCAGCGGGCACGATGCAGCTCAGTGGGCAGGTCGGTGGCCAGTTCGGTGGCCGCTAAGCCTTCTATACACTGGCAACATGAACGATCAGGTCACTACACGGTCTGGCGCGCTGGGCCCGGCCACCGGGTCGGTCGGCAGCGGCCTGTCGACCGCGCGGCCCAGCGTGATGCAGTTGGTGTTCCGCGAAAAGAGTGCGCTATACGCTGCCTACATGCCCTGGTTGACTGAAGGCGGGGTGTTCGTGCCCACGACGCGCGACTACCGGCTGGGTGAAGACCTTTACCTGCTGCTGTCGCTGCCCGACGACCCGCAGCGCTTTCCGGTGGCGGGCAAGGTGTGCTGGATCACCCCGGCCAACGCCGCAGGCGGTCGTACCCAGGGCGTGGGAGTGCGATTCCCCAACGATGACAAGACGCGCCAGTTGAAGATCAAGATTGAGGAGATTCTGGGCACCAGCATCTCGTCGTCCAAACCCACGCAGACGATCTGACGGGCCACAGCCCGGGCCAGTTCTGCGCCAGCGAGACCACGGCATGTATGTCGATTCGCACTGCCACCTGACATTTCCTGAACTGCACGACCGGCTGCCTGAGTTGCGCGCTGCGATGGCCGCGGCCGATGTCGACCGCGCGCTATGCATCTGCACGACGCTGGAAGAATTTTCGCGTGTGCATGACCTGGCGCTGGCGCACGACAACTTGTGGTGCACGGTCGGCGTGCACCCCGACAACGAGGGCGTGCAAGAACCCACGGTCGACGACCTGGTGTCACGCGCCTTGCTGCCCCGCGTGGTGGCGCTGGGCGAAACCGGCCTGGACTACTACCGCCTGGCCGGTCGTACCGTGGCCGACATGGAATGGCAGCGCGAACGCTTCCGCACACACATCCGCGCCGCACGCATCACCGGCCTGCCGCTGGTGGTGCACACCCGCAACGCCAGCCACGACACGCTGGATTTGCTGCGCAGCGAGGGTGCGGGCCTGGTGTGCGGCGTCTTCCACTGTTTCACCGAAACCCGTGAAGTGGCCCTGGCCGCGCTGGAGATGGGTTTTCACATTTCGTTTTCCGGCATCCTGACCTTTCGAAATGCCGAAGACCTGCGCCAGGTGGCGCGCGAGGTGCCGTTGGATCGCTGCCTGATCGAGACCGACAGTCCCTATCTGGCGCCCATGCCCCACCGCGGCAAAACCAACCAACCGGCTTTCGTGCCGCTGGTGGCGGCCAAATTGGCCGAAATCAAGGGCCTGTCACTGGCCCAGGTGGCTCAGGCCACCAGTGCCAATTTCGAACGGCTCTTTGGTCTGGTGCAACTACAAAAAGCGGAGCGTAATCATGCTGAAACACTTTAGAAGTCTTATTTATCTCATTGTTTTAATTGGTACTTCCGCCAGCTTCGCCAGTTCCTATGTCGATTTTTTCAGGTCCGTCAATGTGGACGACTCCGGCACTGTGAGAGGCTTGCTGAAGAGCGGTTTCGATCCCAACACGCCTGACGAATCAGGCCAGGTGGCCTTGTACCTCGCGCTGCGTGGGGAATCGACCAAGGTGGTGAGCGTGTTGCTGGACCATCCGGCATTGAAGATCGACGCCACTAACGCAGCCGACGAAACTCCGTTGATGATGGCCGCCCTGCGCGGCCAGCTCGATTCAACGCAGAAGCTGCTGGCCCGTGGCGCCACCGTCAACCGCGCCGGTTGGACGCCTTTGCACTACGCCGCCAGCGGCCCCGAACCCAAGGTGCTGGCGTTGTTGCTAGATCGTGGTGCCATCGTCGATGCGCCGTCGCCCAACCGCACCACGGCGTTGATGATGGCTGCGCGCTATGGCAGTGAAGACGCCGTTCGCCTCTTGCGCGCACGCGGCGCAAATCTGCGCGCGCGCAACGATCTCGGGCTTAATGTGGTCGACTTTGCGCGCCTGGGCGGTCGCGAGTCACTCGTCAAGGAACTTGAAGCCGCCACGCGATAAGGGGATTCGCACCTGCATTCGTGTCGGAATTCGCCCGACAGCCGGCATGGCGCCGGGCTGACTCATGTTCGCCACAAGCCGGCCGTAAAGTGAACCAACGGGTTGCCTTTGCAGCCTGAGGAAATTCAACATGTCGCAACAAGCCCAGGTTCGCAATCCCTTCATGCTCTTGGTGAACCCGGAAGTTGTGCTGGCCGCCATCGATAACTCACCTCACTTGAGCAAACTCAACAGCAAACTGTGCCGACCTTTGGACGGGCCCACGTCTGCTACAGCTGTCGACGACACTGATGGCGAAGTGCAAACAGAAGTCGAAGTTACCGACGTCGCTGGCTGACGCAGAAAGCCTGCGCACGAAAAACAGGCCCTGTGGCCCGCTTTTCAAGTGTCTGGCGGAAGGGGCGGGATTCGAACCCGCGGAGGGCTGTTAACCCTCACATGCTTTCCAGGCATGCGACTTAAACCGCTCATCCACCCTTCCGAAACAAGCCGCGGATTCTAGCCTTGGGGTGCCGGGGCCTGGGCATGCTGGCGCAGCCAATCCAGCAGCACGAATTCAAGCGCCTTGGCGTGCGTGCATTCCAGTGACACGGGCGGGGCGCAACCGGACTCGTAGGCCTCGCGCCATCGCAGCGCGCACACGCACCAGCGGTCGCCAGGTGTCAGCCCGCGGAAGCGGTGCTCGGGGCGGGGCGAAATGAGGTCGTTGCCGCGTTCCATCTGGAAGTTCAGGAACTCCACCGTCATGCGGGCACAGACCACGTGGCTGCCTTGGTCGTGGGTGTCGGTCTCACAGCAGCCGTCGCGGTACCAGCCGGTCAGCGGGTCGTAGGAACAAGGCACCAGTGGCGTGCCGAGCACGTTCAGCGACTGCGTCACGGCGCGCCCTTGCCGCCCTTGATAAGACTCATAGCGGTGCCGATGAGTGCCGAGACTTCGCTCATGTTGCCTGGCACGATCATGGTGTTGTTGGTCTTGGCCAGGCGCCCATAGGCCTCGACCGCCTTTTCTGCCACCTTCAATTGCACCGCCTGTTCGCCGCCAGGTTGCTGGATAGCCGCCGCGATCTTGCGGATGGCGTCGGCCGTGGCATCAGCCACCGCGGTGATGGCTGCGGCTTCGCCAGCGGCGTTGTTGATCTCGGCCTGTTTTTCGCCTTCTGAACGCGCAATGAAAGCTTCGCGCTCGCCGGTGGCGATGTTGATCTGTTCCTGGCGCCGGCCCTCTGACGCGGCGATCAGCGCACGTTTTTCGCGTTCGGCCGTGATCTGCGCCTGCATGGCGTGCAGGATGGCCGCTGGCGGCGTGAGGTCCTTGATTTCATAGCGCAGCACCTTCACGCCCCAGTTCATGGCGGCTTCGTCCAGCGCGCTGACGACACCCGCGTTGATCATGGCGCGCTCTTCGAAGGTCTTGTCCAGTTCCATCTTGCCGACCACGCTGCGCAGCGTGGTCTGCGCCAATTGGGTGATGGCAATGATGTAGTCGCTGCTGCCATAGCTGGCACGCATGGGGTCGGTGACCTGGAAATACAGGATGCCGTCCACCGTGAGCTGGGTGTTGTCCTTCGTGATGCAGATCTGGCTGGGCACGTCCAGCGGCACTTCTTTCAGCGAATGCTTATAGGCCACGCGGTCCACGAACGGCACCACGATGCTCAAGCCGGGGTTCAGCGTGCGGTCGTACTTGCCAAGACGCTCCACCACCCAGGCGTTCTGCTGCGGCACGATCTTCAGCGCGCGAACGATGAAGATGACGGCGATGACGGCGATGACAAGGGCGATTTCCATGGAGTCCTTCAGTGGCGCGCAGCGGGGGCCACGCTTAGTTCGTTACCGAGCAGCGCCACGATGACATGTTCACCCGGCTGTGGCTGGCCGCTGCCGGCAAAACGCACCGACCAGGCTGCACCGCGGTAGGTGGCGCGGGCAGAGCCGTCGGCTTGCCATGCGGCCACGTGCACCGGGCTGCCGATGTCGAGAAATACATCGCGGTTGCTTTGGCTGGGCGCTGCTGCCGGTTCGCGCATGCGTTTGAAATACCAGGTGGCCGTGGCGCCGGCACCCACCAATGCGGCCACCAGCAACTGCGGGGTGGTGGCCAGGCCGGCATGCGCGGCCACGGCGCCTGCGGCACAGCCCAGCGCCAGCATCAGCAGGTAAAAGGTGCCCGTACCCAATTCGGCCGCAACCAGCACGCCGGCCACGACCCACCACCACGTCGCCGCATTCCAGTCCATCGTTGCCTCCCGAGCACAACCCAGTTCCACGGCAGTTTAGCGACACGCTGCCAGCCGGTTGGCGCGCCTACACTGCGCCCTCGTTTGAATCTGCCTCCGAGGCTCTTGCCATGCTGCGTTTTCGTTTCCCCATCGTCATCATCGACGAGGACTTTCGCTCGGAGAACACCTCTGGTCTGGGCATTCGCGCCTTGGCCGAGGCCATCGAGAAGGAAGGGTTGGAAGTGCTGGGTGCGACCAGCTATGGCGACCTGAGCCAGTTTGCGCAACAGCAAAGCCGGGCCAGTGCGTTCATCCTGAGCATCGACGACGAAGAATTCACGCCCGGCCCTGAACTCGACCCCGCCGTGCTGAACCTGCGCAAATTCATCAAGGAAATTCGGTTCAAGAACGCCGACATTCCGATCTACATCTACGGCGAAACGCGGACCAGCCAGCACATTCCCAACGACATCCTGCGTGAATTGCACGGATTCATCCACATGTTCGAGGACACGCCGGAATTCGTCGCCCGGCACATCATTCGCGAAGCGCGCAGTTACCTCGACGGACTGGCGCCGCCGTTCTTCAAAGCGCTGATGGACTATGCGCAAGACGGTAGTTATTCATGGCATTGCCCAGGACATTCGGGCGGCGTGGCCTTTCTGAAAAGCCCTGTGGGACAAATGTTCCACCAATTCTTCGGCGAGAACATGCTGCGCGCCGACGTGTGCAATTCAGTCGAAGAACTCGGCCAGTTGCTCGACCACACGGGGCCGATTGCGCAGAGCGAAAAGAACTCGGCACGCATCTTCAATGCCGACCATTGTTTCTTTGTCACCAACGGCACCAGCACCAGCAACAAGATTGTCTGGCATCACACAGTGGCGCCGGGCGACGTGGTGGTGGTCGACCGCAATTGCCACAAGAGCATCCTGCACAGCATCATCATGACCGGCGCCGTGCCGGTGTTTTTGACGCCCACGCGCAACCACCACGGCATCATCGGCCCGATACCGCTGGCTGAGTTTTCGCCCGAGTCCATCCGCAGGAAGATTGCGGCCAACCCGTTGTTGGTCGGGGTCGACGCAGCGACCGTGAAGCCGCGCATCCTGACGCTGACTCAAAGCACCTACGACGGTGTTCTGTACAACACCGAGACCATCAAGCACACGCTGGATGGCTACATCGACACCCTGCATTTCGACGAAGCCTGGCTGCCGCACGCCGCCTTTCACAAGTTCTACGGCCAGTTCCATGCCATGGGCAAGAATCGCCCGCGGCCCAAGGACCAGCTGGTGTTTGCCACGCAAAGCACCCACAAGCTGCTGGCCGGCATCAGCCAGGCGTCACAGGTGCTGGTGCAAGACGCGGCTGACCGCAAACTGGACCGCCACCTCTTCAACGAGGCCTACCTTATGCACACCAGCACCAGCCCGCAGTACGCCATCATCGCCAGTTGCGACGTGGCTGCGGCCATGATGGAGGCACCTGGCGGGCCCGCACTGGTGGAAGAAAGCATTGCCGAGTCGCTGGACTTTCGCCGTGCCATGCGCAAGGTGGACAAGGAGTTCGGCCGCGACTGGTGGTTCAAGGTATGGGGGCCCGACAAGCTGACCAGCGAGGGTATTGGCAAGAGCGTTGACTGGATTTTGAAGGCTGGTGCCAAGTGGCACGGCTTCGGCAACCTGGCCGAGGGCTTCAACCTGCTGGACCCAATCAAGTGCACCATCGTCACACCGGGTCTGGACCTGTCGGGCAAGTTCGCCAAGTCGGGCATCCCTGCCAGCATCGTCACCAAGTTCCTGGCCGAGCACGGCGTGGTCGTTGAGAAGACGGGCCTGTACTCGTTCTTCATCATGTTCACCATCGGCATCACCAAGGGCCGCTGGAACACGCTCGTGACCGCGTTGCAGCAGTTCAAGGACGACTACGACCGCAACGCGCCGATGTGGCGGATCCTGCCGGAATTCTGCGCCGCGCATCCGCGCTACGAACGCTTGGGGTTGAAAGACCTGTCCCAGGCCATCCACGAAACCTATGCCAAGGGCGACATTGCACGGCTGGTGAAAGAGATGTACTTGTCAGACCTGCAACCGGCCATGAAACCCAGCGACGCCTTTGCCCACATTGCACACCGCAAAACCGAACGCGTGAGCATCGACGACCTGGAGGGCCGCATCACGACATCGCTGTTGACGCCTTATCCGCCGGGCATTCCGCTGTTGATCCCGGGGGAGCGTTTCAACAAAAAAATCGTCGACTACCTGCGCTTCACACGCGGGTTCAACACGGCGTTCCCAGGCTTTGACACCGACGTGCACGGATTGGTGGAAGACGACGCGCCCGGTGCCACGCGCCGCTATTACGTGGACTGCGTGCGCGACGAAGCGGTCACGCAGCTGACGCCCCCAACGCCCCGGGCGCCGCCGACGCCGGTTCGCCGAAGCCGCCCATCACGTGGCTGAAGCCGCCATCGACAAAAATGATTTCGGCGGTGACGCCTGCCGCCAGGTTGGACATCAGAAACGCGGCCACGTTGCCGACGTCATGAATAGTGACGTTGCGACCCAGCGGTGAGCTGCCGCCCACCACGTCCAGCATCTTGCCGAAGCCCTTGATGCCCGACGCGGCCAGCGTCTTGATGGGCCCGGCCGACACGCCGTTGACACGCACGCCCTTGCGGCCCAGGCTGACGGCCAAGTAGCGCACGCTGGCTTCCAGCGCCGCCTTGGCCATGCCCATCGTGTTGTAGTTGGGCACGGCGCGGTCAGAGCCCAGATAGGTCAGCGTCAGCAGTGCGGCACCCGGTCGCAACATCGGCGCGGCAGCCTTGGCCAGCGCCGGAAAACTGTAGGCCGAGATGTCGTGGGCCACACGGAATCCCTCGCGCGACAGACCCTCGAGAAAATCGCCCGCGATGGCTTCACGCGGCGCAAAGCCGATGGAATGTACAAAGCCATCGAATTGCGGCCAGGCCTGGCCAAGGCCAGCGAACAGCGCGGCAATCTGCGCGTCGTCGGCCACGTCGCAGTCGAAAATCAAGGCCGAGCCGAACTCGTGTGCAAAGTCGGCCGTGCGCTCGCGAAATCGCTCACCCACGTAGCTGAAGGCCAGTTCGGCGCCCTGCTGGTGGCAGGCTTTGGCTATGCCGTAGGCGATGGACCGGTTGGAAAGCACTCCCGTGATAAGCAACCGTTTGCCATTGAGAAAACCCATGTCTGATCCCTTGCATTGGAGCCGGCACGATTTTGGCACGCAGGGCTTGCAACGCTGGCAGGACATTGCCCGGTAAAAATTGGCGGGCTACAATGCGCTTTTTCCCGGGTTGAGCTGCGTGGGCGGAATATTTCCAGCCCATTTTTTTTGCGCGACCGTCTATCCAGTCACGTCGGGGCATGCCCCGCATAAACGTCGCCGTCCTGAACGACGTCGTTTATGGGCTGCTCAGGCGGCCACGGTAGCTTGACTCCGGCTGAACGACGCGGGCGGAGACGGTTTGAGCGAGAGCGGCATTCACGGCAAAAGCAAGTCCAAGGGCAAGGGCGTAAAGCCGGGTTCGGTTATGGCCGTGCGGCGCGTACCCGGTCGACCCTTGCGACGTGGTGCGCCCGTTGTCGCAGAGCCGTTTGTCGAGCCGGTGGTGCGGCCAGGCTGGCGTGAAGCCATCGAGCGCACCGTGCTTGGGTTGAACTATGAGTTGGTGGATGTGGAACGCGCGCCGCGCGGTCTCTTGCGCATCACCATCGATCGTGTCGGCGGGCAGGTTTATCCCACGGGCGCGAATGAATTCATTCTTGTCGAAGATTGCGAACAGGTGACTCGCCAGTTGCAGTACTCGCTGGAGGTTGACGGCGTCGACTACGCCCGGCTGGAGGTGTCTTCACCGGGCCTGGACCGGCCGCTTCGCCGCGAGTGCGATTACGAACGTTTTGCCGGCCAGGCCGTGAGCTTGACGCTGAAGGTGCCGTTCCAGGGCCGCAAGGTTTACAAGGGTCACTTGCAGCGGGCTGACGCCGGCTGGAGCCTGGAATTCAACGACGGCAAGAACAGCCAGTTGCAGGTGTTGGCCTTTACGCTGGACGAAGTGCGCGAGGCCCGCTTGGTGCCCGTGGTGGATTTCAAGGGGCGCGGCCGGGACAAGACCCTTGTCGCAGCGCAGGTGCCGGCACCCGGCGCGCAGCCTGGTATGGACATGAGTGGAGACCTGAATCGATGAATCGCGAAATGCTGATGTTGGTGGATGCCATCTCGCGCGAGAAAACCGTGGATTTGGAGGTGGTTTTCGGTGCAGTGGAAGCGGCCTTGGCGTCGGCATCCAAGAAGCTGCATGGCGGTGAGGTGGACATGCGCGTGGCGGTCGACCGTGACACTGGCGAATACGAGACCTTTCGCCGCTGGCTGGTGGTGCCCGACAGCGCCGGTTTGCAGAACCCCGATGCTGAAGAGCTGCTGTCCGAGGCGCTGGACCGCATCCCCGACATTGAAGAAGGCGACTACATCGAAGAAGCCGTGGAGTCCGTCACCATCGGCCGCATCGGCGCCCAGGCGGCCAAGCAGGTCATCCTGCAGAAGATTCGCGACGCCGAGCGCGAACAGCTGCTCAACGATTTCCTGTCGCGCGGCGACAAGGTGTTCGTTGGCACCGTGAAGCGGCTGGACAAGGGCGACACCATCGTCGAGTCGGGCAGAGTCGAAGGGCGCTTGAAGCGAAGCGAGATGATTCCCAAAGAAAATCTTCGCACGGGCGACCGCGTACGGGCTTTCATCCTCGGCGTGGACCCTACCCAGCGTGGCGCACAGATCATGCTGTCGCGCAGCGCTCCGGGTTTCATGATGGAACTCTTCGCGCAGGAAGTGCCTGAGATCGAACAAGGATTGCTCGAGATCAAGAGTTGCGCCCGCGACGCCGGTTCACGCGCCAAGATTGCCGTCGTCTCGCACGACCGCCGCGTCGACCCCATCGGCACTTGCGTGGGGGTGCGGGGTTCGCGTGTCAACGGCGTCACCACTGAGCTGGCCGGTGAACGTGTCGACATCGTGTTGTGGTCCGACGACCCGGCGCAGTTCGTCATCGGCGCGCTGGCCCCGGCCAACGTGCAATCCATCGTGGTCGACGAAGAGCGGCATGCCATGGACGTGGTGGTGGATGAAGAGAACTTGGCCATCGCCATCGGCCGTGGGGGCCAGAACGTGCGCCTGGCGTCAGAGCTGACCGGCTGGCGCATCAACATCATGACGGCCGAAGAGTCGCAGGCCAAGCAGGCCACCGAGTCACATTCGGCGCGCCAGTTGTTCGTCGACAAGCTCGACGTGGACGAAGAAGTGGCCGACATCCTCATCGCTGAAGGTTTTACCAGCCTTGAAGAAGTGGCCTATGTGCCGCTACAGGAAATGCTGGAGATCGAGAGTTTCGATGAAGACACCGTGCTGGAACTGCGCACCCGCGCCAAGGACGCGCTGCTGACCATGGAAATCAAGCGCGAAGAACAGGTCGAAGAAGTTTCGCAAGACCTGCGCGACCTTGATGACCTGGAGCCGGAGCTCATGACCAAACTGGCCACCGGTGGCGTGCACAAACGCGACGACCTGGCCGACCTGGCCGTGGACGAGTTGACCGAGATGACCGGCATGAGCGATGAACGGGCCCGCACGCTCATCATGAAGGCGCGCGAACACTGGTTCACAGCCTGATCTGAATCCGCAGCCCTAAAAATACCCCCGAGGACACACGACACATGGCCGTGACTACCGTCGCCCAGTTTGCCGCGCAGCTGAACCGCCCCACCACGGCGCTGCTTGAACAGCTGCTTTCGGCCGGCGTGACCAAGCAGTCCGCCGACGACGCGCTGACCGAGAACGACAAGGAGCGCTTGCTCAGTTTCCTGCGCACGTCGCATGGCACTGTGCCCAGCGCCGAGCGCAAGAAGATCACCCTGGTGAAAAAGTCCACCACCGAGATCAAGCAGGCCGACGCCAGCGGGCGTGCCCGCACCATTCAGGTTGAAGTGCGCAAGAAACGGGTCTTTGTGAGGCGTGACGACGTGGCACCGGGTGCTGAACAGGACAGCGGGCCCAGTGCCGAGGATCTGGACCTGTTGCGCCGCGAAGAAGAGGCCACGGCTCAAGCTCAGGTTATGCGCGAGCAAGAAGCGGAAATGGCTCAAATGGCCGAGGCACGCCGCGCACGGGAAGAACAAGAGCATCTGGCTCGCGATGCTGCGGCAGCCGATGCCGCTGAAGCCGCCGCCAAAGCCGCCACCGCTGCCGCAGCCGAAGCCGCGGCCGAAACCGCAGCCCGCGCGGCCGAAGCCGAAATTGCCGCGCGCAGCAAGCCGGCTGACGGTGTCAAGCCCTCCAGGTCGTCCAAATCGGGCAAGCCCACTGAGTCGGCGCAACTTGCCAAACCGGTCGAGGCGGCCGAGGTGGCCAAAGCTGCCGAACTGCCCAAGCCGGCAGAGGTGCCGGCCAAACCGGCGTTGCGCATCGTCAAGGCTGCTGACAAGGCTGCCGAAGACACTGCACGCCTGGAGGATCTGACGCGGCGGCGCAAGGCAGCTGAGACCGAGGCCGCCGCCATCCGCGCCATGATGTCCGCACCCAAGAAGGTGTTGATTGCCAAGAAGCCCGAAGAGGTCAAGCCCGAGGCCGCCAAGGAAGCCATCAAGGGCACCATCCACAAGCCCAAAGGCGCGCCTGGCGCTGCCGCGCCGGGAAGCACGGTGGCGAAGGTCGGCGACAAGAAGCAGGTCAAGTCGGAGAAATTGTCGTCCAGCTGGGCCGACGATGCGGCCAAGAAACGTGCTGCCCTCAAGGGCCGCAGTGATTCCAGCGGCCGCAGTGGCTGGCGCGCGCCGCGCGGTGGCGGGCGGCGAGGTGAACGCGCCGACGGCAGTGCCGGCTTCACACCAGCCGCCGAGGCCACGGTGCAGGAAGTGCATATCCCCGAAACTATCTCTGTGGCCGACTTGGCGCACAAGATGAGCGTAAAGGCCAGCGAGGTCATCAAGCAGTTGATGAAGCTGGGCCAGATGGTCAGCAT
>ENA-OBIT01000507-OBIT01000507.1-metagenomes-genome-assembly--contig:-NODE-507-length-17122-cov-11.0014_pt1 | contig 17122 bp, 26 predicted proteins | sample MGYA00153386_OBIT01 | MGnify analysis MGYA00153386
CTCGAAGAAGTCAGATTTCTCATCAGAAAACTGGGAGAGAATCAAGGATAGATTAACAAGGAAAATTTAAAATCTATTCATTTCTTCAAAAGTAGCTAATATGTAGCGTACCTGCGTAAGTCCTGTTTATGTGCCTACAGATACAAGTTGCTTTTTTTAGCAGAGCAAGCTAGACTTTAAGGGATAAAATTTTTTCCATGCGCTTCCCCCTCTATCCCCGTTAAGCCTATGAGTAACCTTTCAAACATCCCAGGCGGAGGCGATTTACCCGATCGCTATCGGAATGTAGGCGAACAAATCCAAGCATTCTTCGATTTTGCCGAAAATAATCCCGATCGGGCTGTTCCTTTTTTCGTCAACATCTGGGAAACTCAAGCATCATTAACCACGCGGGCTTTAGCGCTACAAGGCTTAGGCGTGGCTGCAAAACACGATCGCGTTAAAGAGGCTTTTGCAGACTGGGAGGTGCTGAAAGATATCGCGAAGGAAGTGAAGGGGAAGGGGGAAGTTAGCAACGATTTGACTCGGTGGGCGGCGGCTTCGGCGTTGGAGGCGATCGGATATTCTCAGCAGAGTTTAGAAAATTTACAAGGGGGCGGTTTCACTGAACCTCTCGATCGCATTCGTAGGGAAATTCGCGATCGTAAGTTCATTGAAATCAACAGAATTCCGCGCCTAAATAGCAGAGGGGAAACAACCGCAGAATATGAAAGACATCTAGAATTTTGGATCTACGGGCCCGCTGATGAATTATTGAATGATCGCGATCGATCTCTGAATTATCAGAATTTAATCGGGGATGTCATTTCCAAGTTACACGGGCGAGGCGTGTATTTGGGATTGATGTCACCCAATAGCATTGTACAAGGGGCGGCGCTGCGGCAAGCTGAGTTAATTTTCAAAGAATCTGCTGAGATTGAGCAATATCTCTATGGGCTGTTGGAAGAGTTTTTGCATAACTGCGATCGTGAAACATCATTGAGAATTCATGCGGCGGAGATTATCTATACAGCAACGGATTTAAACAGAAGACTGAAAACTTTAAGCAAGTTGTTGTTGGAAGAGACGGAGTTACGCAATACAGCAGTTAGGCTTTTAAATCCATATAAACAAGAGTTAGCGAGAGTTGAATCAGATGCTTATACGGTATTGGATGCACTTTCTGTTGAGTACAAGTTAGATAAACCTGAACCAAAATCTTTAACGATTCCAGAGATAGAGAATTGGCTTTTATCAGCAAATCAGTTACAGAATCAGATTACACAAAAATTTGCAGCCGCAATGATAGCAGCAGCACCCTTAGCAAACAAGTATAGTCGATCAGCATTAGTATTGAAACAATTTTTACAAAACCAGGAAGTTGAGATAGGAGATTGGATTCACAAACTTAACAATCAAAAGTCTCAAACAGCCAACGAGCAAAGTAAAGTAGAATCAAATCAGTTGCTTTTAAAAAAACACTTTTCATCTGCTAGTTTGAGATTAATTTTTTACGGCTCGCAATGGCAGGAATATTTAGCTCAAGTAGATAAACACAAAAAAATAACAAATACAGATTATAATAATAATTTTAATTACAATCATTGTCAACAACAATTATCTGAATTATTGCTTTTTAAAGAAGAGATAATATCTGATCTCGATCAAAGAAGTAAAAAAGGGGGGGACGATGTGGAGGTACTGTTTTCTCTAATGTCTCTAAGCATATTACCGCTCTGGGGATACTTCACATATTTAAGCTTTATTTATCTAGGAATATGGGTCTCAATTTTAGTATTTTTCTTGTCGCCTATCTTATTAATAATGATTATTCTCATTATTCTCATTATTTATGCTTTCACCATAGGTGTAAAAATAGGACAGATAGTGACGAGATTGAACAAACAATGGAGAGTCTGAAACAAACATCATATTTCCTAAGTTTTGAAATTCACACAAAACGGAGTAGTCAGGAAACCAGCGCAACTGAACTCCGTAAAAACCTCCTGCAAACCCAACAACTGAAGACACCTATATTGTCGGGATTGACCAAAAAGGGAAGCCTTGCATTTCGGATTTTTCCAAAATTCCTCACCGCATCGTTGCAGGTGTACCTGGTTCTGGAAAAACCAATTTTATCACATCTGTTATCTATCAATTTTTGTATGCTAATCCTGAAAGGAAGATTTACATCGCTGATTTTCAAGCGGGACCATTGATTATGAACATATACTTTGGAAAAAAGAATTAATTTATACTTATCTTAAGTCTTTGCTAAAGTTTAAGTAACTCCTTCTATGAGCAATAATTCTTCAGGCAATATTCCCAGTGGAGTTGATGTCAATAATCTATCTCAAATCAACTCTCAGCAACGGACACACATTCTCGATAGTGACACCACAGGAGGCGGTCACGGCCCTGGTAGAGGAATTTCTGGTAAAAGTGAATTTCCCGCGCGCTGGAGCGACCAGCAGATAATGAATTATATTTCGGAGGTGATTCAAGACCCTAATTCTCAGTGGGTTCAGCGAACAGGTCAACCGGGAGCTAAATATACCATTGCTGGTAAGCCTGTAAGATGGCATATTGAAGGAACTAGAGATAGTGTTAGTATTAGGGTAATAGTAGAACCTGATGGGAGAGGAATCATTACAGCCTTCCCTACTAACCTACCCAAAAATCCCTAGAAATGTTGTCAGGAGCCAAATAAATGTTTGACTATAAAATTGTGGAAAGTAAACTCAATGAAGTCATTAACATCGTGAAACCACAACTTTCAGATACTCAAATAGAATTTTTGGTTTCAGATATTCAGGCTGGCGAGTGGAATTTAGCGTTAGAGACTTTGTGCGATATTCTCATTGAAGAAGAAATTCCCATAGATTTAAAGAGTTATGAACTCTTGCAAGAAGTGGGCAATATTTTGAACATGGAACGAGAAACTTGGGAGATGCTAAAAGTCCAAGTAGCTCCTTGATGATAGAATATGTGGAGTAGATAAATTATGACTCAATCTCCTACGACAATATCCCTCGATCGCATCCTAGAACAAGATGCCGAATCTGTACTGATTTGGGCAAACAACATATTTTCAGGTCAAACCGCCCAACCGCAAGACTTTAACTGGCTGTTATTAGCCGATGTTGCCTCTACTAAGGCTCGAAAAGGTGAAAATTGTTCCGGTTCGTTCGATCGCACATGGGCACAAGTAGCAACCACAATTTACGATAACCTATCTGAAGCCGCAGAACAGAAAAAACCAGGAAGTGGCGAATCTTTTAGGATTTCTTCGATGATGCTGCGGGCTGCGGCGATAGGAAAACTCGGAGTAATTTCCGACGATCCTGTTCTCGATGTTAACTGGATTCTACAATGGTTTTGGGATAACATTAAAGAGTCGCGGGAAGATGTCGAAAAAAAGGCTGCTAATTGGCAAACCCTACCCATTGCAGAAATTCGCGAGTTAAGACAACTCAAAAATCGATTGAAAGTTATCGCTGCACTCGCTGACACTGATAAGTATGTTTTAGACGAAGAACTCAGCACTTGGCTTTCAGTGCGGGAGAAACTGCCATAAGTGCGGTATTATGTTATAATCTAATTCCACCTTAATTTACCATAATAAATTGCCTTGGATTATAACTTTGATTGGAATCCAGCCAAAGAAAAGCAAAATATTCGCAAGCATCAATTAAATTTTCGTTTGGCATCAACCGTTTTTCGCGACCCTTACCAATTAACAATTTATGATGAAGAACACAGTCAAGATGAAGATAGATGGATTACCATAGGCTTAGATGAAACAGGAATTTTCAGGGTAGTTGTCCATACCTTTGAACAAACCGATCGCACTTCTTGTATAATTCGGCTCATTTCAGCCCGCAAAGCTAATTTCACTGAAACCCAAGCTTATCAAGAGAGGAAATTATGAAATCAGAGTATGACTTTTCCAAAGCTGAGCAAGGCAAGTTTTACCATCCTGATGCTACGTTTCATTATCCCATTTATCTCGAACCAGATGTCGAGGAATTTGTGACTAAAATTGCTGAGGATAAAAAGATTGAGGTTCAAGTTTTGGTCAATGAATGGCTGAGAAATAACATTAAATTAATTCAAAGTATTGAGTAGGTGAGAAACCGATTTTTTTTCTCACATAGTATCAGCGAATATGCAAAATCGAGGAAATAACGATGGTCACTGCTACCATAATATCAAATAATCTAGCTCTAGAAGAGTTCGTCACCGAGCCACCCGACAACATGGAATTGGTAGACGGCCAACTTGTGGAGAAAAATGGCATGACAATCAAGACGGGGAAAATTCAGTTAAGCTTGGGGGAGGCTTGGAAAAATTACAAAGATTCTAGCGGGCAAGGGGGAGAAGCTTATGTCGAGGTTCCTTGTCGCACTAACCGACAAATTCGCCGCCCCGATGTCGCTTATCTCACACCCGAATTAGTTGCACAATTTGGTAATCTTGCCACTTTACCCCAAAGTTTCCCTTTAGTTGCCGAAATAGTTTCACCCACCGATATCGCTGAAGATGTCTTTCTCAAAGCACAGGAATATTTAGAATCTAGCTGTCAGGAAGTCTGGTTAGTTTTTCCCGACAGTCGTTTAATATTCGTGATGACTCAAAATCAAATATTGACATTTAGATCCGGCGATACCGCCACCACTCAACAAATCCTGCTCGGTTTTAGCATTGAGGTCGATCGATTGCTGGCTTAAACTAAATTATGAAATCAGAAATTCAGTAGGTTGGGTTGAGTTTACGAAACCCAACAATTTCTTGGATTTGTTGGGCGGAGCATTTAGCGGAGGGTTCGCTGTCGCGGTTCCTTATCCCAACATACTACCACAATATTCTTAGGTTGATGACTAAGAAAGGGAGTCAAACAAATGACAACTATCCAATCAATAACAACTGCAATAACATCCCTTTATGAACAGGATTTTTATCTGTGGTTACAGACAACAATCAACTTATTAAAAGAGGGAAAGTTTTCTGAAATAGATTTAGAGAACTTACTAGAGGAACTCGAAAGCATGGGGAGAAGCGACAAGAATGCTTTAAAAAGTAATTTGAGGGTACTTTTAATGCACTTACTTAAGTATAAATATCAGCCCGAAAAACGAACAAATAGTTGGCATTACACCATTATAGAACATCGTAAACGCATCCGAGATACCTTCAAAACCAGTCCGAGTTTATATCGTTTTTTTGAAGAGATTTTTAATGAATCTTATCAAGATGCCAGAGAACTAGCCGCAGGTGAAACGGGTTTATCTATTCAGATATTTCCCCCAGAGTCTCCCTTTACTAGAGAAGAAGTTCTTAATCCTGATTTTTTACCGCCTGAGTGCGATCGGCCTAAAAATCCTGAAAATATTGAATAATTGAATCAGATATCCTTTCCACTGGTTCTGAAATCAAATTGCTACAATATATTTGAGACTTCTCAGTCCGCGAAGGCGGACTTCGTTTGTGTAGCCCCGAATTCTATTCGGTGCTATTTAATCCTTGATATCCCACCATTCTAGAAACCGCCATGTCAAACGACTTTTCCCTAGACGAGCTTTTAATCAATAGTTATGAGGCCTTCAAAGACGCAGAAAATGATGTAGGACAGTGTAATGTTTTAGTCATTGGCAAAACTGGTGTCGGCAAAAGTACCCTGATCAATTCTGTGTTTCGCCAGCGCTTAGCAGAAACCGGAGTCGGCCGTCCCGTCACTCACGGCATCCGCCAATATACCAAACCGAATTGCCCGATCGCAGTTTACGACACTCCCGGACTCGAACTCAATGCCGAACAAATTAAAATTATTCAATTAAACGTTGCTAAACTAATTGAAGACCAAAGACTTCTGCACCCCAAAGAACACATACACGTCATCTGGTACTGCATCAATCACGGCGCAAATCGAATAGAATCCGTGGAGGAAAGCTGGCTAAGAGAAATGGAAATCATTGATGTACCAGTTATTTTAGTTCTCACTCAAACTACATCAAAAAAGCCGAGCGAGTTTTTCAAGCTACTGGAACACATGAATTTGCCAGTCAGTCAAGTTATCCCTGTCATGGCTGAACCGGAAGAAATTGATGAAGATTATACAGTAAAATCTCACGGTTTAGACAAGTTGGTCGATGCAACTTTTCAACTACTGCCGGCAGTAGCTAAAAAAGCTTTTGTTAAAGAACAAATTGCGAATATTGGACTTAAATCTGATATGGCATTTAAGTATCTCAGTGCCTATGTCGCAGGTTCTGCAATTATTGGTGCAACTCCTGTACCGTTTGCTGATGCGCCGATTTTGATGACGATGCAAACGGCAATGATTGCTAATATTACTGTGATTTTTGGAATGCCCTTTGATAAAGGGTTTATTTCGGCGATGCTGTCGGCAATTAGCGGTGCTGGCGGGGTTACTGCTGTTGGCAGAAGTATTGTGACTAATTTGATTAAAATGATTCCGGGTGCGGGTACGGTTGTCGGCGGTGCTATCTCCGGTGCAACGGCGGCAACTCTCACGCTTGCCCTCGGTTTGGCTTACATTGAAGTGCTCAAAACTTATATGAAAGCTCAAGTTAATGGGGAACAACTTTCTTTGCAGCAGTTAAGCAAGATGTTTGTGGATTTGTATAAGGATTATGCTACTTCTGGCCGCAAAACTTTGAAGGATGAGAAGCAGAATCAACAGAAGCCGCCCAATCAAATTGATATTGATTAAATTAGGAATGGGGCATGAGGCATAGGGTATTGGTTATTTGTTTATTCCAACTGAGACATTGCACCATTCTCAATAAGCCTTTTATGAACAGGCTCTCCGGCCTGTTTCACAAAGAATTGATTTTCTTGTGGAACAGGCCGGAGAGCCTATTGCTGACAATGGTGCAATATCTCAGTTCCAATCAACTCATTCCCAATTACTAATTACTAATTCTCAATTCCCAAAGATTGCTATAATTTAGTAAATTCTGCAAAAGGGAGTAAATGGCTATGGTAGTGGCAGCCGTTTTATCAGAAAATGTTTCTCTAGAAGACTTTATGGCCAGTCCCCCAGACGATATGGAATGGGTGGATGGGCAAATCGCGGAGAAAAATGGCATGACAGTAAAACACAGTCGAATCCAATCTAGACTAGATTATTCTTGGAGAAGCTACAAAAATTCTAGCGGACAAGGTGGCGAAGTTTATACGGAGGTTCCTTGTCGTACTAACAGGCGAGTGCGACGGCCGGATGTGGCTTATCTGACACCGGAATTAGTATCACAATTTGGTGATGTTCCTACTTTGCCTCAAAGTCCGCTGTTAGTTGCTGAAATAGTTTCTCCGACTGATATTGCAGAAGATGTTTTTCTGAAAGCACAAGAGTATTTGGATTCTGGTTGTCAGGAAGTTTGGATTGTTTTTCCAGAAAGTCGCTGGATAATGATCATGACTCAAACTCAAAAGTTAGCGTTTAATTCCGGTGACATAATCAGCACTCAGTTAGTGCTGCTGGGTTTTAGTGTTGCTGTTGATGAGTTGTTGGGTTAAATTCATATCTTGCCTAGTTCATACAAGAAACCGGGTTTTTACGCTTATCTGCGGGCTACAATGAAATATTTTCGTAAAAAACCCGGTTTCTAGACCCCCATGCGTAACTCCTATAAATTTTGCAAATTTGCACAAAGTCACCAACGGCGGTAATATGTTGATTGCTTTGTTTGCAAATCTAGCGTAAATTCCAATTGGGAATTAAAACCAATAATCGAAATATGTCTAAGACTTACACTGTTGAATTTCTCCACCAAGGCAGCACCTATACCGTAGAAGTGCCGGAAGATAAACAAATTCTGCGGGCGGCCAACGCTGCGGGGATTGAGTTGCCGAGTTCTTGCAATGCAGGAGTTTGTACGACTTGCGCTGCTAAAGTTATTGAGGGTGAAGTTGAGCAAGTTGATTGCATGGGCGTTAGTCCCGAACTTCAGGCAGAAGGTTATGTGTTGCTGTGTGTTTCTTATCCCCGATCGAACTTGAAGATAGAAACTGAAAAAGAAGACATTGTGTACGATCGCCAATTCGGGAAATCCTAGAATTAAGTTAAAATCGATACAAACACCGATCGCGGTAAAACCATTATGGATCGCCAGATGACCACCCATTTCATTTCCGCAGAAGTTCACCTCCACGACACCGCCGAAGAACTGCACTCGGCGATTGAAATTGAACTGCAAAAGCACGGCGAACCCCTGCGCTGGGCTGTCACAGACGTGGATGTCGATCGGCAAAAGGCTGTGGTTGAAGGCTACGTGCTCGTGGAAGCATCCCCCGTAACAGCGTGACCCCCCGCCCTTTGACAGTGGTTTTAATTGTCCCTACAGGCGTTGGAGCGTCGATTGGGGGGTTTGCAGGAGATGCGCTACCTGTCGCTAGGGCGATCGCCCAAATTTCAGATACTCTGATCACTCACCCCAACGTCCTCAACGGCGCTCAACTCTATTGGCCCATACCTAACGCTCTTTATGTCGAAGGTTATGCCCTTGACAAATTTGCACAGGGATGCTGGGGTCTACAACCAGTACATCAAAATCGCATCGGCTTAATCCTAGATTCCGGCATCGAACCAGACTTGCAGTTGCGCCATTTGCAAGCCGTTGATGCTTCTAGAGCCACATTAGGCTTGAATATAACTGATTATGTTTTAACCGATCGCCCCCTGAATGTAGAATTGCGAATGTCAGAATCAGGGGCATCCTGGGGGACGATCGCGAATCCCGACAGTTTATTACGCGCCGCCGAAAAATTAATTACCCAAGCAAAAGTCGAGGCGATCGCCGTTGTGGCCAGATTTCCCGACGATGAAGGCAGCCAAGCCCTCGCCAACTACCGCCACGGCAAAGGAGTTGACCCTCTCGCTGGCGCGGAAGCTGTCATCAGTCACCTGATTGTCAGAACATTTAAAATCCCCTGCGCCCACGCCCCCGCCCTGTTGCCGCTACCCCTCGATCCGCATCTGTCCCCGCGATCGGCTGCTGAAGAAATCGGCTATACTTTTCTATCCTGTGTACTCGCAGGCCTCAGCAAAGCCCCGCAGTTTACAGTCCAGAAAGCCCAGGAGAACAGCCAATTATCAATTACTGCCGATCGAGTTGATGCGGTGGTGATACCCGCCACAGCCTGCGGCGGCAGTGCTATTCTGAGTTTGAGCGGGCGATCGACCGTACAAATCATCGCAGTGGGCGACAACAAAACCCAGATGCAGGCTACTCCAGAAAAACTCGGAATCAAAGCTTTGCAGGTAAACTCATATTTAGAGGCGATCGGAGTCTTGGTCGCTTTACGTACTGGCATCAGTCCAGCTTCCTTGAGTGCAGACATCTCCCCACTGCGGTATTTGTCCAACTCAACTAAACAAATCTAAAATCTAAAACCTAAAATCTAAAATTGATTAAGTGGCAGAAAAACTTCCCGAAAATCCTGAAATTGAACCCTTAACGCGCACCCAAGTTTTAGTAGCAATGGGCGTAACAGCAATTATGTTGCTGGCGGTAGCTAAATTGTGGTTGCTATTTGGGTCGGTATCGCTTTTGCCCGTCAAATTGATAGTAATGGACTTGCTCAAAGGATGTGCGATCGGACTGGCAATTACAGGCGCAAGTGCGATCGTTTATCAGATATGGCCTGGTTATCGTCGCAGTGCCGACGTTTACCTAGAAGTAGTCCTCAAACCCTTATTTTGGCCAGATTTAATCTGGCTGGGACTCCTACCCGGACTTAGCGAAGAATTGCTATTTCGAGGCGTGATGCTGTCTGCTTTGGGATTGAATGCGATCGGTTTAGTGTTATCAAGTTTTTGTTTCGGCATTCTGCATCTGGGAGGAATGGAACAGTGGCCCTACGCTGTTTGGGCAACGGCTGTCGGATTGCTGTTGGGTTACAGTGTTTTAGCTACGGGGAATTTGTTAGTACCAATTACGGCTCATGTCTGCACGAATTTGATTTCTAGCTGTGTTTGGAAGTGGGAACACGATATGGGGAAGCGGTAGATCGATCGCACGCTCAATATCGAGATCGGGGCGGGTTCACCCGTATCTCTGCTTAATAACCAAGGTATTTTTAAACCCGCCCCCACTCAGCTTGGTTAAGGTAATAGATAACTGCTCGATCGCACGATCAATTCACCTTGACGCGGATCGCGACTGAAAATAAAAGCTCCTGCTCCAGTTTCACCGCTTGACAAAAAATCAATTTGCAAATCTCCCGATTCTACAACTTCGCCTTTGACGCGCAATTCGGCAATAATTTGCACCGATTCTGCCGTTTCGCCGCCAGTATTAGCAACCGCAAACGGCACGTAAAATTGCCCTTTCTCGAACCGAATAGGCGTGTTGCGAGTGACAGAAATAATCGGAGGTTCCTGCTTTTTGGTCAGCCAACTGTAGATTACGAGTCCGAGTAGAGTCGCGAGGATCGAGCAGGCGATCGCAAATGTCACCCATTCAGCAAGATTTGTCTTCGATTTCCCTTCGTTACTTTCACTCATACCGCTAACCTCCCCGCCGCGCCGCCAACAGTCGCTGGCAATCCCAATACTAACGTATAGCTCAACCAAATCGACCACGGCTCGTCAAAAGTGAGTTTGTTGAAGAAAAACAGCATAAATGCAGCAGCCGCCAGCGACACCAAATAAGACATCACAGTTTCGCTGAACGGATGCTGAAAAATCCCCTGCTGCTGCTGGCGTTTTGTTTGATCGGTAAACCCGGCTGCAAATACAATACAGTAGGAAATTAGCAGGGAAGCGGCGATAATTGCTAATTGCCAAGGCGGAGAAATCGCAGCGGCTAGCATCGGCACTTCATCTGTTGGGGCGATGTTGAAACCAATAATTACAGCGCCGATTAAAGTAGCGCCGATATCTGCTACAGTGGGATTAATGGTAGGTTTTTGTTTGCTGTCTGAACTTTGATAGCGATCGCCACTCAAGAAACCGCTTGCCAAAGCCACTCCCAAGGAAAACGGCAGCCCTTCAAAGATGATTTTCCCTAAAGTTTCTTGCAGCGGAGTCTCCGGCGTAATTTCTTGAAGCAAAAACAGGACAAAGGTCGCGCAGACAATGCCAATGGCGATCGCCTCTACAGAATCCTTGACAGCATCTCGCCAGCGGATGTCCTTAGTTTTGCGAAAACCTTCCGTGCGCACAAGCAAGAAAACCACTCCAAAAGTAGTTGCGATCGCGCTCAACATTTCGATCGGTTTGCTGTGCGAACCAATCCACCAAACCTCCATCGTATAAAGCAGCGGAGTTCCGAATAAAAAGCCGCCCGATGCGCCTCGAATGATGTCGTTTAGTTCATTCTTCCACGGATTTTTACGTCTTTTTGATTTGTTCATGTTTGGGCAAAAAGGCGAATTAAAAAATTTAAAAGTTCGGGGGAGCGATACTTTGACATATTTCAATTATTATCCTAATCCTAGATACATCGCCACTCAACTTTGTGCGTAAGCTATTAAAAATTCCTCTCTAGAAATTCCCGCCTGAGTACAAATTGCTCTCAGTGTACCTGATTTTATTTGATCGTGGTTAGGCATTACTAACGGAGTCTCCGTGCCATCCTGATTGTCTCGCACCATGACAATATGTTCGCGTTCTCTAATAATCCGAAAACCCAACAACTGAAATGTTCTGATGACTCGTCTTTTAGGAGCATCGACAGGAAACTTCGACATTAAATAGCCACCTCTGCTTCTACTAAAAAAGTCTCGATCGCAGATGATTCGTTTTCCATTGTTTCTTTGCCAAATACTTCGATATAGCAGCGAATAGCTGACTTGACATCAGCTAATGCTTCCTCATAGGTGTCACCTTCACCAACTACGGCACCTTTGATACCGAGGGGATAGGCTACATAACCGTCGGGATGTTTTTCAATGATAATTCTAAATTGTTTCATCTTCGCCTCTCGCTCTTTACGCTAATTTAATTTACCACAGGGGGCAGGCGCGATCGTTGGGTAACGCGCTCGATCGAGCCAACCTACGAATGATTGTAAATCGAGTTACCTAAGTACGGGAGAGCCATCTATCCCGATCCAATTTCCAGTTTAACTCGATCGGAGTTTGAAGCATTTGATATTACTCCTCCTACTCATCCATTAACAACATTTTTACTTCTTGTTTTTAATGCCATTAAAGTGCAAGCTGGATTTCGGAAGATTCACCCAAAGCTTCGTTGACAACAATCAGTTTTCCTTGACTATCTGCCCCTAATTGTTGATTGGCATTGAGTAATTCAATTCCATAAATAGTACCGTCGGGGGCAATGTCCACATTCATTTGATCGCTAACTTGGATAGTTTTTACCTGTGCGGTTTTTTCTTGCAGATATATATAAGCTACATTGTATCTCGGATCGTAAGTCAGTTTCACGGGAACCTCCTGCTCAAAAGAATTTGACAATTACAGTGATAATCATCCAGTCTTCGCCTTCTGACGCTGCGATAGCCTCGACTTTCTTCATAGCATAAACTTTTCCCTGCCACTCAGCATTAAAGGAAAAGTTGCGCCTAAATCCGGTTCTGCCAAATTGAGCCGGAAAAGTTGTGCCACTTTCAACAGTAGCAATTACTTCTGCCTCAGTTGCACCTCGCTCAATCAATCGTGCTTGAGCATGGGGATGTAATCTAACGCTCACGTTGCTATTACCTCCTTTTTGCCTCTTTATTTTTATACTAACTTATTTCACCACAGCCGCGCGATCGCATAAGCATCAAAAATAGCATCAACGCTCAAAACGGATATCTGTTCCGCCATAGATTGTGCAATTATCAGCCTGTCAAATGGATCGCGGTGATGGAAAGGCAGCGAAGCCACAACCTCTATGTGGTCGAAACTTATTTCCAGTATCTCAATTCTATTAACTGCGATCTGCTGCTTGATAAATTCCATAAAAGGCACACTAAAATTTAGCCTGCCTATACTATGTTTAATCGCCATTTCCCAGACGCTAGCTGTACTGAGGAGAATATCGTTATCTCCGTTGTCAATTAGCGATCGCCCTGTTGTACTGAGTCTTGAACTGTCTGTCGTGTACCAAATAAAGGCATGAGTGTCCAACAACAACCTCATTCCATGTACTCCTTAAATTCTTCTAGCGGTTCGTCAAAATCATCGGATATCCAAACCATTCCTTTTGCACTTCCTGCTTGTCGATTGGGTTTGGCTTTTTTGGGGATTAGTACCAATTTTACAACAGGCTGGTTATCTTGAGTAATCGCAACTTCTTCGCCTCTCATCGCCGCTTCGATTAATTCTAGAAGCTTTTCTTGTGCCTCAACAATATCTACTTGATACATAACTCGTGTCTCCTTATACCATAAACAGGAATGCGACTATAACTAATTCTCCAGACTGATAATTAGTCATAGCTCAAACCTGATCGTAAATTGCATCTTCTTCGCTGTAATCGGCAAAGAATTGTGTGGCAGCAAGACGATGCCAATCTGTTTTTTCCTCTACTTCATCTGCTTCTGAGTTTGTTTGTTCATTCACCAAAATGATTACTCTTACATCTTGGTTGACTGCCAAGTATTTTAAAATGTCATCGGTCAAGTTAATTTTTCCTTCCGATGTAACTTTTGCTGGAAATTCGTAGGCTTTCATAATGTGAGTTTTAGATTGGTGTTTACCCAGTTATTGCTACCTTAACATAATCTCAATCAGACAAATCCTCTTCCTCCAAGTCAACAGAAGGCAACTCCATATCAGCAGACTGCAACTGAGCCGGAGTCGCCGGAATTGCTGCAATAATTGCATCAATCACTTTGGCTACTGGAATAATTTCCATCCCCAAATCTGGTACAGCTTGATTCTTCGGAATAATCGCTCTTTTGAAACCCAATTTCGCTGCTTCTCTCAGCCGCAGTTCTAATTGCGACACTGGGCGTACTTGTCCGCCCAAACCGACTTCTCCGAGCAAAACTGTGCGTGCATCAATTACCCGATCGCGAAAACTGGCCACAATCGCGATCGCCACTCCCAAATCCGCCGCCGGTTCCTCCACCTTCAAGCCGCCCACCGACGCCACAATCACATCTAATTTCGACAAAGGAATCCCGACTCTTTTCTCCAAAACAGCGAGAATTTGCTGCAATCTACTATTATCAACACCCGTAGTAGAACGGCGCGGCGCACCGAAACTCGCAGGACTGACTAACGCCTGAATTTCTACTAAAATCGGTCGAGTTCCTTCGCAAGCAACAGTCGTCGAAGTACCGGGCGAAAATTCATCTTTACTACCTAAAAACAACTCCGACGGATTATCTACCTCTCGCAAACCGTTTGCTACCATCTCAAAAACACCGATTTCATGAGTAGCGCCAAAACGGTTTTTCATCGATCGCAAAAGCCGATGAGAAGCAAAGCGATCGCCCTCAAAATAAAGTACAGTATCTACCAAATGTTCCAAAACCCTCGGCCCCGCCAAAGATCCATCCTTAGTAACATGGCCCACCAGAAATAAAGTAATATTTTCCCGTTTCGCAACCTGCATCAAAGCAGACGTACATTCCCGCACCTGAGCCACCGAACCCGGAGCCGATGTTAAGCTAGCAAAATAAATAGTTTGGATGCTGTCAATCACCGCCACAATTGGTTTCAGCGCTTCCAACTCCCGCAAAATAACTTCTAAATCCGTCTCAGGAAGCAAATAGAAATTGTCCGCTGAATTGTCCTCGGAATCCGTTTTAGCTTCCTCGTTGGTGTCAGATTTCTGTCCGCCATTGCTTGACAAATCAACCGGATTACCCACGCCCAAACGCTGCGATCGCAACTTCACCTGCTGGCCAGACTCCTCCGCACTCACATACAGTATGCGATCCTTGCGGGCCATCATATTCGCCACCTGCAACAGCAGCGTCGATTTCCCGATTCCCGGTTCCCCGCCAATCAACACCAGCGAGCCCGGAACAATCCCGCCTCCCAAAACTCGATCGAACTCCCCGTACCCAGAAGGCCAGCGAGACTGAGTTTGGTCGGAAACCTGCGATAATTTAAAAGATACCTTTGGTTGACCCTTCGACTTATCAGGAAGCGAACCGCCCACTGTCTTAGTTGTCACCCCAGTTAAACCAGCCCGCGGCGCACCAGCAGTATGTTGTTCTACCTGCTCGTCAAAAGAATCCCACTTGTGACAGCTAGGACACCTACCAAAATATTGCGGTGAATCATAACCGCATTCCCGACAAATATATTGGATTCGAGGCTTAGCCATTGTTTACAGATATGATAAATAGTCAACCTTAACATTTGAAAAAGTCTGAGTAAAAGCAATTATCAAGCTTTCAGACCGATCGCCACAGACCAATCAGTTTGTGTCTTCTATGATAGGGTGAAAAAAAATAACATTATCTGAAATGTAACTTAAGGAGTGCTCCGTAAATTGGAAAATCATAAAGAAAAAATTCTGGTAGTCGATGACGAAGCCAGTATCCGGCGCATTCTAGAGACTCGCCTGTCCATGATTGGCTACGATGTCGTCACCGCTGCTGACGGTGAAGAAGCTCTCGAAACATTTCGCAACACCGAACCCGACTTAGTGGTTTTGGATGTGATGATGCCAAAGCTCGACGGTTATGGCGTCTGTCAAGAGTTGCGCAAAGAATCAGACGTTCCCATCATCATGCTAACCGCTTTGGGAGACGTAGCCGATCGCATCACCGGTTTAGAATTAGGCGCCGACGATTACGTCGTCAAACCTTTCTCTCCCAAAGAACTCGAAGCCCGCATCCGTTCGGTACTGCGCCGGGTTGACAAAAACGGCGCGTCAGGGATTCCCAGCTCTGGAGTCATTCAAGTCACCAATATTAGAATTGACACCAACAAGCGCCAAGTTTACAAAGGCGACGAACGAATTCGGCTCACAGGCATGGAATTCAGCTTGTTAGAACTGCTTGTCAGCCGATCGGGAGAGCCTTTTTCGCGATCGGAAATTTTGCAGGAAGTGTGGGGATACACGCCAGAACGCCACGTAGACACCCGCGTCGTGGACGTTCACATCTCCCGGCTTAGGGCTAAGTTGGAAGACGACCCCAGCAATCCTGAATTAATTCTCACCGCCCGCGGCACCGGCTATCTGTTCCAGCGAATTGTCGAAATTGGGGAAGTTGGGTAAAGCTGAGATGTTGCACCAATTTCAGCAACAGGCAAGATGCCTGTTCCACAAAGATTAAATTTCTTGTGGAACAGGCATCTTGCCTGTTCATAAAAGGCTTGTTGAGAATGGTGCAATCTGTGAACAGACAACAGACAAATGACAAAATTCGATCAAATGACAAAATCTGACCCCAATAAAGTTTTACGGCGATTGCCCTTAGTTGCAGGAGGGCTAGCAGGTACGCTGCTGATGGTCAATCGCTTGCTGACAGAGCAAATCACAGATTCTCAAGCTCGATCGGACGCTTTGGGAGTAATCATCAGCGCCCTGCTGATTTTAACAGGTTTGTTGTGGCAGCAGGTGCAAGCTCGATCGCCCGATTCAGTGCAGCTTATCGGCGAAGAAGGTTTTGAATTTACGCCGGATTTGCCGGATGTCGTCAAGCTAGAATTAGCTTGGGCGTCGCGTTTGCTGTTGACAAATACCGCCACAAGGTCGATCGTCATTTTGTATCAAGGAAAAGTCCTATTGAGGCGTGGCATTTTAGGCGTCAATCCCCAAGTCAAACCAGGGCCAATCTTGCAGCGAGTGCTCGACAAAAACAAACCAATTTATTTAGTAAAGCTCGATATTTATCCCGGCAAAATTGAATTTGACTATTTACCAGAAAATACCCAAGGAGTCATCTGTCAGCCACTGGGAAATCAAGGTGCTTTAATCTTAGGTGCTAACGCGCCGCGCAGCTACACAAAACAAGATGAAAACTGGGTAGAAGGAATTGCAGATAAACTCGAAAATACCATCAGTCAGCACCTAAATTTCTAACTTGGTAGTTCGTAGAATTTTCTTCGGCGCCTTTTCGATCAAATCCCGGTAGCATCGGAATTAATATTACCCACAGTCAGGACACGGCAGTGCCGTTTCCCTACAATTAATCAGACGATAGTTAGGGCTTGCTGAAGAAGTTGCAAAAGTCAACACTGTATGAGTTGTGTGACCATA
>ENA-OBIT01000508-OBIT01000508.1-metagenomes-genome-assembly--contig:-NODE-508-length-17072-cov-5.93642_pt1 | contig 17072 bp, 18 predicted proteins | sample MGYA00153386_OBIT01 | MGnify analysis MGYA00153386
ATCGATGAATGGACGGGCAGGCTATGTTCTGAGTGCAAGTTCCGAGCCGTCTGACGCGCCTCGGACCGCGAGAGGCCACCAAAAATGCGGGGGCCGGCGTGGCTTCATCGGGTCTTGGCTTGGGGGGGTGCCGAGTCAAACTAGGGGCAGGCAGCCCATGGGCGCTTGATAATGCGTCCGCACAAACCCAAGTTGGGGCGAGAGCGGCACATTGTGTATCGACAACCCCTCGAATCAGACCTTGCAGCCATGCCCGTGAACGCCGACTTCTCCGCCGCTCGGGTGCTTGCACCGCCCGATCTACCGGCGTTGCTGGGTCAGATGCTGACCGCGATGGCGCGGCGCCGGGGTGACCTTGGTGGCACTCAAGGATGCGCGCAGCGGCCGTTACGTGCACGTGAACGAGCCCATGGGGGCTTTTCTGGGGCGCATGCCTGACGATGTCGTGGGTCTGGCCGACTCCGATCTCTTCGACACTGCGCTGGCCACGGCGTTGCGGGCGGCCGAGCACACGGCGCTGGCGCAATCAGAACCGCTGGCCAGCGAACACCGTTTCGACTGGGCGGGCACGCGCCGTGAATTCGCGGTGTTGCGGGTGGCCAGCCAGACCGACGCCAGTGGCCACCGCTGGCTGTGCAGCCTGTGGCACGACCTGGCCGGCGAACGCCACCGCGAGGCCCAGTTGCGCAGCGCGCTGGACCAGATAGAGCAGCAGCAACTGGCCAACGACCTGCTGCGCCGTGAACTCGCCGACCAGGCCCTGCGCGACCCTTCATCGGGCCTGTACACCCGGCCGCACTTCGAGGAACAGCTGCGCCGCGAGGTCGACCTGTCGACGCGCGAGCACCGCGAATTCGCCATCGTCTTCATCGAGACCGACCCGCCCAGCGAGCCGGTGCGCGCCCTGGGCGAGACGGGGCGGAGCAGCGTGCTGCAGGCCATGGGCCGGCTGCTGCGCGGCGGCACTCGGGCGATGGATTCGTCATGCCGGCTCGACGAGCGGCGCTTTGCGGTGCTGCTGTCGGGCGTGGGCCTGGCCACCGCCCATGCCCGCATGGAAAGCTTGCGCCGCAAGTGCGCGTCGCAAATCGTCATGCACGAAGGCGCCGAGCTGGGCTTCAGCGTGTCGATCGGCGTGGCCAGCTACCCGCACACCTCGCATACACAGGAAGCCTTGGTGGCCGCCTGCGAAGCTTCGCTCGCGGAGGCGCAGCGCCGTGGCGGCAACCAGGTGACGCTGGCGGCCATCCCGTTCGAACCCGTTCCCTAATTACTCAATCAGCCCTTGCCGTCCCATGTAGGCGGCCAGCGCGAACAGGAGCAAGGCGAACAGGCGCTTGAGCTTGCCGACGTCCATGTGCTGCGCCGTGCGCGCGCCCAGCGGCGCCAGGCAGACGCTGGCCATGGCGATGATGCCCAGCGCGGGCAGGTACAGATAGCCCGCAGCGCCCGGCAGTGCAGGGGCCAGGCCCCAGCCACTGAAGACGTAGCCCGTCACGCTGGCCGCTGCGATGGGCAGGCCCAGCGCGGCGCTGGTGCCCACCGCGTGGCGTATCGGCACGTTGCACCACACCATGAATGGCACCGAGGCGAAGGCACCGCCGGCGCCCAGCAGCGCCGAGAGAAATCCTATTGCCCCCCCCACCGCGCTCTGGCCCGCCCATCCCGGCATCTGCCGGCCGGGGCGGGGCTTGCGGTCGCGCAGCATCTGCAATGCGGAGTAGCCGATGAAGAGCGCAAAGAACAGCGCCAGCCCCTGGCCCTTGAGCACCGCGAAGGCCGATCCGCCCGCCAGCGCTCCGCCGATGACGATGCCGGGCGCCAGCCCGCGCACGAGGTTCCAACGCACGGCACCCAGCCGGTGGTGGGCGCGCATGCTGGAGACCGAGGTGAAGAGGATGGTGGCCATCGAGGTGGCGATCGCCATCTTCACGGCGGTGCCTGAATCGACGCCGCGCTGCGACAGGATGAAGGTGAGGAACGGCACCAGCATCATGCCGCCGCCGACGCCCAGCAAGCCGGCCAGGAAGCCCACGACCACGCCCAGCGCCAGCAACTCGGCGACCAGCAGCGGGCTCAGGTCCATGCGCGAGCGAGGTGTCTCTTCATGGACAAGGGATACGTCATGAAAGAGAAGTTGTAAGGTGTCCGCCGTGACCCGTGAGCCGCATTCCTGAACCCAAGGGGAAGTTCAGGTGGGCAAGGTCAGCCAAGCTTCGGGTTCATCTGACGCGAGACGCTCACACCAGCAAGGCAATATTCCAAGCCCTTGGTCATAGACCATTGGTTCAAGGAAATATAGAACTCACGCGATCCCGACGGACAAAATCATTCTAGGCTTGCAAGCCGCTGCCGTGCTTGCGCCAGAAGTCACAGCAACTGGCCGTCGTCACCCAGGGCCGCATCGACCCGGCGGAGGAGTGCCTCCAGGTCGACATCGCTGCGTTCGGCGGACTGCTGGTGCACGGGTCCGCGCTCTGCGAGCTGGTAAGCCAGATTCAGCGCCGCCAGCACGGCGATGCGTTCGCGTGCCTTGACCTTGCCGGCGTCGCGGATGGCGACCATTTCCTTGTCGACGCTGGCCACCGCCGTGCGCAACAGCGCCTCGCCGCCGTCCGGGCAGCCCAGCATGTAAACCTGGCCCAGCAGGGAGACCTCGACCTGCTTCATGCCTGCGGCTCGCTGGGTTTGCCGCCGCCTTCGGGCAGCCGCGCGAGCAGGGCATCGATACGCGCGCGCGCCGCCGCCAGGCGCGACCGCAGACTGTCACGCTCGGCGCTGACGGCCATCAATTGCTGCTCGATCAAGGTGCCCGTGCGCTTGAGTTCGGCGTGCCGCAGCACCAGCCGATCGACGCGCTCGGCGAGGTCTTCGATCTTCGACATGGCTCCCCAACCCCCTTGCGGTCATTGTAGGTGCGGCTCTGATGCGCCACGGACAGCAGCGCCCCGGGCTGAAGGCCGGTCCGCACCCCGGACTGCACCCTTGTCTGTGCCGAAGTCGCACCAGGCCCTTACGGCGCAGCGGTCGCACCGGGGCTGGCGCGCCTGGCAGACGTAGCGGCCGTGCAGGATGAGCCAGTGGTGGGCGTCCACCAGGTACTGCGCGGGCACCCGGCGCAACAGGCCTTTTTCGACCTGCAGCGGGTTGCGCCCGGGCGCCAGCCCGGTGCGGTTGGACACGCGGAAGATGTGCGTGTCGACAGCCATGGTGGGTTCGCCGAAGCCCACGTTGAGCACCACGTTGGCCGTCTTGCGCCCCACGCCCGGCAGGGCCTGCAACTCATCGCGAGAGCGGGGCACCTGGCCGCCATGTTCGTCGACGAGGATCTGGCAGGTCTGCAGAAGGTGCCGCGCCTTGGTGCGGAACAGCCCGATGGTGCGGATCAGGTCGGTGACACGGTCCAGCCCCAGGTCGAGCATCTTTTGCGGCGTCGGCGCCAGCGCGAACAGCGTGCGCGTGGCCTTGTTGACGCTCACGTCGGTGGCCTGGGCCGACAGCAACACGGCGGCAAGCAATTCGAAAACGCTGGTAAAGGCCAGCTCAGTCTGCGGTCGCGGGTTGGCCGCGGCAAGCGTGGCAAAGAACGGGGCGATGGCGTCACGTTTCATCGATACCCTCAACAAGCCCTGCAGGCGTATGTGATTGCGATGATTGCGGCCGAGCTTGCGGCTGCCTGGCTTTGGCGCGCTCCAGCGCGGCGGTGATCACGGCCTGCTTGGCCACCAGCACTTGCGGGTCGGTGATGCGGCTGTGGCTGGTCAGGTCGGCCAGCTTGGCCTGGGCTTTGGCAGCCAGGCGTTCGTCGTGCTCGTGTTGTTCGCGTGCCAGGCGCAGCGTGCGGGCGGCGTAGCGCTCGCGGGCCTGCGCGGCTGCGGCGGCCGACCAGGCCTGCCAGCCCGTGTGCTCACCCGTGACGGGCACCATGATGATGCAGTCCACGGGGCAAACCGGTATGCACAGCTCGCAGCCGGTGCACAGCGGGTCGATGACGGTGTGCATAAGCTTGGAGGCGCCGACGATGGCGTCCACCGGGCAGGCCTTGATGCACAGCGTGCAGCCTATGCACCAGGCTTCGTCGATGACGGCCAGAGCGCGGGGCCCCTCGACGCCGTTTTCCGGATTGAGTGGCCGCGCGGTCTGGCCGGTAACTGCCGCCAAGCGCCGGATGCCCTCGGCCCCGCCGGGCGGGCACTGGTTGATGCCGGCGCGGCCTTCGGCCATGGCGCTGGCGTAGCCACGGCAATCGGGGTAGCCGCAGCGCGTGCATTGCGTCTGCGGCAGGGCGTCGTCGAGGCGTTGGGTCAGTATTGCAAGGCGGGTTGTGGCGGTCACCGGGTCATTATCGGCCGGCGGTCTTCCTGTGCAGCGGCAGGGCCTGCGGACGCGCGGCCTTGGTCTGCGCCTCGGCGTCGAAGCGCGCGATGAAGTTCTTTACCTCGGGGTAAACCTTCTCGCGCCAGCGGCGGCCGGAGAAAATGCCGTAGTGGCCCGCCCCCATCACGTCGTAGTGGAACTGGCGCGCCTTCGGGATGCCCTCGCACAAGTCGTGGGCGGCGCGGGTCTGGCCGCCGCCGGTGATGTCGTCGAGCTCGCCCTCGATCGTCAGCAGCGCGGTGCCGGTGATGTCCTGTGGCCGCACCGGTTCACCGTGGACGACCCAGGTGCCGTTGACCAGTGCGAAGTCCTGGAACACGATTTTGATGGTGTCCAGGTAGTACTCGGCCGGCAGGTCGATGACGGCGTTGTATTCGTCGTAGAACTCGCGGTGCGAATCGGCGCTGTCACCGTCGCCGCGGATCAGGTCCTGGAAGTAGTCGTAGTGGCTGGTGGCGTGCCGCTCGGGGTTCATGGCCACGAAGCCGGAATACTGCAGGAAGCCGGGATAGACGCGCCGCCCTGCGCCCGCAAAGTTCTGCGGCACGCGAAAGATCACGTTGTTCTCGAACCAGCTGTGGCTCTTGTTCACCGCCAGGTGGTTGACGGCCGTGGGGCCTTTGCGTGCGTCGATAGGGCCGCCCATCATGGTCATGGTGCGCGGCGTGGGTTCGCCTCGGCTGGCCATCAGCGACACGGCGGCCAGCACCGGCACGGTGGGCTGGCAGACCGAGATCACGTGGACATCGGGGCCGATGTGGCGAACGAATTCCTGAACGTACTCGACATAGTCGTCCAGGTGGAACGGACCCACCTCGGCCGGCACCGTGCGTGCGTCGGTCCAGTCGGTGATGAAGACTTTGTGGTCCTGCAGCAGACTCTTGACCGTATCGCGCAACAGCGTGGCGTGGTGTCCTGACAGCGGCGCCACGACCAGCACGTTCGGCTGGCCCTTCATGACCGTCAGGGCTTCGGGTTCGTCGGTAAAGCGCTTGAAGCGCAGCAGCCGGCAGAAGGGCTTCTCAATCGCCACCTGCTGTTGCACGGCCACTTCCACGCCGTTGACCGTGACACCGGTAATGCCGAAGGCTGGCTTCTCATAGTCCTTGGCCAGCCGGTGCACAAGGTCGAAGCCCGCTGCCACGCGCTGCGCCAGCGGGGTGTGGCTGAACATCGAGAGCGGGTGCTGATAGAGCTTGGCCGAAGCGCTTGCGAATTCCGAGAAGGGCGCCATCAGCGCACGTTGGGCCTCGTAGAGTTGATACAACATGTTCTTGTCTCCTGCAGGGCTTGGCGATCAAGGCCGAACGGTCCGGATGCACCAACACCTGGTTGCACTTTACGCCTATTTTGGTGCAGTGCAGCAAATCTTTATCGGGTTGGCATGCAATGCCTCACATCACGCGCATCAACCCGCCAACCACCGCGTCGAGGTTGCGGCTGTTCAGCGCGGCCACGCAGATGCGGCCGGAGTCCAGCCCGTAAACGCCGCTTTCGCTGCGCAACTGCTGCATCTGAGGTGTGCTCAGACCGGAGTAGCTGAACATGCCCTTCTGGCGCGTGATGTAGTCCAGGTCACCCGGCGCCCCGGCAGCGCGCAACCTGGCCAGCAGTGCCTGGCGCATGGCGCGGATGCGTTCTCGCATGGCTTCCAGTTCTTCTTCCCACAGGGCGCGCAGCGCCGGCGTGGTCAGCACATGGGCCACGATCTGCGCGCCCCAGGTCGGCGGCGTGCTGTAGTTGCTGCGGATGACGATCTTCAGCTGCGACAGCACGCGCGCAGCCTCGTCGCGGCTCTTGCACACCACGCTGAGCGCACCGACGCGCTCGCCGTACAGCGAGAAGCTCTTGGAGAACGAGGTCGACACGAAGAAATCGATGCCACTGGCCAGGAACTGCTGCACCACGGCGCCGTCCTGGGCGCTGCCGTCGCCAAAGCCCTGGTAGGCCATGTCCAGGAACGGCACGAGTTGCCGTTCGCCGCAGGCGGCCACCACCGCGTCCCACTGCGCCGGCGTCAGGTCGCAGCCGGTAGGGTTGTGACAGCAGGCATGCAGCACCACCACGGTGCCCGCAGCGGCGCCGTGCAGGGTCTGCAGCATCGCTTCGAAGCGCACGCCGCGGGTGGCGGCGTCGTAATACGGGTAGCTGGACACCGAAAAGCCGGCGTTCGTGAACAAGGCGCGGTGGTTTTCCCAGCTGGGGTCGCTGATCAGCGCCACCGCCCCCGGCGCCAGGCGGTTGAGGAAGTCCGCCCCCACCTTGAGCCCCCCGGTGCCGCCGAGCGCCTGCACCGTGGCAATGCGGCCCTCGGCCACGGCGGCGCTGCCGGTGCCGAACACCAGTCCCTGCACGGCGCGGTCGTAGGCGGCGATGCCGTCGATCGGCAGGTAGCCCTTGGTCCTGGTGCCCCCGGCCAGCTGCTGTTCGGCCGCTGCCACGCAGGCCAGCACCGGCAGCTTGCCCTGGTCGTCGAAGTACACGCCCACGCCCAGGTTCACCTTGGCCGGGTTGGGGTCGGCGTTGAACTGCTCGTTCAAGCCGAGGATTGGGTCGCGCGGGGCCATTTCGACGCTCGTGAACAGTGACATGTGTCTCTTCCTTATCTGCGGTACGCTGACGGGTTAAGCGCTAATTTTAGGATGCCCCGATGAGTGCCCTGGCCGACATCCCGTCCGACCCCCTGGCCCTGGCCGCAAACGCAGCAGCCGACGAGGCCGGCGAGTTCGTGACATTCCCCGACTCGCCTTACCAGCTGTTTCAGCCCTTCGCCCCGGCTGGCGACCAGCCCCAGGCCATCGCGCAGCTGGTCGATGGCCTGCACGACGGCCTGGCCTACCAGACCCTGCTGGGCGTGACGGGCTCGGGCAAGACCTTCACCATGGCCAACGTCATCGCCCGCATGGGGCGCCCGGCCATCGTCTTCGCGCCCAACAAGACCCTGGCCGCGCAGCTGTACAGCGAGATGCGCGACTTCTTTCCGAAGAATGCCGTCGAGTACTTCGTCAGCTACTACGACTACTACCAGCCCGAGGCCTACGTGCCGCAGCGCGACCTGTTCATCGAAAAGGACAGCGCCATCAACGAGCACATCGAGCAGATGCGCCTGTCGGCCACCAAGAGCCTGCTCGAGCGGCGCGACGTGATCATCGTGGCCAGCGTCAGCGCCATCTACGGCATCGGCAACCCCGCCGATTACCACCGCATGGTGATGACGCTGCGCGTGCACGACAAGATGAGCCAGCGCGACGTGATCGCGCAGCTGATCCGCATGCAGTACAAGCGCAACGAGATCGAGTTCGGCCGCGGCTCATTCCGCGTGCGCGGCGACACCATCGACGTCTTCCCGGCCGAGCACAGCGAGCTGGCGCTGCGCATCGAGCTCTTCGACGACGAGGTCGAGAGCCTGCAGTTGCTGGACCCGCTTACCGGCCGCGTGCGGCAGAAGATCCCGCGCTTCACGGTCTACCCCAGCAGCCATTACGTGACGCCGCGCGAGCGCGTGGTCGACGCCATCACGACCATCAAGGACGAGTTGCGCGAGCGCCTGGACCAGTTCGTGAAAGGCGGCAAGCTGGTCGAGGCCCAGCGCCTGGAGCAGCGTACCCGCTTCGACCTGGAGATGCTGCAGGAGGTCGGACACTGCAAGGGCATCGAGAACTACAGCCGGCATCTGTCGGGCGCCAGACCTGGCGACCCGCCGCCCACGCTGGTGGACTACCTGGCCGGCGACGCGCTGATGTTCCTGGACGAGAGCCACGTACTGATCGGCCAGTTCGGCGGTATGTACAACGGCGACCGCGCGCGGAAGACCACGCTGGTGGAATACGGCTTCCGCCTGCCCAGCGCGCTGGACAACCGGCCGCTGAAATTCGAGGAGTTCGAGGGCAAGATGCGCCAGTCGATCTTCGTGTCGGCCACGCCGGCGAATTACGAGAAGGAACACGCCGGTCAGGTCGTCGAACAGCTCGTGCGCCCCACGGGCCTGACCGACCCCGAGATCGAAGTACGCCCCGCCACGAGCCAGGTCGACGACGTGCTGCAGGAAATTCGCAGCCGTGTCGACCAGAGCGAGCGCGTGCTCATCACCACGCTGACCAAGCGCATGGCCGAGCAGCTGACGGACTACCTCAGCGACAACGGCGTGAAGGTTCGCTACCTGCACAGCGACATCGACACCGTCGAGCGCGTGGAGATCCTGCGCGACCTGCGCCTGGGCATCTTCGACGTGCTGGTCGGCATCAACCTGCTGCGCGAGGGCCTGGACCTGCCCGAGGTGAGCCTGGTGGCGATTCTCGATGCCGACAAGGAAGGCTTCCTGCGCTCCGAGCGCAGCCTGATCCAGACCATCGGCCGCGCCGCTCGCCATCTGAATGGCCGGGCCATCCTGTACGCCGACAAGATGACGGAGTCGATGAAGGCGGCCATCGGTGAAACCGATCGCCGGCGCACCAGGCAGGTCGCGCACAACCTGGCCCTGGGCATCACGCCGCGCAGCGTGAGCAAGCGCATCCGCGACATGATCGACGGCGCCGTGTCCGACAAGTCGGCCAAGGACGACCTGCAGGCCGCCAAGGCCGCCGCCGAGGTCGAGGCCATGAGCGAGAAGGACCTGGGCAAGCGCATCAAGCTGCTGGAGAAGCAGATGCTGGAACATGCCCGCAGCCTGGAATTCGAGAAGGCGGCCCGCGTGCGCGACCAGCTGGCGCTGCTGCGCGAACAGGCCTTCGGCGCGGCAGGGCACGACAGCAACGTCGTGCCGCTGACTCCGGCCCGGCCGCTGAGCCGCTGATGCTCTGGGGCCGCTCCAAGACTGCCAACACCACGACCGAAATCGCCAAGACACGGGTCTTGATGGTCTGCATGGGCAACCTCTGCCGCTCGCCGACGGCCGAGGCGGTGCTGCGCCACAAGCTGAAAGCGGCCGGGCTGGACAAGACCGTGGAAGTCGATTCCGCCGGCACCTATGGCGGCCACGCCGGCGAGCCGCCCGACGCGCGGGCGCAGCGCCATGCCAAGCTGCGCGGCTACGACCTGTCGCGCCAGCGGGCACGGCGGCTGACTGCCGAGGACTTTTCGCGCTTCGACTGGGTCATCGCAATGGACGAGGACAACCTCAACCGCATCACCGAACTGGCGCCCGAAGGCCATGCCGCCCGCCTGGGGCTGCTGATGTCGCACGCCTCGCGACACCACGATGTGAAGGCCGTGCCAGACCCGTATTACGGACCGCCGGCCGGTTTTGACCGCGTGCTCGAGCTCATCGAGGACGCCTGCGACGGCCTGGTCTCCGAACTGGCCCGGAACCCGCCTGCCACCCCGGGCTGAAGCGTGCGCGTCCCGAGCAAGCCGACGGTGGTTGTTCTATACTTGAGCAAATCAGTCGGGATCATTTCCCGACACCAGCCACACAGGAGTTCACATGCGACTGACTACTAAAGGCAGATTTGCCGTCACAGCCATGATCGATCTGGGGCTGCGCTCAACCGCTGGGCCCGTGGCCCTGACCGCCATCAGCCAGCGTCAGCACATCTCGCTGTCTTACCTGGAGCAACTGTTCGGCAAGCTGCGACGCCATGAATTGGTCGAAAGCACGCGCGGCCCAGGGGGCGGCTATTCGCTGGGCCGCTCGGCCGGGGAGATCACGGTGGCCGACATCATCGTGGCGGTGGACGAACCCATCGACGCGACTAACTGCGCCGGCAAGGAAAACTGCATGGGCGAAGACGCGGGACGTTGCATGACGCACGACCTGTGGGCCAGCTTGAACACCCGCATGGTCGAGTACCTCGACTCGATCTCGTTGAAGAAGCTCGTCGACGAACAAATTTCCAAGGGCGTGCTCAGCGACACCGTGCCCATGAAGCGCGCGATCTCCAACATTCCGGTGGTCAAGCCGATCAAGATCACTGCACCCAATTCCGTGTTTGCCCTCGGTAACGCGTTCACGAAGTAAACAGGCACCGACATGACCCCGCATTTTCCGATCTACATGGACTACGGCGCCACCACGCCGTGCGACCCGCGCGTCGTCGACGCCATGGTGCCCTGGCTGCGCGAGCATTTCGGCAACCCGGCGTCGCGCAGCCACGCGTGGGGCTGGGAAGCCGAAGCGGCCGTCGAGAAGGCCCGCGTCGAAGTCGCCGACCTCATCCACGCCGACCCGCGCGAGATCGTCTGGACCAGTGGCGCCACCGAGAGCAACAACCTGGCGCTCAAGGGTGCCGCGCACTTCTACGAGTCCAAGGGCAAGCACCTCGTCACGGTGAAGACCGAGCACAAGTGCGTGCTCGATTCGATGCGCGAACTTGAGCGCCAGGGCTTCGAGGTGACCTACCTCGACGTGCAGGACAACGGCCTGCTCGATCTGGACGTCTTCAAGGCAGCGTTGCGCCCGGACACCATCCTGGCCTCGGTGATGATGGTCAACAACGAGATTGGTGTGATCCAGGACATCCCGGCCATCGGCGCGCTGTGCCGCGAGCGCGGCATCCTTTTGCACGTGGACGCTGCTCAGGCCACGGGCAAGATGGTCATCGACATGGCAACGCTGCCGGTCGACCTGATGAGTCTGGCCTCGCACAAGACCTACGGCCCCAAGGGCATCGGTGCGCTGTACGTGCGGCGCAAGCCCCGGGTGCGCCTGGAAGCGCAGATCCACGGTGGTGGCCAGGAGCGCGGCATGCGCTCGGGCACCCTGGCCACGCACCAATGCGTGGGCATGGGCGAAGCCTTCCGCATCGCCCGGCTCGAGATGGGCGCAGAGAATGAGCGCATCCGGATGTTGCAGCGCCGGCTGCTCGACGGCCTGCAGTCGATGGAGCAGGTGTTCATCAATGGCGACCTCGAGCGACGCGTGCCGCACAACTTGAACATCAGCTTCAACTACGTCGAAGGCGAGTCGCTGATCATGGGCGTCAAGGGGCTGGCGGTGTCGTCCGGCTCGGCCTGCACTTCGGCGAGCCTGGAACCCAGCTATGTGCTGCGTGCCCTGGGCCGCAGCGACGAATTGGCGCACTCCAGCCTGCGCATGACCATCGGCCGCTTCACGACCGTTGCCGAGATCGACTACGCCGTGGCCACCCTGCAGGACCGAGTGGCCAAGTTGCGTGAGCTTTCGCCGCTGTGGGAGATGTTCAAGGACGGCATCGACATCAGCACCATCCAGTGGGCGGCGCACTGAGCGCAGCGGCCCATCCCAAACCAGGAGTACCACCATGGCATACAGCGAAAAGGTCGTCGAGCACTACGAAAACCCCCGCAACGTCGGCTCTTTCGACAAGGGTGACGACAGCGTGGGCACCGGCATGGTCGGCGCGCCGGCCTGCGGTGATGTGATGAAGTTGCAGATCAAGGTCAACCCCGAGACCGGGCTGATCGAGGACGCGCGCTTCAAGACATACGGCTGCGGCTCGGCCATTGCGTCCAGTTCGCTCGTCACCGAGTGGGTCAAGGGCAAGACGCTGGACGAGGCGGTGACCATCAAGAACACCCAGATCGCCCACGAGCTCGCCCTGCCGCCGGTGAAGATCCACTGCTCCATCCTGGCCGAAGACGCCATCAAGGCGGCGGTACAGGACTACAAGGCAAAGCACGGTGCGGCTGCGCCCCAGGTGGAAGCGCACTGAAGCCATGTCCGTCACCCTGACAGAAGCGGCGGCCCGCCACGTGTCGCGTTACATCTCCAGGCGCGGCAAGGGCGTGGGTGTGCGCCTGGGCGTGAAGACCACCGGCTGCTCGGGCCTGGCTTACAAGCTGGAATACGCCGACGAACTGGCGCCCGAGGACATGGTCTTCGAGGGCCATGGCGTGAAGGTGTTGATCGACCCCAAGAGCTTCCCATACCTGGACGGGACCGAGCTCGACTTCGTGCGCGAAGGCCTGAACGAGGGCTTCAAGTTCCGCAACCCGCGCGAGAAAGACCGCTGCGGGTGCGGCGAGTCCTTCCGGGTCTGACGCCGTCTTCTCCCGTGCCGCCGCTGCGGCCCTTTGCCGCTGTGAAGCTCGACGACACCGATTTCGACCTCTTTGCCCTGCCCGCGCAACAGGCGCTGGATCGCAGCGCTCTCGACGCTCGCTGGCGACTTTTGCAGGCCGAGGTCCACCCCGACCGCTTTGCCAGCGGGGACGCGGGCGCGCAGCGCGTTGCGATGCAGTGGGTCTTGCGCGTGAACGAGGCCTACCAGCGCCTGAAGGACCCCGTGCGCCGCGCCGGCTACCTGTGCGCGCTGCGCGGAGTGCCGGTGGATGCCGAACGCAACACCGCGATGCCCCCCGCCTTCCTGATGCAGCAGATGGCTTGGCGCGAAGCGCTCGACGAAGCGGAAGGCCTCGACGAAGTAGAACGCCTGTCACAGGAAGTGGCCCGCACCGAGCGCGACCTTTTGACGCGCCTGACGACCTGCTTGGATGCCGAAGGCAACACCGCAGCCGCGGCCACCCAGGTTCACGCGCTGATGTTCGTGCAGCGCTTTCGCCAGGAGATCGAGCGCCGGCTCGACGTGCTGGACACCACCCGATAAGAATCTCCGATGGCCTTGCTGCAGATCTCCGAACCCGGCCAGGCGCCCGACCCGCACCAGCGGCGCGTGGCCGTGGGCATCGACCTGGGCACCACCCATTCGCTGGTCGCGGCCGTGCGCCATGGCGTGGCCGAATGCCTGCCCGATGCGCGGGGCCGGGTGCTCCTGCCCTCGGCCGTGCGCTACCTCGAGGCCGGTGGTCGGCAGATCGGCTTCGAGGCGCTGGCAGCGCAGGCCGTGGACGCGCCCAACACGTTGGTCTCGGTGAAACGTTTCATGGGCCGTGCGCTGGCCGACGTGGCGGGCACCGAGCGGCTGCCCTATCAGTTCATCGACCGGCCAGGCATGCTGGCCATCAAAACCCGGGACGGTGAGAAGACACCGGTCGAGGTGTCGGCCGAGATCCTGGCCACGCTGCGCCAGCGTGCCGAGGACACTTTCGATGCCGAGCTCTTCGGGGCCGTCATCACCGTGCCTGCGTACTTCGACGACGCCCAGCGCCAGGCCACCAAGGACGCCGCGCAACTCGCCGGCCTGAATGTCCTGCGCCTCATCAGCGAGCCCACCGCCGCGGCCGTGGCCTATGGGCTGGACCACGGCAGCGAAGGCCTGTATGCGGTGTACGACCTGGGCGGCGGCACCTTCGACATCTCGCTGCTGCGGCTGCAGAAAGGCGTGTTCGAGGTGGTGGCCACGGGCGGCGATGCCGCGCTGGGCGGCGACGACATCGACCACGCGCTGGCCGACTGGGCGCTGGCGCAGGCCGGTGCGGCCGCGTCCACGCCGCAGGACAAGCGCGCAGCCCTGGTGGCGGCGCGCGCTGCCAAGGAAGCGCTCAGCGCGGCTGAGTCGGTGGATTGGGCCGCCGACATCGGCGGCCAGACCTTGCGGGTGCCCGTGGCCCGACAGCAGCTCGACGCGCTGGCGCGCCCGCTGCTCGACCGCACGCTGGCCGCCGTGCGCAAGGCGCTGCGCGATGCCGGCGTCACGCGCGACGAGGTGCAGGGCGTGGTCATGGTCGGGGGCTCGACGCGCATGCCGCTGGTGCGTACGGCAGTCGGCGAACTCTTCGGCCCGAACTGGCCGGGGCGGGTGCTGACCGACGTCAACCCCGACGAGGTCGTGGCCCTGGGTGCGGCCATCCAGGCCAACGCCTTGGCCGGCAACGCCGCCGGCGGCGAACTGCTGCTGCTGGATGTCATTGCACTGTCCCTGGGCCTGGAGACCATGGGCGGCCTGGTCGAACGCGTGATCGAGCGCAACACCACCATTCCGGTGGCGCAGGCGCAGGAATTCACGACCTACCAGGACGGCCAGACCGCCATGGCCATCCACGTGGTGCAGGGTGAACGCGACCTCGTCAGCGAATGCCGGTCGCTGGCGCGCTTCGAACTGCGCGGCATCCCGCCCATGGTGGCCGGCGCGGCGCGCATCCGCGTCACCTTCCAGGTCGACGCCGACGGGCTGTTGAGCGTGTCGGCGCGCGAGACGGGCTCGGGCGTGGAGGCGTCGGTTGTCGTCAAGCCCAGTTACGGCCTGGGCGACGAGCAGATCGCGCAGATGCTGAAGGACGGTTTCACCCACGCCGAACACGACATGGCCGCGCGTTCACTGCGCGAGGCCCAGGTCGATGCCCAGCGCATGGTGCTGGCCACGCGGTCGGCCCTGGCGGCCGATGGCGCGTTGCTTTCCGCCGCCGAGCGGGCCGCCGTCGAATCGCTGCTGAGCGAGACCGAGCGTATCGCTCAGTCGGGCGATGCAGACGCCATCACCGCCGCCATCGACGCGCTGGCCGAAGGCACCGAGGCCTTTGCCGCAGCACGCATGAACCAGGGCATCCGCCAGGCCCTCGCCGGGCGCACGATCGACCAGATCTGACCAGACTCGACAAACCACATGCCCATCATCCGCATCCTGCCCAATGCCGAGTTCTGCCCGGCCGGCGACACCATCGAGGCCGCCTCGGGCACGTCGATCTGCGAGGCGTTGCTCGAAAACGGCATCGCCATCGAGCACGCCTGCGAGATGAGCTGCGCCTGCACGACCTGCCATGTCGTCGTCAAGCAAGGCATGGCCTCGTTGGGCGAGATGGACGAGAGCGAAGAAGACCTGCTCGACCGCGCCTGGGGCCTGACGCCCACGTCGCGCCTGAGCTGTCAGGCCATCTTGTCCAATCAGGACGTGACGATCGAGATACCGAAGTACACGATCAATCACGCCCGGGAAAACCACTGAGCGGGCACCACCCGCGACCTGCCGGCCTCAGGTTGCGGGTTTGTCCGACAACGCCTTCATGTTGTCGGTCAATTCCTTGCCCATCGGCGCATTCAGGTTGATGCCTCGCGGCGGAATCGGCGACTGGAACCAGCGCGTGTACAGCCGGGTGAATTCACCGCTCTTCATCATGCCGGCCAGCACGCCGTCCACCAGGGCCTTGAAGGCGGGGTCTTCGCGCCGAACCATGATGGCGTAGGGCTCGACCTGGATGGCTTCGCCCACGACGGCCAGCGAGGCGGGGTTCTGGGCACTGGCGCGCAGGCCGTAGAGCAGGATGTCGTCCATCGCGAATGCGGCGGCACGACTGCTCTCCACCAGCAGGGCTGATTCCGAGTGGTCCTTGGCGCCGATCAGTTCGATGGGCAGCTTCTGCTCGGTGATCAGGTTGCGCATGATGCGGAAGTTGGTGGTGCCGGTGGTCGACACGACGACCTTGTTGTTCAGGTCCGCCATGCCCTTGATGCCCGAATCGGCCTTCACCAGAAAGCGGGTGCCGGTGTAGAAGTAGTTGGTCGCGAAGGCCACCTGCTTGCCGCGGTCGCTGTTGTTGGTGGTGGAGCCGCACTCGATGTCGATGGTCCCGTTCACCAGCAGTGGGATGCGGTTGGCCGAGGTCACCGACTGGCGCGTCACCTTGAGATCGGCGCGGCCGGTGGCCCTCTTGACTTCATCGACGATGCGGTCGCAAATCTCGACGCCGAATCCCACCGGTTGGGCCTTTTCGTCGAGGTAGGAAAAAGGGATCGACGATTCGCGGTAAGCCACCGAGATGCTGCCGCTGGCCTTGACCTTTTCCAGCGTGGTCTGCGCCTGGGCGGGCAGGGTCAGGGCGGTGGCCAGTGCGGCCAGGGCCAGGGCAGGGCGCAAACGGGATGGGGTCATCGGAGGGCTCCTCGAAAGTGTAGGAAGGGTGACATGGCCGCCGCAGCATGCATGGGTTGCGGCGACATGATCGTAGTCGTCGTCGGCGTACCAGGATCAACAGAAAGACGGGAATCAGAAAGGAACCGCCCGCTAAACTAAATCCGATGAACGTGCTCGGATTCGAATCATCCTGTGACGAGACCGGCGTGGCGCTGGTGCAGACCCGAGCCGACGGCCCGCCCCGCTTGCTGGCGCAGGCGCTGCACACGCAGGTCGCGATGCATGCCGCGTTCGGCGGCGTGGTGCCTGAGTTGGCATCGCGCGACCATGTTCAGCGCGTGCTGCCGTTGACGCGGCAGGTGCTGGCCGAGGCCGGCTGCGGCCTGGATCAGATCGACCTCGTGGCCTACACGCGCGGCCCGGGGCTGGCCGGTGCGCTGCTGGTTGGCGCGGGCGTGGCGGTGGCGCTGGGCGCGGCACTGGGCCGGCCGACGCTGGGCATCCATCACCTGGAAGGTCACCTGTTGTCGCCCTTCCTGGCCGATGACCCGCCGGCCTTTCCGTTCGTGGCGCTGCTGGTGTCGGGCGGCCACACGCAACTGATGCACGTGGCCGACGTGGGCCGGTACACGTTGTTGGGCGAGACCATCGACGACGCGGCCGGCGAGGCCTTCGACAAGAGTGCCAAGCTGTTGGGCCTGGCCTACCCCGGCGGCCCGGCGCTGGCCAGGCTGGCCGAACAAGGCAACCCTAAAGCCTACGCGCTGCCCAGGCCCTTGCTGCACAGCGGCAATCTCGACTTCTCGTTCGCCGGCTTGAAGACGGCCGTGATGACGCAGGTGCGTAAGCTGCCCGCCCCCATGGACGAGGCGACACGGGCGGACATGGCCGCATCCACCCAGCAGGCGATCGTGGACGTGCTGGCGGCCAAGGCGTTGTCGGCACTGAAGCAAAGCGGCACCCAGCGTTTGGTGGTCGCCGGCGGCGTGGGCGCGAACCTGCGCTTGCGCCAGACCCTGGACGCCGGCGCGA
>ENA-OBIT01000511-OBIT01000511.1-metagenomes-genome-assembly--contig:-NODE-511-length-16981-cov-6.50591_pt1 | contig 16981 bp, 16 predicted proteins | sample MGYA00153386_OBIT01 | MGnify analysis MGYA00153386
TTGCCGAAGTTGGTGGAGAGCACCGACGGTTTCGCGCGACGAACCTGTGGGTAATCGAGTCGGGTTAGTTCGTGGTGACAAGCAGATGACGCGTAAGCGCATTCCGACAGGAGAATCGGCAACCGATGACAGCACCAAGCCCAAGCGCTGCGTACCATAATTGTCATATGAATACTTCAGGCAACTTCCTAGTTTTACGGGATGTAGTGCGTCCGACTTTGCTGATTGACAAAGACACGCACCTGCTAAGCCACGTGTTTGAAGACGATGGTTTCATCATCGACAGTCTTCTACTCAACGCGAAAGTGGGCGCGGTTTCGCGAACTGGCATACCAGATGCTGCGGTGCTGCAGCCTCTTCCTGAGTTCGGAGCGGAGCTGCTTACAGTTACTTTAATTGCAAAAGAACGCGCAATTCATGGTTACTGGATTTCCCCCCGTAATCAAAGTGGACCTGGCTGGCAGCACACACCGAATCTTCCGCTTGAGCCGCCTTCACCTGCGCCGCCGTCACCAGACAAGACGCCGGAGCCAATCCATGATCCGCAGCTTCCGGAGCATCCCGAACCGGTGCGAGAACCGCCTTTCGATAGGCCGCCGATGCCTGTAATATTCGCGCTAATCAAGGGCTTGCAGCGGTCTCGCCAATTTGCATTTTTCCAGCGACTGCCCAAGGAGCTCACATGCCGAAAAAGTCTTGGAGCGCAAAGCGCGAGCGCCGGTATGCGCACATCAAAGACAGCCTGCTCAAACGCGGCAAGGTAGAAGAAGTCGCCGCGGAGATTGCGGTCCGCACCGTCAATAAGGAGCGGGCATAACATGGCGAGTCCGAGCAGGCAAGCGCCTCGTGGATCAACGACATGTCGGCAAGCTGGCGTGATGGTCTGCGATCGCATCAAGGTACGGGTGGGCGCACGTTGGCTCAGCTTCGCAACGAGGCGACGCAACGCGCCGTGAAAGGCCGATCCAGAATGAACAAGGCGCAGCTGGAGCAAGCTCTGCAGAGCTGAGCGCTGTCGGCAGCAGCGAACTGCTCGCCAGCCGGTGTATTTATTCTGGAAAGCACCGCCCGAGGCGAGCCGCAGCACGCCTGCGATCAACACGGCGCAGAGAACCGACGCGAATTCGCCGACAACCCTTATCGTTCACGTTGGTTTCGCGATCTCCTCGGTCACGACCATGCGCCCTTCGAACCATTTCTGGAATGTAACTGTTCCGCTGCTAACACCGTTCAATGTCTAACAGCGCAACCGGACATCGCCCGGCTCATTCCCGAACACGCGACCGAGCCGGTCAAAGATCAACCAATGCGCCAGCCGCAGGTTGTTCACTTGGCAGCGACCGTCTGCGCCCTCGGCGGCGGTGAATTCACGCAATGTCACATCCACTCCGCGTTGACAAAAATCCGTATAAATTTCAAGCGACTGCCGCTTCAGTTCTGGGGCCTCACCTTCGCTCATAAAAAAGAGAGACCGGGCTTGAATGCGTGCGTAGTCCATTATTTTCGGCTTCGCGAATACTGCCTCGACGGCACACTTGAAATCCGCTGTGCCAAATTGCCAAGTACTTTTTGAGGTTGATCTCAGCGCTTTCATTCAGTGAGCCCACCAGCCGCATGAATGTGTTCAGCAACCACCCGGGAGCCCTTTAGAGCGCTGCCAAACTCACGCTTGAACAATGTGGCCATATTAAATATCGGGGTGGCCGCAATCCAGGCCTTGATGCGGTCATCCACTGCGACCGCTTGCGCCGAAAAGTAGCCGCCGCCGCTTACGCCGTAAACTGCGATTTTTTCGGGCTTGACGGCGGCGTCTGTTTGGAGCCAGTCGAGGATAGCGCTGATGGGTTTATTCATATCCAAGCGGAAGTGCGGCCCATGGCCAGGCGATGTTCCTTGCCCCGGCGAGTCAACCGTTACCACGTTGTAGCCGCGTTTCCAGCCGGGATACCTGGCAAACATCAATCAGGCAGACATACCCGAGCACATCCTCACTAACGGCTCGGAACCGGTCGGAAATCCTCCCGCATAGTTCCACCAGTAGATGATCGCCGAGCTGCTCAAGTGGCCCAAGCTCGTCAAGGAGAGCGGGGCGAAGCCGGGACTGAGAAGACGCAGATTACGCCGAAAAGAAAGGCAGCCCGCGTTGCCTTTCTGGCACATGCGTACGCTGAAGTCAGGTGCCAGTTCGGCTCTTGCCTGTTCTTTCCACGGGGCGCTTCGATTGCCGCGGCGCACGCACAGGCACCGCCTCGCGAACTTTGTCACGACCTGCGGTCGCATCTGTCTGCGCGTGCAGTGGGAACTGCTGCGGATCAAGAGGCTTGCCCGGCACTTGCGCGTCGGATGAGATTTTTGGCTGTTTCATGATGACCCCAGGTTGGTGGTTTAGCGCACTAAGATGGTTTCGAGATCTCCGAAAGTGCTTGGGCAGCTGGCCGTATTTCCGAACTTTGGACCGCAAAGTCGCCCAGCGCGACGATGCCGACCAGCCGCTTGTCGCGATCGACGACCGGCAAACGTCTCACTTGACGCTCACTCATGGTCTTGACGGCCTCCTCAACCGAGTTGTCCTCGTAAGCCCAGGCGACGCCATCAGACATCACATCACGAACTTTGGTGTCGGCACCCTTGCCCTCGGCAACGGCGCGTATTGCGATGTCGCGATCCGAGATCGTCCCTATCATCCGATCGTTTTCTCCGACTGGCAGCATTCCAAAGTCCCCGTCGCGCATCTGTTTTGCGGCTTCCCGGATGCTCATATCGGGACTGATCACTTTCACGTCGCGGCTCATCAGGTCTTCGAGCTTTTGCATGTCTATTGTCCTTGGTCTAAGTTTTCAAAATTGAAGCGTATGCCATTGAATCAGGCGCGGTCGTCAGGCGCGATCGCGCAGTTCCTTCACGCCCGCGTGCTCGGCGCAGTGATCGCAGCAAAACATCCGGTCGCTCTTTTCCAGACCGTGGCCGATGATGCGCACGCCGCAATGTGCGCAGGTAGGCGCGAGCGTATGGATCGCGCATTCGAAGCTGTCGAATGTATAGGTCTTGCCTTGCGCCACAACCTGAAAAGACTTGTCGTATTCATTACCGCAGGTATCGCATTTCGTCATGGTGTACTCCTTTAAGCGGCTTCTTGTTGCTGTCATCATTTACTTTTCCAAACGGGTCGCGATCTTTGCATTGGCGCAACTCAGTGCAAATTGGATGTTACGTGTGCGCTCGGCCTAATCGCATTCCTGATGAGATCAGGTTACCGCGAATCCTGGAGAAGCGTGGGGGTCATTCGCCTGATCGCAGGTAAGCATTCGGCTCGTGTCACTTGAGCGGACACGTCAGGCGTCACGTCGTTGACCCCATGCTCGAATCACCAGCTTGCGCAGTTCGCTGTACCACACGACCACGCTGGCCATCGCAATGCACACCAGCCACTGATCAAACGCCAGCGGCACGGTGCCGAAGGCGAGATTGAGGAATTCGCTGTTAACGACTACCACCTGCAGCAGCAGCGACAGCGCGATCGCGCCCCAAAGCCACGGATTGGAGAACAGGTGCGCAAACGCACTGGTGGTGTCCGAGCGCGCGTTGAAGGCGTTGAACAAGTGGGCGAGGACAAGCACCGTGAAACCCGCAGTGCGCGCCGTGGCGAGGTCGTGTGTGCCCTTGATCAGCCCGCCCGGCAGGTAGATGTCGATCGTCAGCAGCGTCACGATGGACACCACCAGGCCGATCTGGATCACCCCCGCCCACATTCTGGCGTCGATCACCCGGTCACTCAGTTGGCGCGGCGCTCGAGCCATCACATCGTCGGTGGGTGGATCAACGCCCATCGCCAGGGCCGGCCAGGAGTCGGTGACCAGGTTGATCCACGGGATCTGCGTGGCGAGCAACGGCAGCACCACCGCGCCGCCGCCCGTCGATGAGCCCGTCAGCCCGATCACCCCCGCTCCGACGACACCCAGGAAGATAGTTAGCACCTCGCCCATGTTCCCGGACAGCAGGTAGCGCAGGAACTTGCGGATGTTACTGAAGAGGCCGCGCCCCTCGCGCACAGCCTCGACGATCGTCGCAAAATTGTCGTCGACGAGGATCATCTTGCCCGCTTCCTTCGTCACCTCGGTTCCGGTCACCCCCATCGCAATCCGGATGTCTGCCGACTTCAGTGCGGGTGCGTCGTTGACGCCGTCGGCGGTCATTGCGACGACGTTGCCGTCGGCCTGCAGTGCGTCGACGATGCGCAGCTTGTGTGCGGGCGACACCCGGGCGTAGACGGACGTCTTGCGCACCGCCTCGGCAAAGCCCGCGTCGTCGAGCGCGTCGATCTCGGACCCCGTCAACGCGCTGGCGCCGGCCTCCACGATGCCGAGATCCGAGGCGATGCGCGCGGCCGTGCGCGGGTGGTCGCCGGTGATCATGATCACCCGGATGCCGGCCCGAAGAGCCTCGCGGATGGCCACCGCTGCCTCTTCGCAAGGTGGATCGATGATGCCCACGGTACCCACGAACACGAGGTCGTGTTCGAGCGATTCCGTGGCTTGCGCGTCCTCGCCTGCAGCAAGCGGGCGATAGGCCACAGCCAAGGTGCGCAGCGCCGCGTCGGACAGCGTGTCGACATCGGCCAATAGTCGCGCCCGCCACGCGTCATCGAGCTCGACCAGATCCATTCCCACCCGCACCCGGTTGCAGCGCTCGAGCAGGACGTCAGGGGCTCCTTTGGTGATCACCACAGCCTCGTCGCCGTGTTCGTGGTCGATCTCGATGGTCGACATCATCTTGCGCTCAGAGGTGAACGGGATTTCGCCTATGCGCTCGAAACGCTGCTCGCGCCGCTCCGTGACGCTCAGCTTGCGCTCAGCCACCAGGAACGCCGCCTCAGTGGGGTCGCCGTGGATCTCCCACTCCCCGTTAGACCCTTGGCGCAGGTCGGCGTCGCCGGCCAGGCTGCCGCCGCTGAGCACTACGATGTTCTCATCACGCAAAGGTCCGGCCGACAGCGCGGTGCCATCGTGCTCCACTTGCCCAATGGGCGCGTACCTTACGCCAGTCACGCGGGTGCCGCCCGAGGCAGTCATAACTTGCACAATGGTCATTTCGGCGCGGGTCAGGGTGCCGGTCTTGTCCGAGGCGATGACCGAGGCGGAGCCCAGGGTTTCCGCTGACGAAAGCTTCTTGACGATCGCGTTGTGTTTCGCCATCCGCTGTACCCCCAGCGCGAGCACTACCGACAAGATCGCAGGCAGCCCCTCGGGCACAGCCGCAACCGCCAGCGACACGCCCAGCAGCAAGACCGGGATGATGTCGGCGGCGCTGCGGATGTCGGACATCAGCAGGATGGTCCCCACCACGACGGCAGCAATGATGACGACCGCGATACCGAGCACGCGCCCGATGCGTCCAATTTCTTTTTCCAGCGGTGTTGGCTCCTCCGCTGTGGCCTCGAGCATTTCTGCAATAGAGCCCATCTCGGTGTCCATCCCGGTCGCCGTCACTACGGCGCGACCTGTTCCCTGCGCTACGGCCGTGCCCTTGAAGACCGTGTTGAGCCGGGCGCCGAGCGGCGCCGGTTCGCGCAACGTGGCGGCATCTTTGAGCACGGCTTCGTTTTCGCCCGTCAGCGAGGCTTCCTGCACGCGAAGCGAAGCGGCTTGAACCAGGCGCGCGTCCGCTCCGACCGAGTCACCCTCGCCGAGCACGAGCAAGTCGCCTCGTACCAGCTCGGCGCTGGGCAACCGCAGCACCTGACCGTTGCGCAGGACCGCGGAGGTAGCTGCGGTCATCCGGGCCAGTGCGGCCACGGCGTCCGCCGCCTTGGCTTCCTGCATATAGCCCAACACGCCGTTGAGCAAGACAATGATTGCGATGACTATCGCATCCACAGGCCAGCCATCCATGCCCTCGATCGCCCAGGCGAGGAGCGCGATGGCAATGGCAACCAGCAACAGGTAGATGAGCGGGTCCTGGAAGTGAGACAGAACGCGCCGCCACGCGGGTCGCTGCGGGGGGGAGCGCAATTCATTGGGACCGTCTTGAGCGAGCCGGCGCGACGCCTGCTCTGAAGTGAGGCCGTTTTCGATGTCTGCGCCGAGAGCCCTTGCCACTTCGTCAGCATCCTTGACGGAGGGATCATCCAGGCTGCCTGCCTTCGCCATGGTGGGTGGACGGGGTGGAGGCGGCGTGTCCGACGCCGATTGGCCCTCTTGGCCGTCGACTGCGGGAGCGACCGGCGCAGGCACGGCGGATACCACGGGCGTTGAAGCGGAGGCCGGAGTTGCTTGCGGCTTTGGTACTACAGCCTGCTTGTGTGCGGCCTTGTGTTGGCTCACATGCTTGGGTAGGGGTTCGTTTGTGGACTGACGCCCGCGTTGGTGCACGATCACCTTGATATCAGCAACTTCGAGTCGGGTTTCGTCGTAGCGCACCGCGGCATTTCTCGCAGCGTAATTCACCGTAGCGCTGGCAACTCCCGGCACATTGCGAATCCGCTTTTCCACTTCTTCCACGGTCAATTCCGACAGCAGCTCGCGCACTTCAATGACGCTTGTTTTCATCGCACTTCCTTAACGGCTATACGCCCGACGGAAACGTCTCAGGCGCCTCGTCGTCGCTCCACACCTGGCCCACGTCCAGCGGCTCCACTGCGCTGGTTTCGTCGATGTGTATCACCGCATCGATCTGCTGGTCCAGGCGGGTGTAAAAATAGTGACTTTGGCGTTCTGTGTCGGGCCGGTAGATCACGCCGATGGCACGCTGGAGCCGCTGTGACGCCACCAGCGAGCGCAGCGCAGCGTCGTCGCGCATGGCAAGCAGGAAGCGGGCAGTTCCGGTGTGATGGAACACGTCCTCCCAACTGCCGGGCAAACCTTCGCGCACCCGCTTGCGCTGCGGCGGCTCGTGCCAGTTTGATGCAGCCGTGACCCAGCCGCGATGCGTGCTGAAGCCCACCAGCACCGCATCGTCCGCATAGCGGTCGCGCATGAGCTGGCCCACATTCCATTCATTGCGCCCGCCCATTTCGGTGGCCGAGGCATCGCCCAAGTGCGAGTTTTGCGCCCACATGGCGATGCGCGGCGGGGCGCCACCGGCAGTCAAGTAGTGGTCCAGCGCATACAGCGTCTCCGCCATGTGGCTGTCGCGCAAATTCCAGGACGACACACGCCCGTGAAACATGGTGCGGTAGTACTCTTCGGCGTTGCGCACCAAACGCGCGTTCTGCTGCGCATAAAAAGATTCATCACGCTCCAGCCCGGGCGTCAGTGACACTTCGTCGGCGCGGCGATTCATTTCGCGCAGTTGCTCCACCACCTCGTCCTCGCAACTTGCCTTGAGGCCAAAGCTGGCGGCATAACCATAGGCCTGGCTGTCTTCTGCAGCATGGTCGAAGCAGTCATAGCGGTACCGTGCACGGCGCGCGGCTTGCGGGTCTACTTTGTCAATGTGGCTCAGCACTGCCTGGATGGAGGTGAACAGGCTGTAGAGGTCAAGCCGATAGAAGCCCACCTGGCGCAGGCGGCTGAGGCCGGTGTTGTGGTCGCGTAGTCGCGTGCTTCGTCTACCGGCACTGTCAACGTGCGGTCGACTTGTGCCTTTTATAGCAAGGCCATGTCGGCAACCGGATCGAAAGCTTGCGCCCCAACGCACCAGCTAGCCAACAATGCCATCGCGGCGCGCCCGACGAAATCGCGGAAGTAAAGTTGCATCCAGAACTCCGTTACAGGAGGTAAGCCGGTGCTGCTAGTCGGTGGATGGGTCGTTCACTTGAACCAGATCAAACTCACGGCGGTTGTACGCTGGTTAAGGCAACGACGCGAAAATAATCGCAAAAAATAATCGGGGTCAGACTCTAATTAAAGAAAAATTTGAGTCATTTCCCCCTTTTAGCCCATGCATACGGGCGCAAAAAGCTCCTAATTCAGGATCGCTCGAAACCTCAAAAGCTGAATAATTTTTCAGCTTGTCGGTCCAATTGTCTTCACCAGGCGAAAGTGCGTTTTATAAAGGTGGGCGCATGTGAAAGCAGAATACGACCTCTAAACTCAAGTCACGCAAGAACCCTTACGCGTCCAGATTAAAGAAGCCCGTAACTATGCGGGTGTCAGAGGGTGTGGTGCAGTATTTCAAGGGCATGGCCGAAGAGGCTGACGTACCTTATCAGAGCCTCATTAACCTGTACCTGCGAGACTGTCTTGCCAACAGTCGAAAAGTGCAGATCAATTGGCCCCAAGCTGCTTGACATGAAAATCAGCGCGCCGCCTGATGCGCAGGTGTTTCGACCTTAAGCCTCAGCCATGCAAATCCTCCAAGCTCACCCTCAAGAGGCAAGCCTTGTAGCCGACGTGCTGAGTTCTGCGGCAACCAGCCTGGTGGAAAAAGGCAACGCGCTTTGGACCGCGGCGGAAGTAACTGAATCGGCGGTGTGTGAGCATGTCCGCTCGGGCATGTATTACGCGGCTTTCGATGATGAAGGCCGTGTAGGAGGTTTTCGGTTTCAGCTCGAAGACCGCCTCTTTTGGCCGGAAGTGCCGGATGGTTTGTCCGCGTTCATTCACAAAATTGCTGTGTACCCGCAAAAGCAGGGAAGGGATATCTCGCGCGGACCTCTGCGCCACGCATGCGAACTCGCTCGCCAGCACGGCATCCATTTTCTCCGGCTGGATTGCATTGGCGGTAGACCGATGCTCCGGGCTGTATACGAACGATTCGGCTTCAGGCTCCCCAGTGTGAAGACTTTGGGCGATCGAGTGTTTGACCGATTTGAACTGGACGTTGGGGTTGCATGTATTCAGCGCGTCGTCCACTTTCCCCCACGTTAACTGGTTAACGCAGTTTGGGCCGGTTTTAGGGATGATTTTTGCCTAAAGCCCAATAAATACGGGCGCAAGCAGCTCCTGATTCAGGAGTGCTTTGAACGCTCAAGCCTCACGTGCTGAAAAAATTCTTCAGCTTGTCGGTCCAGCTGTCTTCGCTCGGTGAATGTTTTGCACCGCCTTTTCTCAAAGACTCGTCAAACTCTTTGAGCAGCTTGCGCTGGTGTTCCGTCAGCTTGACTGGCGTTTCAATGGAGACGTGACAGTACAGGTCGCCCGGGTAGCTGCTGCGCACGCCTTTGATGCCTTTGCCGCGCAACCTGAATTGCTTGGACGCTTGCGTGCCTTCAGGAATGTCAATCGCTGCTTTGCCTGCCAGTGTGGGCACTTCAATTTCACCGCCCAGTGCTGCGGTGGTGAAACTGATGGGTACCGCGCAGTGCAGGTCGTCGCCGTCGCGCTCAAAAATCTCGTGTTTTTTGACGCGGATTTCTATATACAAATCGCCCGGTGGGCCGCCGTTGGTGCCCGGCTCGCCGTTGCCGGTTGAACGAATGCGCATGCCGTCGTCAATACCTGCCGGAATTTTGACTTCGAGTGTTTTGTTGTTTTTGGTTTTACCCACGCCGTGGCAGGAAACGCAGGGTTCAGGAATCAATTTGCCCGTGCCTTTGCACTGTGGGCAATTTTGCTGAACCGAAAAAAAGCCCTGGCGCATTTGCACCACGCCGTGGCCGTGGCAGGTGGTGCACGTCGCTACCTTGGTGCCGGGTTTGGCGCCGCTGCCTTTGCAAATGCCGCAGTCGTCCCAGCTGGGTACGCGGATTTGCGCTTCCTTGCCAGTGGCCGCTTCTTCCAGCGTCACTTCCATCGCGTAACTTAAATCGCCACCCCTGAAAGCTTGCCGCCCGCCGCCTTGGCTCCGTCCGCGCTGCTGCTCACCAAAGACGCCGCCAAAAATATCTCCGAACGCTTCAGCAAAACCGCCAAAGCCTTCAGCACCCGCGCCGCCACCGCGCATATTGGGGTCAACGCCCGCGTGGCCGTATTGGTCATAGGCTGCGCGCTTTTGGTCGTCAGACAGCATTTCGTAGGCTTCTTTGGCCTCTTTGAATTTCTCTTCAGCGGCCTTGGCGCTGTCACCCTGGTTGCGGTCAGGGTGGTGCTTCATCGCGAGTTTGCGATAAGCTTTTTTGATGTCCTCATCGCTGGCGTTTTTAGCAACGCCCAGGGTGTCGTAATAGTCTTTTTTTGCCATGTTGGAAGGTCAGAAGATCGTTGTCAGTCAATGGGTGGCGGGATGGCTCAACGCGAAAACGTCAAAGCGGAAAGCCAGGACTCAGCCTGGTTTCCGCTCTGATTTGGCTCGCGATTATCAGGCCTTGTCAGTCTTCTTGACTTCCTTGACCTCTGCATCGACCACGTTGTCGTCTTCGGGTTTTGCTGCTGCTTGCTCTGCGCCTGGCGCTCCACCTGCCGCACCTGCAGCCGCTTTTGACGCTTCCATGTCGGCGTACATCTTTTCACCCAGCTTTTGGCTGGCTTCCATCAGGGCGGTGTTCTTGGCATCAATGGCAGTTTTGTCGTCGCCTTTTAACGCTTCTTCCATATCCTTGATGGCGGTTTCGATCTTTTCTTTCTCGCCTGCGTCCAGCTTGTCGCCGTACTCGGTCAGCGATTTTTTCACGCTGTGAACCATGGCTTCTGCGTTGTTTTTAGCGGTGACGAATTCAACTTTTTTCTTGTCGTCTTCGGCGTTCAGCTCGGCATCTTTCACCATCTGTTGAATTTCAGCCTCGGTCAAACCAGAGTTGGCTTTGATGGTGATTTTGTTTTCTTTGCCGGTGCCTTTGTCTTTGGCGCCGACGTGCAAAATGCCGTTGGCGTCGATGTCAAACGACACTTCAATTTGCGGCGTGCCGCGGGCTGATGGCGGAATGCCTTCGAGGTTAAATTCGCCCAAGCCCTTGTTCCCCGATGCGATTTCGCGCTCGCCCTGAAACACCTTGATGGTCACCGCTGGCTGGTTGTCCTCAGCAGTCGAGAAGGTCTGTGCAAACTTGGTCGGGATGGTCGTGTTTTTCTTGATCATCTTGGTCATCACGCCGCCCATGGTCTCAATGCCCAATGACAGCGGGGTCACGTCAAGCAGCAGCACATCGGTACGGTCGCCTGAGAGAACCTGACCTTGAATGGCGGCGCCTACAGCAACCGCTTCGTCCGGGTTTACGTCCTTGCGCGGCTCTTTGCCGAAGAAGGCTTTTACCGCGTCTTGTACCTTGGGCATGCGGGTCTGGCCACCGACCAAAATCACGTCATGAATGTCGCCAACGCTCAGGCCCGCGTCCTTCATGGCGGTGCGGCAAGGCGCAATCGTGCGTTCAATCAATTCGTCAACCAACGATTCCAGCTTGGCGCGCGACAGCTTGACCAGCAAGTGCTTGGGGCCACTGGCGGGGTCATGTGCAATGTACGGAATGTTGACTTCAGTCGCGGCACTGTTTGACAGCTCGATCTTGGCTTTTTCAGCCGAGTCTTTCAGGCGCTGCAGCGCAACAACGTCCTTGCTCAGGTCAATGCCGCTGTCTTTTTTGAACTCGGCCACGATGTAGTCAATGACGCGCTGGTCAAAGTCTTCGCCGCCCAAAAAGGTGTCGCCGTTGGTGGACAGCACTTCAAACTGCTTTTCACCGTCAACGTCGGCGATCTCGATGATGGACACGTCAAACGTGCCGCCACCCAGGTCATACACAGCGATTTTGCGGTCGCCTTTTTCCTGCTTGTCCAGGCCAAAAGCCAGCGCGGCTGCGGTCGGCTCGTTGATGATGCGTTTGACGTCGAGGCCCGCAATGCGGCCAGCATCTTTGGTGGCCTGGCGCTGTGCGTCGTTGAAATACGCAGGCACGGTAATGACGGCTTCAGTCACTGGCTCGCCCAGGTAATCTTCAGCGGTTTTTTTCATCTTGCGCAAGATGTCGGCAGACACCTGCTGGGCCGACATTTTTTTGCCGCGCACTTCAACCCAGGCATCGCCATTTTCAGCAGCCACAATTGAATAAGGCATCAGCGCAATGTCTTTTTGAACTTCTTTTTCACTGAACTTGCGGCCAATCAAACGCTTGACGGCGTACAGCGTGTTTTTCGGGTTGGTTACGGCCTGGCGCTTGGCGGAGGTGCCGACGAGTACTTCGCCGTCTTCCTGATATGCCACGATGGACGGTGTGGTGCGCGCGCCTTCGGAATTCTCAATCACTTTGGGCACATTGCCTTCCATGATGGAAACGCAGCTGTTGGTGGTGCCGAGGTCAATGCCGATGATTCTTCCCATGATTTTTCTCCTTTTACGGCTACTGCAAACCTGCCATGTGTCGTCGGGCGGTGCTCGAAATCCTCATGCACCTGAAGTGCACTCCGATTTCTGTACTCCGTCCGCCTAACTTGGCAGCTTTTCGCTACGCCGTGGTTTCTATAAAGTTAAGTGATTAATAAATTGAGATAAGACTAAGAAATTCAAGCCTGTTTATTTGGGCGCGCTGACCGTGACCAGTGCCGGCCGCAGCACGCGGTCGGCAATCAGGTAGCCTTTTTGCAGCACCGTGACCACGGTATTGGATTCCAGGTCTGACGGCACCATGCTGATGGCCTGGTGCTGATGCGGGTCAAACTTGGTGCTAGGTGCCGGGTCAATTTGCATCACGCGGTTGCGCTCCAGCGCGGCTTTGAGCTGTTTGAGGGTGGCGGCTGCGCCTTCCATGATCTGCTCTGGCGTGGCGCTGGGCAGATTCAGGCCGGCTTCCAGGCTGTCAGCCACCGGCAGCAGGCTTTCGGCAAAGCTTTCAAGGGCAAACTTGCGGGCCTTGCTGACTTCCTCATCCGCGCGGCGGCGGGCGTTTTCGGCGTCAGCCTTGGCGCGCAGGTAACTGTCGGCCAGTTCAGTGTTTTTTGCCTGCAGCGTGGCAACTTCGGCTTGCGCAATTGTCAATTCGTCGAATTCATTGCCAGCGGCTGCTGCCTCAAGCTCCTCAGGGCTGGGCGCGCCAGTAAGAAACTGGCCCTGCTGGTAGTTTTGCTCGGGGTGATTTGAATCGGGATTTTTTGAGTCAGACATGCTTAACAACAGGTTTTGTTCAACAAGTCGGTTATCTGGGGCTGTAAAACCCCTTTTCAAGAGCGGGATTGGGAACTTTTGGCTGAAGGCCGTTTTCACCATCGAGCTGCAAATATGCTACTGAATAAATAGCTGCTTGCGCCCGTATTCATTGGGTTAGATTGTTAAAAGACGCAAATTCGCGGCCAGTCGCTTGAAAGCGGTGCGGGCATAAAAAAACAGGCCGGAGCCTGTTTTGATGCAAGCAGGACATCCATCCCGCAAGTGCCTGGTTACTTCTTTTTAACCACTGCCGTTTTGGACTGGCTGGCAACCCACTTCGTGGCAAAGGCTTGCATGTCGTTCATGCGCTTGAGCAAATCAGCGCCCAGTGTGGTGACGGTGTAGCCAGACGTACCGTGCGTCATCAGGCCCGCAGCGCGCATTTCCTTGATACGCGTGTTCAGCGTATTTGGCGTAATGGCGCCGACACTGTCTTGCAAAATACGAAAAGTTTGTGGGTGGCCATCTTTTAGTGCCCACAACACGCGCATGGCGTAGCGCGACTCCAGTAGCTCGAGCAGTTGGCCGGTAGCGGCATTTTCTTTAACACTCATAAGGTCTCCTCTTGTCAAAAAACAGGGTGCGGGCTTTAGATTTGCCACGCGAGTGCTATGAATATAACGCAAAAATGCCTGATTGCTACCAAGTTAATAGCTGCTTACGACCAAATATAAGGCGCAAACCACACTTTTTTGTGACATTTGGCCGTTTTACAACGTCAGCGCGCAACCTAGGCGGTCTGACCTTTGTTGGCGGTCACCTGGCAGCCCGTAATGCGCCAGACTTTGTTTTTCTGGCGTTCCAGCGTGTAAGTGGCCAGGTAGGCGTTGCCTGCGGCATCCTGCATTTGTACCCGCTGCACCGCCTGATTTCCCTCGCCGTCGGGCGTTAGAAACGCGACCGTCGCAGGGCGGTACACCACCGGGTAGCCGCGCCGCACCATGTCCAAAAAGGTGCTTGCAGTACCGAATGTTTTGCGGACATTTGGCGCTGCATACGAAAACGCCTTATTTGCATCGTCTTTGGCGAAAGCGGCCAATTGGCCTTGTACGACACTGCGCACCAGGGTTGCGTCGGCTGTTGACAGCCCGGTGGCTTGTGCTGGAGGCTGCGTTTGTGCGTGTACGTGGGGGCTGGCCGCGCTCAGCAGCGCAAATGCAACAACGGCAATGCGCAGACCGACGCTCTGAATCAAAGCTGTCATGGGAGTTTCCTTGAGTTGATCGACTGAATACGCGCAACAACGCTCAATCAGATTCAACCAGAAATCTGCCAAGTTCGCTCTGCGGTACGCAGCCTTGTGCCTTCTGATTCCTTTTTACCGAGCAGGACAAAAGAAGTCCAAGGATTCAAGCGGTAAAGCGTTTGGGGTTTCCGGGAGTAACGGGAAGTGCTCGCAGCTCGTATGGCGCAGAACCACAGCCATATCAAAAGCCATAGCTGCTTGCGCCCGTATTTATTGGGCTACAAGCACGTTTCACTCAAAAATTAACGTGCAGAGAGTGCTGTATCAGGGAAATCACTGAACAGGCCGTCAACGCCGAGTTTGTAGAACAACTGGTATTCGGCTTTGGCATCGCCTTTGAAGTCGGAGGCCAATCGCACCGGTTCATTGCGAAAGGTAAACGCGTGCACGATTAAGCCCTCGTTGTGGGCGTTTCTCACCACATCGGTGGGTGCAAGGGACGTGCGGTCGCGCTGGTCAATTTTGCCGTCTGCGTTCAGGTCAACTGCCTTGCCGTCTGCACCGATGGTCTGCCTGGTGGAAATCAAATACGGCTTCCACGGGCCAATTCCGTCTGCGTAGGTTTTGATTTCTTTCAAGCCTGCAGGCGTGAGCATGGTGGCAAAAGTGCGCGGGTCTTTGGCGACTGCAAAGTCGTAGGGTTTGTCGTATGGCGCCACGAGTGCCATGCTGCCGTCAGGGTTCACGTCATCGGCATCGATCAATTGCACGATGCGCACTTGTGTTTTAGACCGCAAGTACTTTAGGTTGGCGACTTCAAACGACTGGATGATGACCGGCGCGGCTTTGGTGGTGAAGTTGTTTTTGGCCAGAATAGCCAGCAGGCGGTCTTCAAGCGATAAATTCAAGCCGTTGTGGTAAGTGGGGGTGCTTGGTTTCCGGATACAGGCCGACCACGCGGCCTTGCTTGGCGCCTTCGGTTTTCGCAAGGTCAATGACTTCTTCAAAAGTCGGAATACGAAACTTGGCGTTCTGCGTTTGGTCGCGGTCTGCAACGGGTTGTTTGGCAAACAGGGTCTTGATCTCGGCCAGCGTGAAGTCCGATGCAAACCAGCCTTCTTCTACAACGCCATCGACCATTTTTTTGGTTTTGCGCGCAGCAAACTCGGTGCGGGTGGACACATCGGTGGTGCTGGTGATGTTGGGTTCGTGGCGCGCTATCAGCACGCCGTCTTTGGTAGCTACCAGGTCGGGCTCAACGAAGTCGGCACCGAGCTCAATGGCGCGCTTGTAGGCTTCCAGTGTGTGCTCTGGCAAGTAGCCGCTGGCGCCCCGGTGGGCAATGACCAGCGGTAATTCACCACTTAGCGTGGGGTACTTTGATGGCGGCGGAATCACCACCGCATCACTGCCGCCGCCGCAGGCCACCAGGGCGCACGCGGCAACGCTGGTCAAAACAAGATTGCGTGAAAAGTTTGAAATCATGAGGGCTCCAGTTGATACAAATATGTCAATGGATGCTAGCCATCGTTTATGACAAATTTGCGACGCTGACCGGCTCTACAACTAATCCTCAATTGCGCGCAGGCACCACAAAGCTCAAGTTGCCCCACATGCTGTCCCAGTCGATATTCTTTTCGCTCTTTACGGCAACCATGTGCACAGCGCTCACCATCCACGCGCCTGCGTACGGCAAGTTCACTGTTGCCACGCCATCTGCGGCTGTGGTCGCCCGGATAATGACCGTTTGCCCGCTGTGCCTGTGCCAGGCTTTAAGCAATGCGCCAGCCAACGGCTTGCCTTCAAAATCAACGCGCACCCGCAACGCGTCACCAGGCGCGAGCAGCAATGGGTTGTTCAGCGGTAGCAGTTCCAGCCGCTGGCCAATTTGCTTTGCGTGCGTTGTATCTTCACCATTTGCGCCGCCAGCTTCTGTCACAGACACCAGCGTTTTGACGTAGCGCCGGTAGCGCTCCCGACCCGGTTGTTTGGCCTTACCAGCCGCTTCGCGCTGCGTTTTAATGAAATCAAGGCCCTCATCGTGCAGATAGGCGTGAAAGCTGTCAGCTGAAAGGCTGATGGTGTTGGCCTCGCTTTCAAAGGCAATTAGGTGGGTGCCGGGGGTATTCAACACCACGGAAAAATCTGCTGCGGGCGTGGTGGGCAGTTGCGGACGAAGGTCGCGCATGCCAAGGGTGGTGAAATGCCGCAAGCCAGATGTCTGCTGCCTGGAAACCCCGACCAGATCGCCCTGAAATTGCTCGCCCACCATCAAACTGAAGCGCACCGAGCTGCTTGGCGCGGGCGGAGCAGTGGCGGGCACGATCCAAAACTCATGGGCCAGCGTATTCAGCGGCCACAACCCGGCTAAGGCAAGGACCAGCATAGCGATAAGTGCGGCAACAGGTCGTTGGTTGCAACGCACAATGGACATGAGGTGAGCGGTATGGGTTGTTTGCATAAGTCGAATGCCTGTTAGGGATCACACAGTGTATAAAGTGACTTCAGTACGCACCTGACCGCCAAGCAGATTCACATGAGCGCAATGACTGGCGTGTCCGTCACACATTTTTTGTCCGGGCGATGCCAGTAAATCGGCCATACGGCGGTTGATTCGGTTTCTAGTTGCCGAAAATATTTATTGCTGAGACAAGTTGTCTTTCTCGCCCGCTAACCGAACCAAATCCTCGCCTTTAGCCAGCGAAAGCAACCCGGCTTTCGCATACACCGCCAACTTGTCGCGCGTGTCCACAATGTCCAGGTTGCGCATCGTCAACTGGCCAATTCGATCGAGTGGGCTAAACGGTGCGTCTTCAACCTTTTCCATGCTCAGGCGCTCGGGCT
>ENA-OBIT01000518-OBIT01000518.1-metagenomes-genome-assembly--contig:-NODE-518-length-16868-cov-4.11134_pt1 | contig 16868 bp, 13 predicted proteins | sample MGYA00153386_OBIT01 | MGnify analysis MGYA00153386
GGCGGGCGGCTGCAATTCGTTCAGCCCGCCGAGGCGAGTCTGCCAGCTCAACGCGGCCACACGCACGGCCGCCTGTTCGCGCGCCATCGCCTCGAAGCGCCGGCGGGCGCCGCCGCGCAAGGTGCCGAGCGCGTAGCTGCTGGCCAGCCGGTCGAGCAGCTCGGGGTGCTGGGCGAGCTTCATGGCGTGCGCATCGGGTCGGTGTGGCGCGGGTTCACACCAAGTGCGCCAGGCACAGGCGCAGTTGTTCGAGTCCGCGACGAATCCAGGTCTTGACGGTGCCCAACGGCAGCGCGAGCTGCTCGGCCAGCTCGCTGTGGCTCAGGTCACGCACGTAAGCCAGGCTCACCACCTCGCGCTGGCGATGCTCGAGCCGGCCCAGGCATTGGTGCAGCGCCAAGGCCTGCTGACTGGCCTGCACCGTGTCTTGCGGATTGGGCGAGTCGCCGGCCAGCGTGTCGGCCATCGCTTCGTCCAGTTCCTGCGTGACCCGGCTGCGGTCGGCCGTGCGTCGGCGCAGCAGGTCGAGCCCGCGGCTGCGCACGATCAGGCACATCCAGGCCATCGGCGGGCTGAGGCTCGCACGGTAGTCGCCGCCCGAGCGCCAGATCGTCAGAAAGGCGTCCTGCAGCACGTCTTCGGCGAAGTCTTGCTGCCTCACGACGCGCAGCGCCAACCCGTAGAGCTTGGCCGAGCAGCGGTCGTACAGCAGCTTGAGGGCGGCGTGGTCGTGCCGGGCGACCCGGTCGAGGAGGTCGATCAAGTCAGCGTCGCTGGAATCGGAATACATGGCTGAATTGTGTGCGAACGGCGCCGGCCAGATGCTCGAACGACTTGTGATTCATGCGACTGAATACGGCGCCGCGTGCGAACCGGATTCAAACGGTCCGATGCCAGCTGAATCAGATTCCACGCAACCGGCGAACTGGTGCGTTCCGAACGGTTCAGCGATCTTTTGTCATTTTTTCGCGAAGCTGAATCCGGTGGCGCGGCCGCTGCGTACCCTAAAAGCAGCAACTGCTGCAGCGCACACACCCACACACACATCGACACACCCACTGGAGTAGTTCATGACATTTAAATTCACCAAACTGACCCACGCCTGCCTGCTGCTGGTCGCCGCCGGCAGCGCAATGGCATCGAGCCACCGCGAAGCCCCTTTCATCACCGGTGCGCCGAAGGTCGACGGCACCGACTTCTACATGTTCCGCAGCTACGAAGGCGTGGCCGCCAACGGCAGCAGCGGACGCTCGGATTACGTGACCTTGCTGGCCAACTACCAGCCGCTGCAGGCCGCGTACGGTGGCCCGAACTACTTCCAGCTCGATCCGAATGCGCTGTACGAGATGCACGTCGACAACAACGGCGATGCGAAGGAAGACATCACGTTCCAGTTCCGCTTCAAGAACGCGCTGAAGGGCATTGCGTTGAGCATCGGTTCGGCCAGCGTGCCGATCCCGCTGATCCAGGCCGGTACCGTCAGCAACCTGAACGATGCCAACCTGAATGTCAACGAGACCTACAGCGTCAACATCGTGCGCGGCGACCGCCGCAAGGGCAGCGTTGCGTCTGTCGTCAAGACCGGCGGCGGCGCCATCTTCGAGAAGCCAGTCGACAACATCGGCAGCAAGACGATCGCCGACTATGCGGGCTATGCAGCGCGCCACATCCACACCGTGACGATTCCCGGCTGCCCGGCCGGAAAGGACCAGGGCCGCGTGTTCGTCGGCCAGCGCCAGGAAGGCTTTGCCGTCAACCTCGGCGCGATCTTCGACCTGGTCAACGCGCCGGCGTCGTTCCTGCTGAACCCGGCCAACAAGGACGCGGTCGGCATGGGTGGCCAGCACGAGGTGCAAAAGACCAACATCACCACGCTGGCGCTCGAAGTCCACAAGGATTGCCTGACCGCCGGCAGCGAGCCCGTCATCGGCGGTTGGAGCACCGCCAGCCTGCGCCAGGGTCGCCTGATCAATGGCAGACCGTCGGCCGGCAACGACAAGGCCGAGAAGGCCGGCGGCGCGTGGACGCAGGTGTCGCGACTGGGCAATCCGCTGGTCAACGAAGTCGTGATCGGCCTGCCCGACAAGGACAAGTTCAACGCCTCGAGCCCGAAGGACGACGCGCAATTCCTCACCTACGTGACCAACCCCACCTTGCCGGCCCTGCTGAGCGCGGTGCTGGGCGCCGACATCGCGCCGACCAACCTGCCGCGCACCGACCTGGCAACGACGTTCCTGACCGGCATCACCGGAGTCAACAAGCCGGCGAGCGACCCGAAACCGTCCGAGATGCTGCGCCTGAACACGGCCGTGCCGCCGACACCGTTCGCGATGCAGAACCGGCTCGGCGTGGCCGGCAATGCGCTGGTCGGCGGCACCGACAACGCGGGATTTCCGAACGGCCGCCGGCCGAAGGACGACGTGGTCGATATCGCGCTGGTGGCGATGCTCGGCGGCCTGTGCGTGATCAACGGCGACGGCGACGCGCTCAAGCTCAACAGCGTGCCCGGCGTGCCCGGTGTCACCTCGGCCTGCAAGGCGTCGAGCGTGCCGCTGGGCGCCACCTCGGCCAACGTGCACGACGGTGTGGACCAGGCGACGGTGCCGTTCCTCAACGCGTTCCCTTATCTCAACACGCCCAACTCGGGTTCGAACTGAAACGCCTAGCCTGAACAGGAGCCCATCATGAAAAGACCCCATGTGAGAACGATGCTGGCCGCGCTGGCCGCGGTGGCTGCGCTGGCCGGCTGCGGCGGCGGCAGCGGCGACCCGCCTGTGGCGGCGACCCCGCCCGACGCGATGCCCGACCTGTCGCGCAGTGCGCAGGCGACGGTCGACTTCGTCGATCGCCTGATGGCCCGCGACGCCGAGGCCAGCGATCCGATCGATGTCGACGGCTTGGTGATGGCCGACGATTCGACGGCCGAGCCGGCGCGCTGGTGATGTGAGTCCTGCTCCGGCGGCGCGTGATGCGCTGCCGGAGCCTCCACCAAAATTTATCCCAGGATGCCTCGATGAACCCGATGAGGCTTCTGTTCCTGTAACTCGCCGTCGCGCTGCTGTGCGGGCGCATTTGGCTGCGCAGGCCGTCACCCCGCTGGCGCCGCAGGGCGACGACGAGGTGCTCGAAGTGCTGCCCACCGTCACGCGCAGCCGGTCTGCGCCGGCGCAACGGGCAGCGGCAGTGCCGACGGCTTCGCGCCCCGATCCGGCGTCGGCCATCCGGCAGGCGCGCGCCGACATCGCGCTGGCGCGGCAGACCGGCGAGACACGCTACTGGGGCCGCGCGCAGGCGGTGTTCGCGCCGTGGTGGGACCGCGCCGACGCGCCCCCGGACCTGGCGGTACTGCAAGCCACTGTGCAGCAGGGCCGGCATGAATTCGAGGCCGCGCAGCGCGTGCTGGAAGCCGCTGGCACGCGAGCCGGGCCATGCGCAGGGCTGGATGAACTTGGCCGCGCTGGAGCGGCTGTCGGCCCGCCAGGCGCAGTCACGGGCGGCCTGAGACGCGGTGGCACGTGCTGGGCAGGCCTTTCATGCGCAGGCCTGCCGATTCGAAACCGTGTCGCTGCGAGGCCGCCACGACGAGGCCGCCCGCGGCCTGCAGCGGCTCCTCGCGCAAGCCACCGACGTCGGTCAGCGCAGCTGGCTGTGGTCGCTGCTGGCCGAGTGCCGCGAGCGCGCCGGGAGGGCAGCGCGGCCGCCCTCGCCTACCGCACAAGCCTGGCGCTCGAACCCGACCTCTACACCGCCATCGCGCACGCCGAACTGCTGCCGAGACAGGACGACGCAACGAACGCATTGGCGACGCTGGCAGCGCTGCCCGAGACCGATGCGGTGCTGATCCGGCGCGGCCTGGCGCCAGCACGGCGACAGCCGCTGGACCGGCGCGAGCGCGGTGCTGGCCAAGCGCAACGCCGAATTGCGGCGCCGGGGCGACGACCCGAACCTGCACGGCCGCGAACTCGCGCTCGCCGCGCTGTGGCTGCCCGACGATGTGAAACAAGCGCTGGCGCTGGCGCGGCAGAACCTCCTGTTGCAACGCGAATCGCTCAACTGGTGGGTGGCGCTGCAAAGCGCCAGGCGTGCCCGCGACAGCGCGGCCGTGGCAGACATCTCGGCGCAAATTCGCGTCGCCGGACTGCGCGGCGCGCCGCTGGGCATCGCCGCGCCGGAGCCGCCCGGCGCCGCATCGGCGATCGAGCGGGCCGCACCGCACGGCGGGCCAGCGAAGCATCGAACGGGATCCCGTCGTCATCGAACTGCAGTTCGATGTCGTGGTCGCGTGAATGAGCCTGAAGATCGATCACATGCGCGGCCCCTTCCGAGAACGCATGCCAGACCTTCATCAAAGCTTCTTTCAGGACCAGCTACAGCTTGAACAGCGAAATGATCAGCCGCAAGCCCATCGAGGCGGCAAAAGTCACGCCCGCCAGATCAACCACCGTGTCACGCCCGACCGACACCACGGCGGCTTCGAACTGCGCTCGGCTCGCAGCACCTGCCAAGCCGCTCAGGTCACTTCAACCGGCAGCGCGGGAAGGTTGAAAGGCCGACCAGCGAACGCGTGAACGCGTGAACGCGAGGATGCCTTCAAGCTCCTAAATGACAACGAGTGGGTCATGAGGCGCCCGATGCAGCCCTGCCGACAGGCTGGCCGGGTCCAGGCCCATGCACCGTGCCGGCTTCCGGTCCCCAGGTTGCAGCGGCGTCAATGCCCGCCGCCACCGCCCAGGTAGGCGGCCCTGACGGCAGGGTCGTCGCGCAGCTGCGCGGCCGGGCCGTGCACCGAGATGCGGCCGTTCTCGAGCACGTAACCGTAGTCGGCCACGGCCAGCGCGGCGGCGGCGAACTGCTCGACCAGCAGCATCGTGACACCCTCGGACTTGAGTCGCGCGATGATGCGAAACACTTCTTCGACCAGGATCGGCGCCAGACCCATCGACGGCTCGTCGAGCAGTACCACGTCGGGGTTGAGCATGATGGCGCGGGCCATTGCCAGCATCTGCTGCTCGCCGCCCGACAAGGTGCCTGCCAGTTGCGTGCGACGCTCTTTCAGGCGCGGAAACAGCTCAAGTGCGCGCTCCAGGTCGCCGGGTACGTCGCCGCGCGGCCGGCTGCCGGTCAGGCGCGGAAAGGCACCCAGCGTCAGGTTGTCGGTCACCGTCATGGTGGCGAACACGCGCCGGCCTTCGGGTGAGTGCGCCAGCCCGAGCTTGGCGATATCGAAGGGCTCCAGGCCGTCGATGCGCTTGCCGTTGAGCGTGATGGTGCCGCCGGTCGGCGCGACCATTCCGCAGATCGCCCGCATCGTGGTGGTCTTTCCGGCGCCATTCGAGCCGATCAGCGTCACCACCTTGCCGCGCGGCACCTCCATCGAGATGCCGTGCAGGACCTGCACCTTGCCGTAGCCGGCCGAGAGTTTGTCGATCGTCAACATGGAATTCTTCTCCGTGGATTCAGCTGCCGCTGCGCCTGCGCGCGGCAGTTGAGGGCCATGCGACGGCGCGCTGGCGGCAAGGGTCGACATGTCAGGTCGCCACCGCGGCGGCTTCGCCGCCCAGGTAGGCTTCGATCACCTTCGGGTCGGCCTGCACCTGGGCCGGCAGGCCCTCGGCGATCTTCTGGCCGAAGTCGAGCACCGAAACGGTGTCGCACAGGCTCATCACCACGTCCATGTGGTGCTCGATCAGGATCACCGTGACGCCGTGCTCGCGGATCTTGCGGATGATGACCAGCAGCTCTTGGATGTCGGGCGCGGTCAGGCCGGCGGCCGGCTCGTCGAGCAGCAGCAGCTGCGGGTCGAGCGCCAGAGCGCGGGCGATCTCGAGCACGCGCTGCTTGCCGTACGGCAGGTTGCGCGCCTCCTCGTGCGCCAGCGTATCGAGGCCGACGAACTTGAGCAGCGCCATGCCGCGCGCCGTGGCCTGCAGGTTCTCGCGCTTGTAGCGCGGCAGGTGCAGCGCCACGTCGAGCAGGTTGCTGCCGAAGGTGTGGTGCAGTCCGACCATGACGTTCTGCAACGTCGTCATCTCACCGAACAACTGCACGTTCTGGAAGGTACGCGCAATGCCCGACAGCGCGATGTCGGCCGAGGTGCGCCCCACCACCGACTCGCCGGCGAACGACACGCCGCCGGCGGTCGGCTGGTAGATGCCGGTCAGCACGTTCATCATCGTGCTTTTGCCCGATCCGTTCGGCCCGATCAGGCCGTGGATGGTGCCGCGCTTGACCACCAGATCGACGTTGTTGAGTGCTTTCAGGCCGCCGAACTGCATCAGCACGCCCTGCGCCTTGAGCAGCTCGCCGCCGCCTCCCTTGGCGACCGACAGCGCGTCGCTGATGGCCGGCAGGTGGCTGGGGTCTTCGCTCTCGGCGTCGTCGGTCGGACGCGACTTCATGTTCAGCGCGCCGCGCACGAAGCCGACGATGCCGTCCTGCAGGTAGTAGACGACGAACAGCGTGATCAACCCGAACACTGACAACCGCCAGTCGGCCATGCTTTGCAATTTGAACGACAGCAGCGCCAGGGCCACCGCGCCCACCACCGGGATCGCGGCTGATTTGAGACTGACCTTGCCGCGCTTCATGCCCGCCACGGCACCCAACACCACCAGCACCGCCATCGCGACCGCGACCCAGCGGAACATCACGATGTCGTCGAGCAGCTTGGGCAGCAGCACCACGATGGCGGCGCCCAGCATCGAACCCGTGCGCGTCTTGCGGCCGCCCATGATCACGGCCAGCAGGAACAGCACGGTCAACTCGAAGTTGTAGGTGTTGGGAGAGATGTACTGCTCGGAATAGGCATACAGCGCGCCCGCCAGACCGGCCAGACCGGCGCTGATGACGAACGCGTACACCTTGTAGCGGTAGACCGACACGCCCATGCAATCGGACGCCACGGGGCTGCCACGCAGCGCCTCGAAGGCCCGCCCGAGGTGCGAGCGCAACACGCGGTGCGTGAAGATCAACGAGACCACCAACATCACGGCGACGACCCAGAAAAACTCGCGTTCGCCCAGCTTGACCCCCAGCAGCATCGGCTTGGCCAGCTTGATGCCCATCGGCCCTTCCGTGAGGAAGCTCATTTCGTTGATCAGGATCTGGATGATCGTGCCGAATGCGAGCGTCACCATCGCCAGATACGGCCCGGTGACGCGCAGCGCCGGCAGCGCCAACAGCGCGCCGAAGCCCGCCGTGATCAAAATCGCCGCCGGCAACGTGATCCACAGCCCGGCGCCCAGTTTCATCACCAGCACGCCGGCGGTGTAAGCGCCGATGCCGAACAACCCGGCGTGGCCGAGCGACACCTGCCCGGTGTAGCCGACCACGATGTCCAGCCCGAACAGCACGATCGCGTAGATCATGATGGTCTCGAGCAGGTGGATGTAGTACGGGTTGTGAAACACCACGGGAAAGAACGCCAACGCGGCGATGCCGACGACTGCGACGATGATTTGCTGGAGCTTCATGCTCAGACCTTCTTGATGGCGTTCTTGCCGAACAGACCCGCCGGCTTGACCGCCAGCACGATCAGCAACAACACCAGACCCGGCACGTCCTTGTAGCCGGTGGACAGGTAAAAACCGGTGGTCGTCTCGGCGATGCCCAGGATCAGGCCGCCGATCACGATGCCCATGCCGCTGGTCAGGCCGCCGATGATCGCAACGGCGAAGGCCTTCAGCCCCAACACCGCGCCCATCGTCGCGCCGGTCAGCGTCAGCGGCGCGATCAGCACGCCGGCGAACGCGGCGGTGAGCGACGACAGCGCGTACGAGAACGTGATCACTAAACCAGTGTTGATGCCCATCAGCTTGGCGGCTTCACGGTCGTTGAAGGTCGCAACCACGGCCTTGCCATAGATCGAACGACGGTTGAACACCTCGACCGCGAGCATCATCGCCAGTGCGCCGAACACCACCAGGATCTCCATCGGCAACACGTTGGCGCCGAGAAACTTGATTGGCGACTCGGGCAGCGGGCTGGGGAATTTCAGGTCGTCGCGGCCCCACACGTTCTCGGCGACGTTCTTGAAGATGATGCCCAGCGCGATGGTCGACATGATCCAGCCGAACTCTGACTTCATCTTGATCGCCGGCCGCACGCCGATGCGTTCGACCACCACGCCCTGCAGCGCGCCGAACAGGCACACCAGCGGGATCATCAGCCAGTAGTTCACGCCGAGCCCGACGAGCGTCAGGCCGACCAGCGCGCCGAGCATCAAGGCGTCGCCCTGGCCGAAGTTCAGCGTGTCGGACGTCGCGAAGGTCAGCTGGTAGCCGAACGCGATGACGGCGTAAATCATGCCCAGCGCGATGCCGCTGAACACGAGTTGGGTGAAGATCTGCATGGGTGGACTTTCGAGGGCGCGAAGCATCGCGCACGAGGTCGAAGGCGCGCAATGCGTTGCACGCGAGGGTATGCCGCCGGGTCACCGCGCCACCGGTCCGATCGGACCGGCGGCGGGTACGGGCACTGGCACGGGCACAGGCACCGGCGCGCAGCGTGCGCGCCGGGCTGTGGGCCTTTACTTCTTGACGCGCACTTCCGACGCCTTCTTCAGGTCATCGGGGTAGGCGTAGACGACGCGCTGGCCCTTGACCTCGCCGAACACCGGGATGTTGGCGGTGATGGCTTCGTGGTCCTTGGCGGTGAAGGGCTTGGTGTAGGTCGTCACGACGCCCTCGACCGGCGTCTTCAGGTCTTCCAGCGCGGCCTTGATCTTCTGGCCGTCGGTCGAACCGGCCTGCTTGATGGCCGCGGTCAGCAGGTACACCGAGTCGTAACCCTGGGCGGCCGACACCGGCGAATCGATGCGCGCGTTCTTCGGGTTGAAGGTCTTCAGGTAGGCGATGATGAACGACTGGCGCTTCGGTGTGGTCGGCTCCTGGATGAAGGTTTGCGGCATGCGCGCGCCCTCACCGCCCGGGCCTGCGTTGTCGATGAAGTTGGCCATCGACAGCGTCCAGCTACCGATCATCGGCACCTTCCAGCCGAGCTTGGTCATGCCGTTGGCGATCTGTGCCAGCTCAGGTCCAATTCCATAGGTCAGCACCGCTTCGGCGCCGGCTTCCTTGGCCTTGAGCAGCTGGGGCGTCATGTCGACGTCCTTGACGTTGAATTTTTCGATCGCCACCGGCTTGATACCCTTGGCGTCGAGCGCCTTTTCCAGGTCGGCGCGGCCGAGCTGGCCGTAGTTGGTCGAGTCGGCCAGGATCGCGACCTTCTTGTAGCCGCGGCGCACGATCGCCTCCTCCACGATCATCGGCGCCTGGATGCTGTCGTGTGCGGCGTTGCGAAAAATGTAGTTTTCGGGCTGGTCATCGAACTGATGCGTCACCAGCGTGCCGGTGGCCACGTTGTTCATCACCGGGATCTTGGCTTCTTGATAAAAGCGTTGGGCGGCCAGCGCCACGCCGGTGTTGATGAAGCCGACCGTGGCGGCGACCTTCTCCTTGTTGATCAGTTCCTGGGCGATCTGCACGCCGCGCTCGTTCTTGGCTTCGTCGTCGCGCTCGACCAGCAGCAGCTGGCGGCCCAACACGCCGCCGGCCTTGTTGATCTCGTCGGTCGCCATGCGCACGCCGTCACGCATGCTGACGCCCATCGACGACGCACCGCCGGTGAACGGCCCCGACACGCCGATCTTGATCGGTTCGGCAGCTTGTGCAAAAGTGGTCGCGGCGGCCAGCGCGAGGGCGGCCAGAGTAAAACGTCGGGTCGTATTCATCAGTGCATCTCCATGCCCGAAAGGGCTCGTGTTGTCATCGAAGGCGAGTGTGCGCCGCGGCCGTTGCCGGCGTAACCGTTCCACTACGGAACGGGTTACAGCGCGGTTACGTACTGGCAAACCCTGAACGAGACCGCGCCCGAGCGCGTTGACGGGGCTTTCGAGGTACCCGGCTGGCTGTCGCCCGCGCGCTCAGGCGCCCGCCGGACCGACATGCCGGCGGCCGTGCTCCACCGCGTAGCGGATCAGGTCGGCCTGCGTCTCGAGGTCGAGCTTGCGCCGGATGTTGCCGCGGTGCGATTCGACCGTGCGCACGCTGAGGTCGAGCGCGCGTGCGATCTGCTTGCTGGACTGGCCCTGCGCCAGACAGGCCAGGATGTCGAGCTCGCGGGTGGACAGCAGGTTGCGCGGCGCCGGCGTGCGGAACAGGCGTTGCGCGATCGCCGGGCTGAGGTAAGTGCCGCCGGCCTCGACGGTGCGCAGCGCGCTCAGGATCTCGGACGACGGCGCGTCCTTCAGCACATAACCGCGCGCGCCGGCCTGCATGGCGCGCTGCGCGTATTCAACGCTGTCGTACATGCTGAGCATCAGCACGGCGAGTTGCGGCTGGCGCTGCAGCAGCATCGCAGTCAGCTCAATGCCGTTGACTTCCTTCATGCCGATGTCCATCAGCACGAGGTTGGGTGCACACGCGAGCAGCGCCTCGAGCGCCTCGGGCGCGTTGCCCGCTTCACCGACGACCTCGATGTCGAGCTCGGTGGCCAGCCGCGCCTTCAGGCCGTCGCGCACCAGCGGGTGGTCGTCGACGAGCAACAAACGGATCATGGCGACCGACTCATGCCACCGCCTCGAGCCGGCGGATCGCGCTGCCCGACAGGTCGGCGGTGATGCGCGTCAGGCCGGGCTGCGACTGCACGGTGAGCTGCCCGCCAACGGCGGCGATGCGCTCGCGCATGTTGCGCAGGCCGATGCCGCGCCGCGGATGCTGCAGCACCGATTCGGCATCGAAGCCGCGGCCGTCGTCATGGATGCTCAGTTGCAGGCCATTGCGGTCGCAAGTCAGGCGCAGGCTCACGTGCGCACTGGCGGCGTGCTTCTGGATGTTGGTCAGGGCCTCCTGCGTGATGCGAAACAGCACCGTCTTGACGTCGTCCGGCAAGTCGACCGCATTGCCTTCGACCTCCATGCTGAAATCCATGCCGGCCTGCTCGCAGGTCTCCTGACCGAGATTCTCGAGTGCCGCCGGCAGGCCGAGCGTGTCGAGCATCGCCGGGCGCAAGCGGTGCGACATGCCGCGCACCTCGAGCAGCGCCTCCTTCAGGCGTTCGAGAGCGCGCGACAACGTGGACCGTCCTGACGTGTCACTGCCCGGCATGCGGTCGAGCGCGCTTTCGACAAGCAGTTTGACGGCCACCAGCGTCTGCCCGGTGCCGTCGTGCAACTCGCGCGACAAGTGCGAGCGTTCCTCTTCCTGCGAATGCACCACCTTGCGCGCCAGCAGCGTGAGCTTGGCATCGTTCAGGCGGTGCTCGCTGAAACTGAGCACCAGCGCGCAGCCGAAGATCAGCACCACGCCCAGCACGCCCGCCCCGGCAATCGACAGCAGCGTGGCGTGCACATGACCTTCCATGTCCATGTCGAGTTGATGGACCACGGTCTCGATGTCGTCCATGTAGAGGCCGGTGCCGATCATCCAGTTCCAGCGCTCGAGCTGCGTCACGTAACCCATCTTCGGCGCCTCTTCCTGCGTCGACGGCTTGCGCCATTGGTAGACCACCGTGCCGCCGCCGGTGCGGGCGCGCTCCAGCAGCATGCGGATGGTGGGGTCGCCGCGCGCATCGCGCACGTCGATCATGTTGCGCCCGACCAGTTCGGGCTGGCGCGGATGCATCAAATTGACGCCGCCCATGTCGTAGACGTAGAAGTAGCCGTCGGCGCCGTAATCGAGATTGGCCAGTTGCTGCATGGCTTGCTGGCGGATCTGCGCATCGTCGCGCCCCGAGTTGTAGAGCGGGCTGATCGTGCTGAGCGCGAGCGCCACGTAATGACGCAGCTCGAGCTCCTTGGCATTCATGTAGGCCGCCCGCACCTGCAAACGCTGCCGCTCGGCCAGGCCGCGCTGCTGCTCCTGCACCACCAGCGCGATCAGCGCCAGCGACGCCAGCAGCGGCACCACGCCCAGCAACAGGATTTTGTACTTGAGTCGCACCGGGCAGTCTCACGGCCAGAGTCCAGCAGCGATTATCGCGCCGGGCGACCACGGCGCGTGCCATGGCACCGGCCGTTCAACTCTGCTCGGGCACCATCTCGAGCGCCATCTCGATCGCGCCGCGCGGGCACTCGGCCACGCAGATGCCGCAGCCCTTGCAGTAGTCACAGTTGAACTGGAAGCCCTTGCCGGCCCGAGCTTGTTGAAGGCGGCGTCGGGGCAGACGCCGTGGCAGTTGTCGCACTCGAAGCAGTTGCCGCACGCCAGGCACCGGCGTGCCTCGAACAGCGCGTTGCTCTCGTCGAGGCCGCCCTGCACTTCGTCGAAACTCGACTGCCGGCGGATCAGGTCGAGCGTGGGCGGCGCCGTCTAGGGCGCGTCGGCGCAGTACCAGCCGCAGCGGATCGACACCCCCAGCTCGACGTGATGCGTTGTGCATTCGCGGTGGTGTCGCGCAGCGCCGAGATCGGGAACGGCCGGAGCGAGGTGATGCCGATCACGCCGAGCGACACACCTTCGGCGCGCAGTGCGTCGACCGTGTCCTTGAACGTGCCGAGCACCGAGCCCAGCGCGATCACGATGGTTTGCGCGTCGTCGGCGCGGTCGCTTTTGATCGGCCCGCCCGAGTCGCGTTCGAACACGCGCCGGAACTTGGCGGCGACCTGCGGGATCAGCTCGAGCGCCTGCATCTGCTTGGCATGCGCGAAATAGCGCACCTCGGTGCAGGCCTCGGGCCCGACCATCGGCCGATCGTCACCGGGTCGACCGGATCGAACACACGACATCATCTGCGCGCCGGTCACCACGCCCTGGCCGCCTGGTCCATGCATGCGCACCTGAAACATCGAGGGTGGCCTGCGCGCTGCAATTGAAGCTGGTCACGGTGTGCGCGGCAACCGCAATTCATGGCCGCGGTGGTGAGCACGCCCGAACTCGACCCATACAGGCATGGCCTCCGGCACGACCAGCGCGACCGGAGCGGCCCGACGGGCCAATCCGCAGACGCACCGAATGACAGCCAGTTAAGCGGCCGGTCGATGCAGTGCAGCGGCGGTGGGCCTGCAGCGACGCGCGCTTCGGCCTGCACGCTAAACACCCGCACGCAAGCGCGCGCCTGCAGCGCCATCGCGCGGTGCCACCGCGGCCGATTGACGCAGGGCGCCAGCGCCAATGGCGCCGTTCCGGGTGCGGCGCATCGGCACTGTGCCAGGTGTTGTCGAGCTCGCTTCGCGCTATCGTGCGATCACGCTTTCATTGCGATGCCGCCCATGCCCCAAGCGCTGCGCCAGACCCTGCTGTCCGCCCGTGACCTGCTCGCCACGATCGCACCGTTCCTGCTGCTGGCGATCGGCCTGGCGGCGCTGGCCTACCGAGCCCTCGACCCGACGCCGCCGCAGCGCGTGGTGCTGGCCACCGGCGTCGACCAGGGCGCCTATGCCGAATTCGGCAAGCGGTACGCCGCAGCGCTGGCGAAATTCGGCGTCACGGTGGAGCTGCGAAAGACCCAGGGCTCCGCCGAAAACCTGGCGCTGCTGCGAAACCCGAAATCGGATGTCGACATCGCCTTCGTGCAGGGCGGCGCCGATGAAGACGCCACGGCGCAGGGTTCCGACGACAACGCCGAGCCCGGACTCGTGTCGCTCGGCAGCATGTTCTACGAACCGGTGTGGCTGTTCTACCGCACCGATTCGGCGCGTCGGCTGCTGCAATCCGACACCTTGGCCAGCCTGTCGCAGCTGCCCGGCTGGAAGCTCAACATCGGCGCGCCCGGCAGCGGCGTGCCGGTGCTGCTGCGCAAACTGATCGAAGCCAACAAGCTCGAGCCCGCGTCGCTCACGCTGACGCAGCTGACGCAGACGCCGGCCGTGATGGCGTTGCTCGACGGCAGCAGCGACGCGCTGGTGTTCGCCTCGGCCCCCGAATCGCTGATGGTGCAGATGCTGTTGCAGACGCCCGGCGTGCGACTGTTCGACTTCGCGCAGGCCGAGGCCTACTCGCGCCAGTTCCCCTTCATGAGTCCGGTGACGCTGCCGCGCGGCGTGGTCGACCTGGCGCGCGACCTGCCGCCGCAGGACGTGCGGCTGGTGGCGCCCACGGCCACGCTGCTGGCGCGCGCCGAGCTGCATCCCGCGCTGGTGCAGCTGTTCATGCAAGCGGCGCAGCAGGTGCACGGCGGGGCCGGTTGGTTCCAGCGCAAGGGCGACTTCCCGAGCGCGACGAATTCCGAACGCCCGCTGGCCGACGAGGCGCAGCGTTTCTACCAGAGCGGCGCGCCGCTGCTGCAGCGCTACCTGCCGTTCTGGCTGGCCAACCTGATCGACCGCATGTGGCCGGCGCTGTTGACGCTGCTGGCCGTGCTGATCCCGCTGTCGCGCATGCTGCCGCCGGTCTACGAGTTCCGGGTGCGCTCGCGCATCTTCCGCTGGTATGGTCAGTTGCGCGAAATCGAAGCCGCCACCGGCAAGCGCCCGGCGCACGAGCTGATGCGCGAGCTGGCCACGCTGGACGCGCGCGTCGAGGGCATCGCAGTGCCGCTCGCGTATGCCGACGAACTGTACGCATTGCGCGCTCACATCAGCCTGGTGCGAAGGCGGCTGCTGGGCACGCCCGAAGTGACCACCGCCGCGGTGGTTTGACCGACGCGCCTGGACGCGGCGCCGCCATCCGTGAGCGCGCTGTGGCTTCAACCTCCCCTTTCCCTTCTCGTGACTTCCCTTCCCTGCACTGGCCCGCTGCGCGCTCCACCAACGTACCGGATCGACTCGGGCAGTGCGTCCGGCTCCTGCGCTACAGCCTGCCCACGGAGGTGGCCTGAGTTCTCTGTAGCCTCGCATTTATCCGCTGTCCATCGATTCCGTCGTCCGCCGAAGATCGGTCGCCAGCAAAAGCGCGGTGGCGGCATCTACTTTTATCAGGAGGTGCTGCAACTCGTGAATCGCAGACCCACGTCGTGTGCCATGACCAGACAGCAGGTTCAGCAGGCAATGACCCGCTGGAAACTTCTCTGGCGCGCTGCGGCCAGGCTGGTATGGCCGTGACCACCCGCGCCGTTCGACGACACCACTGAACGCGTCCTTTTAAAATCTGCCTGTGCTCGGCTCTGCGGGCGCGCCTTGCACCGGACACCTCCATGGACACACGCACTTCCGTCTTCCGCCTGCGCATCGAACGGCTGCGCGACGCCTTGCAGCGCCACGGGCTGGCGGCCGTGCTGGTGCCGAGCAGCGATCCGCATTTGTCGGAGTACCTGCCCGAACACTGGCAGGGTCGGCAGTGGTTGAGCGGCTTCACGGGCTCGATGGGCACCCTGGTCGTGACGGCGCAGACCGCCGTGCTGTTCGCCGACAGCCGCTACTGGGTGCAGGCCGAGGCCGAACTGGCGGGCAGCGGCATCGAGCTCGTGAAGATCGCCACCGGCGCGTCGACCGCGCACGTCAACTGGCTGGCCGATCACGTGCTGTCCGGAGGACAGGTCGCGGTCGACGGCGCCGTGCTGGGCTTGGCCGCTGCGCAACTGCTCAACGGCACACTGGAGCCAGCCGGTGTCAGGTTGCGCACCGACCTGGACCTGCTGGCCGAGGTCTGGCCCGAGCGCCCGGCCCTGCCCGCCGCACCGGTCTTCGAACACCTGCCGCCGCATGCACCGCTGTCACGCGCCGCCAAGCTGGCGCAGGTGCGCGCCGCGATGACCGAGGTCGGTGCCACGCATCATTTCATCTCGACGGTCGACGACATCGCCTGGCTGTTCAACCTGCGTGGCGCCGACGTGCCGTACAACCCGGTTTTCCTGGCGCACGCGCTGCTCGGTGCCGAAGGCGTCACGCTGCACGTCGGCGCCGGCAAAATCGGCCCGGGGCTGCAGGCGGCGCTGGCCGCCGACGGCGTGCAGCTGGCGCCTTACGAAAAAGCTGGCGAAGCACTGACCGCACTGCCGGCCGACGCGGTGCTGCTGATCGACCCGCGGCGCGTGACGCTCGGCCTGCGCCAGTGCGCCAGCGTGCGCGTGGTCGAGGCCATCAACCCGAGCACGCTGCTGAAAAGCCGCAAAAGTGCTGCCGAGGTGACGCAGGTGCGCGAGGCGATGGCACAGGACGGTGCGGCGCTGTGCGAGTTCTATGCGTGGTTCGAGGCCGCGCTGGGCCGTGAACGCATCACCGAGCTGACGATCGACGAGCAGCTGAGTGCGGCGCGCGCACGCCGGCCCGGCTTCGTCGGCCTGAGCTTCGGCACGATCGCGGCGTTCAACGCCAACGGCGCGATGCCGCACTACCGCGCGACGCCGGAGTCTCACGCGCTGATCGACCCGAATGTCGACGGCGGTGGACTGCTGCTGATCGACTCGGGCGGGCAGTATTTGGGCGGCACGACGGACATCACGCGCGTGTGGCCGATCGGCCACATTGGCGACGCACACCGGCGCGACTACACGCGCGTGCTCAAAGGCACGCTGGGCTTGAGCGCGACGCGCTTTCCACGCGGCACGCTGTCGCCGATGCTCGACGCGATCGCGCGCGCGCCGCTGTGGCAGGCTGGGCTGGACTACGGCCACGGCACCGGTCACGGCGTTGGTTACTTTCTGAATGTGCACGAGGGGCCGCAGAGCATCTCGAAGGCCGTGCCCGATGAGCACATGGCGATGCAGCCCGGCATGATCACCAGCATCGAGCCCGGGTTGTACCGGCCGGGACGCTGGGGCATCCGCATCGAGAACCTGGTGCTGAACGTGCCCGCGAAGCTCGGCGCTGGCGGCGAGCTCAGCGACTTCGGCGAGTTCCTCGAGTTCGAGACGCTGACGCTGTGCCCGATCGACACGCGCTGCATCGACCGCAGCCTGCTGCGCAGCGACGAGGTCGCGCAACTCAACGCCTATCACGCTGTGGTGCGGGCACGCCTGGAACCGCTGGTGGGTGGTGCGGCGCTCGACTGGCT
>ENA-OBIT01000525-OBIT01000525.1-metagenomes-genome-assembly--contig:-NODE-525-length-16602-cov-4.04297_pt1 | contig 16602 bp, 9 predicted proteins | sample MGYA00153386_OBIT01 | MGnify analysis MGYA00153386
TGATGCGGCGCTTTGACTTCCCGACCGCGCCGGTCATCGTCGGCATGATCCTGGGCCCCATGGCCGAGGCCCAGATGCGCAACGCACTGTCGATCGGTGAAGGGAGATGGGGCGTTTTCATCGAGCGCCCGATGTCGGCCTCGCTGTTGGCCATCGTGTTGGCCGTGCTGGTGCTGCCGCGCGTCATGGCCTGGCGCAAGAAGCAGCGCGCCGGCTGACAGCGCGGCGCACGACTCGGGCTCAGTCGGTGGCGCCCATGGCCAGTGCGCGGTCGCGCTGCGAGTTGGCTTCAGCTCCGACCCGAGCCGTTCTGCCCGTGTCCCACCCTTGCAGGTGTTGTTCGGCCAAGTCAGTCAACGCCTCGATCCACTTCGGGCTGTCATTCAGGCAGGGGATGTAGCGGAACTCCTGGCCGCCCGCCTCGATGAAAGCGTCGCGGGCCTCCAGGGCGATTTCTTCCAGCGTTTCCAGGCAGTCACCCACGAACCCGGGGCACATCACGTCAACGCGAGCGACGCCCTGGGCAGCCAGGGTGCGGAGCGTGGGTTCGGTGTAGGGCTCCAGCCACTTGGCCTTGCCGAAGCGGCTTTGAAAGGTGACCAGGATCTCGTCATGCCCAAGCCCCAGCCCCAGCGCAATGGCCAGCAAGCGGGCGGTTTTGTGGCACTGGCAGTGGTATGGGTCGCCCAGCAGCAACGACCGTTGCGGCACGCCGTGGAAGCTGAGCACCAGTTTGTCGGCCCGCCCCTGGGCCTGCCAGTGCTGCTGCACGCGCTCGGCCAGCGCGGCGATGTACCCGGGGTGGTCGTGGTACTCGCCCACGAAGCGCAACTCCGGCATGCGGCGCGCGGTGCAGGCCCACTGCAGCACTCGGTCGCTGATGCTGGCGGTGGTGGCGGCCGCATATTGCGGGTACAGCGGCAGCACCAGCACGCGGGTGGCGCCCTCTGCGCGCAGGGCGTCCAGCATTCTGGGCAGGCCCGGGTTGCCGTAACGCATGGCGTGACGCACCAGCACGTCATGGCCACGGGCTTGCAACAGCCCGGCCACGGCCTGCGTCTGGCGCTGGGTCCACACAGCCAGCGGCGAGCCCTCGGGCATCCACACCGTGGCGTACTTGGCGGCCGAGCTGGCCGGACGCGTGCGCAGGATGATGCCGTGCAGTATTGGCCACCACACCAGTCGCGGAATCTCCACCACCCGCGGGTCACTGAGGAACTCGGCCAGGTAGCGCCGCAGCGCGGGCGCCGTGGGCTCATCGGGCGTGCCCAGGTTCACCAGCAGCACGGCGGTGCGGGGCTGCTGCCCGTGGCGAAACGGTGCTTCAGGCGCAAAGCTCATGACCACGTCCTGGTCGCGGGGCCGGGCTCGGGGCGCAGCGGGGTCGACAGCGCGAAGTTCCTGCTTGAGACCTGCATGGCCTAGTGAAAATCCGGCCCGAGTTGCGGCTGCGTGTCGGCAAAGCGCAGCACCTCGAAACTCACGCACGCCGAGTTCGGGTCTTTGGGCGAGCCGCCCAAGCCAATGGATCCACTGCCGTGCAGGGTGCAACTGCCGCGGCGCAAGCTGACGATCTCGCCTTCGTTGAAGCGCACATAGGTGCCGTTGTAGCTGAGATCGCTGAGCTGGAAGCTGCCGCCGTGCCAGTCGACGCGGGCATGCGAGCGCGACACGCGCGAGTCATCGACACAAAACGTGGCCTGCGGGCTGCGCCCCAGCACCACCGGCATCTGGGCGTTGGCGAACATGCGGTTCATGTCGACCCACACCAGGCGCAGTCCGTCGGGCTCAGACACCGAGGCCACATCGCCGAATTGCGTGACGGCCTGGTCGTTGAACCTTTTTCCTCCCATCACGTGCACATGCACCGGCTCGACGCGGCCGCGCAGCACCAGATGGTCCAGGCTGCGAAAGCGCGCGCGCAGCGCTGGCGCCAGGCCGTGCAGCACCTCAGCGGTGACCAGCGTTTCGTTGTCGCCGGCATGGTCCAGCAAACGCGCGGCGACGTTGACGGCGTCGCCGAAACAGTCACCGGCCATTTCCACCACCTCGCCGCGCGCCATGGCCACTTGCAGCCGCAAGGCGCGCAGGCCCGACGAGGCACCGCGCTCTTGCCCGCGCGAGACAATGCTGTCCAGCACGTCGTGCATGTGCGCCGCGCTGTTCAGCGCCGAGGTGGCATCGGCAAACACCGCCATCAAGCCGTCGCCCAGGGTCTTGACGACATGCCCGCCATGCCCCGTGACCGGCGTGCCCAACGCGTTGATGCAATGGGTGACCACCGAGGTGGCCTCGGTGTTGCCAAGGGTCTCGAACAGTGCCGTGCTGCCGCGCAGGTCGGCAAACACCACGGTGCGGTCAGAAATGCTGGTCATGGAGCGCTAGTTTATGGACTGCGCGACGCCTCAGCGCCGCGCCGCCCCAAGCGGGCGTTCGTTCCCACGGGAGACCGGGCGACGCACCCGTCGACCCGGGGCGACATTTCACAGGTTGTCGAGGTAGGTGCGCAGCTTGTCCGAACGGCTGGGGTGCTTCAACTTGCGGATGGCCTTGGCCTCGATCTGGCGGATGCGCTCGCGCGTCACGTCGAACTGCTTGCCCACTTCTTCCAGCGTGTGGTCGGTGCTCATCTCGATGCCAAAGCGCATGCGCAGCACCTTGGCTTCGCGTGGGGTCAGGCTGTCCAGGATGTCCTTGACCACATCGCGCAAACCGGCCTGCATGGCAGCCTCGATAGGCGCGGTGTTGTTCGTGTCCTCGATGAAGTCGCCCAGATGGCTGTCGTCGTCGTCGCCGATCGGCGTTTCCATGGAGATCGGCTCTTTGGCGATCTTCATGATCTTGCGGATCTTGTCTTCCGGGATCTCCATCTTCTCGGCCAGCGTCGGCGCGTCGGGCTCGTAGCCGAACTCCTGCAAATGCTGCCGCGAGATGCGGTTCATCTTGTTGATGGTCTCGATCATGTGCACCGGGATCCGGATGGTGCGTGCCTGGTCAGCAATCGACCGGGTGATGGCCTGGCGGATCCACCACGTGGCATAGGTGCTGAATTTGTAGCCGCGGCGGTACTCAAATTTGTCCACCGCCTTCATCAGCCCGATGTTGCCTTCCTGAATCAGGTCCAGAAACTGCAAGCCGCGGTTGGTGTACTTCTTCGCTATGGAAATCACCAGGCGCAGGTTGGCTTCGATCATCTCCTTCTTGGCGTCGCGCGATGATTTCTCACCCTCGTTCATCTTCTTGTTGATGAGCTTGAGGTCTTCCAGCGGCACCACGGCGCGGCTTTGCAGGTCGGCCAGCTTCTGCTGCAGCTCCTGCACGGCGGGCAGGTTGCGTTGCAGGATGTTGGCGAAAGCCTTGCCGGAGGCGATTTCCTTCTCGGCCCACTTCTGGTTCATCACGTTCGGCGGGAACGATTTGATGAAGTGGTCCTGCGGCATGCCGCACTTGTCCACCGCGATCTTGCGGATCTCGCGTTCGTAGCGGCGCACATCGTCAACCTGGCTGCGCAGGATGTGGCACAGCTTTTCGATCGTCTTCACGGTGAAGCGAATCGTCATCAGGTCGTCGCTGATGGCGTGCTGCGCCTTGTTGTACGACAGTGACTTGTAGCCTTCCTTCTCATAGGCCTTGCGCATCTTGTCGAAGTGCACACGCAGGTTGGTGAACTTTTCGAGCGCCTGCTTCTTCAGCTCTTCGAGCTTCTTGGTCAGCGCCTTGCTGCCGCCCTGGCCGTCGTCGTCGTCTTCTTCGTCAAACTCGTCAAAGTCTTCTTCGGCCACGTAGTCGTCGGCTTCGTCGCTGCTGATGAAACCGTCAACCGCCTCGCTGATCTGCATCGTGCCGGCGCCGATGCGGTCGGCCATCGACAGGATCTCGGCAATCGTCGTCGGACTGGCGCTGATGGCCAACATCATGGCCTGCAAGCCGCCTTCGATGCGCTTGGCGATCTCGATCTCGCCTTCGCGCGTCAGCAACTCCACCGTGCCCATCTCGCGCATGTACATGCGCACCGGGTCGGTGGTGCGGCCGAACTCACTGTCCACAGTGGACAGTGCCGCTTCCGCAGCCTCTTCGGCTTCCTCTTCGGTCGCCGTGGTGGTGCCGCCACCGGCCACCAACAGCGTGGCGGCGTCGGGCGCCTGTTCGTACACCGCGATGCCCATGTCATTGAGCATCGAGATGATGGCTTCGAGGATTTCCTCGTTGATCAGCTTCTCGGGCAGGTGGTCGTTGATTTCCTGGTGCGTCAAGAAACCGCGTGTCTTGCCCATCTTGATGAGCGTCTTCAGTTCCTGGCGGCGCTTGACGGCTTCTTCTTCGCTGAGCGTGGTTTCCTCAAGGCCGAATTCGCGCATCAGCGCGCGCTCTTTGGCTCGGCTGACCTTCATGCGCAGCGGCTTGACCTTCTCGACCTTGTCGCCCTCGACAACCGACTCTGCCTCGACTTCTGGCTCGCCTTCGAGATCGGCCTCGATCTCGGCCTGGTCCAGCTCTTCCGCCGGCGGGGCAGCCTTGATGCCAGCTGCTTTCTTTTCGGTCACCTTGGCGGGTTTGTGGTCGGCCTTGGATTTGACTGCGGCTGGCCTTGCTTCAGCCTTGGGGGCATGCGCGTTATTCGCGGAATTCGCGGCCTTCGCGGCTTTCGCGGCTTTCGCCGGCGCGGCTGAAGACGCCGCTGCAGTCACCGGCGCTTTGCCAAGCTTTGCCGCGGCGGGCTCGACCGATGGCGCAGAGGCTTTGCTCTTGGTTTCTTTGACGGCCTTGGGGGCTGGTGCGGCGGCGGTCTTCTTGGCGGTCATGCGGATCCTTGGTAAAAGGTGGCGTTGCGACGGTGCAGCAACCTGCCGGTGCGGGCAACTGACCCACCGCGCGCTGGGCGCATCGCTGCTTGGCGAGCGCGGTCACGGGCACGCCTTGGCATTTGGGCAAGGTTGCGAAAGATAGTGTCAGCGTGCAACCTTGACGGATGGCCCTGCTGATGGGATCGACCTGGAATGGTGGGGCGGTATCCACCACTGTTCAACCCCCCCCCGGGCGGCCCGATATGGGTGCAGCGGCGGCAAACCGTGGATTATAACCGCGCACCCAGGAAAAACCGCCTGAAACGAGGTCTGGCAAACGGCCCTGCAGGAAGGCCCGGCGTCGGGCGTCGTGACTAGGTCGGCGCCACCACGCGCAGGGCCTTGAGCACCGCCATCTGATCGAGGATTTCGCGATAACGCACCCACTCGTCGGCCGTTGGCGCGGCCGAGGCGATGGCATTGGCTTCTTGCCTTAACAAGTCCAGCCACAACTGGGCCACGATTTGGTGCAGCGCCTCGAAGCGGTGTTCTTCATCACCCAGGCCGGCCTGCACCCATGACAACGCGCGCTCGGCCCACGGCTCCGTGCGCAGCGCCTCGTTCAACGCCGCCCAGGTGGTAACGCCATGCTCCACCAGATGGCGCTCCAGCCAGCGCACCACCTCGCCGTGGGTGCCGCCCAGGTCGTGCAGCATCTGTTGGTCGTCGGGCGGCAGGCGCTCCCACCAGTCGGCATGTTGCAGCAGCAGCCGCAGTGCCACATCGGCCGGGCCGGCCGGCGGCGTGCGCGCCGAACCCCGGCGCAGCAGCCGCAGCGGGCCTTGGGCTGCGCGCAGTGCGGCAGCGCCCGCTCGCAAGCCCCAAAGCGCGGACAGGTCGTCGCTGCCCAGCTGGCCCTGGCGTGCCAGTTCGGCCAGCAACTGGCGTTTCAGCGCGCCGTCAGGCAGCGCATTCCACAGCGGCCGTGCCTGGGCCAGCAAACGCGCGCGGCCCTCGGCGGTGGCCAGGTCGGCGTCTTGCCCGGCTTGTTCCAGCAACTGGCGTGACAGTGGCACGGCCTGTGTCACCAGGTCTTCAAACGCCTTGGCACCCAGCTCGCGGACATAGCTGTCGGGATCGTGCTGCGGCGGCAGGAACAGGAACTTCACGGTGCGCAGGTCGCTGGCGTGCGGCAGCGAGGCTTCCAGCGCACGTGCCGCGGCGCGGCGGCCGGCGGCGTCGCCATCGAAGCTGAAGACCACGGCATCGGTGAAGCGAAACAATTTCTGCACATGCTCGGCGGTGCACGCGGTGCCCAGCGTGGCCACGGCGTTGGCAAACCCCTTTTGTGCCAGCGCCACCACGTCCATGTAGCCCTCGACCACCAGCGCGTAGCCCTTGTCGCGCAGCGCCTGGCGCGCTTCGAACAAACCGTACAGTTCGCGCCCCTTGCTGAACAGGGGCGTCTCTGGCGAGTTCATGTACTTGGGCTTGCTGTCGTCCAGCACACGCCCGCCAAAGCCGATGACCTCGCCTTGCACCGAACGAATGGGAAACATGACGCGGTCGCGAAACCAGTCGTAGCGGCCGCCGTCACGTGCCGCGGCATCGGGTCTGTCGATGCCTTGCTCGGCGCTTTCTTCGCTGGCGCGCTGGCGCACCAGGCCGGCTTCTTCAAGCAGCGGTTCGTCGTAACTGGGGAACACGCTGGCCAGCGTCCGCCAGCCGGGCGGTGCAAAGCCCAGGCTGAAGCGCGCGGCCACGGCACCGGTCAGGCCGCGGCGTTTCAGGTAGTCGATGGCCCGCGGGCTGTCGCTCAGCTGCCTGCGATAGAAGTCGGCCGCACGGCTGAGCACGGCGCCCATCGACAGCCGGCGCTGGCGCAACGTGTCGCGGCGTTCACGCTCGTCGGGGCTGACCTGCTCCTCGGGCACCTGCATGCCGGCGCCCTGGGCCAGGTCGCGCACGGCCTCGACAAAGCTCAGCCCCAGGTGTTCCGTCAGGAAGCGGATGGCGTCGCCGCTAGCTCCGCAGCCGAAGCAGTGATAGAACTGTTTGCTCGGGCTGACCGAGAAGCTGGGCGACTTTTCGGTGTGAAACGGGCACAGACCCATCAGGTTCGCGCCGCCGCGCTTGAGTTCGACATGCCGGCCGACCACCTCGACGACGTCGACACGGGTCAGCAGGTCTTGCACAAAGCCGGGTGGGATCACGCTGAGAAGTCTAGCGGCGATGAAGTCTTTGCCCGACGCTCAATGCCTGACGTCAATGCCTGACGTCAATGCCTGACGTCAATGCCAGACGTCAATGTCTGACAGCCTTGGCCTAGCGGCGGGCTGGCGCGGCTGGCAGCAGCTGCGTGACCTCGGCTGGCGCCATCGCAAACATGCCGCGGTACCCGCGCACCCAACCGGCCACCTGGTCTGACGGCATGGGCGCGGCCACGCCCGTGCCCTGGCCGATCTCGCAACCCAGTTCCAGCAACGTGCGCGCCTGGGCCGGCGACTCGACGCCTTCAGCCACCACCACGCAGCCAAAGGTGCGCGCCAGGCCGATCACGCCTTCGACAATTGCGCGGTCCTGGTTGTCGTCCAGCATGTGGTGAACGAACGAGCGGTCAATCTTCAACACGTCCACCGGCAAGCGCTTCAAGTAGGTCAGCGTGGAATAGCCGGTGCCAAAGTCGTCCAGCGCAAAACGCACGCCCAGGGCTTGGCAGCGGCCGATGAGCACGGAAGTGGCGTCGATGTCAGCATGCGCTGCGGTTTCCAGCATCTCGAGCTCCAGGTGCGCAGCGATCGGTTCGGGGTGCCGCGCCAGCAGTTCCGACAAGCGCAACGCGAAGTCGGGCTCTTGGAGGTGGCGCGCCGAGATGTTGACGCTGACCGAGATGTCCAGCCCGTCGCGCCGCCACAGCGACAAATGCTCGAGTGCGCGAGACAGCACCCAGTCGCCCACGCGCGACGACAGCCCGGTGTTTTCGATCAGCGGCAGAAACTGCATCGGCGCCACCAACCCCTGCTGCGGGTGTTCCCAGCGCAGCAGCGCCTCGAGGCCGTGTACGCGGCCGGTGCGCATGTCCACCTTGGGCTGGTAGTGCAGCACGAACTCCTGCATGTCCAGCGCTTCTTGGACGCGGCCGATAGCCATCACGCGCTCTTCGGCGCGGCGGCGGTGTTCAGCGTCGAAGAACAAGTAGCCGTTGCGCCCAGCCTGCTTCGCCCCGTACATGGCATGGTCGGCGTGGCGCACCAGGGTGTCGGCGTCGCTGTGGTCGATGGGGTAGACGGTGGCGCCCATGCTGGCGGTGACTTGCACCGGGTCTTGTGCGGGGTCGATAAGGTAGGGCAGCGACACCACTCGCAGCACGCGCTCGACGGCCATGCGCGCTTCTTCCAGCGTGCCAGCGCGCAGCAACAGCACAAATTCGTCGCCCCCCAGCCGCGCGGCCGAGTCTTCCCAGTGTTCGCGCTGGCGCAGTGCGCTGCGCAGGCGGCCGGCCAGCTCGGTCAGCAGGCGGTCGCCGGCGGCGTGCCCGAAGCGGTCGTTCACCGGCTTGAAACGGTCCAGGTCCAGGTAGCACACCACCAGCAGGTAGCCGTCGCGGTCGGCGGCGTGCATGGCTTCGTCCAGCAGGTGCGACAACAGCGCACGGTTGGGCAACCGCGTCAGCTCGTCGAAGTGGGCCTGGCGCTTCAGCTGTTCGCGCTGCACTTGCTGTTCGGTGATGTCGGAGATCACCAGCACGTGGTAGCGCAGGTCACCGGTGGGGCCCAGCACGGTGGAAATGGTGGCTTGCAAGGTGCACAGCTCGCCAGTGCGTCGCCGTTCGTACAGTTCGCCCCGCCAATGCCCGGTCTCCGCCACCCCGGCCCACATGGCGGCACGCTGGCGGCGCGCGATCGGGTCGGCCGGCGTGGGGCGCAGCAGCGAGGGCACGGTGCCCAGCACGTCTTCGCGGTTGACGCCCAGAATCTGCGAATACGCCTGGTTCAGGTCCAGCACACGCAACTCGGCGTCGGTGATCAGCAGACCTTCGTGCAGGTGCTGGAACAGGCTGGACGACATGCGCTCGCGCTCTATCGCGTCGCGCCGGGCCTGGATGTCGGCCAGCGTGGCCAGCAGCCGGGTAGGCTGCCCCTGGCTGTCGCGTTCCATGACCAGCAGGGTGGCTTCCAGCCAGCGCCACGCGGTGCCGGAGGCGGGCATGCGCAGTTCGATGTGCTGGCGGCCGGCGTCGCCGCGCGCCAGGCTGTTGATGCCTTGTTCGACATGCAAACGGTCTTCGGGATGCACTTGCTGCAGCCAGGCGGCCGCCGTCCAGGCCTGTTCGGGGTGGCCCGTCAACGTGCGCCAGGCGCTGGACGCAAAGCCGCGCTGGTCCACCAGTGACCAGTCGGCCACGCCCAGGTTGGACCCATCCAGCGCCCATTCCCAGCGTTGCGAACGGCCGTGTGCATCCACGGTGCTGGCGTGCGTCGCCAACATCAAGGCCAGGGCCGAGCCCACCCAAGCGGCCAAGGGCGCCTCGACCTCGCCGCCCAGGCCCCGCAGCAGCAGGCCGTTGTCAGCCAGCCCGCCGGCCAACAACGTCGCCAGCAGCAGTGCCACGCTGGCCAGGGCCAGGCGTCGGCGCAGCACCAGCGCCACCACCAGCACATGCGGCAGGTAAACCGCCACGTTGGCCAGCGCGGCGCGGCTGCCGGCGGCCATCCACAGCGACCACAACATGAACGCCACGGCCAGCGCACCCAATACCGGTGCCAGCCAGGGCGCTTCGGGCTGGATGGCCTGCAGTACCCGCCGTTCGAGAGCCAGCACAGGCAGGGCCGCCAACAATGTGCCCAGCGCCAGCACGGGCCAGCCCAGCGCCAGCGCGTTCAGTGGTGAAAGTGTGGTGGTGGCAGTCACCCACACCGCCATCAACAGCGCGGCGGGCACGGCCGCGACCAGGCCCGCGGCCACGGTCAGTGCGCCAACGTCCCAGGCGCGGTCAAGCCGAGGGTCGAAACCGGCGCGCAACAAAGCCACATTCGCCAGGCCCGCACTGACCAACAGCACCACCGCTGAATACGCAGCCGCCGTTGGCGCAACGTCCAGCGCCAGCAGGGCCAGCAACAAGCCGGCCGCTGCGCTGGGCAGCACAAACCGCCCCCAACGTAAAGACGCCGCCAGCCCGACGCCAATGCACAACGCCAGCGCTGCCCAAGGCGCCAGCCCCTGCGAAAGCCCGCCGACCAAACCAAGCCACAGGCAACATGCACCGACAGCCAGGTTTCGCATCAAAAACGCAGAAGTGCCGTTCAAACCGGCGCCCAGGTCAAACATCGTGCGCAGAGTGTTGTTTTTATTCACTGCTGTAAAGCTCTGGGTTGCGACTGCATGCTAGCGGGATTGCCCGCCGAAGCATTTTGGTGCTCGCCCGTGGCGCGCCGGTCAAGACGACACGCCGCCGCGGCGCCACCATGGCATTGGGCTACACCTTGAAGTCGTCGATCGAGCGACCCGCAGCCAAAAATGCCTTCAACCAGTTGGGCTGCAACCCACGGCCAGACCAAGCCTGGCCCGTCGTCGCATCACGGTACTTGGTGGCCACTTTTTTACTGGCCAAGCCGCGCGGTCCGGCGCCGCCCCGGGTACCCAGGTCGGCCAGCGTCAGCCCGTGTGCGGCCATCAGGGCCTTCACTTCGGCCACGGCGCCAGCGCGTTCGTCATGCTTGGCCTGGGCAATCTGGCGGCTTAATGCGTCCTTTTTTTCGACCAGTTCTTGCTCTTGCGCAAGCAGTTCCTTTAGCGTCGCCATGAATAACTCCGGGTGGGGTGGATCGGAACAAGATAATAGCATCACATAACCCAGCCCGTGGTCATGTGCCGGGTGGCACATACCCCATGGGTTTATCGCCGCCGTCGCCGAAGAAAAACTGCTCCATCTGGCGGGCTAGATACTGCCTGGCGCGCGCGTCGGCCAGGTTCAACCGGTTTTCATTCACCAGCATGGTCTGGTGTTTTTTCCAGAGCTCGAAAGCCTCTTTGCTGACGTTGTCGTAAATACGCTTGCCCAATTCGCCCGGGTAAGGGGAAAACCCCAGCCCTTCGCCTTCTTTTTTAAGGTGCACACACTGAACCATTCGAGCCATTAAAACCTCCGTGATCAATTAAGTTTCTTGACCAGCACCAGCGACCGCCGGTCCCAGTTGTACTTTTTCTTGCGCGCCTCGGGCAGCCAGTCGGGGTCGACCTGGGTGAACCCGCGTTTGATGAACCAGTGCATGGTGCGAGTGGTCAGCACAAACAGGCTGTCCAACCCGGCAGCACGGGCGCGCTGCTCGATGCGCTTCAGGATGCGTTCACCGTCGCCCTGGCCCTGTGACAGCGGCGACACCGTCAACGCCGCCATCTCGGCGGTGCGCGCCTCGGGGTAAGGCATCAGCGCAGCGCAGCCGAAGATGATGCCGTCGTGTTCGATGACGGTATAGGTGCCGATATCGCGTTCGATCTCGGTGCGGCCACGGCGCACCAGGGTTCCATCACGTTCGAAGGGCTCGATGAGTTGCAGGATGCCGCCGACGTCGTCGGCGCTGGCCTCGCGCAGGCTTTCCAGCTTTTCGTCCACCACCATGGTGCCGATGCCGTCGTGCGTGAACACCTCGAGCAGCAGCGCGCCGTCGGCTGCAAACGGCAGGATGTGCGAGCGCTCCACGCCGCCTTCGCAGGCCGCCACGCAATGACGCAGATAAAACGCCGCGTCGGTGGGCTGGGTGGGGGCCGGCAGCACGGCCAGCAGCCGCTTGGCGTCGGCAAGGGCGAGCTCGGTGTCGATGGCGCTGTCGGCGTCGCCCGGTTGTTCGTGGATGCCGGCAATCTCGGTCATGAACACCAATTTGTCGGCCTGCATGGCGATGGCTGTGGAAGTGGCCACTTCTTCCATCGTCAGGTTGAAAGCCTCGCCGGTCGGTGAAAAACCAAAGGGACTGAGCAGCACCAGCGCGCCGATGTCGATGGCGCGGCGAATGGCGGCCTGGTCGACCCGGCGCACCAGCCCGCTGTGCATGAAGTCGACCCCATCGACGATGCCCACCGGCCGCGCGGTAAGGAAGTTGCCCGACACCACGCGCACGGTGGCGTTGGCCATGGGCGTGTTGGGCAGGCCTTGCGAAAAAGCAGCCTCGATCTCAAAGCGCAATTGGCCCGCGGCCTCTTGCGCTGCGTCAAGTGCCACAGGGTCTGTGATGCGGGTGCCGTGGCTGAAGCGGCTGACATGACCCTTGGCCGCGAGCTGCTCGTTCACCTGCGGCCGAAAGCCGTGCACCAGCACCAGCTTGATGCCCATGGCGTGCAAGATGGACAGGTCCTGCACGAACGTGTTCAGCTTGCCGGCGGCGATCATCTCGCCGGCGACCGCCACCACGAATATCTTGCCTCGGTAAGCGTGGATATAAGGCGCGACGGCGCGAAACCAGGGGACAAATGTGTGCGGGAAAGCGACGCTCATATTGCGCAGGATTGTGCCGCAGCAGTGAGGCCTCTTACCCTCCGCAGGAGAGCTTCATGGACGTCTACAAGACCCACGATGCATTCAGCTGGAGCGAGTTGACGACCAGTGACCCGGCGGGGGCGGCCGCTTTCCACGGCAAGCTGTTTGGCTGGACATTGCAGACCATGGACATCGGCGAGGGCACGGGCCCGTACCAGGTCGTCAAGGTGGGCGAGACCGCCCTTGCATTAAGCGGCAAGACGCTGGTGCCGGCGATGGACGTGCCCGGCGCCGGCCGCATGGCCGTCATCCAGCACCGGCAGGGTGCGGTGCTGAGTGTGATGGCCTATTCCAGTTAGGTTCCCGTTGGCATGATTGGGCGGCGGCAATAATCCGCCCCCCGTGAACCCGCCCCGACGCGCCACCCCGGCGCAGCCCATCCCGCCCATCCACTATCCCGAATCGTTGCCGGTTTCCGGCCGGCGGGACGAGATCGCGCGCGCCATCCGCGACCACCAGGTGGTGATCGTCTGCGGCGAAACCGGTTCGGGCAAGACCACGCAGTTGCCCAAGATCGTGCTGGAGCTCGGCCGCGGCCTGGGCGCTGGCGGCACCGGGTTGATCGGCCACACCCAGCCCCGGCGCATTGCCGCCAGCAGCGTGGCCAAGCGCATCGCGCAAGAGCTGAATTCGCCATTGGGCGAGGTGGTGGGCTTCAAGGTGCGGTTCCAGGACCGCTTCCAGCCCGGTGCGTCGGTGAAGCTGATGACCGACGGCATCTTGCTGGCCGAAACCGAACGCGACCCGCTGCTGCGCGCCTATGACACTTTGATCATCGACGAGGCCCACGAGCGCAGCCTGAACATCGATTTCCTGCTGGGTTACCTGCGCCAGCTGCTGCCGCGCCGGCCTGACCTGAAAGTCATCGTCACCTCGGCGACGATCGACGCGGACCGTTTTGCGCGGCATTTCGCATCGGCGCGCCCGGCGCCGGGCCGTCCCCAGCTGGGCGATGCTTCCTCGTGGGGCAGCGACAGCGCGCAGCGCGAAGCTGGGGGGCATTTGACCGAACTGATGACCCCCGCGCCGGTGATCATGGTCTCGGGGCGACTGTTTCCGGTTGAACAACGCTGGCGCCCGTTCGAAGAGCGCCGCGACTTTGATCTGAACGACGCCATCGCCGACGCCGTGGACGAACTTTGGCGCGGCGGTGTCCATGCAAGCGCCGCCGGCGGCGGCACCGGCGACATCCTGGTTTTCCTGCCTGGCGAGCGTGAAATTCGCGAGGCCGCCGACCACTTGCGCAAGCATCTGGCGCAGTCGCAGCGCGGCGGTCAGCCGGCAGAAATATTGCCGCTGTTTGCGCGACTGTCGGCTGCCGAGCAGGACCGTGTGTTCGAGTCAGCAAGTTCGGCAAATGCGGGCCGGCGCATCGTGCTGGCCACCAACGTGGCCGAAACCTCGCTCACGGTGCCGGGCATCCGCTACGTCATCGACACGGGCCTGGCGCGCGTGAAGCGCTACAGCTTTCGCAGCAAGGTCGAGCAGTTGCAGATCGAGCCCATCAGCCAGGCCGCAGCCAACCAGCGCGCCGGCCGCTGCGGCCGTGTGGCCGACGGCGTGTGCATCCGCCTGTATGACGAAAAAGACTTCACCGGCCGGCCGCGTTTCACCGACCCCGAGATCCTTCGCTCGTCGCTGGCCGGCGTGATCCTGCGCATGAAGGCGCTGCACCTGGGCACGGTGGAGGAATTCCCGTTCCTTGAAGCGCCGCCCAAAAAAGCCATCGTCGACGGTTACGCGCTGCTGGACGAATTGAATGCCATCGACGATGCCAAAGAGCTGACGGCGATGGGCGTTGAGCTAAGCAAACTGCCGCTGGACCCGCGCGTGGGCCGAATGATTCTTGAAGCCCGCAACCGCGAGGCGCTGAGCGAGGTGCTCATCATCGCCGCAGCGCTGAGCGGGCAGGATGTGCGCGACCGCCCGCAGGAACAAGCGCAGAACGCCGACGAAAAGCACAAGAAGTTCGACGACGAGCGCAGCGAATTCCTGGGTTACTTGAAGCTATGGCAATGGATCGAAGAGGGCCGCGGGCACGGCAAGGGCGGGGGCGGGGTTGAAGGCACAGGCAGCGCCAGCCACAAGCTCAGCCACCGCCAGCAGGAACAGCGCCTGCGCGACAGCTTCGTCAGCGTGCGCCGCGTGCGCGAATGGCGCGACATCCATTCGCAACTGCACACCGTGGTGGCCGAACACGGCTGGCGCTTGAACACGCTGCCGGCCAGTTACGAACAGGTTCATTTGTCGATGCTGGCCGGGCTGCTGGGCAACTTGGGCTGCAAAAGCGACGACGAAGACTGGTATCTGGGCGCGCGCGGCGTGAAGTTCTGGCGCCACCCCGGCGCGCATCTCAGCAAGAAACCCGGGCGCTGGTTGGTGGCGGCTGAATTGGTCGAAACGACTCGTTTGTACGGCCGCGGCCTGGCGGCTATCGAGCCGCAGTGGATTGCGGGCATCGCCGGCCACCTGTTGAAGACCCAGCTGCTGGAACCGCACTGGGAGAAAAAGGCCGCCGAGGTGGTGGCCCTGGAACGCGCCACGCTGTACGGCCTGGTCATCTACAACAACAAGCGCGTCAACTTCGGCCGGCTCGACCCGCCCGCCGCGCGGGCCATCTTCATCCGCGAAGCTCTGGTGGGCGATGAGTGGGAAACGCGCCTGCCCTTCCTGGCCCACAACCGCAAGCTCATCAAGCAGGTGCAAGAGCTGGAGCACAAGGCGCGCCGGCAAGACGTACTGGTCGACGACGAGCTGATCTATGCGTTCTACGACCAGAAACTGCCCCCCGACGTGTGTTCGGGCGCCACCCTGGAACGCTGGTTCCGCGACGAAGCCAGAGTTCCCACACCGGGCCAGCCGCCGCTGCTGCAACTGACCCGCGACGAGCTGATGCGCCACGAGGCCGCGGGCATCACCACTGCGGCTTTCCCCAAGGTGCTGCGCCTCGGCGGCATCGACTGCGCCGCCACCTACCTGCACGAGCCGGGTGACGCGAAAGACGGCGTTACCGTGCAGGTGCCCATCTACGCGCTGAACCAGGTCAGCGAAGAGCGCTGTGAATGGCTGGTGCCGGGCATGCTGGCGGGCAAGGTGCTGGCGCTGGTGAAGAGCCTGCACCAGCGCCCGCGCACACGCCTGGTGCCGCTGCCCGACTACGCGGCCGAGTTCTGCCAGGGCACCCTCTTTGCCCAGGGCAGCCTGATGGACGCGCTGCTGAAGGCTGTGCGCGAACGCACCCAATTGACCGTGCAACGCAACGACTTCAAGCTGGACCAGTTGTTGCCGCACCTGTTCATGAACTTTCGCGTCGTCGATGAACATGGTCGGCAACTGGGCATGGGCCGTGACCTCGCCGGGCTGAAGGCTGAACTGGGCGGCCAGGCGCGCACCGCATTTCAGGCGCTGGCAGCGCTGAAGGTGGTGGCGCCGGCACCCTCACCTCAACCCTCTCCCGCTGGCGGGAGAGGGGGCCAGGCTGCGGCGGTTGCCCATCCTGGGGGCCACCCTGTGGCCGTTTCATCCCCTCTCCCGCTGGCGGGAGAGCGCAGGGGTGAGGGCTTGCGCACGCCACCGCCTGCCTACACGACATGGACTTTCGGCGAGCTTCCCGAGCTGATGGAGATCAAGCGCGGCGCGCAGGTGCTGGTGGGATTCCCGGCGCTGCTGGACTGCGCCACGCATGTCGAGATCGAGGTCTTCGACGAGCCCGATGTGGCCGCGGCACGCCACCGCGCCGGGCTGCGCCGGCTGGTGGCATTGCAGATCAAGGAGCCGCTGAAGTACCTTGAAAAAGGCATTCCCGACCTGACCAAGATGGCCAGCGCCTACTTGGCGCTGGGCACGCTGGAAGCGCTGCGCGAACAGATCATCGAAGTGGCGCTGGAGCGCGCCTTCCTGGCCGAACCGCTGCCGCAAGACGCGCCCGCCTTCATCCGCCGGCTCGAAGAAGGCCGGCCGCGGCTGACGCTCATCGCGCAAGAGGTGGCCCGGGTGGCCGGCCTGGTGCTCGCTGACCACCAGGCAGCGCTGCGCAAGCTCAAGGACAGCAAGGCGCCGCGCGAGGTGGTCGACGACATCAACGCGCAACTGCAGCGCCTGGTGCCCAAACGATTTTTGGTGATCACGCCCTGGCCGGCGCTGCAACAACTGCCGCGCTACCTGAAAGGCGTGGTGATGCGCCTGGACAAGTGGCGCGCCGACCCGGCCCGCGACACCGCCCGCCTGGCCGAACTGCGCCCGCTGGAGCAACGCTGGCTGCGCCGCGTAACCGAGTTAAAGGGC
>ENA-OBIT01000526-OBIT01000526.1-metagenomes-genome-assembly--contig:-NODE-526-length-16592-cov-3.92562_pt1 | contig 16592 bp, 15 predicted proteins | sample MGYA00153386_OBIT01 | MGnify analysis MGYA00153386
AACGGCCTTTCGCCACGCTGCGCGCCCAGAGCGGCGGCACTCAGCGTGGGCGCGGAAGAGGTTTCAACGACGGGGCCTTCAGACACCGCGGGATTATGGTGGCCGGCCTGCCCCGCATCTCTGGCACCGCCCGCCTTGCGCGCGCCGCGCACCAGGCAGCCAACGACGCTGTCCGTCAGTCGCGCACGAACACCGTCATCAGCGGGTCGGGGCCGCGCTGGGCACTGCAATGTCCATGCACCTCAGCGTTGAACACCGCGCCGGGCGGCAGCAGGTCGCCCGAATGAAAATGCTCGCCAGGTCCGAACACGCGGCAGCTGCCGTCCTGCAGGCCGATCTCCATCCGGCCGGCCAGGATGAAGACCCATTGAGCGTGCTCGGTGCAATGAAAGTTGCTGCGAAAGCCCACCGGGCTGTGGCGCAGCTGGTAGCCGCCGCTGGGCCAAAGGCGCGACAACCGCACCTGCGGTTTGCCCTCGCTCAAGGCCAGCACGCGCTGGCCGAAGTAAGCCCTGCCGTCAGCGCCGGTGATCAAGGTGACCTGGGTGAATGTGGCCGGGTCAGGGTCGGTGGGTGATGTCATGACAGTGCGGTGGACACGGCGGCGGGCATTGCGACCATCATAGGGGCGGGCGTCTGGGCAGCCAAAGAGCACCCAATGAGCACTTGGCGATCACGCGTCGTTCATGCGCCGTTCATGCGCCGTTCATGCGCCGTTCACCCAATGTCCAATTGGCGACCGACTCGGGCGACACTTCGCGCTTCACACCGACCACCGAGTTGACCGCCCTATGACCGAACCCCAGATTGCGCTTGTCACCGGGGCCGGCTCCGGCATTGGCCAGGCCTGCGCCACTGCGTTGTTGAAAGACGGCTGGCATGTGGTGTTCAGCGGCCGGCGCATCGATGCCTTGCATGCCGCGATCGCCGCGGCCGGCCCGCACGACGGCCAAGCGGTGGCGCTGGCCGTGGACGTGAGCCAGGAAGCCCAGGTGGCAGCGCTGTTCGATGCCGTGCAGCAGCGCTTCGGCAGGCTGGACCTGCTGTTCAACAACGCCGGCATCTTTCCGCCGGCCAGCCCGCCCGATGAGTTGCAGGCCAGTGCCTGGCGCCAGGCCGTCGACATCAACCTGAACGGTGCCTTCTTCTGCCTGTCGCAGGCCTTCCGGCTGATGCGGGCGCAGTCGCCGCAAGGTGGTCGCATCATCAACAACGGCTCGATCTCGTCGCATGCGCCGCGCCCAGGGTCCATCGCCTATACCACCACCAAGCACGCCATCACCGGGCTGACACGCGCTGCGGCGCTGGACGGCAGGGCCTTCGACATCGCCGTGGGCCAGATCGACATCGGCAATGTGGCCAGCGACATGACGCAGCAGATGGCCCAGGGCATGCGCCAGCCCGACGGCAGCCTGCGCGCAGAAGCGCGCATGGACATGCACGCTGTGACCAGCACGTTCATGGCCATGGCGCGGCTGCCGCTAACAGCCAACGTGTTGTTCATGACCGTGATGGCGACCAAGATGCCGTATGTCGGCCGCGGTTGAAGACTGACTTCGCCGGCTACAACCTGCCGTCGAAGGTGTTGCACTGTTTGACCGCACCAGAGTCCAGCCCGCGCTTGAACCAGGTCATGCGCTGCTGGCTGCTGCCATGGGTGAAACTTTCAGGCACCACCGTGCCCTGCGACTTGCGCTGCAGAGTGTCGTCACCGATTTGAGCCGCGGCATTCAGCGCTTCTTCGATGTCGCCCTTCTCCAGCCAGCCTTTCCCTTGCTGTGAATGATGCGCCCACACGCCGGCCAGGCAGTCGGCCTGAAGCTCCACCTTCACCGACATGGCATTCATTTGCGCCGCCGAAACCTTGCCACGCATGGCGTCGACCTTGCCTGTCACGCCCAGCAGGTTCTGTACGTGGTGGCCCACCTCGTGCGCAATCACGTACGCCTGGGCGAAATCACCTGGCGCGCCCATGCGCGTGTGCAAGGTATCGAAGAACGCCAGGTCGATGTAAACCTTGCTGTCGCCGGGGCAATAGAACGGGCCTGACGCCGATTCACCCAAACCGCAGGCGCTGCTGGTTCGGCCACGAAACAGCACCAGCGTGGGGCGGGCGTAGGTGCCGCCCGCCTGTGTAAACACGGCGCCCCACACGTCTTCAGTGTCGGCCAGCACCGTACGCACAAAGGCGCTGGCCCGGTCGCCAGCGGGTGCCCGCTGCCCGGCGGGTGGTGCGGCTGGTACGGCTGGCGCGGCGATTTGCCCGGTGTCGCCGCCGCTGAGCAGTCCAAGCACCGTCATCGGGTTGATGCCGAACACCCATCCGGCCAGCAAGGCGATGACGATGGTGCCAACCCCGATTCCACGTCCGCCCAACATCGGCCGCCGGCCGCTATTTAGGCCGCCGCCGCCGTCGCGGCGGTCTTCCACGTTGTCGCTCTGACGATTGCCTTCCCACTTCATGCCGCCCCCCATGCCACGGCCGACATGGCCGCAGCGCCGATTCTGCGCCCCACCGAAGCGGCAAACAGCAGGGCGGTCAGTGCTTCAGCGTCAGCGCCGGGGGGGTAACGTAGTCGGCAAACACCATTAAGGCCACGCGGCGCAGTTGCTCTTCGCCGCATGTATGGGCGCGCGCCAGGCATTCGTGCATGTAGGCCTGGTCGCTGCACAAACGCGGCAGATCGACTGGCCAGCCTTGTACCGACATCAGGCGGCGGAAGCGAGCCATGGCAAACAACGGCAGCGGCGCCATGTCTAACGCCGAGTGCGAGGTGACCGGTACGACGGGCTTGGGCTTCATCGCAAACTCCTGGCCGGTACACATCCTGCCCGCTACGGAATGGTACGGCAGAACCCCCGGGAGAACCCGCGAACCCCCGGGACAGTTGTCACGGCGTCAAGCTTTGGGCAAAGTTACCCCGCGCTGGCCCTGGTACTTGCCGCCGCGGTCCTTGTAGCTGGTCTCGCAGACCTCGTCGCTTTCAAAAAACAGCACCTGCGCGCAACCTTCGCCGGCGTAGATTTTGGCCGGCAGAGGCGTTGTGTTGCTGAATTCCAGTGTCACATAACCTTCCCACTCGGGCTCGAAAGGCGTCACGTTGACGATGATGCCGCAGCGTGCGTACGTGCTCTTGCCCAGGCAGATGGTCAGCACGTTGCGCGGAATGCGAAAGTATTCCAGCGTGCGGGCCAGCGCAAAGCTGTTGGGCGGGATGATGCAAACATCGCTCTCGATGTCGACGAAGCTTTTCGGGTCGAAGTTCTTCGGGTCGACCACCGTGCTGTAGATATTGGTGAAGACCTTGAATTCGGGCGCGCACCGGATGTCGTAACCGTAGCTGCTGGTGCCGTAGCTGACGATCTTTTCGCCGCTCGCCGACACGCGCACCTGGCCTGGTTCGAATGGCTCGATCATCCCGTGCTCTTGCGCCATGCGGCGAATCCACTTGTCGCTTTTGATGGTCATGGTGCGCCTGTGATTTGCGAGCTGCGATTCTAGAAGTCCGCGCTAGAGTCATTGCCACTCCCCGCCAGTCCCCGCCACCCAAGGAGACCCCGCGTCATGGCCGAACCCGTGAAATCGACGTGACAGTCGATAAAGCCGACATCACTGGCCTGGTGCTGTGCGGCGGCCGTGGCAGCCGCATGGGCGGTGTTGACAAAGGCCTGCAAATGCACGGCGGACAGCCGCTGGCCCTGCACGCTCTGCGACGCTTGGCGCCGCAGGTGAGCTCGGTGATGGTCAGCGCCAACCGCAACCTGGACCGCTACAGCGACTTCGGTGCACCGGTGTGGCCAGACGACTGGCCTGGCCACCCCGGCCCGCTGGCCGGCTGGCTGGCCGGCTTGTCGCGCTGCAACACGCAGTGGATGCTGGCCGTGCCCTGTGACAGTCCGGCGTTCCCGCTCGACCTGGGCGCGCGGCTGTCTGCAGCCGTGCACGCGGCGCAGGCCGACATCGCCATGGCGGCCACCGCGCCGCATGGCGTGCTACAGCCGCAGCCGGCGTTCTGCTTGCTGCGCGCCACACTGCAAGCCAGCCTGCGGGCCAGCTTGGGTGCCGGCCGGCGCCAGGCCAGCCAGTGGGCTGCGCAGCACCACATGGTGCAAGTGGTGTTCGACGACGAAGCCGCCTTCTTCAACGCGAACACGCAGGCCGAACTGCGGCAGTTGCAACCCACACAGACCTGAACCCGCATGCATGGCGTGCTGGCCCAGCCGCGCAAGCCAGGCCCTTTCCCGGCCCTGTTGAATCTGCCCGGGGCGGGTGTGCGGTCCTACAGCGGCAATATCACCATGGGCGAGCGCGGCTTCGTGACCTTGCAGCTGGGTGTGCACGGCATTGCGCTGAACCTGCCGCGAGCGCGGTACGAAAACCTTAAACGCGGCGTCTTAGGCGGTTACCCACGCTACGAGCTGGACGATCCCTTTAAGTGTCCACCAAGCTCACCCCCGCCCAAGAAGTGCTGGCGGTCGAGCTACGTCGCACGCTGCTACTACCCCTGGACGACCTGCTGGTCGTGGTCCGCGCGTTTATTTACGCGGCTGTATCGCGCTCGGGCCTGGACCGGTGCCTGCGTCGCCATGGAGTGCTGCTGCAGCAAAAGGCCCGAATTGACCTGACACCGGCCGGCTTCATGACCATCGACGCCAAAACCGTGCTGTGCGAGATCAACATCTCGGGCGCGCGGCTGCTGGGGGCAGAACGGGACAACCTGCTGGGCTTGGCGTTGGCAAACCTGTTGACAGCGCGCGGCGCCGATACGTTGCAAACCCTGATGGCGAACGCCCGCGACGGCCTGACGCCCCACACCGGTGAATTGCAACTGCCCCCGCATCATGGCGCGACGCCTGCAGACCGACCCGGCGACGCTTAGCCTAGCCGGTAAACAACGTCAAGCCCGCTTGCGTGTGACAGGCTTGGCAGCGGCCTTTCTTGTGGCGCCGGCTGCGCGGCCGCCGGCGGCTTTGCCAACGTCTTTGCCACAAACAGCGCTTGCAGCGTCACCGCTTGCACCCCCCGCACCTGCCGGCTTGCGCTTGGCCAGGCTCTGCGCCAGCAGGGCCGTCAGATCGACGACGTTGCCGGCACCCGCTTCGGCAGGCGCGTCCTCCAGCGGCGCCACGGTGGCGGTCTCGCCGGCTGCCACCTTCTTGGCCACCAGTGCGCGTATGGCGTCGCTGAACCTGTCGCTGTAGTCGGCAGATTGCCAGGGGCCGGTCATGTCGCTGATGAGCTGTGCGGCCATCTTCAACTCACCCGGCTTCAAGCCGGCTGCGGTCTTGCCTTCAGCCGGCAACTTGAGGTCTTCCACGACACGGATTTCGCTCGCCCAGCGGATGGTGTTCAGCACCAGTGCCGCGCCAGAGGGGATCAATGCGGCCAGGTGTTCCTTCGTGTGCATCACCACCCGGGCAATGCCGATCACACCGGCATCCAACATCGATTCACGCAAGAGCGCATAGACCTTCTCGCCTTTGCCGATAGGCTCCAGGTAGTAGGGTGTCTCCAGCAGCGTGAACGGGATTTCGCTGGCCTTGACGAACGATTCGATCTCGATGGTCTGGGTCGATTTGGGGTAGGCAGCCTTGATCTGGTCTTCGCTCAGGATCACGTAGTCGCCATCGTCTTGCTTGACGCCCTTGACGACGTCGTCGCCTTGAATGTCCTTGCCGGTGCGCTTGTTCACCCGCTTGTAGCCCACCGGGTCCATCGAGCGTTTGTCGAGCCAGTCGAAGTCGATGCCAACCTCTTGCGAAGCCGGGTACAGCGCCACTGGCACATGCACCAGCCCAAAGCTGATGGCGCCTTTCCAGATCACACGGGGCATACAAGGTCCTTCATCGGCGCACAGCCGGATGTTGATGAACGGTGCGGGCTACCACGGTGTGACGTTCACGTTCACCGCTGGCACGAAACCCAAAGCAGACATCGCTGGCCGAAGGCTGCGCGCAGCCCGGCCGTAGCTGGCCCAGGGTGTATTGCCGGTGTCGAGCCGTTCATGAACTGTTTTCACAGTCCAGTGATTGCCGCCTCGCAATGTCGGCAATTCAGCCCAGGCCACCGGCACTGAGATGCCCAGCCCCGGCCGCGCCCGCGCCGACCAGGCGCATACCGTGGTGGCGCCCGGCCCATTGCGCAGGTAGTCGATGAAGATTTTGCCGACGCGATTTTTCGGCCCGCTGCGGGCCACGAAGCGCTGCGGGATGGTCTTGGCCATGTGCAGCACCACCGCTCGAGAGAAACCCTTCACGGTGTCCCAGTCATGCATGCGCCGCACGGGCACCACCACGTGCAGGCCTTTGCCGCCGCTGGTTTTCAAAAACGACTGCAGGCCCAATTGCTGCAGGAATGAGTGCATCAGTTGCGCCGCTTCCTGCACCTGGGCCCAGGCGACCCCGTCACCGGGGTCAAGGTCGAACACCATACGGTCGGGATGGGCAAAAAACAGCTTGCCCGTGTTCATCGTGTGGAACTCGATGACGTTCCACTGCGCGGCTGACAGCAGCCCCTGCGGGCTGGTCACCTCAATCATCGGCGTGTGCCCAATGTCCAGCCCCGGGGGAAGCTGCCGAATGCCAGGCAGCTTGTGGGTATCGGCGTGCTTCTGGAAAAAGAACTGGCCGTCCACCCCGGCCGGCGCGCGCAGCAGCGACACCGGACGGCCCGACAGGTGCTTCAACATCAAGTCGCCCACCAGGCCGTAATAGCGATGTAGTTCAATTTTTGTGGTGCCGGTGCTGGCATCGATCACGCGCTCGGGGTTGGTCACCAGCGGCTGGCTGGACAAGGCGTGTGCACCGGTGGCGCGGCTGGGTCTCAGCGCCGCCGCAAGCGGTGCAGGCGGTGCAGGCAGCGCCCTTTCACGCACAACGGCGCTGGCAGCCTTGTCGTCGCGCAAACCGCGAAACACCGCGTGGCGGATGTGGCTTGCGCGTGTCCATTCCCCGAAGCTCACCTCGGCCACCAGCGTTGGCTCGGCCCAGTGCGGCTTGCCTTCAAATTTGGTGCCGGCCGCGAAGGGGCTGCTGGTGCGTGCCAGCGCATCAAGGCTCGTCTTGATGTCTTTCAAGGATTTTTGGCTGAAGCCGGTGCCGACATCGCCTGCGTAAAGCAACCGGCCCTGCGCGTCGTGCACACCCAGCAGCAACGCCCCGAATCCAGCCCGCGCGCCACGAGGCGCGGTGTAACCGCCGATCACAAACTCCTGTCGCTGGCTGCACTTCAGCTTGATCCAGTCGGCCGATCTGGACGACCGGTATGGCGCGCTGCGGCGTTTGGCAATCACGCCCTCCAGGCCCAGCTTGCACGCAGAGGTGACCACGCTGTCCGGCGCGGCTGAAAATTCTTCGCTGAAGCGAATCTGCTCCGAGGGCGTCGCTGCCAGCACCTGCTGCAACAGCTCGCGCCGCTGCTGCAACGGCACCCTGCGCAGGTCGTGCCCTGAAAAGTAAGGCAAATCAAAAAGGTACAGCACCACCTCGTGCGTGCGCTGGGTGTCGAACGCCTGCTGCAGCGCGCCGAAGTCCGGTACGCCGGCTTCGTTGGGGACGACGACTTCACCGTCGTACCAACCAGGCGGCAACGCCAGCGCTTCCATGCTTTGCTGCAGGGCGCGCAGTTTTGCTGTCCAGTCATGCCCGTTGCGTGAGAAGAACCGCGCACCCGACTCATCAATGCGCACCAGCATTCGGTAGCCATCAAACTTGATCTCGTACAGCCAGTCCGCAGGGCTTGGCAGCGAGCCGACCGCGAGCGTGGCCAATTGCGGTGACAGCGACGGCGGCAGGGCCACAGGCCTCGCTTCCGGTGGCAGCTTGGCAACGTTGGCAGAACTGGCGGCCGCACCGGCAGCACCTGCGGCGGCGGACACACGGCTCGCCGGCGGACCGAGCGCCTTGACGCTGGCGGGCAGTTCATCAACAACGCTGAACTCAACTTCAGCGCGCGCAAAACTGTCTTTTTCCTTGATCAACAGCCAAGGAGGCTGCTTTTCCCGCGTGCCCTTCATGCGCACCAGCACCCACTTTCCATGCAGCTTGTGGCCGTGCAATTCGAACTTCAGGTTGCCGTCGCTGTAGCCCTGCCTGGCGTCGTGCAGCGGCGTCCACGTCCCGACATCCCAGACGACCACCTTGCCGGCGCCGTACTGCTTGGCAGGCACCGTGCCTTCAAATGCTGCATAACTCAGTGGGTGGTCTTCCACCTGCACAGCCATGCGCTTGACCTTGGGGTCCAGGCTGGGACCCTTGGGGACGGCCCAGCTTTTCAGAGTGCCGTCCAGTTCCAGCCTGAAGTCGTAATGCAAGTTGCTGGACCAGTGCTTCTGAACCACGAAGACCCAATGGGCAACAACTCCGGGGCCGGTTCCCTCGGGCTCTGGCGTCAGCAAAAAGTTTCGCTTCGCGTTGTAAGCGCGCAAGGAGTCGCCGGTGCGCAAGACCAAATTCATAGTTGATGCTGTCGGTGCGACGGGCAACCTGACGTGGGATTACACCTCTGGCCGAGGTAGGCGCTTATCGCTTGCAATCGTTGGAAACGGCCTCATGCTTGCGACTCAAGGTTGCCAGTGAACGCGCAAGCAACGAAAGGCTCCGTTACGAAACGCCAAGATAGCAGCGGAGATTCTGTTCGCTTGCGTACAGACCGAGCGGGCGCTACTGATAAGACTATGGGCCTCGGGTTCCTGCTCGTGTTTCGGGGATAGCGCCATGGTTACTGCAACAGTTGATGGCCCTGCCGCTCCGCAATGAATGCGATGTCAGAAGGCGAATCCCTGCTTCCCCCTCAACTCAGCAGCCGTGAACTGGCTGCTTGGTTTGCGTTGTCGGCCCAGGCGGCTGGCAACGTTGATTCGGTGGTGTCTTCAATCATCGCCACGTGCCAAGACGTTGATGCCGCCCTGACCCCAATCATCGGACCGCGCGGCGTGGCCGCGCTGTTCAATCGCAGCATCCAGCTCGCTGGCCTTACCCAGCCCTTGCTGGCGGGCACCCAGTCCGCGACGCCCACCACCATGGACCTGGCTTTGCTGAAGGCGCAGCTTGCCGGGCAAGACCCCGCCGAGGCCGCCGCCGCGGGTGCAGCGCTGTTGCACACTTTCCAAGAACTGCTGGGCACGCTGATCGGCGTTTCGCTCACCGAGCAGTTGCTGCATCGGGTTTGGTCCCCGATGTTGGGCGGCCAATCCCAGGACCCGAAACCATGAGCTCCAAAGTTGTCATCCAACGGCTTTCTACCGGCGTTCCCGGGCTCGACGAGGTGCTGGGCGGCGGACTGCCCGAGTTTTCATTCAATCTCATCGCCGGCTTGCCTGGTTGCGGCAAGACCACGCTGGCGCACCAGATCATGTTTGCGCTGGCCACGCCAGAGCGGTCAGCGATCTACTTCACCGTGCTGGGCGAGCCGCCGCTGAAGATGCTGCGCTACCAACAGCAGTTCTCTTTCTTCCGCACTGAAGCCGTCAATCGATCTGTTCGTTTCATCAACCTGTCCCAAGATGCTTTGGCTGGCGAGCTCGACCGGGCGCTACAGCGCATCGCTGACGAAGTCACGCAGCACAGACCGGCGCTGGTGTTCGTCGATTCCTTTCGCTCGGTGGTGCTCGCCAGCGAAGGTCAAGGCCAGCGGCACCACAGCCTTCAGCAATTCGTGCAGCAGCTGGGCATGGTGTTGACGAGTTGGCAGGCCACGACCTTTTTGATTGGCGAATACTTCGACGAAAAAGATGCCAACCCGGTGTTTGCCATCTCTGACGGTCTGATCTGGCTGCGCCAGAGCGTGCATCGCAACTCGATGGTGCGCAAGATGGAGGTCTTGAAGATGCGCGGCCAGGACAGCCTGCCAGGGCTGCACAGCTTTCGTATTAGCGACGACGGCTTCCAGGTGTACCCACCCGCCGGCATTGGCGCGCACAAAACGGCCGATGCGGCAACCGCACTGGATGATGCGTCCCATCAGATATCAACGGCATTGGCTGCGCCCCGCCTCAAGATGGGAGTGCCGGGCCTTGATGCCATGCTCGGCGGTGGCCTGCCGCGCGGGTATTCGCTGCTGGTGGCCGGCCCGTCAGGCTCGGGCAAGAGCATCCTGGCGGCCGCCTTCCTGGCCGAGGGTGCGCGTTCGGGAGAAACCGGTGTCATCGTGGCTTTCGAACAGGATCCGAATCGTTCGCGCGGTCGCATCGTGGCCGACCTGATCCAGGCCGGCACCGTCGGCCTTGTCAACAACCAGAGCACAGACGGTTCGATCGATGAAGTGATGTTCCGGCTGTTGCGCGAGATTCGCCGACTGGACGCCAGCCGCGTCGTCATCGACTCGCTGTCAGGCTTTGAGCTGACCTTGGCGCCCACCTTCCGCACCGACTTCCGCGAGTCACTGTCCCGGCTCGTGACCACGCTGGCGGAGTTGGGCCTCAGTGTGCTGATGACTTCTGAGCTGGAAGACCGCTACACCGACCTGCGCTTCAGTCCTTACGGCACCGCGTTCATGACCGACGCCATCATCGTGCAGCGCTATGTGGAAGTCGACAGCCGGCTGCGGCGCGTGATGGCGGTGGTGAAGGTTCGCGCCAGCGCCCACTCCAACGAGCTGCGGGAATACCGTGTGGGCGACGCTGGTATCGAGTTGGGTGAGATGCTGTCTCATCAGGATGGACTGCTAGGTGGCAGCCCAACGCGCGAAGCTGGCGCAACATCACCAGACGACGCAGCGCCAGCGCAGGATATGCAAACCGACGGCAACTCGGCCTGAACCATGAGTGAAGTTGGCGACTGCCGGGCTGGTGAAGTGGCAAAGGCCGAGGCCAAGCTCAGCCACCTGAATAATCAGGTGGCCGCCATGCGCGCGGTACTGGTGCAGCTGTTGCAAGACGTGGTGCGGGCCGACAAGCGCCTGGAAGACAGCCATGCCGCAAGGTTGCTGCAAGCTAATGAACAGCTGGTGATCAACGGCCTGGAATTGCAGGCCGAAGCCGAGTCGACCCGGGGGACTCTGGACGAGGTGACACGGTCGGCAGCGGTGGACCCACTGACCAAGCTGCCCAACCGCACCGTCATGCTCGACCGCCTGCACAGCGCCATTGCAAGTGCCCGGCGTCATCAAAAGCGCTTGGCGGTGCTGTTCCTGGATCTAAACAACTTCAAGCAGCTGAACGACTGCTTCGGCCACGCGGCCGGTGACCAGGTGCTGCAAAACGTGGCGGCGTGCCTCACCAGCCTGGTGCGCGAGACGGATACCGTCAGCCGCTACGGGGGCGACGAGTTCATCATCGTTCTGGCTGAAGTGGCCGAAGCCGCAGACGCCGGCTTCATTGCCGACAAGGTCAACGCCGCCTTGCGCGCCGTCAGCCGCGCAGACAGCAGCGCAAGCAGCAGCGCAGGCAGTCAAGGCGCGCCAGTGACGGCCAGCATCGGCATCAGCATCTATCCAGACGACGGTGACGACGCCGCGGCATTGATCGTCAGCGCCGACAACGCCATGTACCGCGCCAAAGGGCAACGTGACGGCGCCTTCGTTTTCCACACCCCCACGGCGCCAAGACTGCCTTCGTCCACGCCTGCCAGGGCGCCCAGCCCGCACGAGCAACAGGTGGCCGAGCATGAGCGCCGGCATGCGCAACTGGTGGCGGCGAATGAACAACTGGTGCTGGCCGCGTTGGGTTTCGAGGCGTTGAAAGGTGCTGCCGACGTGGCCCGCAAGTTGCGCGCCAATCTGTTGGCTGCGGTGGTGCAGGAACTGGACGATCCTGCTGCGCCCATTCGTCTTGCCGCAGCGATGGCAGGGCTGGGAAGCGCGCACGAATCGATCCTGCCAGGTGCGGTGGCCATCGTCGAAAGGCAGATGGAACACATGGCGCGAACCGTCGCCACGCTGCTGGAGCCGGTTCAAGGCGCGCCGCTGGCACTTCCAGGCGCACGCACCATCGATGTCGCGGCGCTGGTTTGCGCGGCTGCCGAGGACTGCCGGGCTGCCGCTGAGCGGCGGCACCAGGTGCTGGACCTGCAACTTCCTTCGCAGCCCATAAGGGTGCACGGTGACCCGGTGCAATTGGCGCACATGCTGACCCGACTGCTGCGCAATGCAACCGACTACACACCAGACGGTGGCCGGCTGGAAATGCGTGTGGCGCCAATGGGGCAGCAGGTGCAGTTGCTCATCTCCGACAACGGCCAGGGCATTGAAGCTGACGCACTGGCCAACGTCCTGGACCCCTTTGTGCGCGACCCGCGCATCGGCATGGGCAGCGACAGCTTCGGCCTCGGGCTGACCAGCGTACGGGCGGTGGTGCAATCGCACGGCGGCAGTGTCGTGGCCAGCAGCGCCGGGTTGGGCCGCGGCAGCCAGTTCACGATCTTGCTGCCGATCGTGGCGCAGATGGAGCCAGCCACCAGCGGATAGTCGGGCTCCTGCCTGACCAGCAATCGGCGCCCAAGCCGGCTTCACGACACTGCGCAAAACGCTCTGCCTCTGGCGGGGGGCGGTAGCTGGTGTCAGCGGTGTCGCCGTTCGGCGATATCGGTCCGGATTAACGACTTGGCCACCGGCCTGCCCTTGCTGTAGCTGCCGGCAGGTTTTGCCTACGGCTCTTTCGGCTGGACCGGCGACCCGGCGAGCGACGGCGTCCCGACGCCGAGCAGTCACGGACGGCATGGCCGTGGTGCAAGCGCGCCGGGTGGGCCGCCCGCGTTAGCCAATGCCGACCCGATCGTCGAGATGGGCGCATGCCGCACGAGGCCGTGGCGGTGGACCCGGCCACCACCGGGTAGCTCTACGAAACAGGAGGCAACCGCAACCTTTGCGTGCTGTGCCGCCTCGTGCCCAAGGACACCACCGGCGCGTTGGGCAGCGTGCCACGCGGCGGGAAACTGCAAGCCGGGCGCATCAAGGCCAGACCGCGGGCAACAAGCCAGACAACGTCACCGTCAGCTCAAGCGGTAGCGTGGTGTTGGGCAAAGACGGTGGGGGCTCGACCGACGCATTTGATACCGGCTCGCGGGTGCTGGGCCTGGGAAAGCTCTGGGCCGCATTCGCAGCGGTTGCGCTGCGCGCGATCCAAGGCCACTTGTTGACCCACACCCTAACGGAATCACCTTCCCGCTGAGCACTTTGGATTTGCGCTCCGGGCGGCCCGGCACACTTACTGACTGCCTGGCGCAACCAGCAGCTTGACGATCTCGGCCATCACTTCGTCGTTGTGCCCGACCCAGGTGTGCCCGCCCGTGTCAAAGCCGATGAACTTGGCGCCAGCGATCTGGCTTGCGGTGTACTGCGCGCTGGCATAGGTGCCGTAACGGTCGTCGCGCGCGCTGATGACGAGGGTGGGCGCGCGAACAGCTGCAAGAAGTGACGGCTTCAATTGTTTGCCGACGGCGGTGTCGCTGACCAAACCCTGGGCACGGATGGACACCGGGAGGATGTGGTCGAGCATGGCGCTGACCCGCGCGCGTTCTGCCGGGCTGGCAGTCGTCAACAACCCGGGCGGTGTCGCCAGCACCAGCTTGATGGCTTGATCGCGGGCCACATGCAGCACCACCCAGAACAGAAAGTCTGATCCGATCATCCGCATCATCGTGTTTTCGACCCAGGCGGGCATCGGTGCCGCCGAATCGGCCTGCGTTGGCGGCTTGTAGGCCAGCGGGACCAACAGCACCAATGCACTGACCCGATCTGGATAGCGAATGGCCATCTGCAGCGCAGACGGGCCGCCTGCCGAGCCGCCCATGACGGCGGCCTTTGCAATGCCCAGAGCATCGAGCAGGCAGACATGGGCATCGGCCTGCGCGGCGACCGACGGATCGGCTGGCATGGGGGTGCGCAGGTAGCCGAAGCGCGACATGGCAATCACCCGGACGCCCTTCCGGGCCAACCCTGCTGCAAACGCCATGCCCTGATCATGTCCGCCGCCGCTGCCATGGACCGCCAACAGCGGCACGCCGTTACCCGCTTCCTGATACTCAATGGGGCCGCAGCGGGTTTGCAGCAGCACACTGCCGCGTGCGGCATTGGCCTGGGCGATCTTGATATCACTGTCAAATCGCCAGGCCATCCCCGACACAGCAAGCACCAAGACGACGAAACCCGCGGCAACCCAGTACTGTGGTCGTTTCATGTGGACTAACCCAGGCACGGCAGGCCCCGGAACACAACTCGCAGAACAACGAATTGGCTTCTTTTCACTCGGCGTTGGCCCCCAGGCGCTCAAGCTTGCCCTGCGGTCGCCGCGCACGGACTAGCGACCATTGAACAGGATCGACACCGATTACTCCCCAATGGCGCATTCGCAGTTGCGCTTGCCGCTCACTGGCGACTTGACCAGGCACACGGCCATGCGCTCCAGAAAACTTGGCGTCGCCAGGTCGACCCTGCCGGCGCAGTAGACCTCCTTGCCAGACGCCGCAAGCTCGCCATCACCGCCTGCCCTTCAACACCTCGATTTCGGCCAACAGGTTCATCACGATGGCGGCGCCGTGCAAGCTGAGTTCGAGTTCACGGGCCAGGCGCAAGGCGGCGCGGGTCTGCGGCAACGATGGCCCGCTGAACTGCCAGTCTTGCGGGCCACTGCCGGTGGGGCTTAGCAGCCCTTCGGCCACCAGCGCCTGCACTTGGATGACGTCGGCACCGCTGGCCCGGCACAGGGCCGTGAAGGTGAAGACCATGTGCTCGTCAACGACATGGCTCGGTGCCGTGGTGACATAGACGAGCGAGGTGATTGGGGACTGGGCCATGGGCGTCAAGCCTCCAGTGGAGTGCGGGGGTTGAAGTCAGCAAAGGCGAGTTTCAACGCCTCGTAAGCGTCCTTCGCCGGCTGAGAGCTTGCCGGCGGCAGCGCAATCAACAGCACGGCATACAGGTCACCGGGCTCTTTGCCTGGCAAGCCCTTGCCCTTGAGACGCAGCTTGCGGCCCGGCGATGAATCCGGCGGGATATTCAGTTGCACGGGGCCCTCCGGCGTGGGTGCCGTGACGGTGGCACCCAGCGCGGCCTCCCAGGGCGCCACGGGCAGTTCGAAATGGATGTCGCGCTGGTCCACCCGAAACAGCGGGTGCGGGCGAAACTGTATTTCAAGGTACAGGTCACCTGCCGCGGCACCGCCGTGACCCATGGCCCCCTGCCCGGACAGGCGCAAGTGCTGGCCTGGCCGCAGGCCTTTCGGAATGTTGATTTCAAGCTGCCGCTCTTGCAGCGTGGCATGCCCTGTCGCGTCGACGACCGGCATGCGCAGCGAGATCGTGCGCCGGGCGCCGCGGTAGGAATCGAGCAGGTCGATCTGCACCTTGGCGTGGTGATCTTCGCCTTGCATCGGCATCGGTCCAGCGCTTTGGCGGCGCGGTTGCTGGCCACCGCTGGCACGGCCGCTGGCACGGCCGAACAGCGACTCGAAGAAGTCGCTGAAATCTTCGCCGTCCGGGCCGCGCGGCATGCCTTCGTCGCCACGCCCGCTGTACTCGAACCCGGTGCTCCTTCCTGATTCCCAGCCCGGCGGCGGCTGGAAGGGCTGCCCGCTGGCCTGGCGCTGCGCAATGTCGTCGTAAGCCGCGCGCCGTTCGCCGTCGATCAAGGCCTCGTGCGCTTCGGCCACTTCCTTGAAGCGCGCCTCGGCGTTTAGTTCCTTGCTCACGTCGGGATGGTATTTGCGGGCCAGTTTGCGGTAAGCGCGCTTGATCTCTTCCTGCGTGGCCGTGCTTGCCACGCCCAGGGTGGCGTAATAGTCTTTGAAATCCATGCTTGCAATGTTGCTGTGCGCTGGGGTGTGTGGCGGGGTGTGTGAAGGGGAACGCCGATGTCAGTGCCAGTGCCAGTACCAGTGCCTATGCCTATGCCTATGCCAATTAATACTGCCAGCCGTAGCGGCGCACGTAAAAGCGTTTCATCGAGCTGATCAACACGCTGTAGCCGATCAGAATAGCCAATGGCCATGCATGGTAGGCCAGCGGCAGTGCCCGCAACTTGCAGTAGCCGGCCAGCGGCGAAAGCGGCAGCCACAAGGGCCAGCAGATTGAACAGCGAACTGATGGCCCCACCGTGGCCTTGGCGTCGCCGCTAAATAATGACAGCGCAGCCATCGCCGTCAACAGCACGTTGAAGGGGTTCACACAGCATTGCCACAAGTGCAGCCAACCCGGCAGCGGCGCCTAATTCTGAATCTCGTTGGGGCCGTTACGCGCCAGGCGCTGTGCGGCATCGGCAGCGTCAAGCCCATCAGCATGCGATTCCAGGCGCAATTGTGCGGCGCGTGGACGCCTGCCGGTTGGCGCGCCTGCCCAAGCACGAATGCGCTCCAAGCGTCAGTCCAGCAAGACCAGATGGCCCTGCTCCTGTGCAGCCTGTACCGTCTCTGATGGCAAGGCGACTGAGCTCTGGCCACGGGTGCCCCACACGATGTCGGTGAGCGGACCGTCCATGCGCTCGACCATGCACGGACCCAGCGGGATGTTGACCTTTCGGCCGTTTGCCGAAAGGTAAGTCACGGGGCCGGTGATGCGGGCGGTGTGCAACGTGATGGCCATGATCGTGCCTGTCGTATGGACGCCGTGGGCGGGGTGACTCATCTTTGCAAAACGCTCAGCGCAGCACCGTTCGCCGGCGC
>ENA-OBIT01000528-OBIT01000528.1-metagenomes-genome-assembly--contig:-NODE-528-length-16562-cov-5.80245_pt1 | contig 16562 bp, 15 predicted proteins | sample MGYA00153386_OBIT01 | MGnify analysis MGYA00153386
AATTAATAAATAGGCTATAACTTGCTGGAGATAATTGTTTTTCTACCTTAGAGGGTGTTTGAAAAGTTTTATTTGTTACAATCGCAGGCTGTCAATCCCCCTAAATCCCCCTTAAAAAGGGGGACTTTGACTCTTGCTCCCCCTTTTTAAGGGGGCTGGGGGGATTAATTTATACTTTTCAAACACCCTCTTAGTGATTTCATGTTGTTTAAGGGATTTATAAAAATGACTTCAGAATCCAATCCGCTTATAAGTATTGTAATAAATAATTACAACTACGATCGTTTTCTAGCAGAGGCGATCGATAGTGCTCTCAACCAAACTTATCCTTTAGTAGAGGTCATTGTGGTCGATGATGGCTCGACAGATCGCTCGTGTGACATCATTGCTAGTTATGGAAGCCGAATTATTCCTGTTTTGAAACAGAACGCTGGACAAGCTTCGGCATTAAATACAGGAGTTGAAATTAGTAAAGGAGAATTTATATTTTTTCTCGATGCAGACGATTTATTTCTACCGATTAAAGTAGAAGAGATGGTAAAGCTCTTGAACCAATTAGTTAGAGAAAATCCAGATATCATTATATCTAACTACATAGGAACAATAGATGAGAATGGCGCAGTAATCGATCTAAATATTTTAGATACTTTAAGTGCTGTATGTGCTTGGAATCACTTACCTAAAATTAGAGGGAGAAAAAACAGATTAATAGATGGGGTCGTAACTAGGTTGAGCACTTCCGAACAGGTTTATCAGTTTGCAGCAAAATATCGGTTTATTCCATATCTAGGGATGCCTACAAGTGGGTTGGCAATGACTCATTCTCTTGCCAGCAAAGTGTTTCCCATACCCAGCGAATCGATCAAAATATCAGCAGATGATTTTATAGTAAAAGGATCGTCTGTAATTGGGTCGGTTTATTTAACAGATCGAGTTCTGACAAAATATCGTATTCATGGAAATAACAATTGGTATGGTTCACCAAAGAAAATTCAAGAAGAGTTTTTTGAAATACTCGATCGGTTCTTGAACTCAAAACTGGAACTTTTTAGCAGGGAACCAGTTTTTTCTTACTTCAGTTCTACCCATGCTAAAAGTTACTACAGGACATATTTTGGGGCTAACAGCGATCGCCAGCTCTTTGAATTAGCAATAAGGGTCATTACATGGCATGTGGATTTAACAACTATTGTCTTTTTTGCCAAGACCATGATGCTATCATTTTTCTTAAAGATGAAGCGAATACGCACCGATCTAAAAGTCCTCAATTCATAGATTCGTAGAACAGAGTCCTCAAGCTATTTACTATATTTATGAATCAATTCTTATCCAAGCTTATCTATCTTACTAAAGGTCAACACAAGTCCCTAGTTGTGATGATTTTTATGTTTTTATTTATTTCTATTCTGGAGGTATTCGGAACTGGAATTATCGGCCCGTTTATTGCAGTTGCGACCAATCCAGATTTAATTAAGACAAATTATTGGTTGAGCATAGTCTATCGTCAATTCAGGTTCAGTTCCGCCCAAAATTTTACGTTCGCATTAGGTTCGATAGTCATTATTGCTTTTTATATCAAAGCATTTTTGAGTTTTAACGCTCAAAAATTTGTATTTCAATTTGGGTATACACTAAAAGGGGAGCTATCAGCCAAGCTGTTGAAGGCTTATCTTGCAGCTCCTTACAGCTTCCATCTACGGATTAACTCTGCAACGCTGATTCAAAATGTGATTGGTACGACTGATAATGTTTGCATTGGTGTCGTGATGCCGCTGCTAACATCCATCTCTAATGCTGCTGTTATCTTAGCCTTAACTCTCCTGTTGATTCAGGCGAGTCCGATGGCTCTGGTGATGATTGCCCTGCTATTGCCGATCGTCATTGGGCTGATCGAGTCGCTCAGAAGTCGTCTAGCCTTCTGGAGCAAAGAAGGGTGGGGTGCTTCTGCTGAGATGATTCGGATTCTAAATCATGGCTTAGGGGGTCTGAAAGAAACCCGCGTGATTGGTTGCGAATCTTATTTCGAGCAGCAGATGATTCAACAAACGAAAAGGTACGCCAAGAATCTAACGCTAGTCCAAGGTTATGGCAATCTTCCCCGCTTTGCGATCGAAGCGTTTATGATTACCTTTATCGTTGGTTTTACGTTGTTGTTTCTCTATCTAAATCAAGGACAAGAGCAAAATCTGACGGCTATTTTAGGAATATTTGCCCTTGCTTCAATTCGGCTGCTGCCAGCAATTAGTAACTTAGTCGGTAACATTAATACTTTCAGAGCTAACACCTTTGCAATCGATAAATTATTTGCCGATCTAAAGGAAATCGAAACAGGGCAGAGGATCGCGATTACCGATAGTAGAGATCGTTCTAAAAACTTATCATCAAGCGCAGATCGATCGCCACTGTTATTTAGGAAGGAGATAGTTTTTGACAAGATTACTTTTCAGTATCCAGAGTCTTCAACGAAGTCATTGGATAAAATTTCTTTGACAATTAAAAAAGGTGAATCTATTGGGGTGATTGGTAAATCTGGTGCTGGTAAAACTACTTTAGTGGACGTGCTTCTGGGTCTTTTTACCCCTGGATCTGGAGATATTACAGTTGATGGAGTTTCCGTCTATGACAATTTACGTGCTTGGCAAAATATAATCGGGTATGTCCCACAGTCAATCTTTTTGATCGATGATACATTAGAGCGGAATATTGCATTTGGCGTTCCAGATGGCTTAATCGATCGCCATCGATTGACAAAGGCAATTGAGATGGCTCAACTGAGCGAAGTAGTTGCGCAACTTCCCAACGGGATTAAAACAGTTGTCGGCGAGCGAGGATTGCTATTATCAGGAGGACAACGCCAACGAGTGGGAATTGCCCGAGTACTTTACCACGAGAGAGAAGTTCTGGTATTTGATGAAGCAACCGCCGCTCTGGATACCGAAACAGAGCGGCTTATCACCGAAGCGACAAAAGCCTTGAGCGGTACTAAGACGATCGTGATTATTGCTCATCGTCTTTCGACAATCGAGCATTGCGATCGCATTTATCAGATTGATGGGGGTCAAATCCTCAGATCGGGTAATTACCAAGAAGTCGTGCTGGGTAATTGACAGGAGAACAGTTCATCATTCTTGCAAATTCAAAGCAAAACACCTATGAAATTAGCTTACGCAACGACCTATAATTCGCGGGATTTAAAAGAATTTTACAATTGGGCAGGTTTGGGCTATTACATTGCTGAATCGCTGAAACATCAATCAATTGCACTAGACTACCTGGGACCGTTGGAAGACCAGATTACCATCAAAGGTATTTGTAAACTAAAACGTCATTATCATCAGGTTTGTGAAAACAAAAATTATCTCAAAGCACTCGATCCGCTGACACTTCAAAACTATGCGAATCAAGTTGCTCGTAAACTGTCACAGCGTCCAGCAGATATCGTGTTTAGTGCAACGATCGCACCAACAGCTTACCTTGATTGTAGTCAACCAATTGTATTTTGGGCCGATGCGACTTTTGCTAATCTGCTAGATTCTTATCCTGTGTATCAAAATCTTTGTCAGGAAACAATCGAACATGGGCACCAAATGGAGAGAGTAGCTCTACAGAAATCTGCCCTTGCCATCTTTGCCTCTGATTGGGCAGCTCAAACAGCAATTAATGTTTATCGAGCGGATCCATCGAAAGTAAAAGTTATTCCCTTTGGCGCAAATCTTGATAATCAGATGACCTATGATGATATCAAAGATGCGATCGAATCTCGCCCTTCCGGTAAATGTAAGCTTTTGTTCATTGGTTATGATTGGGTACGCAAGGGCGGCGATATTGCTGTCAAGCTTACTAAAGCATTAAACAGCGCCGGATTACCTACTGAATTGACAGTCGTTGGCTGCTCCCCTGCAATTGAAGACTCTGCTGCTCCATTCGTCAAAATAGTGGGCATGGTCAGCAAATCGACGGCAGCAGGAAGATCGCTCATCAATCAATTGATTTCAGAATCCCATTTCTTAATTCTCCCATCTCAAGCTGAATGCTACGGGATCGTTTTTTGTGAAGCCAATTCCTTTGGGGTGCCCTCCATCGCTACAAATGTGGGCGGTATTCCCACAATTATTCGAGACGATCTTAATGGCAAAACATTCGACAGAGAAGCAGATGTAACGGCTTACTGTGAATACATTATTAATATATTTGCGAACTATTCGGAATACAAAAAGTTAGCTCTTTCTTCCTTCAATGAATATCAATCTCGGCTAAATTGGTCAGTTGCTGGCCGCACTGTTAGAGATTTATTACAAACGGTTATGTAGCCTGAGAGATTCAAGTTTTGATATATTGATAATGCTAGTAAATTGAATTACGGAGTTAAGCAAGATGAAAACATCAATATCTATATGTATCCCAACATACCAGAGACCCAAGTTTCTCAAAGAAGCTTTGGATTCAGTGCTCGAACAAACTCTCCAACCAGTCGAGATCGTAATCGGTGATGACTCTCATGATGACCTAACTGAAAACCTAGTTTTAGATATTATGAAGGAATGCAAAATTCCGATTATCTATAGGAGGCATTCTCCTTCTCTAGGTCAAGCAGGAAATATCAACTTTCTATATGAGACAGCAAAAGGCAATAAAATCGTTCTTCTTCATGATGATGACTTACTGATGCCGAATTCACTAGAAGACTTAAATAGTTGCTGGGATCTTCATCCAGATTTAGTTGCAGCATACGGTAATCAGTACTTTATTTCCGAAGAAGGAATTATTAATATGGAGCTTAGTTCTCGGCTTAATCAAATGTACTTTCGTACTAGAGAACGGGCAGGCTTACAAAAATCTTCTGTAGAGGCTGCTCTACTTCATCAGTTTCCTAATGATGGCTTTATGATGCTTGCATCTGCGGCAAAGTCTATAAAATGGCGTTCTCATAAAGAAGTAGGAAATGGAGGGGAATTTGATTTTAGTTTACGCATTAGCTTGAAATATTCAAAATTTTTTTTCCTGAACGAGCATACAGCTAAATGTAGACTTACAAGTGATTCAATGTCTAAAAGCTCAAATGATGATTCTGCTTTCCAGACATTTTATATAATTCTAAATACTGATTTTTCAGACGAATTGTCTTGGGCTAAAGATTATGAGCTTAGGAGAGAAGCCCCATATGCAATTATACAATTGATTAATTTTGGCAAGAAGAAGCAAGCTTTAGATATTTATTTCAGCAAATACTATCCCTTATCTAAAAGACTTAGCTTGAGAGGAATTCGCAGGTTGCTTAAAGCCTTATTACCCAGTTCAATAGGAAGATTTATTTAGCTTCTGACTCATTACGCGGAAGCCTACAATCTAAATTTATAGCGAATCAATAATATGAAGATTCAACCATATGCAAGTATTATTATCAATAACTATGACTACGATCGCTTTCTTGCCGAAGCGATCGCTAGTGCCAGAAACAATCCTCATACCAAATTCATCGTTGTCAATGACATTTTTACAGACAAATCTCGCAGGATTGTTGCTGGATATGGAGATCGGATCTAAAAGCAATTACTTAATTACAACAGAATTATTATGAAGAAAATTTTACTCGAGCTATTCTCATATAATAGTTTGTACTTCCTCAAGACAGACTTGCATTTTCCATCGTTGAGAATAAAAAATTTAATATCATTTAAAAATCTGAATCCCTTTATGTTGAGGCGCGAAAAAATAAATATTTAGCATTTTTTTAGTCTAATTGATTAATCATTTATTTTAGCTGCTGAAATACATAGGCTTGAGATAGTATGGATGAGAAATTGATCGTCAGTATCATCATTAACAATTACAACTACGATCGCTTTCTGAAAGAAGCGATCGATAGTGCTTTAAATCAAACTTATCCTCATACCGAAGTCATTGTTGTCGATGACGGTTCCACAGACAAATCTCGCGAGATTATTGCTGAGTATGAAGATCGAATTGTACCGATCTTGCAGCCTAATGGCAAACAAGCTGCCGCCTTTAACAGTGGTTTTGCCAACAGCAAGGGCGACATCATCATCTTTTTGGACTCTGATGACTACCTGCTTTCCCACGCAGTCGAACGAATTGTATCTGTGTGGAAACCAACTCTCTCTAAGGTGCATTACCGTTTGGAGGTCGTCGATACAGATCGGGCGGCGTTCGGGTACAGCTTCCCGCAAGGCACTGCACCACTCTCGACAGGCGAAGTCTGGAAAAACTTGCTCGATGTTGGCGGTTATGTCAGGGTGCCTACTAGTGGCAATGCTCTCAACCGCAACGCGCTGCTACCGCTTTTTCCCATCGCCGATCGATACAAGCTGACGGCTGATGATTATCTATCGATACTCGTCCCATTTTATGGGGATGTAGGAGCGATTGAAGAACCGATCGGTGCCTACCGAATTCATGGTAACAATCAGTGGGCATTAGCGACAGTAACTAGCGAACGCTTCCAGCGATTTATCCAACATGATTTGGTCGTATATCAGTTGCTTTTGGCTAAAGCTAAAGAACTAAATTACGAGCTACCCAAAGATTTTGAGTTGCGTTCGTTTGGAAGATTTCATGTCCGGTTAATCTCCCTACGGTTAAGTCCTGATGAGCATCCGATCGATCGGGATCGGGTAATAGATCTGGTCTGGTCTGGCATTCGTTCGATTTGGCAATACTCCAATCTTAGTTGGCTAAAGAAAGTGATTCATACGTTGTGGCTAATCTGGGTGGCATTTATGCCACTCCCTGCGATTAAACCTGCCATTACATGGTTTTATACTCCGCATTTTCGTCCTAAAGCAATCGAATGGGCAATTAACCAAGTTCGCTCCTTCGCCAGTTAACAATAGCAGCATTTTGTTTAATTATTTCCTCTAGTCCCTAATTTAAGAGCTAATTCATGGCAAATAAACAGTTACAAAAGCTTATCGATAGTTCTGATTTCCAAACTAATCCGTTCAAAGCGATTGCTAAAAGGCTACGGTGGCGATTGTGGTGGAAAACAACCAATCGTCCCATGGTCGTTACCTTTGCTAATAACCTGAAAATTCTGATCCCAGAAACAGGTAGTGGAGCGGGGATTTACTACCGAGGGTTTTCTGAACCCGACACAGCAGACTTTTTCTATCGCTTTTTGCAACCAGGAATGGTGATGTTTGATGTTGGTGCTCATATTGGGGAGTACACTTTATTGGCGGCAAAACTAGTAGGAGCATCTGGTGGAGTTCATGCCTTTGAGCCGCAAGCTAATCTATTTCCCGTTTTGACTAAAAGTATCGAGATGAATGATTTTAACCATGTGGAACTCAATTGTACGGCGGTTAGCAATCTAGCTGGGACAATTGAGTTTCAAGTTCTCAATGAGCCTTCTATGTCATCGATTCGGAAGCAATCGAGTCCTTTTAAAGCCGAACAAATTGTTGCTGTTGCTTGTACCTCTCTAGATATTTATGGGAGGGATCGAAAAGCCAAAATAGACCTGATTAAAGTCGATGTTGAAGGGGCTGAAAAGTTTGTTTTTCAAGGTGCCACCGAGTTGATGTGCTTACCACCAAATCTATCCCCGACCTGGATTTTTGAGTATGCCCCCAGCGGCTATGCTGATTTTGGCTATCTAGGTGAGGATGTATTGAACCTGCTCCAGCAGCACGGCTACACAATTTGGCAGTATTGCGGTAACGGACAGATCCAGCGGTTCGATCCCGATGCTCAGTTGGAAGATGTTGTCAATTTAGTAGCTACCAAAAATTCGGCACATCTGATCGAGCAACTCCAATTTGATAAAAAATGAAGCAACCAAAGTTATTAGGGATCGAACTCGTCCGAGGATTATCAACTTATGCCGTAATTCTAGTACATTCAGGCGACCAAACTTGGGGACTACCGATCGATCCTACCGCGATCCAATTTTGGCTATTCTTTTATTTTGCCGTACCATTTTTTCTAGCGACAGCTTTCTATTTTTTGCCGACTAAACCCGATGTGGTTTACTCGGCCAAGTTTTGGCGATCGAAGGTGGAACGGATTTTAATTCCCTATGTAGTTTGGAGTGCAATCTTTTTTATTTTTAGGGTCGTTGTTTTTAGTTTAGGTCGTAAACCCGAACGTTTACAGCAACTGTTTCAAGATCCCCTATCGATTATTTTCTTTGGCGGGGCTTCCTATCATCTGTATTTTTTACCGCTGTTAGCGACCGGAACGTTGCTGGTATTGTCAATTCCATTATTAGCAAGATGGAGAATTAATACGTTGGGGCTGATGTCAATCGCCATAGTAAGTACTGTTTTGTATACTTTGCTTGAGGCTAGTTGTTTTGCGATTAGTTGGGTGGTGGTTGCATATCTGACGAAAACTAAGCTAAAAACTAACTATTTATTTGGAGTATAGACGATGACAGCGCAGCACTCGATCGATTTATCTGTAGTTCCAAGCGCATCTCATCGCGATCTCAGGGTACTTTTTATCAGTCATGCTTATGTCGTGGGGGTCAACCAAGGCAAGCTAGACGCGATCGCCCAAGTCGAAGGGATCGAAGTCGGGCTACTGGCTCCGAGTAACTGGAAAGCAATCGAGTGGAATCGGATGCTACCACTAGAACGTCCCTATCCTCAGATCCAGATCTATTCGGCTCCAGTGATGTTTACCGGAAGAGTCGGTGCTCATTTCTATCCACCGTGGGTCATCTGGAAAGTAATCCAAGATTTTCAACCCGATCTGATCCAAGTTGAGGCAGAAGTCTTTTCGCTGTGCGCTTTCGAGGTGGCTATTTTTGCACGGATGACTGGCAAACCGATGGTCGTATTTGGCTGGGAAAATCAATTACGCCAATTGCCACGAGCGCGGTGGCAGATTTGTCAGTTTGTGCTCGATACTGCTAGTGCAATTATCCCTGGCAATCAAGATGGAGCCAATCTCATGCAACAGTGGGACTATCGGGGCTTAGTGGAAGTGATGCCCCAAATGGGTGTCGATCCACAGTTGTTTGCGCCGCCCCCGATATCTTCCACCCCCACCACTCCTCTGCGGATTGGCTTTCTCGGTCGATTGGTTCACAGCAAAGGCGTCGATCTAATTTTTACGGCTGTTGCTGGGTTGTGCGATCGGGGGATCGATAGTCAAATTATCATCGCAGGTGCTGGAGCTGAGGAAGCAACACTGCGAAAACTTGCCGCAGATCTCCAAATCGCCGATCGGATCGTCTGGCGTGGTGCAGTTGCTCACCACCAAGCTCCCGCAGAACTCAGTCAATTTGATGTATTGGTACTACCCTCGCGATCGACAGCAACTTGGAAGGAACAGTTTGGTCATGTGCTGATTGAAGCGATGTCTATGGGAATTCCAGTTGTCGGCTCCGATTCGGGTGAGATTCCCAATGTCATCGGTCGTGCCGATCTGGTATTTCCAGAAGAAGATGCCACCGCGTTGACGGATATTCTCGCCCGACTCAGCGATGACGAGCGATGGCGGCAGGAAGCTGGACTCTACGGCATGAATCGAGTTCACCAGCTTTACACTCACGCCCAAATTGCCCAGAGATCGATTGCTCTATGGCAAACCATTCTGGACACAGACAGCAAGCCGATCTGTTAGTGTTCACATTATCAAAATTTAGAGCAATTTATTGGGAAGTTGGGGATGCGAATAATGATTGTGCGACGAGTACCGAGATCTACATTCAGCCTGGATGTATATGCTGACAACCTAGTGGCAGCATTAAAGATCGTGCGCCCAAATTGGGAAATTGCCGAAATTGCGCCGATTCCCTGGAATAGCCCTGATAAACTCTGGCAATCGGGCACAAATATCAAGAAATACTATGAAACTTTTTGGCGGCACCCTCGCGCTGTCTCGCATGAGGATGCAGATATTTTTCATATCATCGACCAAAGTGATGCTCATGTCGCTTATGGATTGCATCAAGCTCAAAAGCCGATCGTTGTTACCTGCCATGACTTAGTTCAGTTTGTCTATCCAGAAATTCTCAAAAATCAGTCGCGGTTTCCGGCATTGAGTCTGGCTACTTGGAAATATTCAGTCAGCGGCATGACAAAAGCCGATCGAGTCATTGCGGTTTCTACCAATACGGCTCAAGATGTCACCCGCATGTTGGAGATCGAACCAGAGAAAATCACCGTTGTCCTCAATGGGATAAATTCAGAATTTCGAGTGCTGCCTACTGCTGAAAGTGCCGAGATCCGCCAGCAGTACACGCGATCGCCCGATACATTTTGCTTGCTGAATGTCGGTAGTACCCATCAGCGCAAGAACATCTTGACAGTACTACAAGTATTGAAGAGTTTAAAGGAAAAGGGATTCCCTGTCTGCCTGTGGCGAACGGGCAGTGACTTTACTAAAGATCACAAATATTTTATTCAAGAGCACAATCTGGAATCAGATATTTTCGATTTAGGTAATCCAGACACAGCCCGACTCGTCCAAATTTACAATGCCGCCGATGTCCTTTTAGCTCCCTCTTTATATGAAGGATTTGGATTGACAATTGTCGAGTCGATGGCATGTGGTACTCCGGTGATTACGTCTAATGTGTCATCTTTGCCAGAAGTGGTGGGTGATGCAGCGATTTTAGTCGATCCTTTAGATGTCGAAGCGATCGCCACAGCAGTTTTTCAACTGAAGCAAGATCCTAATTATTATCGCAAGTTTGTAGAACAGGGATTATTAAGAGCGAAGTTTTTTAGCTGGCAAAAAACAGCCGAGCAGGTTGCTAATGTCTACGAAACTCTACACTCACTCAGGTGTTTGGATCTTGTTAAAAGTAAAATCGGGTAACTTCTGCACTTTTTAAGGAATAATATTTTATGAAACTTTTATTGTATTGGTCACTTTTCCCGTCGATTTGGGTAGTACAACACAGGCACAGCGGTTTGTTGACTTTTTTTCTAGTTGCCCAGAAATCGATGTTCAAGTTTTTCGGTTTGCTCGCAATCCAGATATTCCCCATCCCAGATCGATTTTTACGTTTGATTATCTGCGGCTGCTATTCCGCAGACTTCAACACTCGATCGAAAATGGTTTAAACAAAACAATCGACCGGAGCTAAAAATGACGATGGTTACAGGATTTCCACTCGATGATTGTCCTGGATTGACGATCGAGAAAGATGTACAGTACGGTCAATCAAAGCACATTAATTTGTTTTTGAGCCATGATATTTTTGTGCTACCTACAACCTGTGATGCTTATCCATTAGTAGTAGGTGAGGCAGCCTGTGCTGGATTGTGTATTCTGACCACTAATAAAGCTCTAGGAGCATCTGAGGTAATCGAGCATGGTAAGAATGGTTATATTTTTGATTCTCAAGCAGAGTTGTTAGAATGCTTAACTCAGCTCATTGAGGATCGAGAAAAATTAAATTAATGAAGCTCAATAGTAGAAAATTATGGAGACAGAATTATCAAAAGAGAATGTAATTGATGAGTATATTGACTATATTTTAAAATAACTACTCAGCAATAATTATTTTGGAGCAGAGATGGCTTCAGTGCTCTCTAGTGGTTAAGTGGTGGAATAGCGATCCTGCTGGTTCGTAAGAATTATATGTGAGTATAATCTTTTTTATCTCTAGGGCAATTATCTTTACTGTGACTCACAAGACAGAGCGATTAAACCAACTTCTTCAAGATCCTTTATCAATTATTTTCTTAGGGGGAACTTCATATCATCTCTATTTTTTACCACTACTATTGACTGGAAGTCTGTTGGTGTTATTGATGCCACTTTTGGAAAGGTTGAAAATCAATAGTTTGGGGTTACTGGCGATCGCGATGTTCAGTATTTATTTTTATAACTTACTTGAAATTTCTGGCAACGGATTTCACTTGGGTGAGCCAAGTAATGCTTTTGAGAACCTAACCATGAATTTAAATATCGATATAGAGAAGTATCCTTGGTTGAGGTTAATTTTGGTTGAAAGTGCCTGGATTATCAGATGTCTACCTTACTTTGCGATCGCCTTAATCCTAAATAAGCTGCGGTTGGATCGAGAATTATTAAATATTAAAACTCCGGCCATTCTCAGTCTAGCAATTTTAGTTGTTTTATGTAATACTACCGGAAAGATGCTGCTACCTGTAGGCTTATCGGAACTGCTCCTAGCGTTCATACTGCTCCTATTTAGTATTATTATATCTAAATATTTTAGCAACAATACTGTAGCTAGTATCGTCAGTAGTATTGGAAAATGTTCTTTTGGGGTTTACTTAATTCATCCATTTGTGATGTATCTGGTGAAGCCGATCGCTAGCAAAATCCTACCAGATATAGCAACTACTATCTCTATTTCTTCGATGTTAGCTCTCTCGATCCTTTGTTTTTCGATTAGTTGGGCGATTGTAGCTTATTTAACTAAAAATAAACTGATGAGCAAGTATCTATTTGGAATTTAGAGGCGATCGGTATCCAGCTTTAGAAGACATCAAAATGTGAATATGCGATTCTCCAAAGGAGAGGCTTCGCCAACGGGATTGTTCGAGCGCATATTCAAGACAATTAGTAAGATGGCGGATGTCAATCGGTAAATTTATCAACATAATGAAGATATCATTTTGATGATGAATTAAATATGCATTTATTCATTGGATTTGAAATATGAAAATTCTTATATCTGCTTATTCTTGTGAACCTGGGGTAGGATCTGAACGTGGCGTGGGGTGGAATGTAGCGATCGAAGCTGCCAAATATCATCAAGTTTGGGTCTTAACCCGTCCAGATGAGAGCAAACAAGCAATTGAAGCTGAATTAAAGTCTCGTCCGATTCCGAATTTACATTTTATTTATTTTACCCTCCCGTTCTGGCAAGATAGTCTCCGCTGGGGGCAGTCAGGTGCAATGCAAATTCACTACTATCTCTGGCAGGTTCAGGCATATTTCGTCGCTCGAAAGTTGCATCGCGAGCTGAATTTCGATTTGGCTCATCATGTCACATTCGTTAAGTATGCCAGTCCCAGTTTTCTATCCTTTTTACCGATCCCATTTGTGTGGGGGCCAGTGGGTGGGGGAGAGTCAGCACCGATGCCATTCTGGGCGGACTTTAGCCCAAAAAATAAACTATATGAAAGATTGCGATGGCTATGGAGATCGATCGGAGAGCTAGATCCCTTTGCCCGCAGCACCGCCCAATCCAGTGCGATCGCGTATGTAACTACAGAAGATACCGCCATTCGGGTTCGCAAGATGGGTGCGCCGATCGTCGAGATTGCGCCGGAAACAGGCATGTCACCACAAGATCTCGCACAACTGGCACAATGTCCGCCGCCTACGGCTTCCCCAGTCAGATTTATCAGTATTGCTCGGCTACTGCACTGGAAAGGCTTTCATCTGGGATTACGAGCGTTCGCAATGGCAAATTTGCCCGATGCTGAATATTGGATTTTAGGCGAAGGCCCAGAACTCGATCGACTTGAGGGTCTAGCATTAGATTTAGGAGTTGCCGATCGGGTGACTTTGTGGGGGTTGCAATCTCGATCGGAGGTGCTGCTCAAATTAGGGCAGTGTTCGGCACTCGTGCATCCCAGTCTGCATGATTCGGGTGGGTGGGTCTGTCTGGAAGCAATGGCAGCAGCTAGACCAGTCATCTGTCTGGATTTGGGGGGGCCAGCCCAGCAAGTCACCGCTGAGACAGGTTTTAAAATTCCGGCTCACGATCCAGAGCAAGCGGTTGCCGCCTTGGCTGAAGCGATGACTCAGATCGCCGCCAGCGAGGATTTGCGGTTGCAGATGGGTCAAGCTGGTCAGCAACGGGTAAAAAATTACTATAGCTGGGAAGCTAGGGGCAAGTACCTAGCTAAAACCTATGAAGCACTTACATCCAAACATCAATCTAGCCAAAGTGTCTAATCGCCATGCACATTCTAGTTGTTGCTTTACACAGACCTGACAAGCCGACCGGAGTTTGCCGACACGCCGCTAATCTAGCGAGGTGTTTGGCAGATACAGATAAAGTCACCCAAATTACCTTGGTAACTGGGAGCTGGCAACAGCACTACTTTAAAACTGCTTTTTTGTTAAATTCAGCCAAAATTAAAGTATTAGGGATTGAAATTAACAATACGTCGATTTCCAGAAATTTTTGGTTCTTGTTTGGTTTGCCTAATTTAGTGGCACAACTTCAGCCCGATCTAGTCCATCTGTCTTTCCCGTTGCCCTTTATTCGCTCGCGATTCTCCTGTCCAGTCGTAGCCACAATTCACGATCTGTATCCCTGCAAATTTCCCGAAAATTTTGGATACAAGCAAGCTTTCTTCAATCGTTTATTCCTCCAGCAATGTGTCCGCAGTAGTGATGCTTTAACCTGTGTTTCTCAAACAACATTAGATGATTTAGAGGCTTATTTTCCTGAAGTTAGATCTAAACGCGATCGGGTAAAAGTAATTTACAACATTGTCGATTTTGAGCAGATTGAGCCAAAAATACCACATGTTTTGGAAGATATCGCCGAGCGTCCATTTATCCTCTGTGTCGGTCAACATCGTAAAAACAAGAATCTTGACTTGTCGATCGGAGCCTATGCTTTACTTAGACATGAAAATAGACTCGATCTCAGCATTAGGTTAATTATCGTCGGTAGTTTAGGCCCCGAAACCGAAAATTTGAGCCAGTCGATCGAGCAACTTTCACTAGGAGACTCAGTACTGATGCTCTCAGCCATTAATGATAGCGAACTTTGCTGGCTCTATCAAAACTGCAAGCTGTTTGTAGCTCCTTCATCTTTAGAGGGATTCTGTATTCCACTGGTAGAAGCTCTCTATTTCTCATCGAAGGTTGTTTGTTCCGATATCCCCATCTTCAGAGAAATTGGTTCATCTAGTTGTATTTATTTTGATTTGAAGGGAGATCCGATCGATAATCTAGCACAGTCAATAACTACAGCTCTGACAGCAGACATTCCCAACCAAAATGAATGCTGTTCTCGGTTTGCAAAACCAGAAATTGCCACTCAATATTTAAATTTTTATGTGGAATCAATTTAAATGAACAGGAACAGTAGCAAACTAAAGTTAAGTAACTCCATCCTAATTATTTTTGCCTTCTGTGTTGTTTTTTATTCACGGGTTATTGCCACAGTAACTCGTCTTTCTTTAGTCAACCTTCTCCATTTTATTATAGTTCCAGCCGTATGTATTGTTGCTTTAGTTACAACTCGGAGTAGAGATCGGCAACAAATTTCACTGTGCTTTTCACTACTGCTCGGTCTAGCAATATTATTTGGAGTTACAGTCACTAGTGCCCTATTAAATCATGCTGGCTTAATCAATGCGATCGTCAGTTTCATGATGCTGGGCGAACCGTTTATTTTGCTACTAGCAATCTGTTGTATTCCCTTTTCCATCAAATCATTTACGAAAGCCAGAAATTCACTCTATTGGGCAGCGGGCATTAATTTTGTCCTCGCGGCTATTCAAAAGCCCCTGATCGATTCAGGTCGTCTCTTTGCCGGAGGATTTAACGGAACTGACGGCTGTGGAGGAGTATTCTTTATTTCTGGGGCTGGTAATTATGTTTCAGCGACAATATCAGTGATATTTGCGCTCTACTTCTTTACTAATCCAAAAAGTAATTTATCGATGAAATTTGCTGTATCGATGGCGGCATTTTGGCATATTTTGTTTTCTGATTCCAAGCAAATTATTTTAGCCTATGGGGTTGCCTGGATGCTGTTAGTTTTGATTAGTATTGAAGATGTTATCAAAACTTTAAAGCTGTTAATTGCACTCATATTAGTTGGATTTATTGGCATTTGGTGCGTCCAAAATGTCGAAGCCTTTAATGCCTATGCTTCTTGGGCAAGACCCGAACTCTATGGATCGAATGGTTTAGCGTGGTATGCCAAATTTTATTCAATTAATTCAATTTTATCACATTACCAATCTCCTCTAAATTGGCTGCTAGGTCTTGGGCCTGGGCATACTGTGAGTCGATTGGGCGCATGGTTCCTGAGAGATTTTGCCTCTATCCTTGGCCCCTTAGGTTCGACTAGAACTTCTATTGGTAGTGATGCGATGGATTTTGTCGCAAACTTCTGGCTCACTAGCGGCTCTAGTCTATTTAGCCCAATTTTTGGGTGGGCTGGAATTTGGGGAGATTTAGGATTATTAGGATTAGGAGCCTATCTATATCTAGGATACTTAGTCTGGAAAAATTTTGGATTGGATAATATTTTAAAAGTAACTTTACTAAGTGTGTTTGTCACAGGTTTGATTTTTACCCAAATGGAAGAACCTGGCTACATGCTTTCAATTGCCTATATTTTGGGATTATCGTGGCAAGAAAAACGCTTAAATCAACGAGATCCGATCTGAAATTGATTAAATCCCAACTCCTATGTAGATCTAGTTCTAAAATTGTAATTATTTTTACATTTAGTTAACGTAAGATTCTGTAAGATAGTCTATATGTCGATCGATGTAAGTACTTTCATGATTAGTCGATCGTGAGTGACATCAGGTATTCTTCAATAGCGTCGAGCGAATTTAGATTAAGGATATAAGATATAAGTGATGAATGTAGCTAATTCTTCGGTATATATGTCTAGGCTAAAACCC
>ENA-OBIT01000529-OBIT01000529.1-metagenomes-genome-assembly--contig:-NODE-529-length-16512-cov-5.41478_pt1 | contig 16512 bp, 16 predicted proteins | sample MGYA00153386_OBIT01 | MGnify analysis MGYA00153386
TTCGAGCACTACAAGGACCTGGAAGAGGGCAAGTGGGTCAAGGTGCTGGGCTGGGAAGGGCCGGATGCCGCCCGCGCAGAGGTCAGCGCCGGCATGGTTCACTGGGCAGCGACCCAGGCCAGTTGAGCTTCAGCGCTTGAACGGGTTGCGCTCGCGCAGTTCGTCGACGTACTGTTCGATGCCGCCGCCCTCGGCGGCCAGAAAATCGGCCACCGCCGAGGCAAAGCGCTCGTCGCGCAGCCAGTGGGCCGAGTCGGTGCGCACAGGCAGCAGCCCGCGCGCCATCTTGTGTTCGCCCTGTGCGCCGCCTTCGAAACGCTGGTAACCATTGGCGATGCACCACGCCAGCGGCTGGTAATAGCAGGCTTCGAAGTGCACGCAGCTCAGCGGTTGCACACACCCCCAGTAGCGCCCCCAGGCCGCGCCATGGTCCGGGTCGATGGCCACCAACGACGCGGCCAGTGGTTCGCCGGCCGCGTCGCCACGGCGTGCCACGAACATCAGCCAGTGCCGTGACATGGTCTGCGCCATGAGCCTGAAGAACTCGCGCGTCAGGTAGGGCGTGCTGTGGTGCGCCTGGTAGGTGAGGGTGTAGCAGCGGTAGAAGAAGTCCCACAACGGCTCGTCGATCTGGCTGCCTTCGTGGGCACTGAAGACGATGCCCTGATCGGCCACGCGACGCCGCTCCTGCTGGATCTTCTTGCGCTTGTCGCGCTGCATGCGCGACAGGAACTCGGTGAAGTCGGCCGCGGGCGCCGCCGGGTCGCGCGTCCAGTGGAACTGCACGCCCTGGCGCAGCATCCAGCCGGCACGCTCCAGGGCCGCGCGGTCGGCGTCCGACAAGAACAGCGAATGCGCCGACGACAGCCGGCCTTGCCGCGCCCACTGGCCGATGACAGCCACCAGTTGGTCGCGCCAGGCGTCGTCATGCGCCAGCAGGCGTGAGCCCGGCACCGGCGTGAAGGGCACGGCATTCAAGCCCTTGGGGTAGTAGTCCAGCCCGTGCCTGCGGTAGGCGTCGGCCCAGGACCAGTCGAACACGTATTCACCGTAAGAATGGCTCTTCAGGTACAGCGCGCAGGCCGCGCGCAGTTCGCCGGCCGACTCGATGGTGATGAACTGCGGCGACCAGCCGGTCTGCGGCACGGCGCTGCCGGAGTCGTGCAGCGCGCGCAGGTACTCCATGCGCATGAAGGGCGTGGGCGCGGACTGGCACGCCAGCAGCGCGTTCCAGGCGGCGGCGTCGACCTCGGCAGGGTTGCTGTGGCAGCGGATAACATGCTCTTCGTCTATGGCTTGCACCTGCGTGTTTCAGGATCCGAACCCGTGAAAGTGGCTCTCGCTCAGATCAATTCGACCGTGGGCGACCTGTCGGGCAATGCCCGGCTTCTTGCGACGGCCGCTCGCAGCGCGCATGCCGCCGGCGCCCGCCTGGTGGTGGCGCCCGAACTGGCGCTCAGCGGCTACCCGCCCGAAGACTTGCTGCTGCGCCCGGCCTTCATGCAGGCCTGTGCCGGCGCTCTGGCCGGGCTGGCTGCGGAACTGGCGGATTGCGACGGCTTGCATCTGGTGGTGGGTCACCCGCATCAGTTCGGGCGTCGGGGAGATGTTAGGTCCAAGTCGATGGCCGTGCAGGAGCGCTTCAATGCCGCGTCGGTGCTGTCGGCGGGGCGGGTGATCGGCACCTACTGCAAGCGCGAGCTGCCCAACTACCAGGTCTTCGACGAGCGGCGCTACTTCGCGTCCGGTCGCGATGCCGGCCTGCCGGCTTTGGTGTTCGAAGTCCAGGGGCTGCGCGTGGGTGTGCTGATCTGCGAGGACGCCTGGTTCGACGAGCCGGCCCGGGCCGCGGTGGATGCCGGAGCCGACGTGCTGTGCGTCATCAACGCCTCGCCCTTTCACCTGGACAAATCCGGCGAACGCGAAGCCCGCATGGCCGAGCGCGCCCGTGCTGTCCAGCGCCCGCTGCTGTACGCCCACCTGGTCGGCGGCCAGGACGAGGTGGTGTTCGACGGCGCGTCGTTCGCGGTGGATGCGGCCGGTGAAGTCTGCGCGCGGGCGCCGGCCTTCGAAGCAGCCCTGCTGATGCTGGACCTGGAGCCCGGCGGCCGGCCCGTCGGGCCGCGGGCGCCCGTGCCGGCGTACGAAGCGCAGGCCTGGGCGGCGCTGGTGCTGGGCGTGCGCGACTACCTGGGCAAGAACGGTTTTCCTGGTGCGCTCATCGGCCTGTCCGGGGGCATCGATTCGGCCCTCGTGCTGGCGCTGGCCGTGGACGCCATCGGCGCCGACCATGTGCGGGCGGTGATGATGCCTTCGCCCTACACCGCAGAAATGTCCAGGCTGGATGCTCGCGACATGGCCCAGCGCCTGGGCGTGCGCCTGGACGAGATCGACATCGCGCCGATGTTCGAAGCCTTCAAACAGGGCCTGGCGCCGCAGTTCGTGGGCCGCGCCGAGGACACGACCGAAGAGAACCTGCAGGCGCGCATCCGCGGCACCTTGCTGATGGCGCTGTCGAACAAGCTGGGCGCCATCGTGCTGACCACCGGCAACAAGAGCGAGATGGCCACCGGCTACTGCACGCTGTACGGCGACATGGCCGGCGGCTTTGCCGTCATCAAGGACGTGGCCAAGACCCTCGTCTACCGGCTGGCTGAATGGAAAAACCGCCAGCCGGTGCTGCGCGCCGATGGCAGCGTCGGCCCGGTGATCCCCGATCGCATCATCACCCGCCCGCCGTCGGCCGAATTGCGGCCGGACCAGACCGACCAAGACAGCCTGCCGCCCTACGAAGTGCTGGACGCGATCGTGGCGCGCTACATGGAAGACGACCAGGGGGTCGACGAGATCGTCGCAGCCGGATTCGAGCGCGCTGTCGTGGAGCGGGTGACCTGGCTGATCAAGATCAACGAGTACAAGCGTCGCCAGGCGCCGGTGGGCGTACGCATCACTCACCGCGCGTTTGGCCGCGACTGGCGCTACCCCATCACGTCGAAGTTCCGTGCTTAAATCAATCCAACGTTGCAGGCCCCGGAGTTCGACATGAAGCAGATCACCGCCATCATCAAGCCGTTCAAGCTGGAAGAAGTGCGTGAGGCGCTGGGCGAGATGGGCGTGTCCGGCTTGACGGTGACGGAGGTCAAGGGTTTCGGCCGTCAGAAGGGACACACCGAGCTGTACCGGGGCGCCGAGTACGTGGTCGACTTCTTGCCCAAGGTGAAGGTCGAGGTCGTGGTCAAGGACGGCGATGTCGAACGCTGCATCGAGGCCATCGTCAAGGCGGCCAAGACGGGCAAGATCGGCGACGGCAAGATTTTCGTCACGACGGTCGAGCAGGTGGTGCGCATCCGCACGGGCGAGACCGACGAAGCGGCGGTTTAGGCTGCCGGCGCGCGCAGCCTGACGCTGTCGGTCGCTGTCAGACGCGCGAGAAGTCGTCGGCAGCGCCGCTGCGCCGGACCTGCGCAGCCAGCGACAGCAGCAGCGCCTCGGGGTCAGTACCCACGCGGACATTGTCCAGCTGCGACGACGACAGGAAGCCCTCGGCCACCGTGTGGCTCATGAAGCCGAGCAGTGCGTCGTAGTAGCCCGCGGTGTTAAGCAGCCCGATGGGCTGGTCGTGGTAGCCCAGCTGGCGCCAAGTCCATACCTCGTAGAGCTCCTCGAGCGTGCCGATGCCGCCGGGCAGCGCGATAAAGAGATCGGCGCGCTCGGCCATCATCTGCTTGCGCACGTGCATGGTGGGCACGACATGCAGCTCATCCAACCCGGTGTGGCCGACTTCCAGCATCTGCAACGACTCCGGAATGATGCCGACCACCCGCCCGCCTGCGCCGAGCGTGGCATCGGCCACCTCGCCCATCAGTCCGACCTTGCCGCCGCCATACACCAGCTGCCAGCCCCGCGACCCAATGGCCGCACCCAGCGCGCGCGCGGCGGCCGTGTACGCGGGTTGGCTGCCGTGGCGTGAGCCGCAATAGACGCAGATGCTCAACGTGGGTGTGGTCATGGGTTGATTCGGGGAGATCGCCCTGGCGGGCACGACCACATCTTGCCGCATTGCGGCAGCGCGGGCCTCAGGCAGGCTGCGTTTTGGCGAGTTTGGCCCTCGGATGTGCCGGCACGATGCGCGTGTCGCAGATCGCGTCGTGCCAGAACTGCCTGTCGCGCCGGGCGTAAGCGGTCGCGGCGTAGACCAGCACGCCTGCACAGAGCGCGAAGAAGGTGCGGCCGCTGCCTGTCGCCCCGCTGTAATGGATCACCGCCAGTGCCGGCAAGAGCCAGACCCAGCACAGCACGTAGCGGCTCACGGCGCGCAAGGGTCCGATCGGCTCTCCCTGGGCGGTGGCCAACTTCAACTGCCAGGTGCGCATCGCCAGTGTCTGGCCATGCCGTGTCCAGAACCAGACAAAGTACAGACCCAACACCAGGAAGACGGCGATCTGCAGGCCCATGGTGCCCTGCAGCGCGTGGCGCTGATTCGTGGCGATGCCGTAAACCAGCCCCGCAGCCATGATCACGCCGAACAGCAGCAGTGCCTCGTAGACCAGACAGGCCAGGCGACGCCACATGCTGGGCGCTGGCAGCTCGGCCACGGCCGGCCCCTCGCCGGTCATGGCTGCTGGGTGGGGTCTGCCGACGCGGCCCGCACGGCCGCGCCCTGGGGGCCGCGCTGGGGCAGCAGGGTGGCGCGATCGACGAAGCCGGGCGTGGCCACGATCTTGGGCAGGCCCGCCTGGTGGTGGGCCGGTGGCGCTGGACGGGTGGAGATCGTGGTCGTGGTCGCACCGGGTTTGGCTTGCTGCAGATTGGCCGCAGCCACGCCGTTCACGGGCACGCCCGGGGCGCCTGCCACGCTCGACTTGGTGACGGGCGAACTGGTGGGGCCGGCAGGCCGGCGCGACGTGGCCGCTGCGGCCTTGGCCGCTTCGAGTTCGACGCGGGCCTTTTCTGCCAGCTGGTTGCGCTCGCCATCGGGCAACTGCTGATATTCCTGCCACCGGGCCTGGCGTTCTTCAGGGCTGATCCGGCGGACCTCCTGGAACTGCACCCGTGCGCGGGCACGCTCGGCCGGTGTCATGCGCGACCACTCTCCCATGCGCTCCTGGACGCGGGCACGCTCATCGGCGGGCATCTTCGACAGACGCCCGGCCACTTCGAGCCACTTCTGTTTCGGCTCGACGGGAATCGATCCCCAGTCGCGCTCCAAGGGGGCGAGCGCCTGCTGCTGCGCTGCGCTGAGCGACACCCAGGCAGGACCGCTCTCGGGCGTGATGGCCGCGGCGGTCAGCGCCACCGACAAGGCGACCACGACCAGCCCGGGCACGGCGCGAAGACGGTGCCGAATGCTCATCACGGCAGCGGCAGCGGCAACGACAACGGCAACGACAACGGCAACGGCAACGGCAACGGCAACGGCGGCGGCGTGCGCAGGAATTCGATGAAACCAGCGTCCTGGTAGGCCGTCGGCGGCAGGTCGTCGGCCAGCAGGACGGCATCGACATCGGCCACCGCCACTACCTGTTCACGTGTGGCCCAGTGGTCGATCAGGAACATGCCGCCGATCAACATCAACAACGGGAACAGCGACAGGGCGCGATGCCAGCTAGGGAGCGGACCGCCCAGCGCCAGCGTGCCCGCGGAGTTCAGCCACGCGGCGCTGGATGCCGCTGGCTGGGGCGCCAGGCGCATCTGACGCGCCTTGGCCAGCGCCTGCTCGCGGCCGAAGCGCAGGCGCTCGGTGATGTCGTGGGGCAGCGCGCGCACGCTTTCGGACAAGACGGCCGCCAGCTGACCCGCCAACCGCGCCTGCAGCTGCATGGCGTGCTCGTCCGGGCTTCTGCTGACTCCGTGTTGGAGGGTGTTCATGGCTTGATTCCCTTGGCTGTCAAAGACTTCGCCAGTGCATGAACGGCTCTGGAACAGTGCGTCTTGACACTGCCTTCAGAGCAGCCCATCAGCGCTGCTGTCTCCGATACATCAAATTCCTCCCAGTAACGCAGCAGGAACGCCTCCCGTTGACGTGCAGGCAGTTCAGCAACTTCGTTGTCGATCAAATGCAGAATCTGGGCCCGGGAAACCGTGTCGGCAGCGCTCTCGCTCCCGAGTTGACCGTTTAGCGTGTGCAAAGATTCGAGAAGATCGAAATCGCCATCGTCGCCAGCATTGTCGAAGTCCGACAGGTTCTGGATGTAGGAACTGCGGACTTTCTCGCGCCGGAACCAGTCCATCGTGGCGTTGGACAGGATGCGCTGGAAGATCAACGGCAGTTCGGCAGCTGGCCGGTCGGCGTATTTCTCAGCCAGCTTGATCATCGCGTCCTGGACGATGTCCAGTGCCGAGTCGTCGCTCCTGACTGCGTACACGGCGCGCTTGAAGGCGCGCCTTTCGACACTCTTGAGGAAGTCGGAGAGTTCTTTTTCGGTGGCCAACGCGTCTTGGGCGGCATGCAGGCCCGGCTCGGACCATCAAAATTATCTCATCGCACCGCGGCGGGGCGTGACGCACCGAAGGCCGCGGATGACGGTGCCATAATGTTGCACAGCACAACGAGCTACAGGCTCCCATGCCGGCCGTCCGATCGGGACGGCGCAAGTGAAACCGCGCAGGCCGCACGCCGCGCAGGCTCCGAAGCCGCCTCACGAGGGCGCGACCGAGGGGCACCGATGGTTTTTCGTCAGAGAAATTCACAAAGGTTACAAATGGAAATCACTGCTGCAGAAGTCAAGCGTGCTGTATCGGCGCAGCCTTCTTCTCTTGCCCCTGCATCCGCCTCCACGACACCCGCGCCCGAGATCAACGGCTCGGAGATCCTGGTGCGCTGTTTGCAGGCCGAGGGCGTCAAGTACCTTTGGGGCTACCCCGGCGGCGCCGTGCTGTACATCTACGACGCCCTGTACAAGCAGGACACGATCAATCACGTGCTGGTGCGTCACGAGCAGGCTGCGGTGCACGCCGCCGACGGTTATGCGCGTGCCACTGGCGACGTGGGCGTGGCGCTGGTGACGTCGGGCCCGGGCGTGACCAACGCCGTCACGGGCATCGCGACGGCGTATATGGATTCGATCCCGATGGTCATCATCACCGGGCAGGTGCCGACGGCGGCCATCGGTCTGGACGCCTTCCAGGAGTGCGACACCGTGGGCATCACCCGCCCCATCGTCAAGCACAACTTTCTGGTCAAGGACGTGCGCGATCTGGCGCTGACCATGAAGAAGGCCTTCCACATCGCCCGCACCGGCCGTCCCGGCCCTGTGGTGGTGGACGTGCCCAAGGACGTGTCGCTGAAGACTGCCGCCTTCGTTTACCCGGACAAGGTGGAGATGCGCTCCTACAACCCGGTGAAGAAGGGCCATGGCGGGCAGATCCGCAAGGCGGTGCAACTGCTGCTGGCGGCTCGGCGGCCCTACATCTACACCGGTGGTGGCGTGATCCTGGGCAATGCCTCACAGGAACTGCGGGTGCTGGCCGACATGCTGGGTTTCCCCTGCACCAACACGCTGATGGGTTTGGGTGCCATGCCGGCCAGCGACCCCAAATTCCTGGGCATGCTGGGCATGCACGGCACCTATGAAGCCAACATGACGATGCAGAACTGCGACGTCCTGCTGGCCGTGGGCGCGCGTTTTGACGACCGTGTCATCGGCAACCCGAAGCATTTCGCGTCCGTCGAGCGCAAGATCATCCACGTCGACATCGACCCGTCCAGCATCAGCAAGCGCGTCAAGGTCGACATCCCCATCGTCGGCGACGTGAAGGAAGTGCTGCTGGAGCTGATCTTGCAGATTCGCGAGGCCAGCGCCAAGCCCGACGCCGCGGCCCTGGCGGCCTGGTGGAGCCAGGTGAACCAGTGGCGCAAGCGCGACTGCCTGGCCTTCAAGGACAGCAGCGAGGTCATCAAGCCGCAGATGGTGGTCGACAAGCTCTGGCAGCTCACGCGCGACCGCGACACCTACATCACGTCGGACGTCGGCCAGCATCAGATGTGGGCTGCGCAGTACTACCGCTTCGACGAACCTCGGCGCTGGATCAATTCCGGCGGCCTTGGCACGATGGGCGTGGGCCTGCCGTACGCCATGGGCATCAAGCTGGCCAAACCGGATTCCGATGTGTTCTGCATCACCGGCGAGGGCTCGATCCAGATGTGCATCCAGGAGCTCTCCACCTGCCTGCAATACAAGACGCCGGTGAAGATCGTCTCGCTGAACAACCGCTATTTGGGCATGGTGCGGCAGTGGCAGCAACTGGATTACGGCAGCCGCTACTCGCACAGCTACATGGACGCGCTGCCCGACTTCGTCAAGCTCGCCGAGGCCTATGGCCACGTCGGCATCCTGGTCGAGAAGCCGTCCGACGTCGAGCCGGCCCTGCGCGAGGCCATCCGGCTGAAGGACCGCACGGTCTTCCTCGACGTGCGCACCGACCCGACGGAGAACGTCTGGCCCATGGTCAAGGCGGGCAAGGGCATCAGTGAGATGCTGCTCGGCTCCGAAGATCTCTGACCCGTTTGAACCATCGCCGCGTGGCCAAGGGCCCGGGGTTACCGCCCCGAAGCCTGAAGAGCGCGCGGATTCGAGGATCCCCATGAAACACATCATTGCCGTCCTGCTCGAGAACGAGCCTGGCGCTCTTTCTCGCGTCGTGGCCCTGTTCTCGGCCCGCGGCTACAACATCGAAAGCCTGACCGTCGCGCCCACCGAGGATGCCTCGCTGTCGCGCATGACCATCGTCACCACCGGTTCCGACGAGGTCATCGAGCAGATCACCAAGCACCTGAACCGCCTGATCGAGGTGGTCAAGGTGGTTGACCTGACCGAGGCGCCGTTCACCGAGCGTGAGCTGATGTTGATCAAGGTGCGCGCGGTGGGCAAGGAGCGCGAGGAGATGAAGCGCATGGCCGAGATCTTTCGCGGCCGCATCATCGACGTCACCGAGAAGAGCTACACCATCGAGCTCACCGGCGACACGAGCAAGCTCGACGCTTTCCTCGTCGCCATCGATCGCGCCGCGATCCTGGAGACCGTGCGCACGGGCGCCAGCGGCATCGGCCGTGGCGAACGAATCCTGAGAGTCTGATTTTTCACATCAAAGAAGGACACCATGAAGGTTTATTACGACAAAGACGCCGACCTGAGCCTCATCAAGGGCAAGAACGTCACCATCGTGGGCTACGGCTCGCAGGGCCACGCGCATGCACAGAACCTCAATGACAGCGGCGTCAAGGTCACGGTCGGCCTGCGGCGCGGCGGTGCGAGCTGGGCCAAGGTCGTGGGTGCTGGACTCAAGGTGGCCGAGGTCGCCGACGCGGTGAAGGAAGCCGACGTGGTGATGATGTTGCTGCCCGACGAGCAGATCGGAGCCGTCTACAAGAACGACGTCGAGCCGAACATCCGCCAGGGCGCCTCGATCGCCTTCGCGCACGGCTTCAACGTGCACTACGGCCAGGTCGTGCCGCGCGACGACCTCGACGTGTGGATGGTCGCACCCAAGGCCCCGGGCCACACCGTGCGCAACACCTACACCCAGGGTGGCGGCGTGCCGCACCTGATCGCCGTGCACGCCGACAAGAGCGGCCGCGCGCGCGACATGGCGCTGTCTTACGCCACGGCCAACGGCGGCGGCAAAGCCGGCATCATCGAGACCAACTTCCGCGAAGAGACCGAGACCGACCTGTTTGGCGAGCAGGCCGTGCTGTGCGGCGGCACCGTCGAGCTCATCAAGGCCGGCTACGAGACGCTGGTCGAAGCCGGCTATGCGCCCGAGATGGCCTACTTCGAGTGCCTGCACGAGCTGAAGCTGATCGTCGACCTGATCTACGAAGGCGGCATCGCCAACATGAACTACTCGATCTCGAACAACGCCGAGTACGGCGAGTACGTCTCCGGCCCCCGTGTCGTGACGAGCGAGACCAAGAAGGCGATGAAGCAGATCCTCACCGACATCCAGACCGGCGAGTACGCCAAGAGCTTCATCCTGGAGAACCGCGCTGGCGCGCCGACGCTGATGTCGCGCCGCCGTCTGACCTCGGAGCACTCGATCGAAGTGGTGGGCGAGAAGCTGCGGTCGATGATGCCGTGGATCAAGGCGAACAAGCTGGTGGACCGCAGCCGCAATTGACGCCAGGGCTATCCTTAAGCCCATGAGCGATGACCTGATTGACTCGACCACCGGCGACGGCGATCCCGCGGAGCGGCCCCGCCCCAGGCGCAAGGGCATCTACGTGCTGCCCAACGCCATCACGCTGGCGGCACTGTTCTCGGGCTTCTATGCCATCGTGATGGCGATGAACGGCCGCTTCGAGGCAGCGGTCATCGCCATCTTCTGCTCGGCGGTGCTGGACAGCCTGGATGGCCGAGTCGCCCGCATGACCAATTCGCAGAGCGCCTTCGGCGAACAGATGGACAGCCTGTGCGACATGGTCAGCTTCGGCGCTGCGCCGGCACTCATCATCTACATCTGGGGGCTCAAGGATCTGGGCAAGGCGGGCTGGATCCCCGCCTTCGTGTACATCGCGGGCGCCGCACTGCGCCTGGCGCGCTTCAACGTCAACATCGGCGTGGTCGACAAGCGCTTCTTTCAGGGCCTGCCCAGCCCGGCGGCGGCGGCCCTGGTAATGAGTTTGATCTGGGTCATGGACGACGCGGGCTTTCGCGATGTGACCCAAATCGACTGGCTGGCCTGGACGGCCTTTGGCGTGACGCTGTACGCGGGGCTGTCGATGGTTACCAACGCGCCTTTCTACAGCTTCAAGGTCGTGGGCGGCAAGCGCACGGTGCCGTTCGCGGTGATCGTGGCCATCGCTCTCGGCATCGCCATCATCAACATCGACCCGCCCATCGTGCTGTTCGTGCTGTTCTGCGCTTACGGGCTGTCGGGCTACGTCGTGTATGGGTGGCGAAAGCTCAAGGGCAAGCCCGTGAGTGTCATCTCGACGTCCACCGACGACCCCGACGAACGCGGGCTGCATCGCTGAAATTTCGCGTGGCCCGCCAGCGCAACGCAGCGGGCCACATGCATTCCTGCAGCTGTGTGGCGTCACCCCCAACCCGCGAAGGCCAGACCATGACCGACAAACTCATCATCTTCGACACCACCTTGCGTGACGGCGAACAGTCGCCCGGCGCCTCGATGACGCGCGACGAGAAGCTGCGTATCGCGCGGCAGCTCGAGCGGCTGCGGGTCGACGTGATCGAAGCCGGCTTTGCTGCATCCAGCCCGGGCGACTTCGCCGCGGTGAAGGCCATCGCCGATGCCGTGCGCGAGACCAGCGTGTGTTCGCTGGCGCGCGCCAACGACCGCGATATCGCGCGCGCCGCGGAGGCCTTGCAGGGCGCAGCCCGGCCGCGCATCCACACCTTCATCGCGACGTCGGTGCTGCACATGGAGAAGAAGCTGCGCATGACGCCCGATCAGGTGCACGAGCAGGCCCGGCAGGCCGTGCGTTTTGCGCGCAACTTGTGCAGCGATGTCGAGTTCTCGCCTGAAGACGGCTACCGGTCCGAGCCGGACTTCCTGTGCCGTGTGCTCGAGACCGTGATCGGCGAAGGCGCGACCACCATTAACATCCCCGACACCGTGGGCTATGCAGTGCCCGAGCTCTTCGGCGAGTTCGTCCGCATGCTGCGCGAGCGCGTGCCCAACGCCGACAAGGCGGTGTGGAGCGTCCACTGCCACAACGACCTGGGCATGGCCGTGGCCAATTCGCTGGCCGGCGTGATGATCGGCGGCGCGCGCCAGGTCGAATGCACCATCAACGGCCTGGGCGAGCGCGCCGGCAACTGCTCGCTCGAAGAGGTGGTGATGGCGGTGCGCACGCGGCGCGATTACTTCAAGCTGCAGATGGGCATCGACGCCACGCAGATCGTGGCGGCCTCGCGCATGGTCAGCCAGACCACCGGTTTCGTGGTGCAGCCCAACAAGGCCGTGGTCGGGGCGAACGCCTTCGCGCACGCCAGCGGCATCCACCAGGACGGCGTGCTCAAGGCCCGCGACACCTACGAGATCATGCGGGCCGAAGACGTGGGCTGGGCAGCCAACAAGATCGTGCTGGGCAAGCTGTCGGGCCGGAATGCGTTCAAACAGCGTTTGCAGGAGTTGGGCATCTCGCTGGAATCAGAAGCCGAAGTCAACGCCGCCTTCGCGCGCTTCAAGGATCTGGCCGACCGCAAGAGCGACATCTTCGATGAGGACATCATCGCCCTGGTCGGCGACGAAAGCGTCACTGCCGAGGTCGAGCACTACCGACTGCTGGCGCTCTCGCAACGTTCCGAGACGGGCGAGCGCCCGCACGCCAAGGTCGACTTTGCCGCGGGTGCGACCGAGCACCACGCGCAGAGCGACGGCAACGGCCCGGTCGACGCCAGCCTGAAAGCCATCGAGTCCAAGGTTCAAAGTGGCGCCGAAATGGTGCTGTATTCGGTGAATGCCATCACTTCGGGCAGCACAGAATCACAAGGAGAGGTCACGGTGCGGCTGCAACACGGGGGCCGAGTGGTGAATGGCGTTGGCGCCGACCCGGATATCGTGGTGGCCTCGGCAAAAGCCTACCTTGCCGCGCTCAACAAACTGCACAACAAGGCCGAAAGAGTGTCAGCGCAGGGTTGAATCTGCGGGTTTGTCCATACAGGTTAGCCCAGGGTACGCGGGTGACACTTGAGGTTTGCTGCGCAAGCGATTGATCTTGTGGACATTTTTTTAGTCGCCTACACTCGGCGACCGGGGCGCGAAGGGGTATGGCATGTTGGCAAAAATTCGTCGTGGACTGATGGGGCTGGTTGCCGGCGCGCTGGTGGCCGTCGTGAGCGCATTGCCGGCGCATCAAGCGCTGGCGCAGGGGGCAGCCCCGAGCAAGTCCAAGTCGGCAAGCAAGGACGTTGCGCCTCGCAAGTCGGCTGCCGGCAAAAGCGTCAAGAAGGCGGACCCGGGACGCGCCGCTAAAACTCCACGCAAGGCGGCGGTCGGGAACGGGTTGCGGGTTGGGCCCCGGGCCACGCGCTCCCTGGCCGTTATGGTGCCGGCGCGGCCGTCCTTCGGCCAGGCCTATGGTCTGCACGCCACCGACGACCTGCTGGACTTGAAGTCCAGCGTGGCCCTGGTGGTCGACCAACACACCGGTGAGGTCCTGTTCAGCAAGAACCCCCAGGCAGTGTTGCCGATCGCGTCCATCACCAAGCTGATGACGGCGCTGGTGGTCACCGAGGCCAATCTGCCGATGGACGAGCGGCTCACCGTGACCCAGGACGATGTCGATTCGACGGCCGGTTCCAGCTCGCGGCTTCGCCTGGGCACCACGCTGACACGCGGAGAAATGCTGCACCTGTCGCTGATGTCCTCCGAGAACCGCGCCGCCCACGTCCTGGGCCGCACCTACCCCGGCGGGTTGCAGGTGTTCGTGAAATCAATGAATGCCAAGGCGTCGGCGCTGGGAATGTCACACACTCGTTATGTCGAGCCCACCGGCCTTTCCAGTGACAACCAGGCCAGCGCCGCCGATCTGTCGCGTCTGGTGAGTGCGGCGATGGCACACCCCATCATCCGGCAACTGTCCACCTCGCTCGACGCCGTGATGCCGGTGGGCGCGCGCGGCATGCAGTTCCACACCACCAACGGTCTCGTGCGCAACCCGGAATGGGAGATCGGCCTGCAGAAGACGGGCTACATCTCCGCTGCAGGCCGCTGCTTGGTGCTGCAAGCCCAGGTGGCCGGGCGCAGCCTGATCATGGTGCTGCTCGACTCGGCCGGTAAATACTCGCGGATCGGCGACGCCGAGCGCCTGCGCAAGTGGCTGATCGCCAGTGCCACGCCGCTGGTGCCGTCGGCCGAGGCGGCGACTCAGCCGCGGTAGCCCAGGGCTGCCGAGATCTGCGCGGCCGTGGCCGTGACACGGTCGACCCAGGATTCTTCCAGCCGGTCTGCCGGCGCCGACACCGACAGCCCGGCCACCAGCTTGCCCTGGTCGTCGAAGATGCCCGCCGCCATGCAGCGCACGCCCAGTTCGAGCTCTTCGTCGTCACGTGCACAGCCGCTTGCGCGCACACCCGCCAGCTCGCGTTCGAGCCGTGCGATGTCGGTGATGCTGTTGCGCGTGTGTCCGGTCAACCCGGTGCGCGAGGCGTAAGCCCGCACGCGCGGCACGTCGTCGTGAGCGAGAAAGAGCTTCCCGACCGAGGTCAGGTGCAAGGGCGCGCGGCCGCCGATGGCCCGCACCACCTGCATGCCCGAACGCTCGCTGTAGGTGCGCTCGACGTACACGATCTCGTCGCCCTGGCGCATCGACAGGTTCACTGGCTGGTGGGTGAACTTGTGCAGCTCGCGCATCGGTGGAATGGCCGCGTCGCGCACGTCCAGCCGCACTTTCACCAGGTTGCCCATCTCCAGCAGCCGCATGCCCAGCCGGTAGCTGCCGGCGTGGGGCCGGTCGACGTAGCGGCCGATCGTCAGGTCGTTGAGGATGCGGTGGGCCGTGGAAGGATGCAGTCCGGTCTTCTCGCTGATGTCCTTCAGCGCCAGCGGTTCGGGCTGCGAGGCCAGCAAGTCCAGCAGCGCGAACGCACGCTCCAGAACCTGGATGGTGGGGGACTGCGGTTCCTTGCTGCTCATTCGACGAAGCCTCGGGCGGGGTGCGTACTATTCTGCATGGTGGAAGAGCACGGTGCATACCGAGATTCATGGCGACGGTCGGCGGTGCGGTGGCGGTTTGCAGCCGCGGCCACCATGTCGCTGGCCGCAGCGGCCTCGGCCCAGCCGCAGCCGGTGCAGCTGGCAGGCTCTCCGCCCGCGCCTGTGGCAGCCGGCGGTGCATCGGCGCCATCCGGGCCACGATGGGTCGGTGAGGTCGGTAAAAGCGGTGAGGGCGGTGCGGCCCGCATCAACGGGCGGTTGCAGGCGTCCGATATCGGCCTGGTCATCAACACCGCCGACCCGTACTCGGTCCAGGTGGGTGACTACTACATCCAGAAGCGCAAGCTGGCGCCCGAGCAGGTGCTGCGGCTGGCGTTGCCGGTGAAGCCGACCCTGGATGCAGCGGAATTCGAGACCTTGCGCATGGCCATCGGCCAGCATTTCGGCGCGGCCACCCAGGCGCTGGCGTTGGCGTGGACGGCACCGTATGCCGTGGATTGCAGTGCCATCACGGGCGCGCTGGCCATGGGCCTGGACACCGAGTTTTGCAAGCAGACCTGTGGCGCGTCTCGGCCCTCGCCCTACTTCAACTCCACATCGGCGCGGCCGTACGACGACTTCGGATGGCGGCCTTCGATGCTGCTGGCAGCGCCCTCGGTGGAGCAGGCGCGGGCGCTCATCGACCGCGGCGTGGCCGCCGACGGTTCGCTGCTGCGCCGCGGCCGCCCGGCCGTGAGCGTGATGCTGCTCGCCACCGACGACGCGCCGCGACGCGTGCGCATGGCGCTGTACCCGCCCACCGGCCCCGTGCGCGGCATCGGCGGCGTCGACGTGCGCGTGCAGCCCCCGGCCGCGCTGGCCCAGGCCAGGCACGTGCTGATGGTGACCACCGGCAGCGTCCAGGTGCCCGCTGAGTCGCCCATCGACTGGGTGCCCGGCGGCCTCGGCGACCACCTGACTTCGCTCGGCGGCGCCCTGTCGCCCGGGCACGGGCAGGGCACGGCGCTGGACTGGATCGCCACGGGCGCCACGGCCAGCCACGGCACGGTCACCGAGCCCTGCAATCACCTGCAGAAGTTTCCGCATCCGCAGCTGCTGTTGCTGCACTACCTGCAGGGCAGCACGGCGCTGGAGGCCTACTGGAAGAGCGTGGCCTGGCCCCAGCAGGCGCTGTTCGTGGGCGAGCCGCTGGCAGCGCCGTTCGCTCCCGTCCGGCCCCGGTAAAGCATGGGACGGCCTGTTCTGCGGCCGGTTCAGCGGGCGGTTCGCAGGGCCGCGACCGCGGCCTCGCCGGACCGCACCGCGCCTTCCAGCGTGGCCGGGTACGGCCCCTCGACGTAATCCCCCGCGGCGACCAGGCCTGCAGCGATCTGCGTCGGCGGTCGGTCCAGCCCTGGCGTGCAGCGGAAGGTGGCGCGCTTTTCGGCCAGTACTCTCAGCACCCGGGGAGGCGTCGGCCAGGTGCTGGCGGAGAAGGCCTGCAAAGCTTGTTGCAGCACGGCTCGGCCGGTGGCGTCCAGACCTGCGTCGACCCAGCGCCGGGCGCCGCTGACGACGAAGGCAAACAGGCCCGGCGTGGCGCCCAGTGCACCGTGGTCGAAGGCGAACTGGGCCGGGGCTTCGGGGCCCTCGATCAACGCCGTCATGGCGCTGGGCAGGCGGGCCCCGGGGCACTGCAGGTACACGGTGACGATGGGCTCGTAGGTCAGGCCGCGCGCACGCCCGGCCCAGGCCGGCGCGAGGCTGTCGGTCAGGCGGGCGGCTTCTGCGGCGCTGCAGGCCAGCACGACGGCATCGAAGGCCTGGCCGTCGACGACCCAGGCCGGGCCGGCAGGCTTCAGCTGCTGCACACGCTGGCCGACCTGGATGTTGACGCCGGCCGCTTGCAGCCAG
>ENA-OBIT01000532-OBIT01000532.1-metagenomes-genome-assembly--contig:-NODE-532-length-16471-cov-5.18677_pt1 | contig 16471 bp, 19 predicted proteins | sample MGYA00153386_OBIT01 | MGnify analysis MGYA00153386
CCAAGGACAACGCCGACGAGCAGCAGGCCATGCAGCGCCTGAGCCAGACCAGCGAACGCGAGAACGCCGGCACCACGAGCCTGGGCGCCCTGCTGCGCGCCAAGCTCGACACGCAGAAGGAGTGATGGCGTGAACGACCCCCTCTCCCGCCCTGCGGGAGAGGGATGGGGTGAGGGCGTTTGCGCGCCGGCACCCTCACTCCGCCCTTTCCCGCCGTGCGAGAGAGGGAGCCACACACATTGCGCTTTAGCTCATGACCCGATCCGATCTCGTCACGCGCCTGGCCGACCGCTTCTCGCAGCTCACGCAGCGAGACACCGAGTTCGCAGTCAAGACCATCCTGGACGCCATGTCGGATGCGCTGGCACGCGGGCACCGCATTGAAATCCGCGGTTTCGGCAGCTTTTCCATCAACCGCCGGCCGCCCCGTGTAGGGCGCAACCCACGCAGCGGCGCACAGGTGCCTATCCCCGAGAAACTCGTGCCGCACTTCAAGCCCGGCAAGGCCTTGCGCGAATCTGTCGATGCCCAGGCCGGCGACCGGTCGGCGGCACCCTGATGTCGATCTCCGCGGCCGCCACGGCCGACGCGGCGCTGAAAGTCGCACTCTAGAATCTGCGCCCTATGCGGGTCATCGTCTGGCTGTTCAGGGCCTTCGTCTTCTTCACGCTGTTTGCCTTTGCGCTGAACAACCAGCAAAAAGCCAGCGTGAACTGGTTCTTCGGCGTGCAGTGGCAGGCCCCCATGGTCATCGTGGTGTTGGTGGCCTTTGCAGCCGGCTCGGCCATCGGCGTGCTGGCCATGGTGCCGAGTTGGTGGCGGCATCGGCGCCAGGCGCTGCGGCAGTCCGGCCTGCCCGCCCCGACCGCGCAGCCCGCGTCGGCCGCGCTTTCGCAGCCGCCATCGGAGTTCGGGCCCGACCAGATCCCGCGCGTGGGCTTGTGAACGCGACTGCAGCGTGCCGACCGGCCGAATGATCGAAATCGGCCCGTGAACCTCGAATTGCAGTGGCTGTTGATAGGCCTGCCGGTGGTCTTTGCCCTGGGCTGGATGGCTGCGCGCGTCGACCTGCGGCAACTTCGGCGCGAACGCAGCGACAACCCGCGGGCCTACTTCAAGGGCCTGAACCTGCTGCTGAACGAACAGCAGGACAAGGCCATCGACGCCTTCATCGAAGCGGTCCAGAACGACCCTGACACCGCAGAGCTGCACTTCGCCCTGGGCAACCTGTTCCGCCGCCGCGGTGAGTTCGAGCGCGCCGTGCGGGTGCACCAGCACCTGCTGCAGCGGGGTGATCTCAAGGCCGCCGATCGCGACCGCGCCCAGCACGCCCTGGCGCAGGACTACATGAAGGCCGGCCTGTTCGACCGCGCCGAGGCCGCCTACCTGGCGTTGGAGGGCACCGTTTTCGACCGCGAGTCGCGCCTGGCGCTGCTGTCACTGTACGAACGGTCGCGCGAATGGTCGCGCGCGGCGGCGGTGGCTGCGGCGCTGGAACAATCCGGCGCCGGCAGTTTCGCTTCGCGCGTGGCGCACTACGAGTGTGAGCAGGCGCTGGAGGCCGATGCGCAAGGTCGCAGCGAAGAAGCCCAGGCTGCACTGGACCGCGCGCGTGCGGCTGCGCCCGAAGCCCCGCGCCCGATGCTGCTGGCGGGCCAGCGTCATCTCAAGGGCGGCGCGCCAGCGGATGCGCTTGGGGCCTGGGACGCGATGCTGCGCCAACATCCGGGACAGTTTCTGCTGGTGGCCAGTGACTACGCCCGCGCCGCGATTGCCGGCGACCGGGCCACGGCGGCCCGCGAGGTGCTGAGCACCCTGCTCGCCCGACAGCCGGCGATCGAGTTGCTGCAGGCCCTGCAGTTGCTGGACGGCCTGCCCGGGGGGCTTGAAAGTGGCAACACCCAAACGCGGCTGCGTCAGCTCCTGGCAGCCCACCCGTCGCTGAGTGCAGCCGACATGCTGATGGCACAACCGCCCGCAACCTGGGGTGACGAAGGACTGGCCGGCCTGCGCAACGCCGTGTCGCGCGCGGCAAAGCCACTGCAGCGCTACCGCTGCGCGGCCTGCGGCTTCGAGGCCCAGCACTACCACTGGCAGTGCCCGGGCTGCCTCAGCTGGGACAGCTACCCGACCCAGCGTATCGACGCCTTGTAGCGACGGCGGGTTTGCAGCCGGCTCAGCCGCGCGGCATGGCCGCCATGTGGCCGGCCAGCAAGGCCAGCACGTCGTTCCTGCTCGGCACCTGGCCCTTGCCGCCGATGCTCGCCAGCGGGCCCGACCCGGCCAGCCCCGCCAGACCGGGCGCGTGGTCGCAATAGATGCCGATGGTCGGCCGCCCGAAGGCCGCAGCCAGGTGCGTGAACCCCGTGTCCAGCCCCACCACCTGCTGCGCACCGGCTAGCACCGAGGCCATCTGCCCGACCTTCAGGAAGGGCGGCACGTCGCCATCGCAACTGGCGGCGATGCGCTCGGCGAGGGTCTGCTCCGATTCACGCCCCCACAGCACCAGGGGCAGCAGGCCCCTGTCGTGCAGTTCGCGGCCGACCGCCACCCAATGCCGCTCGGGCCACAGCTTTTCAGGTCGACTGGCATTGGGTATCAACACGGCGTAGGGCACGCGCGGCGCCCAGCCCGGCGCAGGCGCCCGCAAGCCGAAGTCCGGCGCGTCGCCGGGCGGCGCGTAGCCCAGGTGCGCAGCGGCCAGCAGCCGGCAGCGCTGCACCGCCTGCAGGTTGCGCGGCACGGCTGCCTTGTGTTGATAGGCCCAGGCGGCCAGCGGCTCGCGCAAACTGGCCTTGTCGTAGCCAGCGACCGGTGCCCCGGCCTGGCGCGCCCACAGTGCGCTCTTGACGAGGCCTTGCAGGTCCAGCACCAAGTCGTAGCGGCCGGTGCGAAGCTCGTCGCGCAGCGCGCCCATGGCTTGCCATGTCGACTTCTGCCACAGGCCCGATCGCCACTTGCGCCAGGCCATGGGCAGCGCGCGGCGCACACCGGGGTGCAGCCCGGGCAGGGCGGCGAAGGGCGCCTCCACGAGCCAGTCGATGTGCGCCCCGGGCTGGTGGCGCAGCACGTCGCTGACCACCGGCAGCGCATGCACCACGTCGCCCATCGACGAGGTCTTGACGATCAGCAGCCGCATTCAGCCGACGGGTCGCGAGCGCTCGGCCACAAGCACCGGGTTCATTCGCGGGTCGTTGTACATCTTGAACTGGCGGTAGACCTTGAAGTGGGCACGGCCGCTGGCCACATCGACCAGCAGTGCGTCCAGGCAGTCGCCCAGGTCGGCGCGTTGCTGGCGCAGGCGCTGCAGCTTCACGGCACTGGCTTCGCGGTGCGCGGCGTCGACGTCCTGGCGCTGCGTCTGCGCCGTCATGGCGTGGATCTTGAGCGCCATGATGGACATGCGGTCGACGATGCTGCCGGCCGTCTCGCTGTTCAGCCTTGCACCCGCCGGCACGCGAGACACCGGCGCGTCGGTGCGCGCGGATTCGGCGTCCACCAAACCCAGGGCCACCAGCAGCAGTTCGTCGACCCGCTCGGTGGCGTCGTTGCGCGCCTGGTTGTAGCCGTCGATGGCGCGCTTGTTGGCGGCAATCTCGGCATCGGCCACCGTCGTGCGCCGCGCCAGGTCCTCTTCGCGCCACAGCAGGCTGTTGAAGCGGTGGTTGGTCTGAACCCAGGTCCACGTGGCGCCGGGCAACGCCGGCGGCTCGGCACCGGGCCAGTCTGGCGCGGTCAACAAGGCATCGTGCAGCGCCGCGATTTCTTGCGACTTCAGTCGAACTTGATCGTGGCTGTCGAGACGTTCGTCCATGCAATGCGGGCTGTCAGAATGAGTTTGGATTATCCGCTGCCCATGTCTACGCCTGCCCACCCGCCCTGGCCCTTGATCGTTCGACTGCGCAACTGGGTGGGCGATGTCACGCTGGCCCTGCCCACTCTGCAGCGCCTGGCCGACGCCGGGTACGGCCTGCAGCTGGTCGGCAAGGCCTGGGCCGCCGACCTGCTGGCAGGGCACGGCTGGCCGGTGCACGTGCTGGCCCAGACTCGTGCCGCGCGCGTCGACCAGTTGCGTTCACTGCGCCGCGCCGCCTTCGCCGCCGACCCGCAGGCAGCCTACCGGCTGAACGCGCTGTGCCTGCCGGACTCGTTTTCGAGCTCGCTCGACTTTCGCCTGGCTGGGCTGCGCGCGCTGGGCCACGCGAACGAAGGTCGCAGCCTGCTGCTCGGGCGCGCCGTGCGCCGGCCCCCCGGTGTACACGAGCTGGCCGTGTTCTGGGCCCTGGGCGACACGCTGCTGGGTGCGCAGGCGCCCTTGCCGACACAGCTGGGCCTGTGCCCGAGCACGGCGCATTGCGCCCAGGCCCAGGCCCTGCGCGCCGCCCACGGCATCGAGCCGGCCTGCATCGTCATCTGCCCCTTTGCCGGCGGCACCTGGAACAAGCAGGACAAGACCTGGCCCGGCTTTGCCGACTTCGTCGCGCACGACCTGCCATCGCTGGGGCGCCGCGTCGTCGTCTGCCCCGGCCCGTGCGAAGAACACATCGCCACCGAGCAGTTCCCCACCGCCACCCTGCTACCGGGCGTGGGCCTGGGCGCCTACGCGGCACTGCTGTCGGAAGCGGCGCTGATGATCAGCAACGACACCGGCCCGGGCCACATGGCCGCCGCGGTCGGCACGCCGCTGATATCCGTCCAGGGCCCCAGCGACCCCGCGCTGTGGCGCCCTTGGGGCACGGACGTCCACCTCATGGGCGGCCACGGCGCATGGCCGGACCGGGCCGACGTGCTGGACACGGCGCGGCAGTTGCTCGCCCGATGACACCGGCCCCGCGCCCCCCCGCGCGGGGCCCCCGCCCGGGTGTCCCCCACCAGGTCCCGAGCGCGGGGGAATGACGGCCCCAGGGCCGCCTCGCAGAATTCATCCCAGCCCAACGCAATGCAGATGCCACCCCGGCGAAACGATGCGAAGGGCTTGATCCCACCCTTCATCCTTACCTGGAGAATCCTCATGTTCCGCAAACTAATCGCCATCGTTCTCGCCACCTTCGCACTGTCGGCCTTCGCCGCCGTGGACGTCAACAAGGCCAGCCAGGCCGAACTCGAAACCGTCAAGGGCATCGGCCCGGGCCTGTCGGGCAAGATCCTTGAATCCCGCAAGACCGGCTCGTTCAAGAACTGGAACGACATGGTCGAACGCGTCGGCGGCGTCGGCCCCGGCAACGCCGCCCGCTTCTCGCAAGCCGGCCTGACCGTGGGCGGCGCCGCCTTCGACGCCGGCACCGTGGCCGCTGTACCCGCCAAGACCAGCAAGACGGCCAAGGCGGACAAGTGATCCGACTGCCGGCCGGGCGCATGCCTGGCCGGCAGCCAGGCCGTGCTACCTGGAGGTGCGGACCAGGACCTGATCAAGCACCGGGTTGAAGCGCCCGCGGGAACGTCCGAAGCGCAGGTCCAGCCCCCAGGCGAGGCCGAGTACGGTCGTTAGCGCCACCAAACCCCAGCCGGCGCGCAGCTGGCTTTGCAGCGAGTAGGCATTGCACAGTCGCAGGTCGGTGGTGGCCAGGTACAGGCCCAGCCAGGCCATCATCGGCAGGCCGTAGCCGATGAAGAACAGCTGCACCGCGGCAGGGGCCTGCCGGTAGCCCACGCCGACCGCCACGCCAGCCAGCCACAAGCTCGCGATCTTGGCGGCATCGGCCGATGGCAGCACCACGGCACGGTCCACCAGGGCCGGGATCATCCAGTAGGCCACGATGCACTGCGCCAGCATGAAGCCGGTCAGGCCGAAGCGGTTCCAGCGCAGTTCGCGCGCCGGTGCCCAGGCCGCCGCCGCGCAGGCACCCGACAGCACCAGGAGCGGCATCTGCACCAGCATGTGCCACACCATGCTTTGTTCGATGAGTGGGCGCAACGGCGGCAGCGACAGGGCCAGTGCGGTCAGTGTCAGCAGCACGGTGGCGGCGGCGGCGCGCCAGCTTGGCGGCAGCGGCGCAGTCGTCATGGCCTGCGCCCCAGGCTTTGCGCCACAGCCAGTGCCGCACCGGCTTCATCCAGGCCCAGGATGCGCACGAGCCGACCTTCTGGGCTAACGACATGCAGCGCTGCGTTGTGCTCGAACTCGCCGAGCGGCGCAGGCACCACCATGATGCCGAAACTGTCCAGCAGGCGGCGGCGATCGGCTTCGCTGCGCAGGCTGACCAGCTGCCACACCGCCGCTTGCATCTGCATGCGCTGGGTGTAGGCCGCCAGTTCGGGGGGCCCGTCCTGCAGCGGGTCGAAGCTGATCGACAGCAGGCCCACCCGGTCCTGCAGGCCGTGCCGGACGATCTGTGACTGCAGCTGCTGGAACACGGTGCCCAGCGTCAGGCACAGCGTGGTGCAGCGGGTGTAGACGAAGTCGACGATGACGACCCGGCCGCCCTGCCCCAGCAGATTCCGCAACCTCAGGACCTGGCCCTGTGCATCGACGACGACGAAGTCGGGCACCGCCATGGGTACCTGCAGGACGGCCGCGCGGCGCAGCGTTTCCGTGGTGAAAGCGGTGCCGCCTGCCGTGGCCTGGAAGATGGCAGCCAGGCCCGCCGCCAAGACGCCCAGGCACAGCACGAAGGTGCCGATCAGGCCGTGCAGCGGGTCCACCGGGCGGGGCGCAGCCATGGCCGAGTCAGGTTGGATCAGATCAGCCCAGGTCGGTCAGCTTACGGCGCCAGCGCCTTCAGCGCCGCGCCGCCGGCGTAGGCGGCTGTCTGGCCCTTGGTGGCTTCGCGCTGGGCAGCCACCGCGGCCGCGGTGACGGGCGAAGCTTGGTTGCCCCAGTCGCTGCGGACGTAGCTGAGCACGGCGGCGATCTCGGCATCGGCCAGCGCGCCGAACGCCGGCATGGCGCCGTTGTACTTGTTGCCCTTCACTTCCAGTTCGCCCTGCACACCGTGCAACAGGATGCTGACGAGCACCTTTTCGCTGCCCAGCACCCACTCCGCACCCGCCAGCGGCGGGAACACCCCCGCCACGCCCAGCCCGCTGGCCTGGTGGCAGGCGGCGCACTTGGCGCCGAAAAGCTGCTTGCCGTCGACCGCCGGCGCAGCCCCGGCAGCCGCCACCGGCGGGCGCAGCAGCGCCACGGTGCGCTGGTCGCCGTAGGCCGAGGCCTCGCCCGACGGCGTGGTGGCAATGTAGTACGCGCCCCACATGCCGATGGCGCCCAGGAACATGGTGAAGAACCAGGGCAGCGGGCGGATCTTCTCGTCGGGATCGCTGTGCTCGCGGCGCATGGCTGCGAACTCGCCGGGGCCGAAATCGCCGCTCTCTGGGCGCTCGTCGGGTTCACTGCCGGACGGCTCGCCAGGCGTGTTCATCGTGCACCGCCTGCGGCTGGCGCTGATGCCGTCGCCGCCACCGGCAGCGGCAGCGGCTTGAGTGCGGGGTAGGTGCGGTCCAGCGAGATCAGGTACTCCACCAGCGCCAGGGCCTCGGGCTTGGCCACGACCACTTCACCGGGGCGCGCCCACTTGGGCGGCAGGTTCACGGCCGTGTCGCCAGGAAGGGCAGCGCCCTTGCGCACGTCGAACAGGTACCGGTAGGCCGGCATGATGGAGCCCGGCGTGTAGGCCCGCGGCGCATACAGGTGGCCCAGGTGCCAGTCGCGGCTGGGCTGGCGCGCGCCGATATTCAGCAGGTCCGGCCCCGTGCGCATGGTGCCCAGCAGGTGCGGCGTGTCGTAGGCGTAGTCGCCCGCCACCGACGCGCGCCCCCAGCCGCGGGTGGCGTCCGGCGCTTGCGCGATGTCGCGCGGTTGCTGCGAATGGCAGTAGACGCAACCGTTGGCGATGTAGACCTGCCGACCTTGCAACTGCACCGATGTGTAGGGCTTCAACCCCGCGGGCGGCGGCACGTTCTTCAACAGCAGGTAGGGCATGACCACCAGCAGGCCGGTGGCCAGCGACAGGATCACCATGGCGCCCACCACCAGCCGCAGTTCGTCCATCTCCCAACGCCCCCAGCCACCCCCGCTGACCTTCTCGACGCCAGGGCCGCTCATCGCACACCTCCCGCCGTGGCCACACGCGCAGGCGCTGCGGCCGCCATGTCGGCCGGCGCATCAGCCGACATAAACGGCGGCGCCAGCAGGGACGCGCCCAGCCGTCTGGGCCCGAACTTCCAGCCCATCATGAAGAAGTGCACGGCGAACACGAGGTGGCCCAGGGTCATCAAGGCGCCGCCCACCGATCGCGCCTGCAGGTAGGGGATGGTAAGCGTGACGCTGTCCATGAAGGGCACGTTCTTGTCCAACATCGCCAGGCCCTGGTACCAGCCGCCGAAGGACAGGCCGACGAAGTAAACCGCGAAGCCGCCAACCACCAGCCAGAAGTGCGCCGAGATCATCCACGGGTACGGCCACTCCCACTTCATGACGCGCGGCATGATGAAGTAGATGGACCCGAACATCACCATCGAGAAGAAGCCGTAGAGCCCCAGGTGCGCGTGCGCCACCGTGTAGTGCGTGAAGTGGGTGACGGTGTTGACCGAACGCAGTGCCTGCAGCGACCCCTGCACCGACGCCGCCGTGTAGAACATGGCCCCCAGCACGATGAAGCGCAGCGTGGGCGAATACAGCAGCGCGCGGAAGTTGCCCAGCACCGTGAGATGCTGATTGATGGCCACGGCCAGCACCGGCACCACCATCATCATGCTCTGTACGATGCTGATGGTGATGAGCCACGAAGGCACCGGCCCGCCGATGAGATGGTGGCCGCCGACCTGGCTGTAGAAGAAGGCCAGCGACCAGAAGCCCAGCAGAGAGAGGTTGTAAGAGTGGATGGGCTTGCCCAGCACCTTGGGGATGAAGTAGTACGAAGCGGCCAGGGCCAGCGGCGTGAACCACAGTCCCAGTGCGTTGTGGCCGTACCACCAGTTCATCGTGGCCTGCTGCACGCCGAAGTGCAGCCCCGGCCAGTTGGCCACCAGGAACAGCACCGGGAACCACAACAACCCGGCGGCGATGTACCAGACCGACACGTACAGGTGCGCCACGCGGCGGCGCAGCAGCGTGAGCCACATCGGGAAGCCCACCAGCGCACCGCCCACCACCATCAACACGTCGATCTGCCACGGGTATTCCAGCCACTCCAGCCCGTCGGAATACCCCATCGCCAGCGCCACCGTGCCGGCCGACACCCCCAATGCCCACAAGGCGCCGCCCAGCAGCGCGTAGCGGGCGCCGACGAGTTCGGTCTTCAGCAGGCGCGGGATGAGCCACAGCGCCACGCCGATGCCGGCCATCGAGCACCACCCGTAGGCCACCAGATTCAAGTGGATGGGCCGGATGCGGCCGAAGGTGATCCAGGCCTGGTCGACCCACCAGTCGGGCGCGTGCAGCTTGATGGACGCGATCAAGCCCGCCACCGAGGCCAGCACCAGCCACATCACGGCAATGGTCAGGCACACGCCCACCACCAGCGAACTGCTCTGGTCGGCGCGCAACCGCGCGGCCACCTCGCGCTGGTCGCGCTGATCGCGCTGCGTGCGCAACGTCGAAGGGTCCATCGCCTGCTGCAGGCTGCCACGCTGGGCTTGGGTGGCCGCAGGGTCTTCGACGGTGCCGATCTCGTCGGCGTCGAAGATCTGCACCGCCGCCGCGCCCCCGCTGCCGAACAGCCCCTTGGCCATCGACGCGATGAACACGAACAAGGCCAGCACCGACAGGATGAACGTACCCAACAGAACGCTAACCGTCATGTCCATGTCAGGGAGGCTTTCTTGTGTCGTGGTAAGGCCAACGGGCCGGGACTGGAGTGGCATTCACACGCAAGGCTGTGCACATGTGCCCAGCGCACGTGACAAGCGAGCAGGGGCGTGCCCGTCAAAACAGTTCCCCCTGGCCCACATCGGCGCGGGCCGCCGCCCGGCTAGCCGGCTTGCGGGCGGTGTTGGGCAGGCCGCTCTTGCGCGAACCGTGTTGATGCTGGATGGTCTGCGCCTCCTGTTTTGCGGGGGCGGCCTGGCGCAGGCCGTAAAGGCGCTGCTTGGCCAGCGCCAGCGCCGTGCGCTCATCGACGATGGGCGCCGGGTAGGCCCGAGTGCCGAACTCGGGCACCCAGCGGCGCACATAGTCGCCCGCGGGATCGTGGTCGAGCGCTTGTTTGCTGGGCGAATAAATGCGCAGCGTGTTGATGCCGGTGGTGCCGCTTTGCATCTGCATCTGGCTCCAGTGGATGCCGGGCTCGAAGTCCAGAAACTGGCGCGCCAGGTGCAGCCCGGGTTCGCGCCAGTGCAGCCACAGGTGGTAGGCGGCAAAGCTGACCAGCAGTGCGCGCATGCGGAAGTTCAACCACCCGGTGGCGCGCAGCTGGCGCATGCACGCGTCGACCATCGGGAAACCGGTTTGGCCTTCACTCCAAGATTGCAACAGCCGTGTATCGACCGGCTCGTGGTTCACCCCGTCGCCCGCGCGCAGGCCGTCGTGGCTGCGCGCGAAGTTGCGCTGCTCGATCACCGGCTCGTCCTCCAGCTTCTGCATGAAGTGGCAGTGCCAGCGCAGGCGGCCCGAAAAGCTGCGCAGCGCCTGGGCCATGCCGGGAGCCGGGTTCTGTTGCGCAGCCACGGTGGCCTGGTGCACGGCACGCATCGAGATGCTGCCGAAGGCCAAATGCTCGCTGAGACGGCTGCAGCTGTCGGCGGCCGTGACGGGGCTGGACATGCCGCGGCGGTAGTCGCGGCCACGGCCGGCGAGAAAGCTGTCCAGCCTGTCCCAGGCTGCCTGTTCACCGGCGCGCGGCAAGGTGTCCGAAGCGTTGGGGTGTCCGACGTCGGCCGGGCTGGGCAACGCGGGTTGTTCAGACAACGCAAACCCCGCCGGCGCGGTGAAGTCACCCAGCACCAAGGTTTGCGGCGTGTGCATGCGCCGGACCCAGCCAGCGGCCCAGCCGTTGCGGCTGCGCAGGCGGCGTACCACGCCGGTCTGCGGCAGCTCGGCCCACTGCACGCCCTGGAGTCGGCACCAGTCGGCGACGGCAATGTCGCGTGTGTAGCTCCAGCCGGTGCCAGTTTCTTCGTGGCTGAACATCTGGTTGAAGACAAAACTTTGCCGCAATTCGCCCAGCACCTGCGTGGCCTCCCCTACGCGCACCAGCAGCGGCAGGCCGCGCTGCGCCAGCGTGTGTCGCAAGGCCGCCAGGCATTGCAGGGTGTAGGCGACATGGCGCGGGTGGCATTCGGCACTGCTCAGCCAGGCCGGCTCGATGATGAACAAACCCAGCGACTGCGACTGCGGCAGGGCCTGCGCCAGCGCAAGCGGCGCGTGGTCGCGCAGGCGCAGGTCGCGCTTGAACCAGACCAGTGCGGCCGACTTGCTCACCGTAGGCGGCCCCGCCGCACCACGCGCTGCAACGCCGGCCTGAAAACCAGGAACAGGCGGTACAGGCCCTCTAACAGGACCGGGACACCGGGCAGGCGCCCCAGCCGGGCCAGCCAGCGCCAGCCGGGCAGCGTGGCCCACAGCGCCAGAAAGGCGCGCGCGCCGCTTTCCACGCGGCCGTCGGCGTGTTGCACGTGCAAGCGCGCCAGCAGTTGTTCGCGCGACAAGCCATCGGGCAACGCCTGGCCCTGAGCGCTGACATCGGCAAAGCAAAGCGGCGTGTCCGACGGCAGGCCGCGGTACACCCCGATCTCGGCACGGCACAACGGGCAGGAGCCGTCGTACAGCACCGTCAATGCGCCGGCTCCGTCAGCTGCGATTGATGCCACGGCGGCTGCATTCAACTTGACGTTGCCATCGAGATTCGGATCGTCGTTCACCATGCCGCAGGTGTCCGGTCAGCCAGCAGATCTTCAGCGGTGTCCAGCCCGCGCGTCACCCTGGTCCACCACTGAGAGAACGAATCGCAACGCCTGTCCACCGCGGCAAACAACGCGGGTGCGGGGCTGCATTGCGCCAGTTGCGGCAACCACGGCGCCAGGTGCGGCTCGTACACGCTGCGCACGCTTCGGGCCTGCGACAGCGCGGCGCCAACGTCCGCGGCATTGCCTTGCCACTGCACCGGCGCCAGGGCGGCCATGCGGGTCTGCACAAAGGCCCAGCGCGCGGGCGACCACGGCCACGCGTGATGAAAGTCGCTCAGCCACAGCCCCAGCACCACGGCATCTGCCGGCAGGTCGGCAGGCAACGCACCCAGTGCCCACGGGTGAACCAGCCACACGTCGCGCCCCTGCACGGCAGCCGCGCCGAGAGGTCGCAAGCCCAGGTGATCAGACGCATGACCAGTCAGCGCCGGCTCGTCGAATGCCGCGCCGGCGGATCGGCTCGGTGCGTCTTGCAGCAGCACGGCTCCGGCTTTGCGGGCCACGTGGTCCAGCGTGTCGTAGCTCCTGTCGATGACGGTGCCAGCGCTGTGCCACGAAGCCGGCGCATACCGCGCCACGTTGTCGGCATTGAAGAGATAAGGCTTGCGGCTGCCGGTGCCGGCCACCCATTGCCAGCTGAGGTGGTTACTGGCCAGGTCGCCGTCCAACAAATGGCCATACAGCCAGTCGGCGCCGGCACGCCAGTGCACCTTGCGCAGGTGCACCACATAGCTGGCCAGCCACATGCGCGCATGGTTGTGCAGCATGCCAGTGGCATACAGCGAGCGCACCGCCGTGTCGATGGCTGGCACGCCCGTGCAGGCGTTGCGGATGTCTTGCGGCAGCACCGACGCGTAGCCCGCGTCGGGCAGCAAGCCGTCATGCAGCGACGCCAGGATGCCGTCACCCCGGTGCTTCCACACATGCCGGAAGTAGTCACGCCAGCCCAGTTCAAACACAAACTTGTGTTGCACGTTCAAAGCGTGGGTGTCGTTGACCGCGGTCAACACATCGGACAGGCTCAGCAGGCTGTGGGTGATGTAGGGCGACAGCCCCGTGACGGCGCCGTCGATGAAGTTGCGGCTGCTGGCGTAGGCCGCAGGACGCACGGCCGACAAGCGCGCCTGTGCAGCAGCAAGCGTGGGCTTCCACCCATCAACCATGGGTCGACGGCACGGCAGCACCCACCTCGCCACGGCGGATGCGGTCGGCGCGGGCCACCACGGCCTGGCGCTCGGCCGGGTCCAGCCGCGCCAAATTTTTTACCTGCAGGCCCATGCGCGGGTTGCGCGCCAGGGTGGCTTCGTGGCGCATCAGGTAGTCCCAGTACAGCGTGGTGAAGGGGCAAGCGCTGTCGCCCGTGCGCAGGGCGGGGTTGTAGCAGCAGCCTTTGCAGTGCGGGCTCATCTTGTTGATGTAATTGCCGGTGGCGATGTAGGGCTTGCTGGCCATCACCCCGCCGTCAGCGTACTGGCTCATGCCCAGCACGTTGGGCAGTTCCACCCACTCGACGGCGTCGACGTACACCGCCAGATACCAGGCATGCACCTGCTGCGGCTGCACGCCCAGCAGCAGGGAGTACAGGCCAGTGACCATCAAGCGCTGGATGTGGTGGGCATAACCGTGCTCCAGCGTCTGCGCCAGCGTGTCGCGCAAACAGGCCATGTCGGTGGCACCCGTCCAGAACCAGTCCGGCAGCGGCTGCTGCGCGTCCTGCGCGTTGCGATCGATATAGCCGGGCATCTGCGTCCAGTAAATGCCGCGCACGAATTCGCGCCAGCCCAGCACCTGCCTCACGAAGCCTTCCACGCCAGCCAGGGGCGCTCGGCCGGCGCGCCAGGCAGCCTCGGCCGCAGCCACCACCTCGCGCGGATTCAGCAGCTTCAGGTTGAGCGCGGCGCCCAGGTGCGCGTGGTACAGCCAGGGCTGGCCGGGCCACATCGCATCCTGGTGCGGGCCGAAGAACGGCAGGCGTTGTTCAATGAACTGCTCCAGCGCCTGCAGGGCCTGCCCGCGCGTCACCGGCCAGGCAAAACTTTCGAGCCGGCCCGGGTGCGCGGCAAAGCGCGCCTGCACCAGCGTCATCACCTCTCGGGTCACGTCGTCCGGGGTGAACGTACTCCTTGGCGGCACGCCGTGCGGGCCGGTCTTGGGAAAGGGCTGGCGGTTGTCGGCATCGAAGTTCCACTGCCCGCCGCAAGGCTTGTCGCCATCCATCAGCACTTGGTGGCGCTGGCGTTGTTCGCGGTAGAAATACTCCAGCCGCAGTTGTTTACGGCCTTTGGCGTGAGCCTGGAAGTCGCGCACGCTGGTGAAAAAGTGGCGGTCTTCGCGCACGTCCAGCGGTAAGCCGGTTTCAGCGGCCACGGCCTTCAGCGCTTGCAGCACACGCCAGTCACCCGGGGCCGTCATCACCAGTTGCTGGGGTCGAAGCCTTGCGATGTCGGCTTTCAGCTGCGCCGCCAGCGAACCCTGGTTCGCAGCGTCGTCCAGCGCGATGTAGTGCAGTGGCCGTCGGGCGTCCCGCAGCGCCAGCGCAAAGTGCCTCATGGCAGCCAGGAACATCACGGTCCGCGGCTTGGACGACCACACGTGAGTGGACTCTTCGGCCACCTCGGCCATCCATACCGCGTCCTTCGCACACTCAAAGCCGTCAAAGGCTGACGCGTCCAGATCCAACTGGTCGCCGAGCACGATCACCAACGAGCGCAACTCAACCACGGGGTGCGCCCTGCTTTCGGCAGGCGTCGGAACACATTTTTACCTCGGCCCAATTCTTGGCCCACTTGCGGCGCCAGCTCATGGGCCGGCCGCACACCAGGCAAGGCTTGCTGGGCAGCGCGGCCTTGTTGCCTTTGAAGCCGGTTGGGTTGATCGTCATCGACGAACGACTGGCAGGAAATTCATCCAATGAAGGATACGAGGATGCCGGCTTGATCGTGCGAGGCCGGCCACATGGCCCACTGCTGCGGAGTGATGTTCGCGTCGCGCGGGCCCAGCGCACCCAGCGCAACCGAAGCCTTGCCGCACAATTCGGCGGATGGAGACCCCTGGCAACCTCTTCTGCGTGGCGGCACCCAGCGGCACGGGCAAGTCGAGCCTGGTCAAGGCGCTGCTGGAACTCGACTCACATCTGGTCGTGTCGATTTCGCACACCACCCGCGTGCCGCGTGGGCAGGAGCAGCACGGACGCGAATATTGGTTTACCGACGAAACAGCCTTTCGCGCCATGGCCGAACGCGGTGATTTTTTTGAATGGGCGCAGGTGCACGGCAATCTGTACGGCACGTCGCGTGTGGCCATCGAAGAGCGGCTGATGCGGGGTGAAGACGTGGTGTTGGAAATCGACTGGCAGGGTGCCTTGCAGATCAAGCAATTGTTCCCGCACGCGGTGTTGATCTTTGTGTTGCCGCCCAGCTGGGACGAACTGCAACAGCGGCTGCAACGCCGAGGCGAGGACGGCCGCGAGGTGATAGCGCAGCGCATGGTGAACGCACGCATGGAAGTGGCCCAGGCCCGACACTTCGACTTTGTTATCATCAACGCTTTGTTCGAAACAGCGCTGTTCGACCTGAAAACGGTCGTTCATTCACAGCGCTTGAAGTACGCTGCTCAGGCGCGCAACCGATCCCACGTGTTTACGGCGCTGAGCCTGATCTGACACCCAAACGACCACGAAGGAATCTTCCATGGCCCGCATCACCGTTGAAGACTGCCTTGCCCGCATCCCCAACCGCTTCCAGTTGGTGCTTGCCGCCACGTACCGTGCGCGCATGCTCAGCCAGGGTCACGCGCCCAAGGTCGAAACCAAAAACAAGCCCGGCGTGACTGCCCTGCGCGAAATTGCCGCCGGCGAGGTTGGCATCGAGATGCTGCGCAAAGTGCCGATCTGACGCGCACGCGTCCGTAGGCTTACCCTCTAGTTCCATCCCCAGCCCCATCCCGGCCATGACGGGCGCCATGCCGAAAGGTGTGGCGCCCGTTTTGTTCGGCGCTCCGCGTCAGACACGTGAGCAAGTGGCCTCGCGGTCGCGTGGGCACTGTCAGCTACGCTAAATTCCAGTTATGGGATTGCGTTCATTGGCCGCCGAACTGTTGCCCGCTGCGTTGCAGGGGCTGCAGCGCTCTGCACCCGTGGCGACGACCGACGCGGCCGAGGTGTCTACCTTCGCCGGCCTCAGCGACAAACTGGGCTACCTGCCCAAGGCCGACCTGAAGCTGGTTCGTGAAGCCTACAAGTTTGCCGACCAAGCCCACCTTGGCCAGCTGCGCGCCACCGGCCAGCCTTACATCACCCACCCCATTGCCGTGGCCGCGCTGTGCGCCGACTGGAAGCTCGACGCGCAAGCCATCATGGCTGCGTTGATGCACGACACGATCGAAGACCAGGGCGTCACCAAGACTGAGCTCATCGAGAAGTTCGGCGCGCCCACGGCCGACCTGGTGGACGGGCTGACCAAGCTCGACAAGCTTCAATTCAATACCCGCGAAGAGAGCCAGGCCGAAAGCTTCCGAAAGATGCTGCTGGCCATGGCGCGCGACGTGCGGGTGATCCTGATCAAGCTGGCCGACCGGCTGCACAACATGCGCACCATGCAGGCCATGGCGCCCGAACGGCGCCAGCGCATCG
>ENA-OBIT01000533-OBIT01000533.1-metagenomes-genome-assembly--contig:-NODE-533-length-16461-cov-2.76198_pt1 | contig 16461 bp, 10 predicted proteins | sample MGYA00153386_OBIT01 | MGnify analysis MGYA00153386
CGGGAAAGCTGGGAGGGGGCGAGCGGGTTATTGCCAGCCGTAGCGGCGCACGAACCAGCCTTTCACGCACTGGGTCAGCACCATGTAACCGGCGAGGATCAGCACCAGCCACGGGAAGTAACCGAGCGGCAGCGCCTGCAGCTGCAGGAAGCCGGCCAGCGGCGAGAACACCAGGCCGATGCCGGTGGCGATCACCGCCAGCGTCATGATGCACAGCGGCCAGGACGGGCGGCTCTGGATAAACGGAATTTTGCGCGTGCGGATCATGTGCACGATCAGCGTTTGCGACAGCAGCCCTTCCACGAACCAGCCGGACTGGAACAGCGTCTGCATTTCCGGCGTGTTGGCCTTGAATACCCACCACATCAGGCTGAAGGTCAGCACGTCGAAGATCGAACTGATCGGCCCAAAGAACACCATAAACCGCCCCAAATCGGCGGAGTTCCAGCGCTGCGGCTGGGTGATCTGATCGTCATCGACGTTATCGAACGGGATGGCGATCTGCGAGATGTCGTACATCAGGTTCTGAATCAACAGGTGCAGCGGCAACATCGGCAGGAACGGCAGGAAGGCGCTGGCGATCAGCACGCTGAACACGTTGCCGAAGTTGGAGCTGGCGGTCATCTTGATGTATTTCAGCATGTTGGCGAAGGTGCGGCGCCCTTCGATCACCCCCTGCTCCAGCACCATCAGGCTTTTTTCCAGCAGGATGATGTCCGCCGCTTCCTTGGCGATGTCCACCGCCGAATCAACGGAGATGCCGATATCGGCCGCGCGCAGCGCCGGCGCGTCATTGATGCCGTCGCCCATAAAGCCCACCACGTGCCCCTGGCGGCGCAGCAGTTTGACGATGCGCTCCTTGTGCAGCGGCGTCAGCTTGGCGAACACCGTGGTGCGCGCCGCCGCCTGCGCCAGCTGCTCGTCGTCCATCTGCTCGATCTCGCTGCCGCGCAGCAGATGATCGGCCTCGAGCCCGACGTCACGGCACACTTTGGCGGCCACCAGTTCGTTGTCGCCGGTGAGGATCTTCACCGTGACGCCGTTCTGTTTCAGCGCCGCCAGCGCCGGCGCGGTGCTTTCCTTCGGCGGATCGAGGAAGGCGACGTAGCCTTCGAGGATCAGATCCGACTCGTCCGCCACGCCGTATTCATGGGTTTGCGCCGGCAGGATCTTGTTGGCCACCGCCACCACCCGCAGCCCCTGCTGGTTGAGATCGTCGGTGATGCGGCGGATCCTCGCCAGCAGCGCCTCGCTCAGCGGGATCACCTCGTCTTCGTGGCGCACGTGACTGCAAATCGCCAGCATCTCTTCCAGCGCGCCCTTGCACACCAGCTCGTGATACTCGTTGTCTTTGGCCACCACCACCGACATGCGGCGGCGCACGAAATCGAACGGGATCTCATCCACCTTGCGGTAGTTTTGCAGCGCCTGCGGCTGCTGATTTTGCTCCGCGCAGCTCAGCACCGCCACGTCGAGCAGGTTTTTCAGCCCGGTCTGGTAGAAGCTATTCAGCCAGGCGTAGCGCAGCACCCGCTCGCTGCTGGCGCCGAACACGTCGGTATGGCGCTCCAGTACGATCTTGTCCTGGGTCAGGGTGCCGGTCTTGTCGGTGCACAGAATGTCCATCGCGCCGAAGTTCTGGATGGCGTCCAGACGTTTGACGATCACCTTCTGACGCGACAGCTTCACCGCCCCTTTGGCCAGCGTCGAGGTGACGATCATCGGCAGCATCTCCGGCGTCAGCCCGACCGCCACCGACAGCGCGAACAGCGCCGCCTCCCACCAGTCGCCCTTGGTGTAGCCGTTGATCAGCAGCACGATCGGCGTCATCACCAGCATAAAGCGGATCAGCAACCAGCTGACCTTGCTGATGCCGCTCTGGAAGGCGTTCGGCTGCTCATCCTGGCTGGTGACGCGCTGCGCCAACTGGCCGAAATAGGTACCGCCGCCGGTGCCAATCACCATCGCCAGCGCGGTGCCGCTGACCACGTTGGTGCCCATGAAGCACAGGTTCTGGCAGTCGAGCGGATCGGCCGCCAACGCCTGCGGCGCCGCGGATTTTTCCACCGGCAGCGATTCACCGGTCAGCGCCGCCTGGCTGATGAACAGATCCTTGGCCGACAGCACGCGCAGATCCGCCGGGATCATGTCGCCGGCCGCCAGCTTGATGATGTCGCCCGGCACCAGCTGCGCGATCGGCAGCTCCACGTGCTCACTCTTGCCGGTGAGCGCATCGCTGCGGATCACCGTGGCGGTGTTGCTCACCATGGCCTTCAGTGCGTCGGCCGCCCGGTTGGATCGTGCCTCCTGGATGAAGTTCAGCAGCGTGGAGATCAGCACCATCAGCGCGATCACCAAGGCGCCGGTGAGATCCTCGGTGGCGTAAGAAATCATGCCGAGCGCGGTCAGCAGCAGGTTGAACGGGTTGCGGTAGCAGTGCCAGAGGTGTTGCCACCAGGCCTCTTTCTGCTGATCGTCGATGACGTTCTCGCCGCAGCGCTGGCGCACCTGCTCCGCCTCATGGGCGGTAATGCCTTCCGGGTGGCTGTGGAAACGCTCAAACAGCTGCATCGTTTCTGCGGCGGCGCATGCCAGCCGCTGCTGAGCCAGGCCGGCCGGCATATCGCGCGCAGCGCCGCCGACGCTGTCCAGCAGACTGTCGCGACGCACCAAACGGCGCGGGAGGCCGCGGGCGAACAGGCCCAGCAGCTGGCGGGGGAGTTTTTTCAGTTTCATGGTTCGCACCTCGTCGCCCGGTGCCTCACGGCAGCGGGTAAACGGGGATCGTCATCGGCCGGGCGGATGGCGGGTGCGCCAAAAAGCCTCTGCCAACGCAGATCCTTATTCTTTTTTTCAGCAGCAGGAGCGAACGACGAAGCGCGCGCTACCGGTTACCGTGATGTACTTCACCGGTAAAACAGCAGCGCCAGGCGGAGAGGTTTTACCGGAGAACCGAGTGAGTGTCTAAAGCAGTCGGGTCGGGGTCCATATGGGGGATCACCTCCGGTAAAGGGAAAAACAGAGCGGCAGGAGCGGCCGTTCAGCGCAGTGCAACAATCCCGTTTTGCATCAAGATCCGCGTCGGAAAATGAGCTATGCTGACGGGCATTGTTTTACAGGCCGTTATGTTACGCCTGTCCACTTCAACGAAAAGTAAACCATGCAAAACCGGCTGACCATCAAGGACATCGCACGCCTGAGCGGCGTAGGTAAATCCACCGTCTCACGCGTGCTGAACAATGAAGGCAGCGTGAGCCCGCAAACCCGTGAACGGGTGGAAGCGGTGATCCGTCAGCAAGGGTTTACGCCCTCCAAGTCGGCGCGCGCCATGCGCGGCCAAAGCGACAAAGTGGTGGGCATCATCGTTTCCCGTCTCGACTCGCCGTCGGAAAACCAGGCGGTGCGCACCATGCTGCCGCTGCTGTATCAGCAAGGCTTCGATCCGATCGTGATGGAGAGCCAGTTCGAAACCCGCCTGGTGCAGGAGCATCTGCACGTGCTGCATCAGCGCAACGTCGACGGCGTGATCCTGTTCGGCTTCACCGGCCTGACCGCGGCGATGCTCAAGCCGTGGCAGGAAAAAATGGTGGTGATGGTGCGCGAATACGACGGCTTCTCGTCCGTCTGCTACGACGATGCCGGCGCGGTGAACCTGTTGATGGATCGCCTGTATCAGCAAGGGCATCGGCATATCGGCTATCTGGGGGTGCAGCTCAGCGACGCCACCACCGGCCAGCGCCGCTATCAGGCCTATCTCGACGCCTGTGAACGCCTCACGCTCACGCCGCGCGCCACGCTGGGCGAACTGAGCTACCAGAGCGGTTTCCAGCACGCCGCCGAAGTGATTGACGCGCACACCAGCGCGCTGATTTGCGCCTCCGACAGCATCGCCCTGGGGGCGATCAAATACCTGCAACAACAGCCGACGCGCGCCATCCAGGTATGCGCCATCGGCAACACCCCGCTGCTCAGCTTCCTGTTCCCCGACACCCTGTCGGTGGAGTTCGGCTACGGCAGCGCCGGCCTGCTGGCGGCGCAGCAGCTGTTGGCACAGCTCAGTGGCGAACAGGGGATCCGCCGCCTGGTGGTGCCCAGCAAACTTTCCTGACGACCTGATGAGAAGTTGACCATTTTTTGTCATTTTGTGATCCTCGCCCCAATCCGGGAACGTTCCCATTTCATTCAAAAAGCCGAGTGGCTAAGCTTTGATCATTACTCAGTCAACACCTCTGCAGGTATCCCATAATGAGCAAAGTAAAACAGCAGGATATTGATCGCCTGATTGTTTTGGTCGGCGGCCGCGAGAACATCGCCACCGTCAGCCATTGCATTACCCGGCTGCGTTTCGTCCTCAACGATCCCAACAAGGCGAAACCGAAAGAGATCGAAGCGCTGCCGATGGTCAAGGGTTGCTTCACCAACGCCGGGCAGTTCCAGGTGGTGATCGGCACCGACGTCGGCGACTACTATCAGGCGCTGATCGCCAGCACCGGCGTCAACGAGGCCGACAAGGAGCAGGCCAAGGTGGCCGCGCGCCAGAACATGACCTGGACTGAGCGCACCATCTCCCACTTCGCCGAGATCTTCTTCCCACTGCTGCCGGCGCTGATCAGCGGCGGTCTGATCCTCGGCTTCCGCAACGTGATCGGCGACATCCCGATGTCCGACGGCCAAACGCTGGCGCAGATGCACCCGGCGTGGAAAACCGTTTACGACTTCCTGTGGCTGCTCGGTGAAGCGATCTTCATGTTCCTGCCGGTGGCTATCTGCTGGTCGACGGTGAAAAAGATGGGCGGCACGCCGGTGCTCGGCATCGTGCTGGGCGTCACCCTGGTGTCGCCGCAGCTGATGAACTCCTACCTGCTCGGCCAGCAAACGCCGGAAGTGTGGAACTTCGGCTGGTTCGTGATCCAGAAAGTGGGCTATCAGGCGCAGGTGATCCCGTCGATCCTGGCGGGCATGGCGCTGGGCTGGATCGAAACCCGGCTGAAAAAGATCGTCCCCGACTATCTCTATCTGGTGGTGGTGCCGGTGGTTTCGCTGCTGCTGGCGGTGTTCCTGGCGCACGCGCTGATCGGGCCGTTCGGCCGCATGATCGGCGACGGCGTCGCCTGGGCGGTGAAATCGGTGATGACCGGCAGCTTCGCGCCGGTGGGCGCCGCGCTGTTCGGCTTCCTGTATGCGCCGTTGGTGATCACCGGCGTGCACCAGACCACGCTGGCTATCGACATGCAGATGATCCAGAGCATGGGCGGCACCCCGGTGTGGCCGCTGATTGCGCTGTCCAACATCGCGCAGGCCTCGGCGGTGCTCGGCATCATCATCATCAGCCGCAAGGCCAACGAGCGTGAAATCTCGGTGCCGGCGGCGATCTCCGCCTACCTCGGCGTGACCGAACCGGCGATGTACGGCATCAACCTCAAATACCGCTTCCCGATGCTGTGCGCGATGATCGGCTCCGCCTTCGCCGGCCTTATCTGCGGCCTGGACGGCGTGATGGCCAACGGCATCGGCGTCGGCGGCCTGCCGGGCATTCTGTCTATCAAGCCGCAGTTCTGGCTGATTTACTCGCTGGCGATTCTGGTGGCGATCGTCATCCCGCTGGTGCTGACCATCATGGTCTACAAACGCAAGGCCGCCCGCGGCGAGCTGCCGGTTTGATTGACGCAAGATGAATGTAGGGGCCCGCTCACGCGGGCTCGTTGTCACGATTCAAAGGTATTGAACTATGAGCAACCCAACCCCCTGGTGGCAGAACGGCGTCATCTACCAAATTTATCCGAAGAGTTTTCAGGACAGCACCGGCAACGGCTACGGCGATTTGGCCGGGGTGACCCGGCGGCTGGACTATCTGCAGGAACTGGGCGTCGACGCCATCTGGCTGACGCCGGTCTACGTATCGCCGCAGGTGGACAACGGCTATGACGTGGCGGACTACTGCGCCATCGATCCGGCTTACGGCACGATGGCCGACTTCGAGCAGTTGATCGCCGCCGCCCACCAGCGCGGTATCCGCATCGTGATGGACATGGTGTTCAACCACACCTCGACCGAGCACCCGTGGTTCAAGGCCGCGCAGGATCGCCACAGCCCGTATCGTCAGTTCTACGTCTGGCGCGACGGCGACGGTGAAACGCCGCCGAACAACTGGCGCTCCAAGTTCGGCGGCAACGCCTGGCAGTGGCACGCCGACAGCGGCCAGTACTACCTGCACCTGTTCGCCGCCGAGCAGGCGGATCTCAACTGGGAACACCCGCCGGTGCGCGAAGAGCTGAAGAAAGTGTGTCAGTTCTGGGCGGACAAAGGCGTCGACGGCCTGCGCCTCGACGTGATCAACCTGGTGTCCAAACAGCAGGACTTCCCGTCCGACAGCCAGGGCGACGGCCGCCGCTTCTACACCGACGGCCCGCGCATCCACGAGTTCCTGCAGGAGATGAGCCGCGACGTGTTTCAGCCGCGCGGCCTGATGACGGTGGGCGAGATGTCCTCCACCACGCTTGAGCATTGCCAGCAGTACGCGGCGCAGAGCGGCGAAGAGCTGTCGATGACCTTCAACTTCCACCACCTGAAGGTGGACTACGCCGGCGGTGAAAAATGGACGCGGGCGGCGCCGGATTACGTGGAACTGAAGCAGATCTTCCGCCACTGGCAGCAAGGGATGCATAACCGCGCCTGGAACGCGCTGTTCTGGTGTAACCACGATCAGCCACGCATCGTGTCGCGCTTCGGCGATGAAGGCGCACTGCGGGTGCCGGCCGCCAAAATGCTGGCGATGGTGCTGCACGGCATGCAGGGCACGCCTTATATCTATCAAGGCGAAGAACTCGGTATGACCAACCCCGGCTTCCGCGCCATCGAACAGTATCGCGACGTGGAAAGCCTGAACATGTACGCCGAACTGCGCGCCCAGGGCCGCAGTGACGCGGAGCTGCTGGCGATCCTGGCCGACAAATCGCGCGACAACGGCCGCACGCCGATGCAGTGGAGCGCCGCGCCCCACGCCGGTTTCACCACCGGCACGCCGTGGATCGGCTGCGCCGAGAACTACCCGCAGATCAACGCCGACGCGGCGCTGGCCGATCTCGACTCGGTGTTTTACGCCTACCGCCAGCTGATCACCCTGCGCAAGCAGTATCCGCTGCTGACCCACGGCGACTATCAGGATCTGGCGCCGGAACACCCGGCGCTGTGGTGCTATCAGCGCAGCTGGAACGGCCAGCGCCTGCTGGTGGTGGCCAACCTGAGCCGCGAACCGCTGGCCTGGGCGGCGGAAGGCGTGGAAGCCTCCGCGCAATGGCGCCCGCTGATGAGCAACTACGCCGATTCGGCGGACCAGCCGCAGGCGCTGACGCTGCGGCCGTTCGAAGCGGTGTGGTGGCTTCTCGAAGACTAACCCCGCAGGGCGCGGCGAGCGCTGCGCCCTACCATTTCCCCAGCAGCACCACCACGCCGGCGGCCTCTTGCGCCAGGCGTTCGTCGCTCATGTCGAATACACCCTGCACCAAATGCGGCGGCAGGTAATCCATGCCGGTCAGGTTGGCCATGGCGTGGAACGGCAGCAGCAGATCCTGCACCGGATAACGGTTGTACCCTTCCGCCGTATAAGCCTGCGCGTTACCGCCGGTGCTCACCACCAGCTGCAACGGCTTGCCGTGCAGTTTAGTGCCCTCGCTGCCGTAGGCGAAACCGTAGGTTAATACCGCATCCTGCCATTCGCTGAGGATCGCCGGCGAGCTGTACCAGTAAAACGGGAACAGCATCACTACCGCATCGTGGCTCTGCAGCAACTCCTGTTCACGCGCCACGTCGATGCGGTAATCCGGGTACGCGCGGATCAGCTCATGTACGGTCACGTTAGGCAGCGTGCGTACGGCCTCGATCAGCGCTTTGTTGATGCGCGACTCGTCGGGGGTGCGGTGGGCGGTTAACACTAAAATGCGTGGCATAACGATTCCTCGGTCATAAGAAGATGAGGGCATTTTTCCATTTCCGCCGCTTCGGGTGTAGGCTGTTAGAGGTCACTTCAATTTCAACCGAAAGTATCAACCACTATGTCGCTGCCCTTTGACGTGCATCGCCTGTTGCCGGCCTTCCTCGCCGCCGCGCAGGCGCAAAATTTCTCCGCCGCCGCCCGCCAGCTGGGCGTGACGCCGGCGGCGGTCAGCAAAAACATCCGCGCGCTGGAAGAGAAGCTGGCGCTGCGGCTGTTTCAGCGCAACACCCACAACGTGTTGCTGACCGACGAGGGCAAAGCGCTGCTGGCACAGGTAGCGCCGCTGTGGCAGGCGTTGGCGGCGACGCTGGAAAGCGCCGGCGGCGAACGGCAGGCGCCTGCCGGCGTGGTGCGCGTCACGATGATCCCCGGCTTCGGCCGCCAGATGCTGATGCCGTTGATCCCGCAATTTCTGGCACGCTACCCGCAGATCGATCTCGATCTGTCGCTGGATGCCCGGGTGGTGAATCTGGTGGGCGAAGGTTTCGACGTCGGCATCGGCAGCCGGGTCGATCCCGACAGCCGGCTGGTGGCCCGCCCGCTCTACCCGATGCACATGGTGCTGGCGGCATCGCCGGACTATCTGGCGCGGCGCGGTGAACCGCAAACGCCGCACGATCTGCTGCGGCACGACTGCCTGCTGCACCGCAACCCGGCCAACGGCCGCCACGTCAAATGGCAGCTGCGCCATCAGGGCGAAACGCTGGCGCTGGATCTGAACGGGCGGCTGGTGGCCAGCCGCCCGGAGATGTTGCTGGATGCGGCGCTGGCCGGGCTCGGCATCGTCAACCTGGCGCGCTGGTACGTCGAGAAACACTTCGAGCAGGGCACGCTGCGGCCGGTGCTGGCGGAATGCTGGCCGCGCCCGGTGCAGCTGTGGCTCTATTACGCCTCGGCGGATCTGCCGCCGCGGGTGCGCGTCTGGGTCGATTTTCTGCTGGAACATTTTCGCGATCGACCAACCGGCGATTGACGTCTGTTCAGCTTGCACACGCTCTTCCGTTTTCCTTGTTCTACATCAAAAGAATCGCGCCAATATCTATATATAGTGAATTAAGAATTGCGAACACCTATATATAGTAGTTATCCACAAAATCATCCACACGCCGCCACAGCCCTTACGCGCTGCGGCTTTGCCCTGTGGATAAGCGAAATTTGACGGTTGCTCGCCATGCCAGGCGGGTATGAACGCTCCCTCGGGGAACAAGGAGTACAACGTGAAACCAGTAGTGATTAAGCGGGACGGTTGCCAGGTACCTTTTGACGAAGCGCGCATCGCGCAGGCCATTGAGCGCGCCGCGCTCGCGGTGGGCGTGGTCGACGCCGACTACTGCGCCACCGTCGCCCGCGTGGTCGCTCAGCGCATGGAGCAGCAGCCGCGCGTCGATATCCACGAGATCCAGCAGGCGGTGGAAAACCAGCTGATGGCCGGCGAATACAAGCAGCTGGCGCGCGCCTATATCGAATACCGCCACGATCGCGACGTGGCGCGCGAGCTGCGCGGCCGCCTGAACCAGGAGATTCGCGGCCTGGTCGAGCAGAGTAACCGCGCGCTGCTGAACGAAAACGCCAACAAGGACAGCAAGGTGATCCCCACCCAGCGCGACCTGCTGGCGGGCATCGTCGCCAAACACTACGCCAAGCAGCACATCCTGCCGCGCGACGTGGTGCTGGCCCATGAACGCGGCGAAATTCACTACCACGATCTCGACTACTCGCCGTTCTTCCCGATGTTCAACTGCATGCTGATCGATCTGAAAGGCATGCTGACCAACGGCTTCAAGATGGGCAACGCCGAAATCGAGCCGCCGAAGTCGATCTCCACCGCCACCGCCGTGACCGCGCAGATCATCGCCCAGGTCGCCAGCCATATTTATGGCGGCACCACCATCAACCGCATCGATGAAATCCTGGCGCCGTTCGTCGACGAGAGCTTCCGCAAACACCTGCAGGTGGCGGAAGAATGGCAGATCCCGGATGCCAAAGGCTATGCCATGGCGCGCACCGAGAAAGAGTGTTACGACGCCTTCCAGTCGCTGGAGTACGAGGTCAACACCCTGCACACCGCCAACGGCCAGACGCCGTTCGTCACCTTCGGCTTCGGCCTTGGCACCAGTTGGGAGTCGCGCCTGATCCAGCGCTCGATCCTGAAAAACCGCATTGCCGGGCTGGGTAAAAACCGCAAGACCGCCGTGTTCCCCAAACTGGTGTTCGCCATCCGCGACGGCCTCAACCACCAGTACGGCGATCCGAACTACGACATCAAGCAGCTGGCGCTGGAGTGCGCCAGCAAGCGCATGTACCCGGACATCCTCAACTACGATCAGGTGGTGAAGGTCACCGGCTCGTTCAAAACGCCGATGGGCTGCCGCAGCTTCCTCGGCACCTACGAGCAGGACGGCGAACTGGTACATGACGGCCGCAACAACATCGGCGTCATCAGCCTCAACCTGCCGCGTATCGCGCTGGAAGCGATGGGCGACGAGTCGCGCTTCTGGGCGCTGTTGGATCAGCGCCTGCAGCTGGCGAAAAAGGCGCTGATGACGCGCATCGCCCGGCTGGAAGGCATCAAGGCGCGGGTGGCGCCAATCTTGTACATGGAAGGCGCCTGCGGCGTGCGGCTCAAGGCCGACGACAATATCGCGGATATATTCAAGAATGGCCGCGCCTCGATTTCGCTGGGCTACATCGGCCTGCACGAGACCATCAATGCGCTGTTCGGCGGCAAAAACCACGTGTATGACGACGAGGCGCTGCGCGCCAAAGCGGTGGCGATCGTCGCGCGGCTGCGCGCCGCCGTCGACGCCTGGAAAGACGAGACCGGCTACGGCTTCAGCCTCTACAGCACGCCGAGCGAGAACCTGTGCGATCGCTTCTGCCGGCTGGACACCGCCGATTTCGGCGTGGTGCCGGGCGTCACCGACAAGGGCTATTACACCAACAGCTTCCACCTCGACGTGGAGAAGAAGGTCAATCCGTACGACAAGCTGGACTTCGAAGCGCCCTACCCGCCGTTGGCCAGCGGCGGCTTCATCTGCTACGGCGAATACCCGAACCTGCAGCACAACCTGAAGGCGCTGGAAGACGTGTGGGACTACAGCTACACCCGGGTGCCTTACTACGGCACCAACACGCCGATCGACGAGTGCTACGAATGCGGCTTCACCGGTGAATTCTCCTGCACCAGCAAAGGCTTCACCTGCCCGAAATGCGGCAACCACGACTCGGCCAAGGTCTCGGTCACCCGCCGGGTGTGCGGCTATCTCGGCAGCCCCGATGCCCGGCCGTTCAACGCCGGCAAGCAGGAAGAGGTGAAACGCCGGGTGAAACACCTCGGCAACGGGCAGCTCGGCTGAAAAGCGCCGTGCAGCCTAGGCAGAAGCCTGTTCATCAGGCGTGATTGTCACAGCCAGTTTGCCTTCGGCCAGCGCACACCAACCGCAGCGTACACGCAGTACGTGAGGATTGGGAGCACTGCCCGGAGGCAAAATGGCCAGTAAAATAGCCTGATGGGCAGGCCTCACATGAATTATCACCAGTACTACCCGATCGACGTGGTCAACGGCCCCGGCACCCGCTGCACGCTGTTTGTCTCCGGCTGCGTGCACCAGTGCCCCGGCTGCTACAACAAAAGCACCTGGCGGCTCAACTCCGGCCAGCCGTTTACCCCGGCGTTGGAAGACCGCATCATCACCGATCTGAACGATACGCGCGTGCCGCGCCAGGGGCTGTCGCTCTCCGGCGGCGATCCGCTGCACCCGGCCAACGTGCCGGTAAGGATATCTGGCTGTGGACCGGCTACCGGCTGGCGGAGCTGGACGCACAGCAAATGCAGGTGGTGGACAGGATCAACGTGCTGATCGACGGCAAGTTCGTGCAGGATTTGAAAGACCCAGCGCTGATTTGGCGTGGCAGCAGCAACCAGTTGGTGCATAGGTTGCGATGAGCTGGTGGTACGTGTCGCAACATGTATTGGTCCCAGTTCAACCGGGTATGGCTACGGTACAGAGCTAAACCTGATCTGATAGGTTGCTTTGTGCCAGTAGCGGAAGTTTCTAAAATGGTCTGTACTAACCAAAGGAAAGTATGTCAGCTGTAATTTTCCATGAAAGCAGGATTACTCATAAAAAATGATGTCATCCCTATTTCAGTTGTCTCAGAAAGATGCGATAACAGGTTATAAATTAAACAGAGAAGCATGAGCATTGAGACAAGTGTCACGGATCAAAAAATTTTCAATACTCTTATTGGGGCTAAGTATGAGCAGAGAAAAGGCTTTCGAAAAATTCAAGGAAGTTCAGGAACGGTATATTGCTCGAAAAGATACTCTTTTTGAAGCAAATGAAGCTGAAAGCCGCTTACTGGTGATAGATGAGATCCTAAATATACTGGGTTGGAATAAAGAAGAATTTACGCCGGAAGCGTATTGCAGAACAGCGGGGTATGCCGATTATATACTGAGTACGGACAGAACACCTCGCCTTGTGGTTGAAGCAAAAAAAATCGGCGTGACCTTCGGACTCCCCAAAAACACCCTAACCTTAAACGAATACTCTGTCGCCTATCTTAAAAAAGCATTCAATAAAAAAATCTCTGAGGTGATCGATCAGGCACAAAGATACTGTGTCGAAAAAGCGGTTCAATATGCATTGATCACAAATGGTGCAGAGTGGTTTGTTTGCCCAATGCTGCCAAAAGCAGGTAAAACAACTGACTCAATGAAAGGCGTTTATTTTGGGAATATCTTTGGAGATGAGTTTTCATTTGATCTCATGTATAACCTCATCTCTAGGGATAGCACAGAAAAGAATAATCTGGACAGCTATCTCTCAGAACTGAACCATGTACCGTCAGAAGTGTGTTACATGCTAAAAGATCATGTCCATGATTTCATTTGGGATAGCAACAAAGACAATCAATGGATTGATGATTTTTATGAAAACTTTTTTTCCCAGATAACAGAAAACAATCAGCGAAAAATGCTAGAGCACTGCTTTGTCAGTGACTCTAAGTTGGATCAGTTTAAAGGGGAAATAAAAAGAGCGTTAAAAGATTCAAAACCCAGTTTTCTTCCTAATGATGCGTTAGACCTCTCACCTTCTGAAGGTAAAGAATTCATCCTGGAGCATCATACTGGTAAAGTTATCATCATTACTGGTGCCGTTGGATGTGGAAAGACCACTCTGGTAACTAAATGTTTAGTAGAAGCAAGACAGCAAAAGAACATATATGCCACCCCGCTCATCATAGATTTGATAAATGACGTATCAAAACATAGCATTGATGTGAAAAATATCGTATTCAATTATCTACATGACAAGATAAAAAACGAGTATGAAAGCGAGTTTACATTAGATGAACTACGCATCACGTTTGCTCATGAAATTAAAGTGTTAAAAAACGGCCCCTACAAAGATATATTTGCCAAAAACTCAGAAATGCTTATGGTCAAAGAAGCTGAACTACTGGAGAGGGAAAGCGCCAACCGGCAGAATCTAGTATTAAAAATATTCCAAAAGCGTGTCAAGGAAAATAAATCCGTTATTATTGTGATTGATAATGTCGACCGGGCTTCAGAGTCTTTCCAAGAGGAAATTTATGCTTTATCTCATTTAATAACCCAAGCATCGGGTGCAACAGTCATCATCACACTCAGGGAGTTCACCTTCTTTAAGAATAAAGATAAAGGCTTTCTGGACGTTAGGCCAGAAGACAAAATCATTCATCTCAAATCACCGGACTTTAACAAACTAATTTCGACCAGGATAAAGTATATTAAAGAGTGTCTGAACGAAGACTTTAGGATTAGAGACTGGAGAAAAAAATATCAGCTTCAAGATTTCTTAGATAAAATGAATTTCTACGCTGATGTGCTGAGGAAAAATCTTCAATTATCAAATGAGAGCATGCCAATTCTAGAAATATTATCTTCCGTGTCTTGGCATAATATCAGAAACTTTTATCAATTGATTAAACACGTACACTACCAATTGGGAAACGAGTCAGCATGGCGTAAAAGGGATGTTATCTCCACACTCACCTACCATCCCGATCACACGGAAAAAGCATATATACCGAATGTTTACCTGCCCTATCAAAACGTAAACCAATGTTATTTCCTGAAGTTAAGAATACTCTATTTTCTGAATGATGCTGTTTCCCCCGGCGAAATTGCAAAAGGAATTAGCCTTGAAAGGATAATCCGATTTGCATCACTTTACGGGTATAAAAAAGACTGGATTAGCAAAGCAATTGAGAGTTCGGTTAAAGAAAGAATTATTGAATGTATTGAACTACCCTCTGACAGTGACTTCAACATAGAGTACACTGTTAGCTCAGTCCATACATTTCGTATATCGCCTTTAGGCACTTGTTTGATACTCGACATCTGTCATACATCAATTTACCTGTCGTTAACATCTCTTTATTTGCCTTTCCATGAAAAAAAGCCCTATAACGAAGCAAAACAAGAACTCACCAGACTGATTAATGCGATTTATAATGATAAGAGTATTAACACCAATCATGAAATCATTGATCTAGTCGAAGAAAGTCAGATACCAGTTATAATATCAAAATATTTGTCATCAGAGTATTTAAGAGAAAAACTGACTTTATCATTATTGAGAACTCAAACAGACGTACTCTTAACCGAAAAAAGTATAAGCCGACTGGTGGCTTCGTTCAGTCGTAACATAGGTAACAACGACGAGTTTACCGCTAACCGTGAGAAAAGTGATCACGGTAATTTATCCTTCGATTTCGGTGATGGAATTGAAAAAAACAGTATATCCGGTGAAGAGATAGACATCCCACCTTCATTCAAGCCATTATCTCTTGAAAATGTCATGTCCTGCGGAAGTGAGTATATCCCTCTCATCTTTGTCGCCCTAGTGATACGTTCCTATCTTGGTTTTGAGACCAGCATTGGTACAGAGATTACAGAAACAATTAACGATTACATAGTAAATGATGACAATAAAAAGTATACAAATAATGTTTCACGCGCGCTGCGTTCTAACTCTCTAATCAAACAGAAATGGTTGTTGATTAGGACGGATTTACATCCTAAGTTCAGGAAGTTTTCACTGAGCAGTACTTGGCAGTCAGAATGGATTGAAATATTCGGTGAAGAACCACCAGAAATCGAAATTTGACGCGGGGTCTAAGGAGCAAATTGTGCAATTAAACTGTAAAAGTGAAATTTAGGATAAGTTGATAGTAGACCAATTGACCCACTTCCCCTGGATCCCAACGTGACAACGTTAGTATTACAACCATGTGCGAACTTCCGCTCCTCGCTCAAAGCTGACCAACAGTACCCCTAAACACTGTTGGTCCAACTGTGAACTAGCGCCGCTCAACATCATCCTCGATAACGCTCCCGGATCTTCGCTTTGAATAAAGCCATTCGTTTTTCTGCCTCCGAATGGCTGAGATAAATCGCGGTGCCGTTTCTTAAGCGTTCAAGGGTGGCATCCACCCTTTCACGCAGCGCCTGCTCCAGCAACATTGCCTCTACGTCCATTTCAGGTTTATTCCGCTGTTCCATTTCCATCTCCTCCTTGAGACAGCACCGAACCACTCAGCAGCAGCGGTAAGTTACAACAACCCCATCCCCACCACGCCGGTCAGTACGCCGCACAGCACCACCAGCGCCGCCGTCAGGCACAGCGCCCGGGCGGAGAAGGCTTTGTTGAGCATCAGCAGCGAAGGCAGGCTGACCGCCGGCAGGGTCATCAGCAGCGCCAGCGCCGGGCCGGCACCCATGCCCGCCAGCATCATGGTCTGCACGATCGGGATCTCCGCCGCGGTGGGGATAACGAACAGGCAGCCGACGATCGCCAGGCCGATGATCCACAGCAGGCTATTGTCGACGGCGCCGTCGGCGTGCGGGAACAGCCAGACCCGCGCCGCGCCCAACGCCAGCACCGCCAGTACGTAGATCGGGATGGTCGACCAAAACAGCGCCCACAGCGCTTTGCCCCAGCGGGCGAGAAACGGCCGTTCGTCGCTCTGCGCCGTCATCACCGGCGGCTGCGGCGCGGCGGGCTGCGGGTCCTGGGCGGTTACGCGCTGCACCAGCCAGGCGATGCCCAGCACCATCACCACGCCCGCCACCAGACGGATGGCGGCGAATGGCCAACCGAGCACAAATCCCATAAACACCAGCGTCGCCGGATTCAATACCGGGTTGGCGAGCCAAAAGGCCAGCGCGGCGCCGCTGGATACCGACTGGCGGCGCATGCCGGCGGCAACCGGCGCGGCGCAGCAGGTGCACATCATGCCCGGCAGTGCGAGCAGCGCCCCCAGCACGGTGCCGGAAAAACGCCGGTGGCCGAGCGTACGCGCCAGCCAGTCGCGCGGGATCAGCACCTGCACCAGCGAGCCTAACAGCACGCCGAGCAGCGCCGCCTTCCACACCGCGGTGAAGTAGACCAGCGCGTACTGCCAGGCCGCCAGCCAGG
>ENA-OBIT01000538-OBIT01000538.1-metagenomes-genome-assembly--contig:-NODE-538-length-16351-cov-5.90427_pt1 | contig 16351 bp, 12 predicted proteins | sample MGYA00153386_OBIT01 | MGnify analysis MGYA00153386
TCGCCGGCAAACACGACGGTCGGTGTGCCGGCGGCCACGTACTTCATGGCGGCGTCGTAGATGGCCATTCGTTCGTGTCCCTGGCCCGCAGCCTGGCCGGTTGCGGACGGCTGGTACAGCGTGTAGCCGCCCTCGACACGGCTGCCGTCCGCGTTGGCGGGGATCATCAGGTTCTTCACGCGCACGTTGGCGAAGGTGCCGCGCATCATCACCTCGTGGTTGCCGCGGCGCGCGCCGTAGCTGTTGAAGTCGGCCTGGAGCACGCCCTTCGACAGCAGGTACTGGCCGGCGGGCGTGGTGTCCTTGAAGCTGCCGGCCGGCGAAATGTGGTCGGTGGTGATGCTGTCGCCGAACATGCCCATGATCCGCGCGCCTTTGACACCGGCGATTAGTGCCTTGGGCTCCATGGTGAAGTCGCTGAAGAATGGCGGCTCCGCTATGTAGGTGCTGTCGGGCCAGGAGTACACATTTCCGTTGACTCCCTTGATCTTCTCCCACAGCTTGCCCGGGTCGCTCTTGACCTTGGCGTAGTTGGCGCGGAAGGCACGGCCGTTCATCGCGAACTTCATCAGTTTGTAGATCTCGTCGCTGGTCGGCCAGATGTCGCCCAGAAAGATGTCACAGCCTTTGTGGCCTTTGGGATGCGGGCTTCGAAGTTGCGGTTGCCCGACAGCACGGCAGCACACACCAAATCGTTCTTGGTGATGGCCTCGTTGATCTCGGGCGTCAGGTCGCCGGCATTGCCGATGCAGGTGGTGCAGCCATAGCCCGCCACGTTGAAGCCCAGCTGCTCCAGGTAGGGCAGCAGGCCGGCCTTCTCCAAGTACTCGGTGACGATGCGCGAGCCCGGCGCCAGCGATGTCTTCACGTGTTTCTTCACCTTCAGCCCGGCCAGCACGGCCTTCTTGGCCAGCAGGCCCGCGGCCAGCAACACGCCCGGGTTGCTGGTGTTGGTGCAGCTGGTGATGGCGGCGATCAGCACGTCGCCGTTGCGCAGTTCCAGCCCGGCGCTGGTCTGTACGGCGGGCAGCAGCTTTTCGGCCGGCTGGTTATATCCGTTGTCGGCGGCGCCCGCGCTGTAGAGCTGTGCGAACTTGGTCGCCACGTTGCCGAGTTCGATGCGGTCCTGCGGCCGCTTCGGGCCGCTCAGGCTGGGCGTGACGGTGGACAGGTCGAGCTTGACGACCTGGGTGTAGTCGATGGATGAGGCCAGCGGCACGCCGAACATCTGCTGTGCCTTGAAGTAGGCCTCGAAGGCCTCGATCTCTGCCTTGGTGCGGCCCGTGCCTTCAAAGTATTCGATGGTCTTCTCGTCGACCGGAAAGAAGCCCATCGTGGCGCCGTATTCAGGGGCCATGTTGCCGATGGTGGCGCGGTCGGGCAGGCTGAGCGTGCGCGTGCCTTCGCCGCAGAACTCGACGAACTTGCCCACCACCTTTTCCTTGCGCAGGATCTCGGTCACGGTGAGCACCAGATCGGTGGCCGTCACCCCTTCACGCAGCTGGCCGGTGAGTTCCATGCCGACCACGTCAGGCGTCAGCAAGTACACCGGCTGGCCCAGCATGCCGGCCTCGGCCTCGATGCCGCCCACGCCCCAGGCCACGACGCCGATGCCGTTGATCATGGTGGTGTGGCTGTCGGTGCCGACCAGGCTGTCGGGGTAGTACACGGCCTCAGCGCCCTTGCCGGCCTTGTGCACGCCGCGCGCCAGGTATTCCAGGTTCACCTGGTGCACGATGCCGAAGCCGGGCGGCACCACGCCGAAGGTGTCGAAGGCATCCATGCCCCACTTCATGAACTGGTAGCGCTCCTGGTTGCGCTGGAACTCCAGCTTCATGTTCAGGTCCAGCGACTTCTTCGTTCCGAAGTAGTCGATCATGATGCTGTGGTCCACCACCAGGTCCACGGGCACCAGCGGCTCGATGCGCTTGGGGTCGCAGCCCATCTTCTCGGCCACGTTGCGCATGGCCGCCAGGTCGGCCAGCAGCGGCACGCCGGTGAAGTCCTGCAGCACCACGCGCGCCACCACGAACGGGATCTCGTCCACGCGCTCCGCTGTGGCACCCCACTGTGCGAGTTGCGCCACGTGTTCCTTGGTCACCTTCTTGCCATCGCAATTGCGCATGACGCTCTCCAGCACGATGCGGAGGCTGATGGGCAGGCGGCTGACGCCCGGGAAACTCTTGGCCAGCGCGGGCAGCGAGTAGAACTTCCCTTCTTTGCCTGAGGCGGTGGTGAAGGTCTTCAGCGTCTTGGCGTAGGCGTGGGCGGCGGCAGCGGACATGGGCTTGCTCCTGGGGTGCGATGACGACTCATTATGGAAGCCCGGTTTGACCGTTGCGGCCCGCCCGCCTGCAAGGTCATTCAGGAACTCGTCGTTCGCTTCGCACGCTGCGTTCGAGTAGCGGCTTGAAGCGACCGCTCAAACGGCCAGCGGAACCAGCCGGCTTTCTGCGTCGACGTTCAAGAAAACGCTGCCCAGTTCCTTTCTCCGGGTTTTGTTCGGTCTCGGTCTATGGGCTTCAACACAGAAAGTCTCTGCACAGTCTGATCCACGTTCAGTCGCCAGAAGCTCATCCGAATTTCCTGGCGGCTCTTGGTTCGTAGCGCTGCCGACTGCAGAAAGAGTCGGGTCAGGTTGCCGAGTGAGCTTGGAGGTTGGCGTGAATGAGCGGCTGAAAAGCCGAGGGTTTCCGGGATTCTGTCGTCGTAGCCGGCGGCCCCGCCGGTTGCCCTCGAATTTGTGTCAGGGACCACAAGCCGCGAAGTGTCAAAGCCACCAAGAAAAGAGCCCGCCGAAGCGGGCCAGGTCGAGGGCGTGCCGGGGCATCAGGCCATCATGCCGATACGCCCTTGGCCGTCTCGGCGTACTCGTCGATCTGGTCGAAGTTCATGTACTTGTAGATGCTGGCGTTGTCGGCGTTGATGATGCCCATGGCGTCGGCGTATTCGGCCACGGTGGGCAGCTTGCCCAAGCGCGACGCTATTGCCGCCAGCTCGGCCGAGGCCAGGAACACGTTGCTGTTCTTGCCCAGGCGGTTGGGGAAGTTGCGCGTGCTGGTGCTGACCACCGTGGCGCCTTCGCGCACCTGCGCCTGGTTGCCCATGCACAGGCTGCAGCCCGGCATCTCGGTGCGCCAGCCCGGCATCTCGGTGCGCGCGCCGGCGGCGCCGAAGTTGGCGTAGTGGCCTTCCTTGGTCAGCTCGTCCTGGTCCATCTTGGTCGGCGGGGCCACCCACAGCTTCACAGGGATGTCGCGGCGGCCTTCGAGCAATTTGCTGGCAGCGCGGAAGTGGCCGATGTTGGTCATGCAGCTGCCGATGAAGGCCTCGTCGATCTTCGTGCCCGCGACTTCACTCAGGAACTTCGCGTCGTCCGGGTCGTTGGGGCAGCAGAGGATGGGCTCCTTGATCTGGTTCATGTCGATCTCGAGCACGTGGGCGTACTCGGCGTCGGCATCGGCTTCGAGCAGGCTCGGGTGGGCCAGCCATTCCTGCATCTTGACGATGCGGCGTTCGATGCTGCGCTTGTCGGCGTAGCCCTGGGCAATCATGTTCTTCAGCAGCACGACGTTGCTGTTCAGGTACTCGATGATCGGCGCCTTGTCGAGCTTGATCGTGCAGCCTGCAGCGCTGCGCTCGGCTGACGCGTCGCTGAGTTCGAAGGCCTGTTCGACTTTCAGGTCCGGCAGGCCTTCGATCTCGAGGATGCGGCCCGAGAACTCGTTGACCTTGCCGCTCTTGGCCACGGTGAGCAGGCCCTGCCTGATGGCGAACAGCGGGATCGCGTGCACCAGGTCGCGCAGCGTCACACCCGGCTGCATGGTGCCCGTGAAGCGCACCAGCACGCTCTCGGGCATGTCCAGCGGCATCACGCCGGTGGCCGCGCCGAAGGCCACCAGTCCCGAGCCGGCCGGGAAGCTGATGCCGATCGGGAAACGTGTGTGGCTGTCGCCGCCGGTGCCCACGGTGTCGGGCAGCAGCATGCGGTTGAGCCAGCTGTGGATGATGCCGTCGCCAGGGCGCAGGCTGATGCCCCCGCGGTTGCTCATGAAGGACGGCAGCTCGCGGTGCGTCTGCACGTCGACCTTCTTCGGATAGGCCGCGGTGTGGCAGAAGCTCTGCATCACGAGATCGGCCGAAAAGCCCAGGCAGGCCAGGTCCTTCAGCTCGTCGCGCGTCATCGTGCCGGTGGTGTCCTGGCTGCCGATGCTGGTCATCTTCGGTTCGCAATAGGTGCCGGGGCGCACGCCTTGTTGTGTCCCGCTCACCTCGGGCAGGCCGACGGCGCGGCCGACCATCTTCTGCGCCAGCGTGTAGCCGGCCTTCGTGGCATGCGGGACCGTGGGCAGGCGGAACACCGTGCTGGCGGGCAGGCCCAGAAATTCGCGCGCCTTGGCCGTCAGGCTGCGGCCGATGATGAGGTTGATGCGCCCGCCGGCGCGAACCTCGTCGAAGATCACGTCGCTGCGGATCTGGAAGGTGGCGACCACCGCGCCGTCCTTGACGATCTTGCCGTCGTAGGGGTGGATGTCGATGACGTCGCCCATCTCGAGCTGGCCGACGTCGACCTCGATCGGCAACGAGCCCGCGTCTTCCTGCGTGTTGAAGTAGATCGGCGCGATCTTGCCGCCCAGGGTGATACCGCCGTAGCGCTTGTTGGGCACGAAGGGGATGTCCTGGCCGGTGGCCCAGACGGCGCTGTTGGTGGCGCTCTTGCGTGAAGACCCGGTGCCGACCACGTCGCCCACGTAGGCCACCAGATGGCCGCGGGCCTTGAGGTCGTCGATGAACTGCATCGGGCCGCGCTTGCCGTCTTCCTCGGGCTTGAAGGCGGCGCCCGGGCGCGTGTTCTTCAGCATCGCCAGGTAGTGCAGGGGAATGTCCGGGCGACTCCAGGCGTCGGGCGCGGGGCTGAGGTCGTCGGTGTTGGTCTCGCCCGGCACCTTGAAGACGCTGACGGTGATCGACCGCGGCACCTCGGGGCGCGTGGTGAACCACTCGGCTGCGGCCCAGCTGTTCATCACTTCGAGCGCCAAGGCTGCAGTGTGCGGATTCGTGGCGCGGGCCTTGTCGGCCACGTCGTTGAAGAAGTCGAACATCAGCAGCGTCTTCTTCAGGCCGGCGGCTGCGACCGCGGCCACGCCGGCCTCGGCGTCGTCCAGCAGTTCGATCAGCGGGTGCACGTTGTAGCCGCCCACCATGGTGCCGAGCAGTTCGGTGGCCTTGGCCTTGCTGACCAGGCCCACGGCGATGTCGCCATGCGCCACTGCGGCCAGGAAGCTGGCCTTGACCTTGGCGGCGTCATCGACGCCAGGCGGTACGCGGTGCATCAGCAGGTCCAGCAGGGAGGCCTCTTCACCGGCCGGCGGCGACTTGATGAGTTCGATGAGCGCGGCGGTCTGCAAGGCGTCTAGCGGCAGCGGCGGAATGCCGAGCGCGGCGCGTTCGGCGGCATGTAGGCGGTAGGCTTGAAGCATGGGGGGTCTCCGGGGGTTGGCGAGAGTTTGGGCTTGAGATTCGCATTGGCGGCTGACATCAGGCTTTGGGCACGATGAGCTTCAGCCCCTTGAAGTAGTCGCGGTAGAAGCCCGCATCGCGGGTGATCAGCGCGTCGCACTGCATCATGGCGTGCGCGCCGATGAGGAAGTCGGCCACCACGCGCTCACGGCGGCCGCCGCGGTCGCGAAAGCGACGTTGCATGTGGCCGGCGCGAACGGCAGCCTGTTCGGTTGTGGCCTGAAACCGGATGCCGAACTCCGCCAGCGCGTCCATTGCCGTTTCTCGGGTGTCCAGCATGGTTTGCACCTCGGCAACGACCGCCTCGCAGACCACCAGTTCACCGACACCCAGCGCCTGCGCCACCGCCGTCACTGACGCGGCCGCGAACTGAGGGTCGTCGGTCAGCAGATCCAGCAGTACTGAAGAATCGACTGCGATCACGATTCTTCCGGCTCGGGGTAGGGATCGCCCGGCGCACGCCCGCGCAATGCGCGCATGGCGTCGTCCGTGGTCTTGAACCCTTCAGCCAGCTTGAAGCGCCCGCGCAGCCGCGACAGCGCGTCGTCGACGTCCTTGCGCAAGATGATGCGGCCGTCGATCAGTTCGACCTTGAGCTTGCTACCCTTGCTCAGCCCCAGTGCGTCGCGCACCGCTTTGGGCAAGGTGATCTGCCCGCGTTCGGCCACCGTGGCTTCCATGGCGAACCTCTCTTAAGAGTTAGTACGCAGTAATCATACATACTGTTCCATGCATGCGTCAGAGAGGCAGCGTACCCGTATGCAGCACGCGGATACTTCGCCGACTTGTTTCGGATCTGGCCCCAATGACTGACACCCGCACCGACACCCGCACCCGCACCCGCACCCACACCGACATCGACATCGACATCGACCACGGCACCATCCAGACGACCCTGGCCAACGGCGTGCGCGTCATCGCGCTGCCCATGCCGCACCTCAGCACCGCCAGCGTCAGCGTCTTCGTGCGCAGCGGCAGCGCGCACGAGAGCCGGCGGCTGAACGGCATCGGCCACGTGGTGGAGCACATGGTCTTCAAGGGCACGGCGCAGCGCAACAGCCACCAGATCAACCTCGACGCCGAACGTCTGGGCGCCGAGGTCAACGCCCACACCGACAAGGACCACAGCGCCTTCCACATGCGCGGGCTGGCCGACGACGCGCCGCGTTTCGTGGCCATGCTGGCCGACCTGGTGCAGCACCCCACCTTCCCCGACGACGAACTGGCGCGCGAACGCCAGGTGTTGCTGCAGGAGGTGATCGAGGTCGACGACGACCCGATGGCCACCGCGTACAAACTCTTCGACAGCGCCTGCTACGGGCTGCACCCGTTGGCGCAGCCGGTGATCGGCAACCGCGGCAACATCGAACGCTTCACACGCGACGAGCTCGCTGCCTGGGTGCGGCAGCAGTTCACCGGCGCCAACGTGCTGGTGGCGGCGGCCGGGGGCATCGACCCCGAGGCCCTGGTGCGCGAGGTGGAACGTGCTTTCGGCAGCCTGCCGCGCGGCGAGCCGCACACCGTGGCGCCGCCGCAATTCACTGGCGGCCTGCGCGGGCGCCGCGTGCCCGGCAGCAGCCAGATGCATGCGGTGCTGGGATTCCCGATCCCGGCCCTGATGGACGACGACCCGGCCGCCGAGGTGGCTGCGGCGCTGCTGGGCGAAGGCATGAGTTCGCCGTTGATGACCGAGCTGCGCGAGCGCCGCGGCCTCGTCTACCACGCCGCCTGCGCGGCCGACGTGCTGGACCTGTGCGGCCAGTTCGTGATCGAGGCGTCGGTGGCGCCCGACAAATTCGAGGAACTGTTGCGCACCACGGCCGAACTGCTGCGCGCGCAGGCCGAGGCGACCGACCCCGTCGACCTCGAACGCGCTTTGAACCAGATGGCAGTGCGCCGCCTGTGCGTGGGTGAACGGCCGTCCCGCCGGCTGGAAGAGGCTGCGCTGGACTGGTTCGCACTCGGGCGCGTGCGCTCCTATGCCGAGCGCAGCGAGCGCGCCAGGGCGGTGACCGGCGAGCAGGTGCGCGCGGTGTTCGAGCGCCTGTGGGCCGGGCCGCTGTCGCTGGCGGTGTCCGGGCGGGTGGGGCAGGGCGCGTTGGACAAGGCGCGCGCGGCGCTCGGGCGGGGCGCCGTACGTGCCACGTCGGACGTGCGCAGCGCAACGCCCACCGCCACACGCGACGCCGACTAGGAAACCGCAGCCAGCGGCAGGTTCAGCAGCAGGTTCTGCGGCTTCAGGCGCAGCAGCTGGCCGCTGTCGGCCATCAGTCCCAGGTAGACGGGCTTGCCGGCCACGTCGCGCCGCATCTCGGCCGGGTCGACGAAGTCCAGCCTGAACAGGCTCACCACCCGCTTCAAACGCTCTGGCGCGACCTCGGCGCCCTGGTAGAGGTCGTTGAGCAACGCGGTGGCCTCGGCGTCCAGCCCCAGGTGCCAGCGCCACTGCGGGTCGTCGATGCGCTGCACGGGTTCGATGCGCACGGCCACGCCCAGCAGGTGGCGCACCCAGCGTTGCAGCACGCTGGCCAGGGCTTTCTGGCCCGACCGCGCGGCCGTCATGTGAAAGGCCAGGCCGTGGCCCAGGTCGAGTTGGATGTCGTGCGTCAGGTCGAGCAGGAAGGTGCTGCGCGTGCCGCTTTGTGCGGCCTCGGCCCAGTAGCGCGCGGCGTTTTCGGTGCCCAGCACGCGCACCGTCGCCGGCTTCATCGGCACCTGCGCCTCGGCGAGCAGGCGGCCGAGGTCGCCCAGGCCCTGGGTGTCGTTCTGCAGGTCCAGCGTGTCGCGGTCGCCGGCCAGCAGGCGGCTGTCCTGCACGGTGATGCGCTGGGCGCGGAACAGCAACTCGGCGGCGCGCGCCTGCAGCGCGTCGTCGCAGCCCTCCAGCAGCGTGCGCACGATGGCCTGGGTCACCAGCGCGATGAAGAGCGGCGGCGTGTTGATGCTGCCGCCGCGAAAGAGCTGCAGGGTCCAGGCTTCCAACGTGCCGGCAGCGAGGATGCCGTCGCGCAGCGCCAGGAAGTGGCCGTAGTTCTCGCGCGCGTCGGCGTCGCGGACGGCTTGCAGCTCGGCGGGCCTCACCACGCGGCCCGGTTCGCGCTGCAGGGCGCGGTGCAGGGCGGTCTCGGCGCGGCAGGATTCCGGCACCAGCGCCAGCTCGGGCCGCGCCAGCCACAGGCGCCACCAGTCGTCGGTGGGCACCAGCCATCCGCTGGCGTCGCGGGCCAGGTGCTGCCAGCCGCAGGCCGGCCAGAAATCCGCGCCGGTCGTGTTCACGACCACAGCCTTTGCATGGCCCGGGCGTAGTGGTCGGCCGCCGGGCCGGCGCGCCGGTGAACGCCGGCCGCCACCCACTGTTGGCCCGCCACCCAGACTTCGCTGAAAGCCGGGGCGCCGGTGGCGAAGACCAGCGCGTCCAGCGTGTGCGTCGACGGCGCGCCGAGCAGGCCCGGTGCCAGGGTGTTGATGACCAGCAGGTCGGCACGCGCGCCCGCCGTCAGCCCCCAGCGCTGCAAGCCGGCCGCTGCGGCGCCACCCGCCAGCACGCGACCGAACAGGCTCGCCGCTGTGGCCGGAACGCCGATCTCGGGCCGTGCTGCCACGTTGCGCTGGCGCAGCGCCAGGCGCTGGCCGTATTCCAGCCAGCGCAGCTCCTCGGGCCACTGTCGGCAGACCTGGCTGTCCGAACCCACCGACAAGGGTGTGTCGGTGGCCAGCCAGCGCGGCAGGTCGGCCAGGCCGTCGCCCAGGTTGGCCTCGGTGCCGGGGCACAACACCACGCCCGCGCCAGATGCGGCCACGGCGTCGATTTCGCCCGGCAGCGCGTGCGTGGCGTGCACCAGTTGCCAGCGCGCATCCAGCGGCAATTCGCGCGCCAGCCATTCGATCGGGCGCGCGCCGGTGGCGGCCACACAGTCGTCGACCTCGGCGGTCTGCTCGGCGATGTGGATGTGGACCGGGCCCGCGTCGTCGCCCAGGCGCCGCACCAGGTCGCGCAGCGAGGCCCCCGGCACGGCGCGCAGCGAGTGCACGGCCACGCCGGCGTTTACGTGGCGTGCGCCGAGCGCGCGCACGCCGTCGCGCAGGGCCAGCACCTGCGTCACGTCGGCCGCAAAGCGGCGCTGGTCGTCGCGCAGCGCCGGCTGCGTGAAGCCGGCGCGTTCGTACAGCACCGGCAACAGCGTCAAGCCGATACCGGCCCCGTCAACGGCCTCGACCAGCGCGCGGCTCATGGCCCCTGCGTCTGCTTCTGCGTCTGCGTACCGTGTGCCGTCTTCGCGGTGGTGCAGGTAGTGGAATTCGCAAACCTGCGTGTAGCCGCCGCACAGCAGTTCGGAGTAGAGCTGGGTGGCCACCGCCCGCAGTTCGTCGGGCGTGATGCGCAGCGCCACGCCGTACATGCGGTCGCGCCAGGACCAGAAGTCGTCGTGCGCGCCGTCGCGGCGCTCGGCGAGGCCGGCAAAGGCCCGCTGGAAGGCGTGGCTGTGGGCGTCGACGAGCCCGGGCAGCACCGGGCCGGGCAGCACCCGCGCGCCGTCGGGGGCGGGCACGCCGGACTGCACCGTGGCCCAGCAGCCATCGGCGCCCACGCGCAGCAGCACGTCGCAACACCAGGATCCGTCGATCCAGGCGCGCGGGGCCCACAACAGCGGGCCGGTCACTGCGGTCTCCAGTCGACCATCGTCTGAACCAGTCGGCGCAGCAGCGGCGTCACTTCGGCAGCGCGCGCGGCGTCCCAGCGCCAGGGCGGCGTTTCCTGCATGTAGGCGCGCCAGCACATCTCCAGCTGCACGGCGTGCACGCCGTGCTGTGGCCGGCCGTGCTGGCGCGTGATGTGGCCGCCCTTGAAGCGGCCGTCGACCACGTGGGTGTAGCGTGACTGGGCGCTGAACACGCCCGCCAGCGCGTCGCGCAGGGCCGGCGCGCAACTGCTGCCGCCCACCGTGCCCAGGTTCATGTGCGGCAGCATGCCTTCGAAAAGCCAGGGCAGCTCGCTCTTGATGCTGTGCGCGTCGAAGAGCACCGCATGGCCGTGTCGTGCGCGCAGGCGTTCCAGTTCGCTCTGCAGGGTGTCGTGGTAGGGCTGCCAGTAGACGCCCACGCGTCGCCCGATCTCTGCCGCATCGGGCGCCAGACCCGCGCGGTACAGCGGCTCGCCGGTGAAGAAGCGTGTCGGGCACAGCTCGGTGTTGTTGAGCCCGGCGTACATGGGGGTGTTCTCGCTGGGCCGGTTCAGGTCGACGAGGTAGCGGCTGTGCACCGGCACGAGCAGGCTGGCACCCAGGTCACGCGCGAAGGCATACAGCCGGTCGAGGTGCCAGTCGGTGTCTTCGACCTGCATCGCGCGCTCGACATGGCGGTGTTGCTGGTCGGCCGGGATCACGGTGCCGGCGTGCGGCACGCTGAGCAGGAGCGGCGTGCTGCCGCGGTGCAGGGTGAAGGTCATGGCTGATTCTCGACGCCGCCGCAGACGATGCGGCAGCAGGGGTTGTGGCCGAAGTGGTAAGCCAGATCGCGCGGGTGGGCGGTGTCCCACACGGCGAAGTCGGCACGCAAGCCCGCGGCCAGCCTCCCGCGGTCGTGCAGGCCCAGCGCCCGCGCAGCGTGTACGGTCACACCGCGCAGCGCTTCCTCGGGCCTCAGGCGGAACAACGTGCAGGCCATGTTCAACATCAACAGCAGCGACAGCACCGGCGACGAACCCGGGTTGTGGTCGGTGGCAATGGCCATGGGCACGCCGGCCTCGCGCAGCGCAGCCACGGGCGGCAGCCTGGTTTCGCGCAGGAAGTAGTAGGCGCCGGGCAGCAGCACGGCCACCGTGCCGGCGCGGTGCAGGGCGGCGATACCTTGCGCTGACAGATGTTCGAGGTGGTCGCAGCTGAGCGCACCGAAGCGCGCGGCCAGCGCGGCGCCACCCTGGTCGCTGAGCTGCTCTGCATGCAGCTTGACGGGCAGGCCCAGGCGCTGCGCGGCGCTGAAGATGCGCTCGGTTTGCGCGGGCGTGAAACCGATGGTGTCGCAGAAGGCGTCCACCGCATCCACCAGCTTGGCCGCGTGCTGCCCGGCCAGCCAGCCGCAGGCGTCGGCGATGTAGTCGTCGGCCCGGCCGGTGTATTCGGGCGGCAACGCGTGCGCGGCCAGCGACGTGGTGCGCACCGTCAGCGGCAGCTCACGCCCCAGGCGGCGCGCGACGGCCAGGCAGCGGGCCTCGTGCGCTTCGCTCAGGCCGTAGCCTGACTTGATCTCGACGGTGGTCACGCCCTCTGCCATCAAGGCCCTGGCGCGGGCCGCGGCACTGGTGAACAAGGCTTCATCGCTGGCCGCGCGCGTGGCCGCCACGGTGGCGCGGATGCCGCCGCCGGCGCGCACGATGTCTTCGTAGCTGGCGCCTTGCAGGCGCAGTTCGAACTCGGCGGCGCGGTCGCCGCCATAGACCAGGTGGGTGTGGCAGTCCACCAACCCCGGCGTCACCAGTGCGCCGCCGAGGTCGTGCTCTGCGGCCACTGCCAGGCCGGCGGGCAGGTCGCAGTCGGCGCCCACCCAGCGCAGCGTGCCGCCTTCGACCAGCATGGCGCCGTCGGCCACCGTGCCCCAGCCCGCATCCGGGGCCAGCGTGGCCAGATGGGCGTGTCGCCACAGCGTGGGCAGGGTCATGCCTGGACCCGGTGAAAGGCCAGCCACCAGGCGTGGATGGGGGCGGTCGTCGGGGTGGCGTGCCACGGCGCGTCGCCATCGTTTTCCACCCAGGCCAGCGAGCCCGCCGGCAGCGCGAGCGCCGCCTGTGCGCCCACCTGCAAGCGCAAGGCCCCGGCGGTGAACACGGCACGCCAGGTGGCGTCGCTGTGCCACGCCTGGCCAGGCGCCACTTTGTGCATGTGGCCGTGGCCGAATGCCGTGTGCACCATCAGGTTCAGGTCACGCGTCGGGCCGGCGAGCAAGCGGCAGCCGGGCGCCGCTGCGCCGTCGAAGCGGCAAGGGTCGGACGCGCGCGAAAGAGGAATACGGCCCGCCGCGAAGTCCAGTTCGACGCCATGCCCGTCGATCACCGCAAACCAGCGCTCGATGCCGGGAAAGGCCGAAAAGTCACCATCACGCGTGATATCGGCGACGCTGACCCGGCACTGCCACGCTGCACCCACCGGCCAGGCCAGCAATTCGCGTGTGACACCGCCGCCGTTGCGCCAGGGCTGGCCGGGCACCATGCTGAGATCGACCACGTTCATGGCTCGAATTCGCCGTGCAGCCGGTACAGCGCACCCGGATGCACCAGCCGCGCGATGGTGATGGCTGCGTCGACAGTGAAGGTGCGGCGCACCACCACCAGGCAGGGGTCGGTGGGCGCGATGCCTAGCAGCGCCGCTTCCTGCGCCGTGGCTCGGGCGGCTTCGATGGAGTACTGCGCCCGCCACAGCGCCGTCACCTCGAACAGGTGGTGCGTGGGCGTGGTCGACGTGAAGTCCGCCGTCAGGTAATCGGGCGCGCAGGCCGGGTTGACGTAGCGGTCTTCGCATTGCAGCGGCACGCCATTGTCGAAGTGCACGATGAGCGTGTGGAACACCTGGGCACGCGCCGCCAGGCCCAGTTGCGCCGCCAGCGCCGCCGTGGCGGCCTCGGCGCGCTGCAGGTGCACGGCGGCGTGGTGGCGGTGGCCGCGCGATTCGATTTCTTCGTGCAGGTCGCGGATGGTCAGTGTCGACGACACCGGGTGCAGGGGCGCAGCGAAGGTGCCGACACCCTGCTCGCGCGTGACCAAACCTTGGGCCTGCAGCTCGCGCAGGGCGCGGTTCACCGTCATGCGGCTGACGGCGAAACGCGACACCAAATCGGCCTCGGACGGCATCAAGGCGCCCGGCGCCCAGCGCCCCGCGGCCAGGCCGTCCAGCAGGTGCTGCTTGATGCGTTGGTAGGGGGCGCCGGCAGGCGCGGCTCGGGAAACCATGCGGTCGATGCTACTTGCGCCACCTTGTCTAGACAAGTAGAGTGCGACCCTGATCGAACACCCGCGCCGATTCACCGGGAGCCGCCATGACCGACCTTTCTGCCATCCGCGCCATCCGCGCCATCCATGCCATCCACGCCCCCGCCCAGCCCAGAGCCGTTCGTGCCCCGCGCGGCGCTGAGATCGTCTGCGCCAACTGGCTCATCGAAGCCGCTTACCGCATGCTGCAAAACAACCTCGACCCCGAGGTGGCCGAGAACCCCGACGCGCTGGTGGTCTACGGCGGCATCGGCAAGGCGGCGCGCAACTGGGACTGCTTCGAGGCCCTCCTTGAAAGCTTGCGCAATTTGAAGCCCGACGAGACCCTGCTGGTGCAGAGCGGCAAGCCGGTGGGCGTGTTCCGCACCCATGCTGATGCACCGAGGGTGCTGATTGCGAACTCCAACCTGGTGCCCAGGTGGGCGACGTGGGAACACTTCCACGAGCTCGACCGCAAGGGCCTGATGATGTACGGCCAGATGACTGCTGGCAGCTGGATCTACATCGGCAGCCAGGGAATCGTTCAGGGCACCTACGAAACATTCGTCGAAGCCGGCCGGCAGCATTGCGGCGGCGACTTGGCCGGCAAGTGGATCCTGACCGCCGGCCTGGGCGGCATGGGCGGGGCGCAGCCGCTCTCCGCCACGTTCGCGGGCGCCTGCAGTCTGACCATCGAGTGCCAGCAGAGCCGCATCGACTTTCGCCTGCGCAGCCGCTACCTCGACGAGCAGGCCACCGACCTCGACGACGCGCTGGCCCGTATCGCCCACTACACGTCGCGCAAGCAGGCCGTGTCCATCGGCCTGCTGGGCAACGCGGCGCGCATCCTGCCGGCGCTGGCCGATCGCTGCCTGCGTGGTGACGCCATCCGTCCCGATCTCGTCACCGACCAGACCAGCGCGCACGACCTCGTCCACGGCTACCTGCCGCCCGGCTGGAGCGTGGAGCAATGGCGTGCCGCCGCGGCCGACCCCGCCCGCCATGCCGAGCTGACGGCTGCGGCCGCCCAGGGCTGCGCCGACCATGTGCGCGCCATGCTGCAGTTTCACTCCATGGGTGTGCCCACGGTGGACTACGGCAACAACATTCGCCAGGTGGCGCTGGACGCCGGCGTGCAGAACGCTTTCGACTTCCCCGGCTTCGTGTCGGCCTATGTGCGGCCCTTGTTCTGCCGTGGGCGTGGGCCTTTTCGCTGGGTCGCGCTGAGCGGCGACCCGGAAGACATCCGCAAGACCGACGCGAAGATGAAAGAGCTTTTTTCCGAAGACACGCACCTGCACCGCTGGCTGGACATGGCCGCCGAGCGCATCGCTTTCCAGGGCCTGCCGGCGCGCATCTGCTGGATCGGCCTGGGCGAGCGCCACCGCGCCGGCCTGGCCTTCAACGACATGGTGCGCAGCGGCGAGCTGAAGGCGCCCATCGTCATTGGCCGCGACCACCTGGACAGCGGCAGCGTCGCCAGCCCCAACCGCGAGACCGAATCCATGAAGGACGGCAGCGACGCCGTCAGCGACTGGCCGATGCTGAACGCCTTGCTCAGCACGGCGGGCGGGGCGACCTGGGTCAGCCTGCACCAGGGTGGCGGCGTCGGCATGGGCTACAGCCAGCACAGCGGCGTGGTGGTGGTGTGCGATGGCACCGACGCCGCGGCGGCACGCATCGAACGGGTGTTGTGGAACGACCCGGCCACCGGCGTGATGCGCCATGCCGATGCCGGCTACGACGAGGCCGTGGCGTGCGCACGCCAGCAGGGCCTGAACCTGCCCATGATCAACCGGGAACTGCGCTGATGTTGCTGCGACCTGGACATCTCACGCTGGCCGAACTGCAGGCCGTGCACGCCGGCGGCCAGCCCTTGGTGATGGATCCGAACGCGCTGCCCGGCGTGCTGGCCAGTGCGGCGGTGGTGCGCGCCGCAGCCGAGGGCGACGCGGCCGTCTACGGCGTCAACACCGGTTTCGGCAAGCTGGCCAGCACGCGCATCGGCGAATCTGACCTGGCCACGCTGCAGCTCAACCTCATCCGCAGCCATTGCGTGGGCGTGGGGGTGCCGCTATCTGCCCCGGTGCTGCGTGTGATGCTGGCCACCAAGGCAGCCAGCCTGGCGCGCGGTTACTCGGGCGTGCGGCCGGTGGTCATCGACACCTTGCTGGCCGTGCACAACGCGGGCCTGGTGCCGTATGTGCCCAGCCAGGGCAGCGTGGGCGCCAGTGGCGACCTGGCGCCGCTTGCGCACATGACCCTGGCGCTGCTGGGCGAGGGCGAGTTTCTCGTGCATCAGGAGGGCCAGCCTGCGGCTGGCGTCGGCGTGCGCCGGCCCGCCGCGGCCGTGCTGCGTGAACACCGCATCGCGCCGCTGGTGCTCGGCGCCAAGGAAGGCCTGGCGCTGATCAACGGCACGCAGACCAGCACGGCGCTGGCTTTGCACGCGCTGTTCGCCTTCGAGCCGGTGCTCGAATCGGCCCTGGTGATCGGCGCGATGACGGTGGATGCCGCGCGCGGCAGCGACGCGCCGTTCGACTCGCGCATCCACGCGTTGCGCGGGCAGCCGGGGCAGATCGACGTGGCGCACGGCTACCGCGCGTTGTTGTCCGGCAGCGCGATTCGCGCTTCGCACGCGAAGATGCGCCCCCAGGCCGACGCTGTGCGTCGGCCGCCCCCCGAGGGGGGTGTCCAGCCCTGGCAAAGCCAGATGCTGGACGGCGACGACCGCGTGCAGGACCCGTATTGCCTGCGCTGCCAGCCGCAGGTGGTGGGTGCGTGCCTGGACCAGCTGCGGTATGCGGCAGGCGTGCTTTTGCGCGAAGCGAATGCCGTGACGGACAACCCCCTGGTCTTCGCAGAAGACGGCGC
>ENA-OBIT01000539-OBIT01000539.1-metagenomes-genome-assembly--contig:-NODE-539-length-16314-cov-5.92546_pt1 | contig 16314 bp, 11 predicted proteins | sample MGYA00153386_OBIT01 | MGnify analysis MGYA00153386
ACCGGCCGGCCCGCGTGAAGCGCTGCAGCGCCGGCTGATCACCTTCTTCATGCATCTGCAGCAGCCGGTGGCCCGGCTGATCGGCCGCCGCAAGCATGGGCTGACGCCCTGGCGACGTCGCGGCGACGCCAGCGCCGCACCGGCGACTGTGCCCATTGCAGCAGCCACGCAGGTGTGGAGCGAAACCTGGCACGCGTCCGAGACGTGGGTCGAGCGCGCCGAGGACGCGCTGCGCTCGCGTGGCTTTATCGTCGCCCGGGGTGGAAACACCGATGAATGGGATCTCGACGTGCGAGGCGGCGTGCTGGGTTCGCTGCGCGCGCGTTTCGCGCTGGAAGAACACGGCGCCGGCAAGCAACTGGTGCGCCTGCACACGCGGCTGCGCACGCCGTCTCTGGCCACCGGCGCGACAGCCGTGTGCGCCGTGCTGGCACTCGGCGCGGCGCTGGGCGGCGCAGTGGTGGCGGCCACGGCGCTGGGTTTGGCCGCGGCCTTGCTGGTGTGGCGTACCCAGGCCGACCAGGCCCATGCGCGCGCGGGTTGGCGCGGCGCGGTGCACGAGCTCGGTCGCCAGGACGCCGGCTTGCCCGCGGCCACCGCCACCGCCGCTGCCACTGCCGTTCCGACCGTCGAAACAACGTCGTGAGCACTGCCACGCCCCCCACGGCGCAGACGCTGCGCCGGCTGATCGCCCACCTGCGCCCGTGGCGCGGCTGGGTGGTGCTGATCGTGATCGTCGACCTGCTGGCCGTGCCGCTGGCCTTGCTGGCGCCGCTGCCACTGAAGATCGCGGTCGACAACGTCATCGGCGGCCAGCCGCTGCCGGCCTGGCTGCAGCCGTGGGTGCCGGGCTGGATGCCCGTCGATGGCCTGGGTTCGATGCTGGCGCTGGCGGTGGGCCTGGTGATCTTGCTGGCCGTGGTCAGCCAGGCGCAGCGCGGCGGTGCGTGGATCCTGCAGACCTGGACCGGAGAGCGCGTGGTGCTGGGCTTCCGCGCCGAGCTGTTCCGCCGCACGCAGCGCTTGTCGATGACTTACCACGACCAGCGCGGCATCGCGGATTCGCTGTACCGCATCCAGTACGACGCCAGCGCCGTGCAGTGGGTAGCGGTGTATGGCCTGGCACCGCTGCTCACGGCAGTGGGCATGCTGGTCGGCATCTTCGCCGTGATGTGGAGCATGGACGCTGCACTGGCCGTCGTCGCCATGGCGGTGGCGCCACCGCTCTGGATATTGACGGTCGCCTTTGGCCGCACCGTGCGTGCACGCTGGCACCGCCAGAAAGAGCTGGAAAGCGCCACCTCGTCGGTGCTGCAGGAAGTGCTGGCCGGCCTGCGCGTGGTCAAGGCCTTCGGCGCGGAAGAACGCGAAGAGCTGCGCTACCTCGACCGTGCCGGCCACGAGGTGCACGCCAACCTGTCGGTCGTGCGCGCGCAAGTCGTTTTCTACACCTGCACAGCCCTGGTGCTGGCTGCTGGCGGCGCGGCTGCGCTGTGGATCGCCGCGCGCCAGGTGCAGGCCGGGCAGCTCACGCTCGGCCAGCTCACCATGGTGATGGCCTACCTGACGCAGCTGTACGCGCCGCTGGAATCGCTGACGCACAAGTACACCGAGCTGCAGAGTTCGCTGGCGGGTGCGGAGCGGGCTTTCGCGCTGCTGGACGAGCAGGTCGACGTGAAGGACCGCCCCGGCGCCTTGCCCCTGGCGCATGCGCGGGGCGAGATCGAATTGCGCGACGTGCATTACGCCTACAAGCCGGGTTCGTCGGTGCTGGCCGGCGCCAGCGCGCACATCCCGGCGGGCACGCGCGTGGGCATCGTCGGGCGCACGGGTGCCGGCAAGACCACGCTGGTGAACCTCATCACGCGCTTCCAGGACCCCACCGGCGGCACGCTGCTGCTGGACGGGCACGACCTGCGGGATATCAAGCTCGACGACCTGCGCCGCCAGTTCGCCATCGTGCTGCAAGAGCCGGTGCTGTTCAGCACCTCGATCGGCGAAAACATCGCCTATGGCCGGCCCGATGCGACGCCGGCGCAGATCGAAGCCGCGGCGCAGGCGGCCGACGCGCACGACTTCATCGCTGCCATGCCCGAGGGTTACGCCACGCCGGTGGGCGAGCGCGGGATGATGTTGTCCGGCGGCCAGCGCCAGCGCATCGCCCTGGCCCGCGCCTTCCTGAAGGACGCGCCGATCCTCATCATGGACGAGCCCACCAGCTCCGTCGACTTGAAGACCGAGGCGTCCATCATCCAGGCCATGGAACGCCTGATGGCCGGCCGCACCACCTTCATCGTCGCCCACCGCCTGGCCACGCTGGCGCATTGCGACGTGGTCTACGCGGTAGAAAACGGACGCCTGACGCGGGCCAGTCTGGAAGCTTCCGAGCCCTTGCTCGACAACCGCGGCCTGGCGCTTGAAGCGCCGGAAGCGCAGTTGAGTTGAGCATGCAAAAACTCCGCATCGCCGTCCTGGGCACCGTCGGTGCCGACCCGTTCGCGGGCATGGCGTGGATGCATCTGCAGTTGGCCGCCGGGCTGCTGCGCCTGGGGCACGACGTGCGCTATGTCGAAACGACTTCGGCCTGGCCCTACGACGCAGCCCAAGGCACACGCGTCGACGACGCGACCTACACGCTGGCTTACCTGGCCCGCATCACGCCGCGCTTCGGCATGGGCGAGAGTTGGGCCTATCGGCGCAGCTGGGGCGACGGCGCCTGGCTCGGCCCGGCAGCCGCCGATGCGGCGGACTGGCTGGCCGCCACCGACTTCGTCTTCAACGTGTCGGGCGCCACGCGCATCCAGCAAGATGGCTTTGCCTGCGGCCGCCTGGTGCATTTCGGCACCGACCCCGTCACCGAGGAATTGCGTCATGCCGCAGGCGACGCGCGCACGCTGGAACACATCGGCGCACACGACCTGACGGTCACCTATGGCGAAAACTTGGGCACGCCACGCAGCCCGCTGCCGCCCTTGCCACGGCTGGCGGCGCGACTGCGCCAGCCGGTGCTGATGGATTTGTGGGACGCACCATTGCCGTCGCGCGATGTCTTCACCACCGTGGGCAACTGGCGCCAGGACGGCAAGGACGAGGTCTTCCAGGGTCGCCCGTTGCGCTGGAGCAAGCACCATGAGTTCCTGAAGTTCATCGACGTGCCGCGGCTGTCGGGCCAGACCGTGGAACTGGCCACCAACCTGGACAACCCCGACCGCGAAGCCGAGCTGAAAGATCAGGGTGCCGCGTCAGACGAACAAGACCCGCATCAAATCCGCGGCGCGGCGAGTCTGGACCGAGACCACTGGCAGCGTCTGCAGGAAGGCGGGTGGCTCGTCGCCAACGGTCCGGCGCTGTCGATGGACCCCTTCACCTACCGCGACTACATCCTGGCGTCGCGCGCCGAGTTCACCGTGGCGCGCGAATTCAACGTGCTGCCGCGCACGGCGTGGTTCAGCGAGCGCAGCGCCTGCTACCTGGGCGCGGGCCGGCCGGTGGTCACACAAGACACCGGGTTTTCCGATGTGCTGCCCACGGGCGAGGGCCTGTTCGCTTTCGACACCGCCGAGGAAGCTGTCGAGGCCATTCGCGCCATCAATGCCGACTATCCGCGCCACGCCAAAGCGGCCAAGGCCATCGCGCACGACTGGTTCAGCTCGGATGTCGTGCTGCCCAGGCTGTTGAAGGACCTCGGCGCATGAAGAATCTCATCGTCAACGCCGATGACTTCGGGCTGACTTCCGGCATCAACGCCGGCATCGTGCAGGCCCACCTGCACGGCATCGTCAGCAGCACCACGCTGATGGTGCACGGCGCGGCCGCCGAAGAAGCTGCTGCCTGGGCGCGCCAGCACCCGTCGCTGGGCGTGGGTCTGCACATCGACCTGTGGGAGCACGTGCTGTGCGACGGCGATTGGGTGCGGACGTACGAACACTGTGCCGGCGATGCCGAGGCGGTGGATGCCGAGATCGAACGGCAGTTCGAACTCTTCTGCAGCCTCGTCGGCCACGCTCCCGACCACATCGACACCCACCAGCACGTGCACCGCAAGCCCCCCGTGGGCGAAGTGGTGCGCGCATTTGCCGCCCGCCACCGCCTGGCGCTGCGCGAACACGGTGGCCTGCGCTACGTGGGCGGGTTTTATGGCCAGGACGACACGGGCGGGCCGTACCCGCAAGGCATCACGCCGCAGCGCTTGATCGAATTGATCGACTCGCTGCCCGATGGCGGCGTCACCGAACTGTCCTGCCACCCAGGGCATGTGGCGGCCGACGACCCTTTGGGCGGCACCATGTACCGCGTCGAGCGCAACATCGAGTGCCAGACGCTCTGCGACCCGCGCGTGCGAGCGCGGATGGCGCACGGCGATGTTCGGTTGGGCACTTTCGCCGATTTCGCTGTGTCTGCCAGGGCAACCCCATGACCCGCGGTTCATCGTCGCTGCGCATCGTCGTCATGGGCTATGTCGTGCGCGGCCCGCTGGCCGGGCCCACCTGGCATCACCTGCAGTACGTGCGCGGCCTGGCCGACCTGGGGCACGAAGTCTGGTACCTCGAAGACAGCGACGACTACGCCGCCTGCTACGACCCGGCACAGCAGATCGTCACTGCCGACCCGTCCTACGGCTTGGCCTATGCGCAGCGCGTGTTCGAGCGCATGGGCATGGGGCAGCGCTGGGCCTACTTCGATGCCATGCAGAACCGCTGGCACGGCCCGGCCGGCGCCGATATGCCGGCCATCTGCCGCGATGCCGACCTGCTGCTCAACGTGTCGGGCGTGAACGCGTTGCGACCCTGGGTGGCGCAGATTCCGCACCGCGTGCTGATCGACACCGACCCGGTGTTCATGCAGGTCGACATCCTGAACGACGCGCCGCGCCGCCAGTTCGCCGAATCGCACACTGCCTTCTTCACCTTCGGCGAGTCGTTTGGCTTGCCCGGCTGCACCATGCCCGACGACGGCCTGCCGTGGCGGCCCACGCGTCAACCTGTGCTGCTCGACGCCTGGGCGCCCGCGCCAGGCCGGCCCGACGGCCGCTACACCACCGTGATGCTGTGGGACAGCTACGACGTGCGCGAATGGAACGGCCGCAGCTTCGGCATGAAGTCCGAGGAAATGGAACGCGTGCTGAGCATGCCGGCCCGTTGCGGCCCGCGCTTCGAGATGGCCCTGGGCGGCCCCACCGCGCCGCACAACCGGCTCGCTGAACTGGGCTGGCTTGTCGCCGACCCGCTGGCCATCACCTGCGACCCCTGGGACTACCAGGCCTACCTGCGCCAGTCCAAGGCCGAATTCAGCGTCGCCAAGCAGGGCTACGTGGCCAGCGGCAGCGGCTGGTTCAGTGAACGCAGCGCCAGCTACATGGCGCTGGGCCGGCCTGTCGTCGTGCAGGACACCGGCTTTTCGCGCCACCTGCCCACGGGCGAAGGCCTGCTGGCCTTCACGACGCTGGACGAGGCCGTGGCCGCCGTGGCCGAGGTCGACGCCCACTACGATCGCCACGTCGGATCGGCACGCGCCGTGATCGAATCACACTTCGATTCGCGCCAGGTGCTGGCGCGTCTCGTCGAACAGGCTCTGGCCCCAGCCGCGCCCTCACCGCCGGCCATTCCTGCCGCCACAACACCCTGACCGGAGACGACCATGCCCACCATAGACCGCGAAAAGACCGATGTCGACGCCCGCGTCTGGTTCGACAAGCTGTGGGCCGGCGGCGACCCCTGGGACCTCGAGGCCAACCCCTTCGAGCGCGCCAAGTACGAGGCGCAGATTGCCCTGCTCGATGCCGACCGCGGCCCGGGCCTGAAGTACGGCCGCACGCTGGAGATCGGCTGCGCGGCCGGCGCCTTCACGCGCCGCTTGGCGCCGCGCTGCGAGTCGGTGCTGGGCATCGACATCGCGCAGCCGGCCATCGCCTTGGCGCAGGAGCGCAACGCGCAACCCAACGTCACCTACCAACTCGCCAACGCGATGGAATGGGAAAGCGGGCTGCGCGAAGGCAATTGGGACTTGATCGTCTGCGCCGAAACGCTGTGCTACCTGGGCTGGCTCTACCCCTTTTTCAACGTGGCGTGGTTTGCGCGCTGCTTGTACGAGGGCACGCGCCCGGGCGGCCGCCTGCTGCTGGCCAACACCTGCGGCGGTGTCGATGACTGGCTGCTCAAGCCCTGGGTCATCGGCAGCTACCACGACTTGTTCCGCAACGTCGGCTTCGTGCCGCAGCAGCAGACGGTGTTCCGCGGCAACAAGAACGGCGCCGAGATCGAAGCGCTGGTGTGGTTGCTGGACCGGCCGGCCGATTGATCGTGCCTGTCGCCTGGCATTCGGCCTGGCCGGCTCAGAGGTTGACCCGGTGGCTGCGATGCTCTTCTGCCACATTCCGCGCGCAGCCTTCAACCTGGTGAACGGCCGGGTTCTGGGCAAAAAGGTGTCCGCCACCGGGTGATGGGCGCACAGCGGTTGTTGCCATGGTGCGGGTGACTCCGACGAGCAGCGAAATCAGCGGCGTTGAGCCCAGCTGCGATTCATCGGAAGTCTCCTGCTCAGCGGCGCACGATGGCGCCATTGACTACTTTCACGCGCGCACCCACCAGCAGCATCGGGTCCACCGCGTGGTCGAAGTTCTTGGTGCCGCCGTCTTCCAGCTGGACCGTGACGCGGTAGACCTTGGTCTTCTCCCTGGCGTTCTGGATGCGGTTGCCCGCATAGGCACCGCCGACAGCGCCGACAACGCGGGCGATGTCCTTGCCCGAACCGCCGCCCACCTGGTTGCCGATCACGGCGCCGATCACGCCGCCGGCGACGGTGCCCAGCACATTGCGCGAGTCCTCGTCGTCGATCTCGGTTTTGCCGACGGCCGTGACGACGCCACAAGTTGCACCGACCATGTCGGCGCGGCGGGCATCGCGGCCGTCGCGGCCGTCGCAGCCGTAGGTGTCTGTGACCGCCACCTGGTCACGAACGAAGCGCCGGTTCGTCTCCTTCTGTCCGACTTTCAGGAATCCCGTGGCGGCCAGGTTGCCACGCAGGCGGTCCTTGCGGGACACGGTGTAGCTGCCCTCGTACAAGCCGCGGCTGACTTCGCTCAGGGGCATGCTGGTGTTGATGCCCTCGACGGCCACCCGGGCCGTGCCGCCGGGCACACCCGAGAGGGAGAAATTCAGCTCATCGCCAGGGCGGATTTGCTCCGGCGCATTGACCGTGAAGGCCCCTATGCGCGCCGTCTGCACCGGGCTGGGCGCGCCGCGCAGCAGCGACTGATCCAGCGTGGCATTCATCACGCGGCCATCGCGCGCGATGCGAGCCGTCACCAGGCTGGTCGCCGTCAGCCGGTCACGCGTGCGAACGGTGTAGTCGCCTTCGTACATGCCGGGCCGGACCTCGTTGAGGCGCACACCAGCGGAAGCGCCGCCGATCTGCAAGGTGACTTCGGACCCTGGCGTGGCCGAGAGCCTGAAGGCCAACTCGGTGCCGGGTGTCAAGGCGCTGACCTGTTCGACGCCGAAGCTGTCGGCGGTAACGGTCGGGACGGCCGGGACGACCGTTTGTGCGTGGGCAGACGTGCCCACGGTGAGTGGCAAAGCCGCCGCCAGCGCGACGGTGAGTACGGACATCAGTGAGGACAGTGAGGGCAGTGAGGGCAGTGAGGGCAGTGAGGGCAAATTCATGATGGGTCTCCAGCGTGCCACGGAAACGGGCGCGTGCTCCGGTCTAACGCGGCACGCGCCCGCGCGGCCGACAGAAAAAAAACCGATGGTCACTCGTGTGCGATTTCGGACCGACAAGACCGCCGCGTTGGCTAGCGGCTTGGCGCAGTTGACAACGTGAACAAGAGGGCATGGCGGAACTCAGGCGTAAAGAGCAGATGGCCTTGGGTATTGCATCTTCGCAGGGGCGGTGCCGCGACCCAGCCCGCGACCCGTTGCGCCCGCGCCTTGAAGTGGTGAACCGACGATTACCATAGACCACCGTCTAACTTCTTGGTAAGCGCATATGAACAGAATCATTTGGCTCGTCGGACTCGTCGTGATCATTCTGTTTTTGCTCAGTTACTTCGGTCTTCGCTGAGTGGCTGGTACTGGAAGGAACGTGGCCCGATGCCAGTGATCCCCCGACCCTGGTGTCGGCGACTGACGCGCAGCTACGCCACGACACAAGGTCCCAACGTCAGCGGCGCGTAAACGACGGCGAACGCGGGAAACATCAAACGATCGTTTCAAACATTCGTTTGATTTTTTGGCTACATTAACGGCATGTTGCACCGTGCCCATCCACCTGCCAACCCGCTGAATGCGCCTGACGATGCCCGCCAGCGGTTGTTGGCAGCCGGGCTGCGGATGTTCGCTGAACAGGGTTACAGCAAGACCAGCACGCGTGAACTGGCCGATGCGGCACGGGTGAACATCGCGTCCATCAGCTACTACTTCGGCGACAAGGCGGGGCTTTACCGAGCTGCTTTCATCGAGCCCATGGGCGCGCCCGGCGACGACATCGCCCTGTACAACAGGCCGGAGTTGACGCTGCCGCAGGCGCTGCGCGGCTTCTACGCCAGCTTTCTGGAGCCGCTGAAGCAGGGCGACGTGGCCAGACAGTGCATGAAGCTGCAGTTCCGCGAGATGGTCGAGCCGACGGGCCTGTTCGACCCGAACGAGGCCTGCGGCATCCGCCCCATGCACGAGGCATTGGTACAAGTCTTGTGCAGACACCTGGGCCTGGCCGAACCCGACCACGACTTGCAGCGGCTGGCCGTGTGCCTGGCCGGGTTGGGCGTGCACATGCACGTGGGGCGCGACATCACCGACCAGCTCGTTCCCGGCCTGAACCAGGGTGCAGACGCCCTGGACCTGTGGGCCGACCGGCTGGTGATGTACGGCCTGGCCATGGTGCAGGCCGAAGCGCAGCGCCGCGGCAGCACTGTTCATGGAGCAGACGCTTGATGACGCGAGTCACGCGGGGTGCGCTGTCCGGCACGCTGGCCACGGCCACGCTGCTGGCCGGCTGTGCCGGCTGGGCGCCTGCGCCGTCATCCGGTCCCGCCGTGGCGCTGGCTGCAGCCTGGCAGGCGCCCTTGCCGCACGGCGGCGTCACCACCGAATTGGCCCGTTGGTGGACGCAGTTCGACGACCCCGTGCTGACCGACCTGCAGCAGGCCGCGCAGCAGGCCAGCCCCAGCCTGTCGACGGCCCGGGCACGCATCGAACGGGCGCGGGCGACGCTGACGTCGGTCGAAGCCTCAGGCCTGCCACGGCTGGACGCGGTGGGCAATGCCAGCGGTAGCCGGCAATTGCCTGGCGCGCCGGTCACCCGGTTCGCGAGCCTGGCGCTGCAGGCCAGTTGGGAGACAGACATCCTGGGTGTTTTCGGGTTGGGTGCCAGCGGCAACGAGGACGCCGCCCAAGCGCGGCTGGAAGCGGCCCAGGCCGGCTGGCACGACGCGCGCGTGTCGGTGGCCGCCGAGGTGGCCGGCAACTACACGGCACTGCGGGCGTGCGAGGCGCTGCTGGCGCAGTCGCAACTGGACGTGGGTTCGCGCAGCGAGACCGCCCGGCTGACGGAGCAAAGCGCCCAGGCCGGTTTCACGGCCCCGGCCGACGCCGCGCTGGTGCGTGCCGGCGTGGCGCAGACGCGCAGCCAGATGCTCGTCACGCAGACTCAGTGCGAGACCTTGGTCAAGGGCCTGGTGGAAGTCACCGACCTGCCCGAGGCCGACCTGCGCCAGCGCCTGGCGCCGCGCCGTGCCCGGCTGCCCACGGCGGCGGCCTTGGCGGTGACCACCTTGCCGGCAGCGCTGCTGGCGCAGCGCCCGGACCTGGCCGAAGCCGCGCGCAACGTGCTGGCCGCTGCCGGCGACCAGGCCCAGAGCGCGGCGGACGAGCGGCCGCAGGTCAGCTTGTCGGGCTCGCTGGCGGGGGTCACGATCAGCGGCGGGGGGGGCCGCAGCCAGGGGGCGACGTGGTCGGTGGGGCCGCTGGTGGTGAGCTTCCCGCTCTTCGATGGGGGCGCCCGCGCCGCTGCCACCCAGGCCGCGCGCGCCAGCTACGACAACGCCGTGGCGCAGTACCAGGCGCTGGCGCGGCGTGCCGTGCGCGAGGTCGAAACCGCACTGGTCACGTTGGACATCACCGCGCAGCGCGAAGTCGACGCACTCGACGCCGCGCGGGGGTTCGAGGCGTCCCTGGTGGCCACGCAGGCGCGCCAGCGCGGTGGCCTGGCCAGCGTGCTCGACCTGGAGATCGCGCGCCGCAATGCGCTGCAGGCACAGAGTGCGTTGATCGAACTGCAGCGTGAACGCACGGCGGCGTGGATCGCCCTGTACCGCGCGCTCGGCGGCGGTTGGGACCCCGCCACCATGGCCGTCACGGCCGCCCCCACGGCCACCCCCACCCCTGCGCCCGCGCCCGCACCCAGGACCCTGACACGGGCCCCTGCTCAACCTTGAACGAGTCTTCTGAATGAAGTCCCTGTCTGTTTTCAAACCCCCGGTGCGCAGGGCTGCGGCCGTGGCCCTGGTGGCCGCTTGTGTCGCACTGGTTGTGGCCGTGGCCGTGCAGGCTGCCGACGACAAGGCGGGCAAGGCGGGCAAGGCCGGCCCGGCGACGGCGGTCAAAGCCGCCTTGACCGTCACCGCCACCAGCGCGCAGCGCGGCAGCCTGGCCACCGGCCTGTCTGCAAACGGCAACATCGCGCCGTGGCAGGAAGCCGTCGTCGGGGCCGAAAGCAGCGGCTCGCGCCTGGCCGAGGTGCGGGTGAATGTGGGCGACGTCGTCAAGCGCGGCCAGGTGCTGGCCACCTTCGTGCCCGACATGGCGCGTGCCGATCTGGCGCAGAGCAAGGCCGCCGTCAACGAAGCCGAGGCGACGTTGGCCGAGGCCAGCGCCAACGCCCTGCGAGCCCGTGAACTGCAGACCAGCGGCGCTTTGAGCGCCCAACAAATCAACCAGTACCTGACTGCCGAGCGCACGGCCGCGGCGCGGCTGGACGCCCTGCGCGCCGCCGCGCAGGTGCAGCAGCTGCGCCTGGCGCAGACGCAGGTGCTGGCGCCGGATGCCGGCGTCATCTCGGCGCGCAGCGCCACGGTGGGCGCGGTGGTGCCGGCCGGCACGGAGCTGTTCAAGCTGATTCGCCAGGGCCGCCTGGAATGGCGCGCCGAGGTGGCGGCCAATGAGCTGGCGCAGATCACGCCCGGGCAAACCGTGCGCATCAGCGCCAGTGGCGCGACGCCGCTGGTCGGCCGTGTCCGCATCGTCGCGCCGACGGTGGACGCCGCCACCCGCAACGGCCTGGTGTATGTCGACTTGCCGCCTGGGGGCACCATGAAAGCCGGCATGTTCGCGCGCGGCGACTTCGCGACCGGCAGCTCCAGCGCGCTGACCCTGCCGCAGAGCGCGGTGCTGTTGCGCGACGGCTTCAGCTATGTCTTCAAGCTGGGGGCGGACAACAAGGTGGCGCAGGCCAAGGTCACGGTGGGCCGCCGTGTCGGCGAGCGCATCGAGATCACCGGCGGCCTGGACCCGGCCGCGCGCGTGGTGGCCATTGGCGGCGGCTTCCTGGCCGACGGCGACACGGTGCGTGTGGTGGAAGCGCCTGCCCCCGCGCCAACTGCTGTCACGGCCCCGGCCGTGGCGGCGAAGTGAGCGGGAAGCCCAAACCATGAACGTCTCCAGCTGGTGCATCAAGAACCCGATCCCCGCGGTGATGCTGTTCGTCATGCTCACCTTGGGCGGCCTGATGGGCTTCAAGGCCATGAAGGTGCAGCAGTTCCCCGACATCGACCTGCCCACCATCGCCGTCAGCGCCAACCTGCCGGGCACCGCGCCTGCGCAGATGGAGACCGAGGTGGCGCGCAAGATCGAGAACGCCGTGGCGTCGATCCAGGGCGTGAAGAACATCTACACCAAGGTGCAGGACGGCGTGGCCACCATCACGGTGGAATTCCGCCTGGAAAAGTCCACCCAGGAAGCGCTGGACGACGTGCGATCGGCCGTGTCACGGGTCCGCGCAGACCTGCCGGCCGACCTGCGCGACCCCGTCATCAGCAAGCTCGACCTGGCCGGCGCGCCGATCCTGACCTACACAGTGGCCAGCACGCGCATGGACGACGAAGCGCTGAGCTGGTTCGTCGACAACGAGGTCACCCGCGCCATGCTGGCCGTGCGCGGCGTGGGCTCGGTGGCGCGGGTGGGCGGCGTGTCGCGCGAGGTGCGGGTCGAGATCGACCCCGGCCGGCTGCTGGCGCTGAACGCCACCGCGGCCGACATCTCGCGCCAGCTGCGCGCCGTGCAGCAGGACGCCGCCGGTGGCCGCACCGATGTCGGCGGCATCGAGCAGAGCGTGCGCACCATCGCCACGGTGCAGAGTGCGGCCGAACTGGGCCGGCTTGATGTGGCGCTGTCCGACGGCCGGCGCATCCGGCTCGACCAGGTCGCCACGGTGACCGACACGGTGGCCGAGCAGCGCAGCGGCGCGTTGCTCAACGGCAAGCCGGTGGTGGGCTTCGAGATCGTGCGCAGCCGCGGCGCGGGCGAGACCGATGTGGCCGACGGCGTGCGGGTAGCGCTCGAGAAGCTGCGCGCCGCGCATCCGGACATCACCGTCACCGAGGCCTTCAACTTCGTCGACCCGGTGGTCGAGAACTACCACGGCAGCATGATCCTGCTGGTCGAAGGCGCGGCGCTGGCGGTGCTGGTGGTGTGGCTGTTCCTGCGCGACTGGCGCGCCACGCTGGTGGCGGCCACGGCCTTGCCGCTGTCGATCATCCCGGCCTTCGCGGCCATGCACTACATCTTCGGCTTCACGCTCAACACCGTCACGCTGCTGAGCATGAGCCTGGTCGTGGGCATCCTGGTCGACGACGCCATCGTCGAAATCGAGAACATCATGCGCCACCTGCGCATGGGCAAGACGCCTTATCAGGCGGCCATGGAAGCGGCCGACGAGATCGGGCTGGCGGTCATCGCCACCACCTTCACGCTGATCGCCGTGTTCCTGCCCACGGCCTTCATGGCCGGCGTGCCGGGCAAGTTCTTCGTGCAATTCGGCTGGACGGCGGCGATTGCCGTGTTCTTCAGCCTGGTGGTGGCGCGCATGCTCACCCCGATGATGGCGGCCTACATACTGAAGCCACCGAAGAAGGAACACACCGACGCCGCCTGGATGCGCGTCTATTTGCGATGGGCGGCCTGGTGCCTGAAGCATCGAGTGGTCACCCTGCTGGTCACGGCGGCCTTCTTCTTCGGGTCGTTCTCGCTGGTGCCTTTCCTGCCGACCGGCTTCCTGCCGCCCGACGACCTGAGCCAGACCCAGGTGACGCTGACGCTGCCGCCCGGCAGCACCTATCAGCAAAGCCTGGCGGCGGCCGAGCAGGCGCGGCTGATCGTGCAGAAGAACGAGCACGTGAAGCTGGTCTACACGGCCGTCGGCGCAGGCAGCACGGGGGCCGACACCTTTACCCCCGGCGGGGGCGTGCCCGACGCCACCAAGGCCACGCTCACCATCAACATGACGCCGCGCACCGAGCGCCGCGGCCTGAGCAAGCAGGCCATCGAAGCCCAGCTGCGCGAGGCCCTGGGCGAACTGCCCGGTGCCCGCGTGAAGGTGGGCTTCGGCGCGAGCGCCGAGAAGTACGTGCTGGTGCTGGCCGGTGCAGACGGCGCCACGCTGGCCGCCCACGCAGCGGTGGTCGAACGCGAACTGCGCGGCATCCCCGGCATCGGCGCGGTCACGTCGAGCAGCAGCCTGGTGCGGCCCGAGCTCATCGTGCGGCCCGACTTCGCCAAGGCGGCCGACCTGGGCGTCACCTCGGCGGCCATCGCCGACACCTTGCGCATCGCCACGGCGGGCGACTACGACCAGAGCCTGCCGAAGATGAACCTCAGCCAGCGCCAGGTGCCGATCGTCGTGCGCCTGCCGGCCGAGGCGCGCGCCGACCTGGCGCTGCTGGCGCGTCTGCCGGTGCCGGGCAAGCACGGGCCGGTGATGCTGGGCAACGTGGCCACGCTGGAGATCGCCAGCGGGCCGGCGGCCATCGATCGCTACAACCGGCAGCGCAATGTCAACTTCGAGATCGAGCTGAACCAGCAGCCGCTGGGCGACGTGAAGAACGCCGCTCTGGCGCTGCCCAGCCTGCAATCGCTGCCGGCCGGCGTGATCCAGACCGAGGTCGGCGACGCCGAGGCCATGGGCGAGCTGTTCACCAGCTTCGGCCTGGCCATGCTGACGGGCGTGCTGTGCATCTACATCGTGCTGGTGCTGTTGTTCAAGGACTTCGTGCAGCCGGCCACCATCCTGGGCGCGCTGGTGTTGTCGATCCCCGGCGCCTTCCTGGCGCTGTTCGTCACGCACACGGCGCTGAGCATGCCCAGCATGATCGGCTTGATCATGCTGATGGGCATTGCGACCAAGAACTCGATCCTGTTGGTGGACTACGTGATCCTGGCGCGCCGCGACATGGGGTTGAACCGCTGGGACGCCGTGCTGGACGCTTGCCACAAGCGTGCGCAGCCCATCGTCATGACCACCATCGCCATGGCCGCGGGCATGCTGCCCATCGCCATGGGCTGGGGCACCGACCCGAGCTTCCGCGCGCCCATGGCCATCGTGGTGATCGGCGGGTTGATCACGTCGACCTTCCTCAGCCTGCTGGTGATCCCGGTGCTGTTCACCTACGTCGACGACGCCATCGAGATGTTGAAACGCCTGCTGCGACGCGGCCACGAGCCGGCCGCGCCGGCACAGGAGAAACTGGCATGAAGCACCCGCACCCGCACCCGCACCCCATCCCGACCCGGCGCGGCTTGCTCGCCGGCGCTGCCGCCCTGGTCGCCGCGGCCACCTGGCCGCTGCGCGGACTGTGCGCCGCGCCCGAGGGCGCGTTCGAGGCCATGGACCTGGACTGGACCGACACCGCGCGCAAGCGCGAAGTGCCGGTGCGGCTGTACCTGCCGCAGGCTTTTGCACCCACCCGGGACACGCGGGCCCTGGCGCCGGTGGTGGTGTTTTCGCACGGCATCGGCGGCTCGCGGCGAGGCTACCGCTACCTGGGCGAACACTTCGCCGCCAACGGCGTGGCCAGCCTGCACCTGCAACACGTCGGCAGCGACCGCCAGGTGTGGACCGGTGGAAGCGTGTTCCAGATGATCAGCCGCCTGCAGGACGCCGCGCAGGACCGCGAGGCCATCGCCCGCGCGCTGGACCTGCGCTTCGCGCTCGACACGCTGCTGGCCAGCGACATCGCGCCGCGCCTTGACGCCCGGCGCATCGTCGCCGCCGGCCACAGCTACGGCGCCAATACCGCGCTGCTGGCAGCGGGCGCGCGCGTGGAGCGTGATGGCCGCATCGTCAACCTGCGCGACCCGCGGGTGGTGGCCGCCATCGTCATCTCGGCGCCGCCGTTTTATGGCGACGGCGATCCGCGGCGCATCCTGGCCGGGGTGCAGGTGCCCAGCCTGCACGTCACGGCCACCGCAGACGTGATCACCATCCCCGGCTACTACAGTGGCGCCGACGACCGGGTGGCCATCTTCGACGCCACCGCCAGCGCGGCCAAGTGGCTGGCAGTGTTCGAGGGCGGCTCGCACAGCATGTTCACCGACCGCGCGGGCACCGGCGGCGTGGCGCTGAACCCGCAGGTCAAGACAGCGACGAAGGAGCTGTCGCTGGCTTTCCTGAAAAAGGTGTTCGACGGCGAGGGCGCCGCGCTGGAAGACTGGCCGCGCCGCCACGCCCCCATCGTGGCGCGCTTCTCGGCTGCTGGCTGAGCGCCGGAGTTTCCTGGCCGCTCACTCGGCCTTGATGTCGGCGCGCTTGATCACCGCCTTCCAGCTCTCGTTTTCGTCGCGGTAGGTCTTGGCGAATTGCTCGGGCGTGCCGCCGGCCACCTCGGCGCCGGTCTTGCTGAGCTTGTCGATCACGTCGGCCGAGCGCAAGAGGGTGTTCAGCTCGCGGTTCAGCCGCTGCACGATGTCCGGCGGCGTGCCGGCCGGGGCGAACACGCCGAACCAGTTGTTGAACTCCATGCCCGGCACGCCGATTTCGGTGAAGGTGGGTACGTTCGGCAACGATGCCGAGCGGCGCGCGCCCGTCACCGCCAGCGGCCGCACCCGTCCGCCGCTGATGTGCGGCTGCGCCGACACCACGCTGTCCATCAGGAAGGCGATCTGTCCGGCGATCAGGTCGGTCACGACCAGGCCCGTGCCGCGGTAGGGGATGTGCACCACGAACAGCCCGCCGGCACGCCACTTCAGCATCTCGGCCGACAGGTGCGGGTAGGTGCCGATGCCGCTGGAGCCGAAGTTGTACTTGCCTGGGCTGGCCTTGATGAGG
>ENA-OBIT01000541-OBIT01000541.1-metagenomes-genome-assembly--contig:-NODE-541-length-16278-cov-4.21932_pt1 | contig 16278 bp, 17 predicted proteins | sample MGYA00153386_OBIT01 | MGnify analysis MGYA00153386
AGATCATGAAGATCGCGAAAGAGCCGATCTCGATGGAAACGCCGATCGGCGACGACGACGATTCCCATCTGGGCGACTTCATCGAGGACACCAACAACACCGCGCCCATAGAAGCTGCGATGCAGGCCGGTCTGCGCGACGTGGTGAAAGACATCCTCGACTCGCTGACTCCACGCGAAGCCAAGGTGCTGCGCATGCGTTTCGGCATTGAGATGAGCACCGACCACACCTTGGAAGAGGTGGGCAAGCAGTTCGATGTGACGCGCGAGCGCATCCGCCAGATCGAGGCCAAGGCGATTCGAAAGCTCAAGCACCCGAGCCGGTCTGACAAGCTGCGCACGTATCTCGACAACCTCTGACGAGCTTTCGAAACGGCCGGGCGGTTTACCAGGTACGGCGCGTCAGGCAGTTGCTGCGCAGCTTGCTCCGGTGCCTGCACCGCCGGCCCGACATGCAAGGGCGAGCGCACAACGTCGGTCGCAACGTGCGGTGCGAGCGGGTTAGCCGGGTGGGCGCTGGCGCTGGTCGGCTGGCGATAAACTTCTGTTCATGTTGTCGCATTCACACGCATGACCCAAGTCGTTGAGCGCACCGTGCTGTTCGCCGATCTGCGCGGCAGCACGGCGCTGTACGAGACCCTCGGCAACACCGACGCCACGGCGGTCGTGACACACAGCGTGGCGCTGCTGGCCCTGATCGTGGACCGGCTCGGTGGAACGGTCGTGAAGACGCTGGGCGACGGACTGATGGCGCTGTTTCTTTCGCCGCCGTCGGCCGTTGAGGCTTCCGATGACATGCATGAAGCGCTGGAGCGCGTCAGTGCACGCAGTCCGACCGGGACGTCGCGTGGCGCGCGCATGCCACCGTTGAAGCTGCAGGTCGGACTCGCGCATGGCGAGGTGGTCGAGATGTCCGGTGACGTGTTCGGCGACGCCGTCAACGTCGCGGCCAGATTGCTCGACCACGCCGGTGACAACGAGACGTTGGTGACCTCGCAGGTGATCGACGGCCTGAGTGCGATTGAGAAGGCCCGCTTTCGCAGCCTGGACCGCATCCAGTTGCGCGGCCGGGTGGAAGCGGTGTCGATCCATCTGCTCGAGGCCGTGCGGCGCCCTGGAGACACCGTGGCCACGACCTTCGGATCGATGACCACGTCGCCCGAGCCCGAAGCGATCCGGCTGATCTGGCTCGACGTCAACCGGATGTACGACGCGACCAGTCTGCCGATCGTGCTGGGCCGCAGCCCGCAGGCGACCTATTGCATCGACGACAACCGGGTGTCGCGGTCGCATGCGCGCATCGACTGGCACGGCGGCACCTTCCAGTTGGTGGACCTGAGCTACAACGGTTCGTATGTGCGCTTCGACCATGACCCCGAAATCATCGGCTTGCGGCGCGGCTCCTGCACCCTGCACGGCAGTGGCGTGATCGGGCTGGGCACGCCACCGTCCGACTCCGTCGGGCCCAGCGTGCGCTTCGAGATCATGCGTTTTTCCAGCACCCAGCCGCAGGTCGGCCCGTAATTGCTTTACCAGCGAATGCCCCCGTCCGTCCGGTTGACCGTCTTTCGCCGCAGGCGCCAATGACCGGCCAGAGCGTGGCTCGCCATCCGACGCCGATGCGGGTGTTGTATGTGGAAGACAACCGCATCAATGCGATCCTGTTCGCCGAGGCGGTGGGCATGCGCGGCGACATTGAACTGCGCGTGGCCGAAGACGGCGAGGAGGCACTGGAGCTGCTGTCCGCCTGGACACCGGAGCTGCTGGTGCTCGACGCACACTTGCCCGGCATGAGTGGGTTCGATGTGCTTCGGCAGTTGCGCGCGATACCGGCGCTGACGCATGTGCCGGCGTACATGTGTTCCGCCGATGCATTGCCTGAAGATCTGGAACGGGCCCGGCTGGCCGGTTTCAACGGCTACTGGACCAAGCCGATCGATTTACGCGCCCTGATGACCGATCTGGACGGCCTGTTTGCGCTGCGCAGCGCATGAACCCATGACTTGGCGCTCGCACGGATAATCTGGAGTCAATTCTTTTGCCGTGCAGCATTCCATGAGTTTTTCGCCCGAACCCGCCTATGTACACGGCAGCGCGGGTTCCACCGCGGTGGTCCTGTGCAACCTGGGCACGCCCGACGCGCCCACCACCGAGGCGCTGCGCCGGTATCTGGCGGAGTTTCTCAGTGATCGACGCGTGGTGGAGATTCCCCGGTTGCTCTGGTGGCTGATCCTGCACGGCGTGATCCTGCGCGTGCGGCCGGCCAAGTCGGCCGCGAAGTACGCGAGCATCTGGTCCCCCGAAGGTTCGCCGCTGAAAGTGTGGACCGACAAGCAGGCGAAGATGCTGTCGGGCTACCTGGGTGAGCGCGGCCACCGCGTCACGGTTCGCTATGCCATGCGGTACGGCTCGCCATCGATCGCCTCGGTGATGGACGAGCTCAAGGCCGAGGGCGTCTCGCGTGTGCTGGTGTTGCCGGCCTACCCGCAGTATTCCGGCCCGACCACCGCCAGCGTCTGCGACGCGGTGTACCAATGGGCACTCAATGTGCGCAACGTGCCCGAGATTCGCTTCGTCAATCGGTACCACGACGACCCGGGCTACATCGAGGCGCTGGCCCGCAAGGTGCAGTCGCACTGGAGCGTGCACGGCCGGCCCGACCGGTTGATCCTGACCTTTCACGGCGTTCCCAAGCGCACCCTGCTGCTTGGTGACCCGTATCACTGTGAATGCCTGAAGACGGCGCGCCTGCTGACGCAACGGCTCGATCTGCAGGCCGGCCAGGTGGTGGTGACGTTTCAGAGCCGCTTTGGCAAGGCCGAATGGCTGCAGCCTTACACCGAGCCGACGCTGGTCGCGCTGGCGAGGCAGGGCGTGGGCCGCGTGGACGTGATGTGCCCGGGTTTTACTTCCGACTGCCTCGAGACGCTGGAAGAAATCGACCAGGAAGCGCGCGAGGCCTTCTTGCACGCCGGCGGCAAGGAGTTCCACTACATCCCGTGTCTGAACGACCAGCACGAATGGATCGTGGCACTGAGCAATCTGGCAATCATGCACATGCAGGGTTGGCCGACGAGGCAGCCTGCGGACATCGCTGCTTTGCAGGCCCAGCGCGAACGCGCGGTGGCGATGGGTGCGCCGGCTTGAAAGCCTGGCGCCACGGGAGCCGATGAAGACAGACCCGACGACCGACCGAGTGCGGCTTGACAAGTGGCTGTGGTGCGCGCGCTTCTACAAGACGCGCAGCCTGGCCGCAGATCAGATCGGCAAGGGCCGCGTGCTCGTCAACGGCCAGTCCGCGAAGGCTTCGAAGGAGCTGCGTCCGGGTGACCTGATCAGCCTGCAGCAAGCCGACGTGAGGCGCACCGTGCTCGTGCTGGGACTGAGCGAACAGCGCGGGCCTGCCCCTGTCGCGCAAACGCTCTACGTGGAAACGGGGGAAAGCACGGCGCTGCGCACCGAGCAAGCCGCACAACGCAGGCTTCATGTCGAACCCGCCCAGTCGATCGATCAGGGGCGGCCGACCAAGCGCAATCGCCGCGACCTGGCGGACTGGAACCGCTGGAGTGCCTCGATCGATCCCGACTGACCGGCGTGCCACGAGATCGCCCTGCTTTGCGTGATCCGGCATCAATCCCCTCTTGAAAGCGGGGTGAAGAACCCCAGATCCTTCCATCTAGCAGCACGCAACGCCATGAACAACCACGACACAGACCCGACCATGCCTTTCGCCGCCGAAACCGCCGCGGCGGGACCCGACGTTGCGGGAACGTCCACGGAGCCGAGCCCTGACCCCCAACTGATCGAGTTGCAGACGCGCGTCGCCGAGTTGTCCGACGCATTGCTGCGATCCAAGGCCGAAGCTGAAAACATCCGGCGTCGCTCCGAGGACGAAGTGGTCAAGGCGCGCAAGTACGCGGTCGAGAACTTTGCCGAGAGTCTGCTTGCGGTGAAAGACAGCCTCGAATCGGCGATTGCCATCCAATCGGCCACGCCAGAGCAGCTGCTCGAAGGCGTGCATGCCACGTTGCGGCAGCTCAGTTCGGCCCTCGAGCGCAACAAGGTGGTCGAGATCAGCCCGGCCGCCGGCGACAAGTTCGATCCCCACCAGCACCAGGCCATCAGTGTGGTGCCGGCCGATCAGGACCCCAACACCGTCGTGGCCGTGCTGCAAAAGGGTTACCTGATCGCAGACCGGGTTCTTCGGCCCGCATTGATCACGGTGGCGGCCGCGCGCTCGTGACCACCTTCCGAGCCTCGGTCGGCTCGGTCGGGTTGCGCACGCTTGAAAACCACCCGCGCGTCCGCACCTCATTCGCATCAAGATTTCAGTTTCAGGAGCATTGAACATGGCAAAGATCATCGGTATCGACCTCGGCACCACCAATTCCTGCGTGGCCATCATGGAAGGCAACACCACCAAGGTGATCGAGAACAGCGAGGGTGCGCGCACCACGCCGTCGATCATTGCCTACCAGGACGATGGCGAGATCCTGGTCGGCGCTTCGGCGAAGCGGCAAGCAGTGACGAACCCACGGAACACGCTCTACGCGGTGAAGCGCCTGATCGGCCGCAAGTTCACCGAGAAGGAAGTGCAAAAAGACATCGACCTGATGCCCTACAAGATCGCAGCCGCCGAGAACGGCGACGCCTGGGTCGAAGTGCGCGGCAAGCGTCTGGCGCCGCAGCAGGTCAGCGCCGAAGTACTGCGCAAGATGAAGAAGACAGCCGAGGATTACCTGGGCGAAGAAGTCACCGAAGCCGTGATCACGGTGCCGGCATATTTCAACGACGCGCAGCGCCAGGCGACCAAAGATGCGGGACGCATTGCCGGCCTGGATGTCAAGCGCATCATCAACGAGCCCACCGCGGCGGCGCTGGCCTTCGGCCTGGACAAGCACGGCAAGGGTGACCGCAAGATCGCCGTGTATGACTTGGGCGGCGGCACCTTCGACATCTCGATCATCGAGATCGCCGATGTCGATGGCGAGATGCAGTTCGAAGTGCTGTCGACCAATGGCGACACTTTTCTGGGTGGTGAAGACTTCGACCAGCGCATCATCGACTACATCATTACCGAGTTCAAAAAGGAGCAAGGCGTCGACCTGGGCAAAGACGTGCTGGCGTTGCAGCGCCTGAAGGAAGCTGCCGAAAAGGCCAAGATCGAACTGTCGAACGGCGCGCAGACGGACATCAACCTGCCGTACGTGACAGCCGACGCGTCCGGCCCGAAACACCTGAACATCAAGCTGTCGCGTGCCAAGCTCGAGGCGCTGGTCGACGAGTTGATCGAGCGAACGATGGCGCCCTGCCGAATTGCCGTGAAGGACGCCGGCATCGCGGTCAGCGCCATTGACGACGTGATTCTGGTCGGCGGCATGACCCGCATGCCCAAGGTGCAGGACAAGGTCAAGGAGTTCTTCGGTCGCGAGCCGCGCAAGGACGTGAACCCCGACGAAGCCGTGGCGGTGGGCGCAGCGATTCAAGGCCAGGTGCTCGCCGGCGATCGCAAGGACGTGCTGCTGCTGGACGTGACGCCGCTGAGTCTGGGCATCGAAACGCTGGGCGGCGTGATGACCAAGATGATCCAGAAGAACACGACGATCCCGACCAAGTTCGCGCAGACCTTCTCGACCGCCGACGACAACCAGCCGGCGGTGACGATCAAGGTTTACCAGGGCGAGCGCGAGATGGCCAGCGGCAACAAGAGCCTGGGCGAGTTCAACCTTGAGGGCATTGCGCCCGCGGCGCGCGGCATGCCGCAGATCGAGGTCTCGTTCGACATCGACGCAAACGGCATCTTGCACGTGGGCGCCAAGGACAAGGCCACCGGCAAGGAAAACAAGATCACCATCAAGGCCAACTCGGGCCTGAATGAAGCCGAGATCGAGAAGATGGTGAAGGACGCGGAGATGAACGCGGCCGAAGACAAGAAAAAGCTTGAGCTGATCCAGGCGCGCAACTCGGCCGACGCGATGATGCACAGCGTGAAGAAGAGCCTGACCGAGCATGGCGACAAGCTCGACGTTGCTGAAAAGGAAATGATCGAGGCTGCCATCAAGGACGTCGACGAGGCGCTGAAAGGCGAAGACAAAGCGGTCATCGAGTCCAAGACCGAAGCGCTGATGGTCGCCAGCCAGAAGCTGGGCGCGAAGGTTTACGGCGACACACAGGCCCAAGCCGCCTCAGCGGGCGCCGAAGGCCAGCCGGCGTCGTCGGGCGCCCAGTCTTCGCCCAAGCCCGACGACGATAACGTGGTGGACGCCGAGTTCAAGGAAGTCAAGAAAGGCTGATTTCCCAGCCCGGCGGCCACGCCGACTTCGGACGGAACTCAGGTTCCGCTCGAAGTCGGCTTCGCCGTTTGATGTAGACGACAAAAATACAGGCGTTCGCAACGATCGAGCGCCGCGCGGACCAACCCGGAGCCCGACCCCATGGCCACCAAACGCGATTACTACGACGTGCTCGGCGTGCCTCGCAATGCCAGCGACGACGACATCAAGAAAGCCTATCGCAAGCTGGCGATGAAGCACCATCCGGACCGCAATCAGGGCGATGGCGCGAAGAAATCCGAAGAGCATTTCAAGGAGGCCAAGGAGGCTTACGAGATGCTGTCCGATCCGCCGAAGCGAGCCGCCTACGACCAACATGGCCATGCTGGCGTCGACCCCAACATGGGCGGCTTTCGGCCCGGTGGACCGGGCGCCGAAGGCTTTGGTGGATTTGCCGAGGCGTTCGGAGACATCTTTGGAGACATCTTCAGCGGCAATGGTGCGGCGGCGGGCCAGCGGCGCGGTGGCGGCCAACAGGTGTTTCGCGGCAACGACCTCAGTTATGCGATGGAGATCACGCTGGAGGAGGCTGCGGCCGGCAAGGAAACGCAAATCCGCATTCCGAGCTGGGACAGCTGCGAGACTTGCCACGGCAGCGGTGCCAAGCCCGGTACGAGCGCCAAGGCCTGCACCACCTGCAATGGTGCCGGCAACGTGCACATGCGGCAGGGCTTCTTCAGCATCCAGCAGGCCTGCCCGCAGTGCCATGGTTCGGGCAAGATCATCGCGGAGCCCTGCACCAGCTGCAACGGCCAGGGCCGCATCAAGAAGACCAAGACGCTGGAAGTCAAGATTCCTGCCGGCATCAACGAAGGCATGCGCATCCGCTCTAGCGGCAACGGCGAGCCTGGCACAAACGGCGGCCCAGGAGGCGATCTCTACATCGAGATCCGCATCAAGGCGCACGAGATCTTCGAGCGCGACGGCGACGATCTGCACTGCACCGTGCCGATCGGCCTGACCAGTGCCGCGCTCGGCGGCACGATCGAGGTTCCGACGCTGGGCGGCGGCGCCGAGATCGATCTGCCCGAAGGCACCCAGCACGGCAAGACGTTCCGCCTGCGTGGCAAAGGCATCAAGGGCGTGCGCTCCAGCTACCCCGGAGACTTGTATTGCCATGTCAGCATCGAAACGCCCATCAAGCTGACCGAGCACCAGCGCAAGTTACTCAAGGAGCTCGACGAGGCGTTTCGAAAGAGCGGCGACCGCCATTCACCGACCACCAAATCGTGGACCGATCGGGTGAAGGATCTGTTCAAGTAACCAGGCCACGCGGGTCGCCCAGGGCCTCCACGAGCGCAGCGCCCTGTCAACCCTTTGAAGCGATGTGGCTCGGCCTCTCGCCTTGTTGCGCGCAAACGGAATAACGGCCCTCACGCCGGCCTCGGCAGAACCAAGCGTGGAGCCGAGTTGCAGCGCTCAGTATTCGCTGCCCGCGCTGCCAGGCGCGAGATTGTCAAATTTGGTCAGCGGCTTGAGGAAGGTCAACTTCACCATGCCAGTGGGGCCGTTGCGCTGCTTGCTGATGATGATCTCGGCGATGCCCGGCTCCTTGCAGGCATCCTTGGTGTAGTACTCGTCGCGATAGATGAACATGATGACATCGGCATCCTGCTCGATCGCGCCCGATTCACGCAGGTCGCTCATCATCGGGCGCTTGTCAGTGCGCGACTCGACGCTTCGGTTCAGCTGCGACAGCGCGATCACTGGGCAACGCAATTCCTTTGCCAGCGACTTCAGGCCGCGTGAGATCTCGCCGATCACGGTGGCGCGATTTTCTTCGCTGGCGCCACCGCTGCCGCTCATCAGTTGCAGGTAGTCGACGACGATCAAGCCGAGTTGACCGCACTGGCGTGCCTGACGGCGCGCACGTGCCCGCAGTTCGCTGGAGGTCAGCGCAGCGCTTTCGTCGATGTACAGGCTGACCTTGCCGAGCTTTTCGACGGCTTCTGACAGCCGTCCCCATTCGTCGTCGCCGAGCTTGCCGGTGCGCAGATGACCCTGGTCAATGCGGCCGAGCGATCCGACCATGCGCAGCGCCAGTTGTGACGCTCCCATTTCCATCGAGAACACGACCACCGGCAGGCCCTCATGCACGGCCACGTGTTCGGCGATGTTGAGCGCGAAAGCGGTTTTTCCCATCGACGGACGTGCCGCCAGAACGATCAGGTCGCCGGGTTGGAGCCCCGCTGTCAGGCGGTCCATGTCGTAGAAACCGGTGCGCACACCGGTCACTTCTTCGGCGCCGTTGTCATGCAGTTCGTTGACCCGGTCGATCAGCGCGACGACCAGCGCGTCCATGCTTTGAAATCCCTGGCGCGAACGAGAACCCTCTTCGCCGATGCGAAAGATCTTGGCCTCGGCTTCGTCGAGGATTTCTGAGACTTGCCGGCCCTGCGGATTGAATGCGGTGGTGGCGATTTCGTCGCTCACGGCGACCAACTTGCGCAGCACGGCACGCTCGCGCACGATTTCGGCGTAGCGGCGCATGTTGGCCGCACTTGGCACGCTTTGCGCCAGCGCATTGAGGTACACGATGCCTCCGCAGTCTTCGGCCTTGCCCAGGCTTTGCAGTTGCTCGAAGACGGTGATGACGTCAGCCGGTTTTGTCGCGTTGATCAGCGTGCCGATGGCGGCATAGATGAATCGATGTTCGTAGCGGTAAAAGTCGCCGTCGCTGAGCAGGTCGCCAGCGCGGTCCCACGCACTGTTGTCGAGCAGCAGGCCGCCCAGCACGCTCTGCTCGGCCTCGATCGAATGCGGCGGAATGCGAAGCCGGGCGACCTCGTCGTCGGGGCGTGCGGCTGACTTGTCAGGGTTAGAGGTCGAATAGACGGCAGACATCGGGGAATGATAGGGTGCCTCTGCGAGGTGCCTTGTGGACAACGCTGGGGAGAATCGGGGGATCCACAGTGGAAATGCGAAAGCACGGATCGAGACCGCCGGTAAGGCGCCCGCATCAATGAACAAGGCCGGCAAAGCCGGCCTTGTGAAACTTCAACGCATACGCATCGGCCTGTGACCAGGCCGTCGGTCCATCAGCCAGTTTCGCCCAGCACGACCACCTTGACAACGACCACCACGTCGGTGTGCGGTGCCACGGTGATGTCGTATTCGCCCACCGTCTTCAGCGGCCCATTGGGCATCCGCACTTGAGACTTCGCAATCTTGAAGTCGATGCGCGTCAGCGCCTCGGCAATGTCGTGGTTGGTCACGGAGCCGAACAGGCGTCCGTCCACGCCCGCCTTCTGCGTGATGTGCACGGTGCGACCGCTCATCTTCTCAGCGAGCGCCTGCGCAGCCACCAACTTGTCGGCGGCCGCTTTTTCCAGCTCGCCCCGTTTGACCTCGAACTCCTTGATCGCCGCCGGGGTCGCACGGCGGGCCGCGCGGGTCGGTATCAGGAAGTTGCGCGCATAGCCATCCTTGACTTTGACGACATCGCCCAGGTTGCCAAGATTGGCCACTTTGTCGAGCAGAATGATTTGCATGATGTGACCTTCAAACGCGATGCTGGTCGCTGTACGGAAGCATCGCCAGGAACCGAGCACGCTTGATACAGGTGGTCAGCTGACGCTGAAAGAACGCGCGTGTGCCGGTCAGGCGTGCCGGCGTGATCTTGCCGTTTTCGCCGATGAAATCGCGCAGGGTATCGATGTCCTTGTAGTCGATTTCCTTGACACCGGTGACCGTAAATCGACAAAAGCGCTTGCGACGAAACAGCAGCGACTGGGTGTTGCGTTTGGGTTTGCGGTCCTTGGAGAACCGACCTTTACCACGTGGCGGGGGCATAGTGAACCTCTTTCAATCTGTCTGTGGACAAAACCCGAGACAACCGTTCAATCGATCTCGGTGACATGAAAAACAACGCCGCGGCCGTTTCGCTGGGAGCCTAGGAAGCCGGCAAAACCATGGCTGCTTCCCAATTCGAATGCCAGCAACTGCTGTGCGATGTCCCCGATGACCCGGCCCCTGATCTCGACCGAGACCTGGCGGGGCTGTCCATCCTGCGTGACCGTCGACTCGTGCTTGAGGCTCAAGTCGAGGGCCGGCAAACCTGCGGGGGTGTATCTCAGCGCGCCTCGCTCAACTAACTGAGCCTGCAGAACCAGTCGGTTCATGCTGAGCGAATAAAGCAAACAACGACCGTCGAGCTCAGGCAGCAGACTCCTGCGGGGCGCGGCGCGATTCTTCGCGTTCGACGATCCGCATCACCACCGATGGCCCCGTTTCGCCTTGGCTCTTCAAGACAGTCAAGTGCCGCAGCACTGCATCGTTAAAGCGGAAACCCGTCTCGAGTTCGACCAGAACTTCCTTGTTGCACTCGATGTTGACGCACAGGTAATGTGCCTTCGCGAGCTTCTGGATCAGGTAAGCCATCTGCCGACGGCCCCAATCTTCCACCCGGTGCACTTTGCCACCGCCAGCGGTGATCACACCCTTATACCGCTCCAGCATGGCTGGAACCTGTTCACTCTGATCCGGATGAATCAGGAGCACGATTTCGTAATGACGCATTGGCTCTCCTTGTGGGTATCTGCAGCAGCCATCGCCCAGCGACAGCCCACCTGCAGCATTGAAAGCCACCCCGAAGCGTCAGGCCCGGGTGTGGCAAGGTAAGCCCTCAAGTATAGCCGGCAACGCCGTGTCGGCCCATGAGCTCGCGCGGGCCCGCCCCGCTGCCGGCTCCCAGCTGCAAACCTGCGCAGCTGCGCCCAGGACTCGCTCACACCTTGCCGAGATTCAGGTCGGGGTAACGCACGTTATCGACAAGATCCAGCGTGTCCGGGCGAGGTGGCGGCGTTATCAAACTGACGAGGACGATCGTCAGGAAGCCGACAGGCACGCCGAACACGCCGGCCGAAATCGGCAGGATGCCGAACCACAGTTCGATCGGGCCCGTCACGCCAAAGATGCTCCGCATCCACGGCTGCGTGATCGCCATGTAGTAGATCGTGAGGCCGAGGCCTGCCACCATGCCGGACGAGGCACCCCACTTGTTGGCGCGCTTCCAGAAGATTCCCAGCGTAAGCGCGGGGAAAAACGCGGCGGCGGCGAACGAAAACGCTGCTGACACCAGGAACAGGATTTCGCCGGGCTTTTGTGCCGCCACTGCGGCCGCCGCCAGCGCCACCACCAGCAGCAGGGCCTTCGAGATCGCCACGCGACGGCCGGTCGATGCGTTCGGGTCGAACATCTTGTAGTACAGGTCGTGGGACAGCGCATTGGCGATCGTCAGCAACAACCCGTCAGCGGTCGACAGCGCCGCGGCCAGGCCACCGGCCGCCACCAAGCCGGAAATCACGTACGGCAGCCCGCCGATTTCAGGCGTGGCCAGCACGATGATGTCGCCACCGATGCGCATCTCGCCGAGCTGCAGCAAACCGTCACCGTTGACGTCGCTGACCGACAGCAGGGTCGCGTCGACCCTCGACCAGTTGACGATCCAGGCTGGAAGCTGGTCGAACGGTGTGCCCACGAGCACCGAGAACACCTCGAACTTGACCAGCACCGCCAGTGCGGGCGCCGTGACATACAGCAGAAAAATGAAGAACAGCGACCAGGTCACCGATTCGCGAGCCTGCTTTACCGACGGCGTTGTGTAGTACCGCATCAGGATGTGTGGCAAGGCCGCTGTGCCGACCATCAGGCAGAACACCAGCGCGAGAAAGTTGCGGCGTGAGGTGTCGAAGGTTTCTCGCTCGCGGGCGTCGCCGTGGGGGTCGCCCGCGAACTGCTGCGAGTGGCGCGGCATGCCGGCCAGCGGCTGGGCGCGCGCCTCATTGAACGCCTTCGCCTTGATCCAATCGGCTGTGGCGGCGGCTTCGTCCTTGGGAACCGCCGCGAGGGTTTTTGCAGCTGCCTGGATTTGTGCCATGGGGGCATTGGAGGACTCCAGGTTGTCGAGCTTCGCCGCAGCAGAAGTCTTTTCGGTCGCCAGCGCGGCCGGCACATTCTTGAGCTTCGTCTCCAAGTCGTCGGCGCGATGTTTGAAAACCGCGATGACTTCCTTCTCCCTCGGATCGTCGATCAGCTGCTGCTCGAGATCGGTCACTTTTTGAAGCTGGTAGCCGTAAATCGCTTGCGGCACCGGCACGCCGGTTTGCTTGATCGACAGCCACACAACCGGAATCAGGTAGGCGACGATCAGTACGATGTACTGCGCAACCTGCGTCCAGGTGACGGCGCGCATGCCGCCAAGGAACGAACAGACCAGGATGCCACCGAGCCCGACGAAGATGCCGATCTCGAACGCCAGCCCCGACAACCGCGCCGTGATCAGGCCCACGCCATAAATCTGCGCGACCAGGTACACGAACGAACACAGGATTGCCGAGACGATGCCCAGGAAGCGCGGCAGGTTGCCCTCGTAGCGCGCGCCCAGAAAGTCGGGGATCGTGAATTGCCCGAACTTTCGCAGGTACGGCGCCAGGAACAGTGCCACCAGGCAATAGCCGCCTGTCCAGCCCAGGATGAAGGCCAGCCCCCCGTAGCCTGTGAGATAGAGCGTGCCGGCCAGGCCGATGAACGATGCGGCACTCAACCAATCGGCGCCAGTGGCCATGCCGTTGTAGACAGCGGGCACCCGCCGACCGGCCACGTAATATTCGGCCGCGTCGGTGGTGCGGCTCATGATGCCGATGCCGGCGTAAATCAGCACCGTGGCGATCAGGAACACGAAGCCGATGATGTTGCGCGGCATTCCCATCCGTTCCAGAAACGCCAGGATCACGACGAAGGTAAGAAACCCTCCGGTGTACCAGGTGTAGACCTTGGTCAGCTGCTGTTTGAAGCCTTTGTTGGTGAAGGCATTGATTGGGCCGGTGCCGCCGGTGTTCCCGCCTGTCATGTCACGGCTCCTCGACCTCGGCCACGCCGTGGATGCGGTCGAGCTCGTTCATGCAGTGGGCGTAAAACCCGACGATGACCACGTAGACCACCAGAGCACCCTGCGACGCGACCCAGAAACTGAACGGCCAGCCGAAGAAGTTGAAGCTGAGTTCGCGCGCGAAATACGCCACCACGAAGGTCACCACAAACCAGATCGCCAGCAAGATCGACGTGATTCGCAAACTGCGTTGCCAATACTGCCGATGCCTCTCTGTCAATTTCATGCTGCTCGTCTCGATCGACTCGTTGCAGGCAAAGCTCGCAACCGCTTGCGCTGTCCCAGCGTGCCTCGGGGCATCCTCAAAGCGGCGGCCGACGCAGGCACGCCGTGCCCGGTGGTCACGGCACCAACCCGGTCTCGCGCTGCAACTGCGCGGCCACCCTTGGCTCGAACGCGCTCAGGTGCCGGATGATCTTTCGCGCGTCTTCGGGCTGTCGACGTTCGACGTGCAGACGCGCCAGGTGGTACCAGCCGTAGGGGCTCATCGGTTGCAACTCGGTGTTGCGCGTCAGCGCTTCGATCGCTTCGGGCCAGCGCTGCTGGCGGATCAACACCAGCCCCAACCCGTACCAGGCCCGGTCGAGCATGGGGTCGAGCGCGACCGCCTCGCGGAAGGCCATTTCGGCCCCGGCGTGGCGCTGCGCCTGCTCCAGCAGGTAGGCCAGATTGAACCAGTCTGTGGCGCTGCGGCGCGGATGCAGCGCGACGAGGCGGCTGGCATCGGCGATTGCCTGCTCGGTTCGACCCAGCTGGGCCTGCACGTGGGCGCGGCTGGCCAACCCATAGGCGCTGTCAGGCCAGCGCTGCAGCAGGCGGCTGAACGTGGCCAGCGCCGCTTCGCGCTGGCCGATCGCCAGCCACCCCATGGCCGTCAACCGCAACACCCAGAACTTCCAGCCCCCGCCGATCAGCGGCATGCCTGCACCCCAATCTGCAGACAGACATTGATCTTCATGACCGTCGCGCCGACCCACACGATCGACAGCAGCAAAAACGTCACCAGTGGCACATGGCGGTCGATCACCAAGGCCGGCGTGATGCGACGCACGCTGTTGATGAACGGCGCGGTCAGCACACCGATCAGCTTGTAGAAAGAATTGGTCTCGCGCCGCGGCCCAGCCAGCAGGCCAAGGAAAAATCGCCCGAACAGAGACATCAGCGCGATTTCGCACATCAGTTTGAGCGCTGAAACGAACAGCAGCATGCAGTGCGCCCTTGGCCAAAAGGTCACTGTTTCCGGCAGGCCTTACCGAGCTCTTACAAAGTCGGATTTGTTCTGGGTCAACCGAAACAGGCTTGTGCACGATCCAGTCACCTGATCACCGAGTTGACCTCGCGGGACGTCTCGCTCAAGTGCTGAGGCCGCGCGTCTTCGGCTTCTTGCCGTTGCGCAGCCTGCGCATCACGATGGTCGGAAAACTGACCGGCAGTGTGTCGGGGAAATCGCGGCTGTAGTGCAGGCCCCGGCTTTCGTGGCGCATCAATGCCGAGCGCACGATGAGCTCGGCGCAATCGACCAGGTTGCGCAGCTCCAGCAAGTCGCGATTGACGCGAAAGTTGGCGTAGTAATCGTCGATCTCGGATTTCAGCAACTTGATGCGGTGCAGCGCACGCTCCAGGCGCTTGGTGGTGCGCACGATGCCCACGTAGTTCCACATCAACAGGCGCAGTTCGTCCCAGTTGTGTGAGATCACCACCTGCTCGTCGGCGTCCTCGACCTGGCTCTCGTCCCACGCGGGCAGGCCCGGCTGCGGCGAGTGCGGGCTTTGCAGGATGTGCAGCGCACACGTGTGGCCGAGCACCACGCACTCGAGCAGTGAATTGCTGGCCAGCCGGTTGGCGCCGTGCAGGCCGGTGTAGGTGGTCTCGCCCACCGCGTAAAGCCCCGGCAGATCCGTGCGACCGTGCAGGTCGGTCACCACACCGCCGCAGGTGTAGTGCGCGGCCGGCACGACCGGGATCGGCTGCGTCGTGATGTCGATGCCCAGCTTGAGGCAGCGTGCGTAAATCGTCGGGAAATGCTCCTTCAGGTATTCCGCGCCCAGATGCGTGGCGTCCAGCAGCACGAAGTCGACGCCGAGACGTTTCATCTCGAAATCGATCGCGCGCGCCACGATGTCGCGGGGCGCCAACTCCGCTCGTTCGTCATGGGCCGGCATGAAGCGCGTTCCGTCGGGCAGCAGCAGCCGTCCGCCTTCGCCACGCAGCGCCTCCGTGATCAGGAAGCTGCGCTCCTGCGGGTGATACAGGCAGGTCGGGTGGAACTGGATGAATTCCATGTTGCCGATCCGGCAGCCGGCCCGCCAGGCCATCGCGATGCCGTCGCCGGTGGCCGTGTCGGGGTTGCTGGTGTAGCGGTAGACCTTGCCCACGCCGCCGGTGGCCATCACCACCGCCGCTGCAGGCAGGGTCTCGATGCGCTGCTCGTCGATGTCGAGCGCATAGATGCCGTAACAGCGCGGCGACTCGTCTCGTTTGAGGTGCCGCGAAGTGATCACGTCGACCGCCATCCAGCGCTCGAGCAGCGTGATGTTCGGATGGCGCTTGACCTCTGCGAGCAGCACGTCGTGGATGGCCTTGCCGGTCGCATCCGCCGCGTGCGCGATGCGCCGCACGGCGTGGCCGCCTTCGCGGGTGAGGTGCAGGCCGAGCGGGCCGTCGGGGTCGGACGAGAACGGCACGCCGCGGTCCACCAGCCATTCAATGGCGGCCGCGCTGTGTTCGGCAATGAAGCGAGCGGTGTGTTCGTCGACCAACCCGGCGCCCGCGTCCTGCGTGTCGCTGACGTGCGAGGCAATGCTGTCGTCACTGCCCAGCACGCCGACGATGCCGCCCTGCGCCCACGCGGTGGCCGCTTCGTCAAGGTTGCGCTTGGCCAGCACCACCACCGGCATCGTCGGCGCCAGCTGCAGCGCCACCGTCAAGCCGGCCAGCCCGGCACCCACGATGACCACGGGCAGAGGCGACGAATCAGCGGCGGGCGTGGACATGGCGAGGAACCGTCAACGACCGCTAGCGGCCGCTGAGCTGAAGCTGTTAAAAAACCATGATAGCG
>ENA-OBIT01000543-OBIT01000543.1-metagenomes-genome-assembly--contig:-NODE-543-length-16272-cov-4.43424_pt1 | contig 16272 bp, 17 predicted proteins | sample MGYA00153386_OBIT01 | MGnify analysis MGYA00153386
GTAGGCGCTGGCATGCTCCGCAAAGAGCGTCGGCTCGGTGGCCAGCTTTTTCAGAAACGGATGGATCATAAAAGCGCCTCAGGCCGCTGTAAGTGGACACATCCGGTGACTGCATCGATGACGGCATACCGACACCGGTTGATCAAGATGCTAGTAGTTCCGGCGCGAGTGCGAGAGCCACTGCACCACCATTGCGGTGGCGGCGCCCGCCGCTGCAGCCACAAGCAATGCTTTCATGGGCTGAGCCTGCACACGCTCGGCGGTGGCATCGCGAACCACCGTGGCGCGCTCGCGTGCATGAGTTGACATTTCTCGCGCGCGAGCCATGCCGCGTCTTGCAAATTCTTCGGTCTTTGCTGCTGCGTCAGTCAATGCGCCCGTTTTATTGCCACGAAAAGCGTTGGCACTTTCAGCCATCGTCCGGGAAGCCTGTTCAAGCGCCTGATGCGTGTCATGCAAGCTTTCATCGGCCTGCGCAGTTACTCGTTGGGCGCCATCGGCAATGGACGCTAAAAGCGAACCTGACAATGTCTCGTTGCTTGTGTTCATAAGATCTCCTTGAGCCTCGACGCAATGTAGGTGCCCGGGCTTTTGCAGCGTGCAAGGAATCGGCCATCCGCGGGGTAGGAAGGCGCTGACAGTCTGCCGGCCAGGCCGGTCAGATCTACTGTTTTTGCTTTTCGCGCTTTTCGGGATTTTGTGAATTTTCTGGATTTCCGGGTTTTGCTCGATCGCCAGGCTTCGCCGGCGTCGGCTGCGCACAAACATCGGCGTCGTTACCTTCGCCGGCATCCACCAGGGGAATCCACGCCAGCACCGGTGCCACCGCGCCCAGAGCGAGCGCCCCCAGCACGCGGGCCACGATTCTTCCAGCGTCGACTGTTAGGCGCGGCTGCGACATGGTGCCTTTGACCAGCACAGGTGAGCGCAGCGCCAGCGGAGAGAAGTCTTTTGGAAACGCCACCAAACGCAGATCAATGACTTCGCTGCGCATGTCAAGCTGCCCGTCGAATCTGAACGTGGTGTCGCTGTTGTCCATCAGGCCTTGCACAGGGCCCACCACGCCTTTGGTAATCCGCGCCTGCACCCGCGCGCAACGCAAGGGCAGCGAACTGTCGCCGCGAATGATTACCCCTAATGCCTGGGCGACATCCAGGCCGGCTGCCTCTGTGACCAGATGCGACAAGGTGCCGCTCACCAGCGTGGCCTGCAGTTGCCCGTCGGCACCAGCCAGCACCTGGGCCACACTTTGACCTTGCCCAGCAAGCGACAAACGCGCCCGCAGCGCGCCGCTGGCCAAAGGAACCGGCGCCGCGGCGGGGGCTTCCGCATCGGTTCTGGACAGGCTGGGCGCCGACCCGCGCGGCGCTGACGCAGCCGGCGCCTGCAGCGAACGCAGCCATTTCGACAGCGCAATGCCGTCGAATTGCAGCGCCACCTGCCAATTCGCTTGTTCGCCCTTGGCTTGAAGCGAACTGCTGCCGCGCACTGTGCCCCCGGCCACCTGGGCCGCCAGCTTGTCCAGCTTCAACAGGCCTTCATGCAACGACACCTTCACCCGCAGTGCCGACAACGGGGCCACCGCGGCAGTGCCGAAACCAAAGCTGTCAATGGCCACGTCAACGTCGGCGTCCATCGCATTCAATGAAGGAATATCCAGCAGCTTGTCAGGCAATACGCGACCACGTTCAACCACGGGCTCCTGCACGCCCACGCTGGGCCCCAGGTCTTGCATCGCCAGCAGCCGGCCCGTGAGTTGGCCCGACAGGTAGACGGGTTGCCGTTTCGTGTCGAATGCAAATCGCCCTGCCAGGCGGCTGGTGCCCACATCGATACGGTCTGCGGCCAGCTGCCATACCGGCCCGGTCAACCCGATCCACCCATGCACGGTGAAAGGCGGCGTCTGTGGCAGATTCACGCCCACTGGCGCCATTACCAAGCCCAGTGACGGCCCCGTTGCCGTGAATTCGCCGTGCAGCGTCGCGGCGTCGGCCAAACCACCCAAGTCACCGGCAAACTTCAACATGGCCCGCCCCACAAACGCCTGGCCGGTGACATGGGCCGTGGTCGCCGAGGGGCGGTGCGGCGCAAACAAGGACAACATGTCGTCGACATCGAACTGAGCCCGCACTTCAGCCTTGCGGTATTGACCCTTCGCAATGATGCGTACACAGAGCGGAGCGGTCGCGGCGACATCAATGACGCAACCTTTGCCCGAACCGGCCAGTTCGGCCACCTGCACATCCAGATGTAGCCGCTGTGGGCGGTCGTCTACCGTCACCGCAGCGCGCCGAACCGATAACCTTTCGATGACCGGGTTGGCAACCGGAGCCGCGGCATTCTTCGCGCCCACCTGCCAACTGGCGCGCCCGTCATCGCCCCGCATCAAGTGGGCAGTCACTGAGTCGGCCTGCAGTTCGTGCACGCGCACGCCACCGCCTCGAGCCGCGCGCCACAAGTCGCCCCAGCGCAGTGACATCATCACACCTGACGCGTCAAGCAGAAATGGCGCCTGCGTGCCTTCGGCCGCCGCCACCGTCAACTGACTGGCCGTGAGCCTTGGAGAGCCAAGTAATCGAATGCGAAAGGGCGCCGCGATGACCACCGGCACCGCCGCCACGTTGCTGAGTTGCTGCGCTAGCGGCAAGCGCAAAAATGGCCATCCGGCCCACTCGGCCACAGCGATCCCGGCGATCAAAATCAACGCGGCCGATAGGACCACAGTGCTTTTGAAGCCATGGCGCGCAACGCGTTTCAGGACGGGTGGGGGTATCGGCTCCGGCCCGCTCATTGGTATGCCATGGCCGGTTCCTTAGGGCTGGTGTTCATGCGACGTTGCTTGGTGAAGCGGCCGATGGTCTGCCTCGTTGTGGACCGGGCCTGTGGGCGAAGGGGGTAAGCGGGCGTAGGACAGTACCGCTGGCGACATGGGCTGCCGAGGTGAGTTGGTCCTACAGCAACGTTTGGCATGCGCCGACAGGGTACTTCGAGCACCCATTACACACTTTGGCTGACCCAACATCAAAGGATCGCTCATGAACACCGTGTTCAAACTCATCGCTGTCTCCGCGAGTTGCCTTGCTGCGCTGAGCTTGCCCGCGTGCAGCCGAGATGACTCAAAAACGGCAGGTCAAGGCGTCGATAAGACCATCGACAACGTCAAGGCGCAGGCCGAATCGGCGAAAACTGCGACAAAGGACGCTGCCAACCGCGTGTCGTCCAGCGCCACAGATGCCACCATTACCACCAAGGTGAACGCGGCGCTTGTAGCAGACGCCGGCCTGAAGGTCATGAAAGTGGATGTCGACACCAAGGATGGGCGAGTCAGCTTGATGGGCACAGCACCCGACGAAGCTGCGCGCGAGCGGGCCACGACCATGGTCAAGCTCATTGACGGCGTGACCAGTGTCGACAATCAATTGCGTGTTGCAGCCAAGCCCTGAATGGTTGGGTGCCGATGGTTAAACGTTGATTTATGCAAGCCAACAAATCGGCACCAACCATGTGACGTCGGTAATTCTTTTCTCAAAGCGAGTGACATTACACCGGTAATTTCTTCGCCAGGATTTGTTTAGCGCAGCCTGCTCAACACCAGATAAGCGGCCACCGCCATGCACGCACTGATGAAGGTACCCCACGCCACATCGGTGACCGCCAAGCGCCAACTCCACTGCTTTAGCGTGGCCAGGTTGGTGAGGTCGTACGTTGCGTACGCCACTAATCCAACCAGTGCGCCGCGCAACATCGCCGCCTTCCAGTCTGCGGGCATGGGATTAAGGGCCAGCGCAAGCAAACCCACTGGATACAACAAGTAAAACGCCACCGCTGGCGTTTTTCGCACCTGCTCAGCCATCATCGCGCCGATCTCTTGCCGATAAAAGTCGCGCGCCACATAGCCGAGCCAAATGCCGTCCAACATACCCAAAACCAACAAGGTGGCAGCGTAGGCCAATCCCCACCTCATCACGCGTGGGCCCCGGGTCGCGAAAATTTTGTCGACGTCATGAAAGTGTTGACGAGCATGCGGCGTTCCGGGTCAACGATTCTGTCCTACTTCGCTATCCGCCAGTCCTGCCGGACGTTTGCATGAAGAGAAGCTGTGAATTAGAGAATTTACACAGTGTCTTGCTGTACGGGGCGTCAGCGCCAACGGGGTCGGGATGTAGGAGCCGAGGCCGTGCACCATCGTTAGGCGATGTTTGTGAATTGGTGCAACGTTGCGGGTACCGGGGCCTTTTGTTGACCTGACCCAATATCGCGCCTTTAATCAGATAAAAGAAACGCGCGGTGTGACGGCTTTGATCAAAAACCTAATCGAATAATCAGCGCGCGCGGTTTGCGGTTCCCTTGGCAGTCGGTCTGGCTCTGGTGCTGATGGCGGTTATCGAAGCTGCCTACCAACACGTGTGGCGAGCAGTGACTTAGGGCATTCCACTGACAAACGCGTGTATTCAAGCGGCCAAGGCACTGCAGGCCATGACGGTGATGGAACCCGCGGCCTCTGGCGCCATCGCGCTTGACAACCCGACCGACCGGCAGCGATTTGAGGCGGCCTCACGTAGCTTCGATGCAGCCAGACGGACAACCTTTCGCCTCCTTGCGCAAATGGACACGAACGGTGCGATGAACGTGGATAGGCTGTGCGAGATCAGCGACAAAACAGCCGCGCAGTTTCGCGATTTGATGGCACCGGCCGCCCCTGCATTGTCTGCGCGGAATTTAGGCAGCACAGTGTTTAGCCGAGCCGGCATTGTTGAAATGCAGGCGGAGTTCGACGCGGTGCTTGCCATGGCGTCTACACAGCAGCAATTGGCGCGCAGTTCGATCTTCGCCGCGTTGGGCCTCAGCCGAATGGCGGTGCACGCCTTGGTGCTGCTGGCGTTGAAGGCGACGTTGATGTTCGTGCGTGAGCTGCGCCGCACTGATGCCGTGCACGCACTGGAACACGAGAGACTGGCCACGAAGATCGAGGAACGGACGGCGCGTTTGCGAGACTTGGCCCACCACCTGGCGACCGTGCGCGAGCACGAGCGTGGACGCCTCGCCCGCGAGTTGCACGACGAGATGGGCGGCCTGCTTACGGCCATGAAGCTGGAACTGGCCCGACTGCGGCGCGTGCAGGGCGTGCCTGCAGCGGCGTTGGAGCGCGTGGCCAGCATCGCTCAAGAATCACTGACGAACATTGCCAAGTACGCCTCGGCGGGCACGGTGTGGGTTGGTTTGATTCGCACAGGGGGTGGTGCCGAAGGCGAAGGCGATGGCAATGGCAGCGGCAATGGAGAAAGCAACAGCGTGAGCGCCAACGGCAGCAACAGCGCCAGCGATGCCACAGTGACGTTGACGGTGCGTGACGACGGGCGCGGACTTGACCCCACCGCCGCTGGCGCTGGCCGACATGGGCTGCTGGGCATGCAAGTGCGAGTGGAAGGACACCATGGCACTTTTCGGGTGCTCAGCCAAGCGGGGCAGGGCACTCAGATCGTCGTCACCTTGCCAGTGCGGGCAATGGCGGTGGCACCCGTCCAGCGCCTGACCGGCCCTGTCAAAGCGACGGGCCGGGCGGCGGTTTCCTACCCGCATCGCTGACCGGCGCCCACAAGGCATGGCTCCGCACCGGATCAGCATGCGGCGGCATGCGTTTCACGAAAGCCATGATGGACACCCAACCCTCCACGCCCGGCCCGAGCCTGCAGCGGCACCGACAGCACAGTTGGCGTCCTGGGGGCGCTAGGGGCAGCAACCCGCTCGCCGACAATTGAGGCTGGCAAGTGGTGGCCCTTTGGGTGGGCTTGACCATTGCCAGTGCCGCGGTGGGCATGCTGGCTTCGACCCCGGCTGACACGTTCTACGCAGTGTTGCAAAAGTCGGCGTGGGCGCCACCAGCGTGGGTTTTCGCCCCGGTGTGGATGCGGTTATATGCCTTGATGTCCTGTGCCGCAGTGATGGTGCATCGGCGCTTGAGTTCGTGGCCGCAAGGCGTGGCAGGGCCGCGGCTGTATGCGATGGCGCTGCTGCCAGCGCTGGCTTGATGGTGCCGGTGACACTGTGGGTGAGCTTTGCCGCGGTGCTGAACTTTGCACTGCTGCGCATGAATCCTGCGTGTTGTGACCCTGGCGGCAGTACGCCAACTGGTGCAGCAAACCTTTCACCACTGGGCGAAGGACTACGCGCCCAGCATGGGCGCGGCGTTGGTGCACTACAGCGTTTTCTCGATGTCGCCACTGCTGCTGCGGGTGATTGCTGTCGCCGGCCTGGTATTTGGCCAGGACGCGACAAGCGGTCATTTAATGCACGAGCTGTCAGGCCTGGTCGGCGCCGAGGCTGCGGCGTCAATTCAGGCCATCGTGGCCAGTGTCCGACCGCCCGGCGCAGACTCGGGTGGTAGCGCTGGTGAGCGCAGGCGTGGTGCTGGTGGGTGCCATGGACCGAATCTGGCAAGCCCCGGCGCGGCCGAACGGCGGCGTGATGGCCTTGTTCCGAGGACCGACTGCTGTTGTTTAGCATGACCTTGGGCCTGTCATTCCTGCTTGTGGTGTCCTTGATGCTCAGTGCCGTGGTGTCGGCGCTGGGGCAATCGTGGAGCGCGGCTTTTGACGAATGGCTTGCGTTGGCCCAGGCCATCAACCTGGTAGCCGGTTTTGTCATCGCCACCGCAGTGTTTGCCATGATCTACAAGCTGATGCCGCGTGTGCCGGTGGCATGGAAAGACATCTGGATGGGCGCCGTGGTGACGGCGCTGCTGTTCAGCGCAGGGCGCTACCTGATCGGCTTGTATCTTGGCAGCAGCAGCATGGCGTCGGCTTACGGCGCGGCCGGCTCGGTGGTGATTGTGCTGGTGTGGACCTACCACTCGGCTCAGACGTTTTTGCTGGGTGCCGAATTCACCCGTGTGTATGCCCAAACCCACGGCTCGCACCAAAGCAGCGGCGCTTTGGTGGTCGATGCGCCCTCTGGCCGACCGATGCCAACGTCGGGCTGACATGGCGCGGGGTTTTCGACCAGCCGCCCAGATCGGTTCAAGTCAATCCAGCACGCCCGCCAGCACCGGTGCGGTGCGAATGGTCGCCACCACCTTCACTGTCGATCGGCTGGGCCAGGCTGGCCTCAAGAAAGACCTCGCGCACGCTGGCAAGGGCTTTCGACAGCGGACAGTCGCGTTTGGCAGCGGCGGCTAATTGCTGAAACTGCGCCTCGTTCAGGCCCGGCACGGTGGCCTTCATCTTCAGCACGATCCGGTCGATCACAAAACCGTCACCCTGCGCCGTCAAACGAACGTGGGCTTGGGTATCTACCGCCTCGGTGGCCACGCCGGCTTTCAGGCAGGCGAATGAAAAAGCCATCGTGAAACACGCGGCGTGGGCGGCGGCGAGTATTTCTTCCGGGTTGGTACCGCGGCGCTCGTCGCCGAAGCGGCTGGCAAATCCGTAGGGATAGTCCATCAGCGCGCCACTTTCGGTGCTGATCTGCCCCTTGCCGTCTTCACCGGCACCGGTCCACATCACGCTAGCCCTTTTTTCGATCACGAAAAACCTTTGCTGTGCGTTGAAGTAAGCCGTCGGCACTGCTGTGAAATCGGGGCGGCCGGCATATCTAACTGTTGATGTTGGGTGTGGATGCATGCGAGTGTCTGTGTGGCAGCGCACAGACGGCGCTGAACGGCGCCATCAACGTACCGGATCTTTGTCAACAACGTTGCGCGCCAGCGCAGGCTCTTCATGCCCTTGAACCCAAGATCACGCCCACCGGTGGGTCAGCAGCGCGTCACACCCGCGCGTGGCCGCAAAGGCAACTCGGCGCCGGTTCCCGCCTCCAGCGCTACGCCTACGCGGACGCCCACGCCCACGCCCGCAACCGTACTTGGCCGCAACCCCGTTACTCCGCAGGCAGCCGCTGAGCCAGACGCTGTGATGCAACAAGCCAAGCGCGATATCGACGCCGGCCTGGTGGACACTGACATGCGCGCCACACCGGGTCTGGACGCCGCCTTGCGCAACAAATTGGTTCCAGGCGCCGGCGGCAAGCCGACTGCTGTCAAGCGGTAAAGCGGCATGTCGGTGCCGCAGTGGGCGCTGTTGGTGGGCGTTCTTCTGTTCGCCATGACGCTGACCGGCACCTGGCTCCACCGGCTGCCGCTGTCGAGCGCTATGGTCTACCTGGCGCTGGGGTGGTTGCTGGGGCCGCAGGTGGCCAACGTGCTGCGGCCCGACCCGTACGAGCACGTGGAGTTGCTCGAGCGGCTGTCCGAACTGGCGCTGTTGATTTCTTTGTTCACCGTGGGCCTGCGCCTGGACATGCCGCTGCGCGACAAGCGCTGGCGGTTGCCGTTGCGACTGGCCTTTGTTTCGATGGCTTTGATGGTGGCCATGGTGACCGCCGTGGGCGTGTTCTGGTTGGGCTTGTCGGTGGGTGCCTCGGTTCTGCTGGGGGCCATCCTGGCTCCCACCGACCCCGTATTGGCGTCTGATGTGTCGTCAGACCCTGGCGCCCGCCATGACCGCCTGGGTCAGAGCCTGGCGGGCGAAGGCGCGTTGAATGACGGCGCTGCTCTGCCACTGATGATGTTGGCGCTGGGGTTGTTGGGGGTGCATGATCTCGGCGCCGGCATGGTGCGTTGGTGGACTGTCGACCTGCTGTGGGCCACCGTAGGCGGCCTGCTGATGGGTGCCGCGGTGGGCACGGCCAGCGGCCGGATCGTGGTGTGGCTGCGCAGCCGGTACGCAGAAGCTGTGGGGCTGGACGAGTTCTTGGGCTTGGGCGTCGTGGGCATGTCCTATGGCATGGCCCAAGTCAGCCTGGCATCGGGCCTGCTTGCCGTGTTTGCGGCTGGCATGGCGTTGCAGCGTGTGAGCGAGCGGCCCCGACCCAACACACAGCCCCTGCCTGCGGCCACCAGCGCAGCGGGTCACGCCTATGAGAAGAGGGCAGTCCATTCGCACCACGCCAGCGCCACGATGCGCGACTCGGTCCAGGGCTTCAACGAACGTTTGGAGAAATTTGCCGAGATGGCGTTGGTGTTGCTGTTGGGCGCGATGCTGGCTTACACGCAGCCACTGCCTGCCTTGTGGTGGTTTGTGCCGCTGATGCTGCTGGTGCTGCGGCCCATCTCAGCGGCATGTTCCGTCGTCGGCGAGGGCCTGACTGCGCCACAAAGCGCCATGATCTGCTGGTTCGGCATCCGTGGTATCGGCTCCATTTTCTACGTCTTGTTCGCCATCAGGCACGGCCTGCCCACAGCGCTGGCCGACACTTTGTTGACGCTGACTCTTTGGACGGTGGCCACCTCCATCGTCGTTCACGGGATCACGGCTCAGCCGTTGATGACAAGGTATCTGTCCTGGCGACAGCAGCGAAGAGCTCGTCGTTCCGCGTAGGACTGCGACTACGCATGGCAGCGGCCGGGTCCGCTGCTGACCTGCGGCGCCGCTCGCGACACTCGCTTGGTGCCAGCCGATGCGATCTCAATGAAGTGCAAATTTCTGCGGTGCACAGGCGACTCAACGCTAGCCGCAAGCACGACGATGCAGCAGGCAGTTTTATGGCCGGCGAAGCCGACAGCGCATGGATGACGTCGGTCGAGTCGCCCGTGAACAGGATTTGACGCCTGCCGGGGCGCCCCCGCTGGCACCGCGCGTAGGGCTGCCAAGCGGCGCCCTCATCGTACTGGCCGTGCTGGCCAGTTTGTTTGCCCTGAGTTGGGCCAGTGCTGTCGTCGTGCCCGTGCTGTTGGGAGTCACTTTTAGCTACGCGTTGACCCCCGTTGTCAACCGCCTGGTGCGCTGGCGTATACCGCGTGCGGGTGCATCGGCGCTGCTCCTTATCGCCATCGTGGGCGGCGTCGGTTCGGTGGGCTGGAGCATCAGTGACGACGCAGCAGCGATGCTGGAAAAACTGCCTGATGTGGCGCAGAAATTGCGCCGCGAATTGGTGCAGCAGCGTGGCCAGGCTGCCGGCGCGGCGGCGGCCATCGCACAGGTGCAAAAAGCCGCCGCGGAGATTGAAAAGGCGGCTGCTGCACCTGTGCAGTCAGGTTTACCCACGGCTGGCCGGATAACACGCGTACAAATTGAGCCCCCGAGTTTTAACGTCCGGGACTACTTGTGGACCGGCACACTGGGACTGCTGGCTGGCGTTTCCTACGCTGCTGTGGTGCTGTTGGTGACCTTCTTTCTGCTGGCATCGGGCGACGCATTCAGGCGAAAGATGGTCAGGATTGCGGGTCCCAGCTTGGGTCCACGTCGCCTCGCGTTATCGGCCCTGGATGAAATTGACGACCAGATCCAGCGCTACCTGTTGGTGCAACTGATCACCAGTGCCCTGGTTGGGGTGGCCGTGTGGTTGAGCTTCTGGTGGCTGGGGCTGGAATACGCCCCCGTTTGGGGTGCCCTGGCCTTCGTGCTGAATTTCATTCCCTATGTGGGCAACGTGGTGTTGACCGGCGCCGCAGCGCTGTTTGCCTTCGTTCAATTCGGGTCGTTGCAGATGGCGTTGTTGGTCGGCGGCGCCGCGCTGCTCATCAACAGCATCGAAAGCCATTTTTTGACACCCTGGATGACAGTGCGCTCGAGCCGGCTGAATTCGGTGGCCGTGTTCGTAGGCGTGCTTACGTGGGGCTGGCTTTGGGGACTCGGCGGTCTTTTCCTGGGCGTGCCGATCTTGATCGCCATCAAGGCGGTATGCGACCGCGTCGACGATTTCAAGGCAATCGGAGAGCTGCTGGGCGACTGACTTTGCGGCGCCCCATGTTCAGTTGCGTTTGGTAAGCCAGTTGGTCACTTGCATAACACCTGCAGGCAGCCGCCACCAATCCGGCGCAGCACACGCATGTCGCCCCGGGGGTAAGCGATCAGTCTTAGCTCCTGCAAAATCAGTTTCGCCGCCGTGAAGCCGACACGGCATTCGCGCAGCATCAACAACAAGAAATCCTTCGTCACGCGAAAGTGTCCGCTGTGCGAGCGGTCCTGCGTCATCAGCAACTAGCGGCAAGCGCGGACCACATGGTCAAAGCGAATGCACAGCACTGATGAAGCCAGTTGCTTCATGCAGACATGAGCCTGGCGCAACGGTGTGTTGTACGCGACGCAGTGCTGTCTTTTAACAGCTCACCACGTGACACAACGCTTTGGCCAAGCTCGCAAATGACGTCGTTCAAATCCAGAATCGTGGTGCTAGACAGCACCACCAAGCACCACCAAGCGCCGCCGGGTAGGCGCGGACAGCATCAAAATTAAGTAGTTTTGCCGTTTGGGCAAACAACTCTTAATGGGCTCGGAGCCTCAAAACACCAACTGCTGTGCGGTCAGGTTGGGTGGAGCCGGCTTTCATCATCCATAAAGCAGTGTCCACGGTCTGACGGCGCACCGCACAAAAGCTTAGAGCAAAGCACCCAATTCGGTGTTGCCTGCAGCGCGAGTCAGCTTGCAGTCTAGGCTGCTTGCAGTTCTGGGGTAGCCAGCCGCCGCCCCGCGCTGGTGCCGCGCACAACTGCACCGCGCGTTCTCGCTTCGAGCTGTGAGCGATCCAGCACTGAGATACGACCCCGCGTGTAGGTGATGACCCCGGCCTGTTGCAATCTCAAGGCCGCGCCGGTTACGCCTTCACGCCGCACGCCGAGTAAATTGGCCGCAAGTTCCTGAGTCATGACCAAACTGGCGCTGGATGAACGGTCCAGGCCCAGCAACAACCGCCGGCACAACAACTGGTCAATGGAGTGATAGCGATTACAGGCCGCCGTTTGTGCCACCTGTGCCAGCATCGCCCGTGTGTAGCCCAACATAACCTGCAACACCAAGGGCGAGGCCGCGCTTTCCGCGCGCACGGTGCGCGCCGGCAACCGCCAAGCCTGGCCGGCACTCTGCACCACGGACTGGCTGGGCGTGGCGTTGCCACCCATGAACACGCTGATACCGACCAGTCCGTCGCAACCCACAACAGCTATTTCAGAGCATTGGCCCTCGGCCGTGGTGTAGAGCAGTGACACGATGGCTGTGGTTGGAAAATACACGTAGTCAGGCGGGCTGCCGGACTCGCTGAGTACTTGGGCCAATCCAAGTTCAACCCGTTCCAGTTGCGGCCTCCAGCGGGCGGCATCCTCGCTTGACAGAAGTGCCAGCAAGCGATTTCCACTCAGGTCACAGGAAACTTCGTCAGTCGGGCTGGGCAGCGTTTTCAACGGCATCTCAGTAAAGTGGGCACTGCGCGATCGTCAAGTCTGTGCCGTGCCGCGGGTGTCGGCCTCTTGCGCCATTGAGCGTGGGCACCTTCCTACATGCCGCTGTGGCAGCGGCGGCAGCGCTCAATCGGTCAAGGTCCCGGGCAACAAGCGGTCGTATTCCTTCTTCACCACGCCGTAACACTCACAACTGCGCTGCTCCAAGCCAAGGCGATTTAACACCTGGATGTGGCCGCGGGCATAGGAGATCAGCTTGGCCTCTTGCAATCGGCGCGCGGCTTCGGTCACGCCCTCACGGCGCACGCCCAGCATGTTGGCAATCAACTCCTGCGTCATCACCAGCTCGTTGCTGTGCAGCCTATCCAGGCTCAACAGCAACCAGCGGCACAGTTGCTGATCCAGCGAATGGTGGCGGTTGCACACGGCAGTTTGGGACATCTGAGTGATCAACGCCTGCGTGTAGCGCAACAACAAATGCATCACCGGGCCAAAGTGATTGAACTCGTGTTTGATCTTGTCTGCTGGCATGCGAAAACCTTCACCTGCGCTTTGCACCACCGCCCGACTGGGCGTGGATTCACCGCCCATGAACAACGAGATACCGACCAGGCCTTCATTGCCTACCACCGCAATTTCGGCGGAGGCGCCGTTTTCCATCACATACAGCAACGACACGATGGCTGTGGTGGGAAAGTAGATGTGGCTCAATGTGCTGCCGGACTCGTAAAGCACTTGCCCCAGGCGCAGCGGCACGGGTTCCAGGTGCGTGCTCCAGCGTGCCCGGGCTGACGCTGGCAGTGCGGCGATAAGGCGATTGACTTTGGAGTCGGTGACCATACTGCGTCCTTCAAGGTGGTTCAGCGCACAGACCCGCGACGCTTGATTTTCGTAAGCTATCAAGCTCGTGCTTGATAAGAAGAATTGCTTCCATTCAGACTCGCCGCTTCAAATCAACTAGGAACTTACCATGCCGAGTTCCAAGACCAATCCACCCCTCAAGAGCAGCAGCAGACCTTTCGATACGATCGCGCAACAGCTGAACATGTTGAGATGTACGACGCCAAGGTGATGGTGTTGTCCAAGTGTGTTGACTATCACGTCAAAGAAGAACAGGACGACATGTTCGCCAATGCCAAAGTTTCGTCGATCGACCTGCTGGACTTGGTGAGAGATTGGCGGCTCGCAAAGAAGACCGGCACGCTCAGCTCCCGTCATGCGCGTCTGCCTTTCATTCACGCGGCACGGTGTGAACCAGGGATGGCCGTACGCCTGGGTGGCGCACAGCGTGCCGTCTGACAGACGCCCGCCACCTCCGGAAGCAAGATGGGGTGTAGACGGGTAGTACGTTATTTTTAGCCGCCATCGAACGCTGCTGGCCAGCTTCTTGAACCCCGGGTGGGCTGCACGGGCCTGTGCAACATCCAAGCCACGTCAAAGGCAAGCGACCATGAACCACCACCTTCCCCCGCTCACGTTCTGGAGCACTTCATCATTTGGTAACACCGCCGACACGACGCGCGGCGACTTGGACGGCCTGGGCCAACACATGCAGCAATGCAGCCAGCGTCGCACGCGTTGGTTTGCATTGCGTTGCGGTATCGACACCCTGCACCAGGGTTTATTGGCCCGGTTCGTGACGTCGCTGACTTTGCTCGTTGCATTGCTGGGGGCGGCCGTCCTGGTTTTTTAAGGTGTGCTGAAGCTGCCTTTGAAATGGCGGGTCAAGTCCGGTCTGTCGAACCTGATCCCGCCGGCGTCGCCACTGTTGTTGTCGCTCCTCAGCGCAGAGCGAGGTGAGCCGCAAGCACCTATACGATCTGAAATTTTTGGCCTGCAGCGTTTTGCCCAACATGGGCGCAGCCTGGGTGCCAGCCATCATATTCAGACTGGTCGTCCGAGCACGGCAGTGTTTTTCCCCCGCCTTCGCGACAACGTGGCCACGTTGCGCCTGGCGCAGCGGTACATCGCCGAGCAAGCCGCCACTGGCTATGATCTGAGCCCGGCGGCCGAATGGTTGCTGGACAACTTCCACCTTGTCGAGGCGCAGCTAAAAGAAGTGCGCGACGGCTTGCCTGCGCGCTACTTTCGCGCCTTGCCGGTGCTGCGTGACGAACCGCTGGCGGGCTTGCCTCGTGTCTATGGCGTGGCCTGGGCGTTTGTGGCCCACACCGACGGTGCTTTTGACGAAGAACTACTGGTGCACTACCTGCTGGCGTACCAGGAATCGCGCGAACTGACGTTGGGCGAAATGTGGGCGCTGCCCACCACCTTGCGCGTGTTGTTAATCGAGAATTTGCGCCGGCTGGCCGAGCGGGTAGCCACTCAGAAGGCCGCTCGCGAAGTTGCCAACCTTGTGTGCGACGACCTGGCCGCCTACCCACTGCATACCGTGGTGGCCTTGTGTGCGTGGCTGCAAGGTCGCGGTGTGGGTTTGATGTTTGTGGCACAGATGTGGCAGCGCGTGCAGGCAATGCCAGTTGCCGATGTGGCCGAGTTGCATCGCTGGTTGCAGATGGAATTGCCGCAGCCGTCTGTGGTGCAGGCACAGCATATCGCCGACCAGGCGGCGGACAACCTCAGCGTCAGCAACGCGATCCATGCGCTGCGCAGCATCGGTGGCGCCGACTGGCCAAATATCGTGGCACGCAGCAGCCGCTTGATGGGCTTGATGCTGCAAGCGCCGTCTTTCAGGGGTGACGCCACCGCCACGCGCGACCAGGCGCTGCACAACATTGAAGCGTTGGCGCGCAGTTCGGGCCGCAGTGAAGTGGCAGTGGCCGAAGCCTTGCTGGCCTTGATGCAGGCCACGCCAGCAAGCGCCGCCGAAAATGCGCCCAGCGCTGTGGCTGCCCATTGGTTGCAAGGTGATGGGAGGCCCACGCTGGCGCGCGCCCTGGACATGCAGCACGACCGTGCCTGGCAATGGCGGCGTGCCGTTCAGCACGTGGCCCTGCCTGTCTACCTGGGCAGCCTGTTGCTGGGCACTGGCGCGTTGCTGTGGCTGGTATGGCGCTTGTCTGGCGGCCTGTTGCAGGTTGACGGGTGGCCGTTGCACGTGTCACAGCCGGTATTTGTATGGGGACTGGCACTGTCGCTGATGCTGTTGCCGGCCTCCGAGGCGGTGGTGGCGGTGGTCAACCGCTTGATCAGCGAATCAGTGCGCCCGGTGCACTTGCCGCGCCTTGCATTCACTGCCGGCATCCCTGCCGAGCACCGGGTTTTGGTGGGCATCCCGTCGATGCTCACGTCGTCAGCAGCGGTGCAGTCCGCCGCGCATCGCCTGCACCTGCACCACCTCGCCAGTCGGGAAGACGCAGCGCAGTTCTTGTTGCTCAGTGACTGGGCCGATGCGGCCAGCCAGACCCAGCCCGGGGATCAGGTCCTGCTCGACGAAGCCTGCGACGCCCTGCGCGCGTTGAACCGCCAGTACCCCGCCGGCACGGGCCAGCCGGCACGATTCATCCTCTTGCACCGACACCGCCGCTACAGCGAAGGCGAACAAGCGTGGATCGGTTGGGAGCGCAAGCGCGGCAAGCTGCAAACGCTGCTGGCGGCGATGGCGCAGACGACAGCGCACGGTGCTGCTCCCGCGTGTCCACCGGCCGGTTTCATCGATCTGGGCGAGTTGTCGCAGCTGGCCCCGAACACGCCCTACATGGTTACGCTGGACAGCGACACCGAACTGCCGCCCGGGCGCCTGCGTGAACTGGTGGCGATTGCCGCGCACCCACAGAACCGCCCGCGGCTGGACGCCAGCGAGCGCAAGGTGCTGCACGGCTGGGGCATTCTGCAACCGCGGGTGGCGACACCGCTGCCCGAGGAGCCCACGCCCTTTCACTGGTTGTTTGCCGGGCAATGTGGCATCGACCCGTACAGCGCGGCAAGTTCCGAGGTGTATCAAGACCTTTTCAGCGAAGGCAGCTTCAGCGGCAAGGGCTTGCTGCACGTTCAGGCCGTGAACGCCGTGCTGGGCCACCGACTGCCCGACAACCAGGTTCTCAGCCACGACTTGCTGGAAGGCTCGCTGGCGCGATGTGCCGTGGTTACCGACGTCACCGTACTGGAAGACGCGCCATTTCACGCCGACGTGGCGGCGTCGCGCC
>ENA-OBIT01000545-OBIT01000545.1-metagenomes-genome-assembly--contig:-NODE-545-length-16250-cov-3.68354_pt1 | contig 16250 bp, 10 predicted proteins | sample MGYA00153386_OBIT01 | MGnify analysis MGYA00153386
CCGCCATTCAAGGTGCCGCGGCTAGACGCTTACAGTTCTTCGACCACGCCATCACTCGACGCACCCGGCTGTTTACGAAGATGGTGACCACCGGCTCGCTGCCACATGGTGATGTCGCACGGCACATGGACTTCAGCGGCCAGGAGCATCCCGTGGCGCGGCTGCTGGGCGGCAGCGACCCTGCGGACTGGGCGCACTGCGCCCGGCTTGCCGGCAGGCACCGAACCGAAAACAAACATCAGGTTGGCGACTTCGATCAATACCCGTGCAGGCAAATGGCCGGTCGCGCAATCACCGGCACGGGGTCAAGGTAGTAAGCCTGCCGCGAACAAACGCCTGCTGCGCCGCCGAGAAATCCCATTGTTCGACGACGCAGCAGCCCGACGCTTCAACAGCCCCCCAGCGAAGCACGTTCACCGAATTGGGCACGTCCTGGCGCACCCGCGACGACACGGCCGTGCCGGCCTGCACCGCCCAGATGGGTCGCGCCAGGCCGGGCACCGCCAGCACATAGGGCAGGTGGATGTGCCCACCCATGACAACGTCGGCACCGGCTGCCGCCCAGCTTTGCAGCGCCGCAGCGTGGCCGCGCAGCAGATTCGGCGCGTCTTCGGCACGCGCCACCGCAGCGGGCTGGTGCACCACCACCACGCGCAGCTGCGCCGGCCCGGCGCTGGCAAGCGCGCGCGTCACCCGATCGATCTGCCGGGCCGACACCTGGCCGTTCTTGTGCCGCCAAGCCCGGGTGGTGTTGACGCACAGCACCAGCATGTCGGCCGAGGCATGCACCGGTTCCAGGTCGGGCCCGAAGGCGGCCATCTGCCCGGCGTAGGGGTGACGCAGGCGCGCCCACAGGTTGAACAGCGGTATGTCGTGATTGCCGGGCACGGCCAGCACCGGTGCGCCCAGACGGCCAATGAAGGTGCGGGCCGCTTGAAACTGCGCCGGCCGCGCGCGTTGCGTAATGTCGCCAGACAGCACCAGGAGGTCGGGCTGCAGCTGCCGGGCCAGCGCCACCAGCGCCTCGACGACGGCTGGCTGCTCGGTGCCGAAGTGCGGGTCGGAAATTTGCAGCAGCACGCTCATGCGCCGGCACCGCCTGTCCCCTGCGTGTCGCCTGCGTCGCCCGCGGCGTGCGGCTTCAACAGGTAGAGCGGCTTTTCAAGCACCCGGAAGTCGAGCGGCGCGCGCATCCGCATCACCTCGCCGTCAAAGGCCACCTTCACCCCGCGCCGGCCGGGCACCAGGGTTGGCTCGACGACCAGCCGTTTGAACTCGAAGCGTTCCACGCTCTGCGCCTCGCCCAGCGTGCCCATCGCACCATGCAGCATCAGGCGCATCATCGACAGCGTGCCGATCGGGCGCAGCATCACCGCAGTGATGCAGCCGTCACCGGGTGTTCGCAGCGGGCCGCCATCGGGTGGCACGGGCGGATGCACCCCCAACTGTTCAAGCTGCAGCCGGTTGTTGCCGACAAAGAGGGTCAGTGTTCGCACCTCGCGAGCCGACGCGCCCTGCAGGATGCGCAAGCGCAGCCTTCGTTGTGCGCGCAGCAGGGTGACTGCGGCCGACCACAGCGCCACCCACCGGCTGCGTCCGAAACGGGCTTTGAAGGCCTCGCGGTCTTCGAGCAGGTCGGGGTACAGGCCCAGGCTGGCGTTGACCAGGAACACGCGGTCATTCACGGCCGCCACCTGCACCGGCACCGGCACCGAATTCAGCACCAGGCGGGTGGCCTCGGCCGGGTCAGCCGGCAGTCCATGGGTGCGGGCAAAGTAGTTGAACGTGCCCTGCGGCACCACGCCCATGGCGCAGCCCACGGCGTGCGCGGCCTGGGCCACGGTGTTGATGGTGCCGTCGCCGCCCACAGCGACCACGGCGGTGCGGGTGGCACTGGCGGCGGCCGCGGCGTCTTGCGCCACGCCTGCGAGGTCCTCGGGGCGGCTGAAGCGCAGTTCGCCGTGTCGGCCCGCAGCCTGCAAGGCGGCTTCGATGACACCGCGTCGGCTTTCGGCGTCAGCGCTGCCCGCGGCGGCGTTGATGACGAACTGGACAGGCTGGGCCGGGTCGATTTCGGGGCAGCCTGTCATTGTGTGAGGTGTGATCAGACCGAAAGACGGGATTCAATCGTGCCGCAGCAGATCGCCAAAGACGGTGTGTTCGCCCTCTTTGCGGTCGGCTCCCGGGGCGTCATACAACACCAGCCAACGCGGCTTGCCAGCCAACAGTTCCGGCGGCAGGTTACAGATGGCCTCAGCGCGATTGGTGCCGCGCCCGTGTGGCAGCGACACCGACTCCGTCAGCGCCGACTCGAACCGCACCGGGTCGCGGTTGGCGGCCAGCAAGGTCCTGGCGGCGGGCCATTTGAAGACGCGGATGTCGCCGTTCAGCACCATCGTCGGGCCGGCCAGGATGTACAGGTCGTCGCCCGAAAAATGCAGGTCGCGCACGCCCAGGCCGTCGAGCTGCAAAAAGTGCTTTCGCACCAGCGTGCCTTGGTCGTCCAGCGGCAGCAGCCGCAGATGATCGCCACGCGCGTCGACAGCAATCTCCAGCACCGCCGACCAGCCGCGAAGGACCGGGCCGCGCAAGCCCAGCAGCAGCCTGTTGCCATCGACCGCCAGGCCTTCGATGTCGAAGCCGTTGTCTTTGCCCGGGATGGCCATGTAGGGCCCGAAGTGCGGGTCGTCGGCCAGCGCGCGGGTCAGCATGTTGGTTTGGGCGTCACCCTTCAGGCGCATTGCCCGCCGGCCGTCGGCGGCTTGCCGCATCAGGCAGGGCGCGCCGCTGGCGTCGGGCTCGATGGGCAGGCAGGCCAACAGGCGACGGTTGCCGTCGAGTGACAACTTGGACAGACGCTTGGCGTTTTCGGCGTGGTCGCGGTCGGACTTGACGTTCTTGCGTTTCAAACCGTGCGAGCCCACCACCCACAGCCAGCCGTCAGCGACGGCCATGCCTTCCAAATCGGCTTCTTCGTCGGCCAGACCGGGCAGGTCCAGCAGATCGGCCAGAGGAAAGTCGCGCACCTCGCCAAAGCGCAAGGCCTCACGCCCCACGGGGTCCAGCCGACGCAGGCGGTCAAGGCCACAGGCTTCGTCGCCGGCCACCCACAGCCAGTCCCCGGTGAAGGCCGCGCCTGAGAGGTTGGATTGAACGAGACAGCCGGGTGCAAATTCCAGGCGCACGGCGTTGGCAGTTCGGGTGTTGGGCATGGGCTGGATACTCAGCAAAGTGGGGTGGCAGGGGAGTATCCGTCGTACTGAACGAACTGGCTGCCAGGGTGCTGGCACCGAGGCGCCCTGCGGGGTCACCCCTGCCTCAGCCCGAGCCATTGCTGGCCAATCCCATGCTGCGTTTCCGCTGACCGCTGCACCCCAGGCCGCTGGTAATGGACTTTGATGCCGAAGGCGCTGGGCGCGCAACCGTCGCCGCGAACCGCTTCAGCCGACCATTCGGCTCTCAGATAAGGTCTTCCTCCGTCAGCGTGCGGTAGTGAACCGCCAGGGTGGCACCACACCCCTTGGCCAACTCGGCGGCGGTGGCGGCGTGCTCGACGCTTTTCACCTTCACCAGCAACCACCGGTAGCCTTCTTTGGCCAGGGCGACATAACGGCGCAGCAGCGTGATCTCGTAACCGAAGCCAGCCATCGCCCCGGCGTTGTCGACCATGGCTTGCAACTCGTCCTGGGTCTCGCTTTGGACGAAATTCAGCACGGTGGCACTTGACCAGCCGGCGCCGTGCAGCGCAACGACCAGCGAATCGGCCATCGCTTGTGTGGGCAAACCCATCATTACCCAACCTACTGGTTTGAAGACACCGAACGAGGTCGGCATCTGCTCGACAGAAGATTTATCGCTCATGCTGCACCCCTGGTTGCGCTGTTGTGTAAATCTATGATTGATCGTGCTGACTGGTGCACACAGCGTCAGTGCGCTGCCGTACACATTGGCAGTGCCGATGCTGCTGATGCCCTCAACTTAGGACGGCAGCCCGCTGCGGCCGTACAGCCGCGACAGCTCGGCCAGGCGCTGGGCGTGCCACGATTGCACCTGCGACCACTGGAAACGCCAGCCCCACCAACCTGATTCCTGGCCCGGATGGTTCATGCGGCAGTCGCTGGGCAGGGCCAGCACGTCTTGCATGGGGTGCACCGCCGTGTCGGCCACGCTGGCCATGGCAGCGCGGATCAGCGTCCACGGCATGTCGTGGCCGTCGGTGGCCAGGTAGCCGCGCGCCATGTGGCGCTCGCGGTCGGTGGCGCTGGCCCACCAGCCGGCGGTGGTGTCGTTGTCGTGCGTACCGGTGTACACAACCGTGTCGGGCTCATGGTTGTGCGGCAGGAAGCGGTCTGATGCGTCACCGGCAAAAGCGAACTGCAGGATGCGCATGCCGGGCAGGCCAAACTTCTTGCGCAGCGCCTCGACATCGGGCGTGATGAGCCCCAGGTCCTCGGCAATGATGGGCATCGGCCCCAGGGCCTTGTTGATGGCTTTAAACAGCGCCTCGCCGGGGCCGGGCACCCAGCGGCCCTTGACGGCGGTGGGCTCGCTGACCGGTATTTGCCAACAGCCGGCAAAGCCGCGAAAGTGGTCGATGCGCACGATGTCCACCAGATCGAAGATGTGTCGCACGCGTTCTACCCACCAGGCAAAGCCGTCCTGGGCGTGTTCGCTCCAGCGGTACAGCGGGTTGCCCCAACGCTGGCCGGTGGCGCTGAAGAAGTCGGGCGGCACGCCGGCCACCACGCTGGGCCGGCCGAAGTTTGCAGCGTCAACGCCCAGCTCGAACAGGTGCGGGCTGGCCCACACCTCGGCACTGAGGTAGGCGATGAAGATCGGCGTGTCGCCAATCACCTGGATACCCCGGCTGTTGGCGTAGGCCTTCAACGCCAGCCATTGGCGGTAAAAGTTCCACTGGCAGAACTTCCAGAATCCCATGCGTTCGGCATGCGCGGCGCGCGCATCGGCCAGCGCCTGGGGTTCGCGCCGGGCCAAGGCCGGTTCCCAGTCGCACCAGTCTGTCCAGCCCAGGTGTTCGCACAACGACATGAACAGCGCGTAGTCGTCGAGCCAGCCGTGATGCTGGGCCACGAAGCGGTCGTACTCGGCCTGTTGCGCCGCCGTGGCACTGGCCGCAAAGCATGCTGCGGCCTTGGCCAGGCGTTGCATGCGGAAGTCGTGCATCACGGCGAAATTGATCTGCGTGGCGTTCAACCCGGGCACGGGCGCCAGGTCGGCCGGTTGCAGCCAGCCCTGGGTGTGCAGTTCGGCCAGGTCGATGAGCAGCGGGTTGCCGGCGAAGGCGGAGTTGCTCATGTACGGTGAATTGCCCGGGCCGATGCCGGCCAGCGGCAGCAACTGCCACAGCTTCTGCCCGGCGCTGGCCAGCCAGTCCACGCAGTGATAAGCGTCCGGGCCGAAGTCACCGCTGCCATGCGGGCCGGGCAGGCTGGTGGGATGCAGCAACACGCCGCTGGCACGCGGGAATCTCATGATGGATTTCCTTCGGTGCGGCCGATGGTTGCGGTGTTGACGGTGTTGCTGGTGTGGCCGGTGTGGCCGGTGGCGGCTGCGGCGCAGCGCAGCAGCACCACGCTGCGGGCCAGCAGGTTGAAGTGGGTGTCGTCGCCACGCGCCCAGCCGCTGCGGCCGTCGGCCTGCGTGGTGTCCAGTTCGGCCTGCCAGGCGCCGGGCGGCAGGCTGAAGTCGGCGTCCATGTCGCGCCCGTTGATCAGCAGCAGCAGCGGCGCGCCGCTCTGGCCCGGCGCGCCGATCAGCGCACCCAGAACGCGCGACATGCGGTTGTTCCAGTGCCCGGCGGTCATCGGTTCACCGGTGCGGCGCAGCCAGGTCAGGTCGTGCACGCCGTGTGCGTCAGCCACGCCGGTGTACCAGGCGGTACCCAGCGGCAGCAGGCGTTTGCGCAGGGCAATCAAATGGGCCGTGAAGGCCAGCAGCGATTCATCAGTCTGTGCCCAGTCGATCCAGGTGGTGGCGTTGTCCTGGCAGTAAGGGTTGTTATTGCCGCCCTGGCTGTGGCCCAGTTCGTCGCCCGCAGCCAGCATGGGCGTGCCCTGGGCCAGCAGTACCGTGGCCAGCAAGGCGCGCTTCAGGCGGGCGCGGCGGGCCAGCACCAGCGGGTCGTCGGTGGCGCCTTCCCAGCCGCAGTTCCAGCTGAGGTTGTGGCCGTGGCCGTCGCGGTTGTCTTCCAGGTTGGCCCCGTTGTGGCGCAGGTCGTGGCTGACCAGATCGGCCAGCGTGAAGCCGTCGTGCGACACCACGTAGTTGACTGATTCAGCCGGTGTGCGCCGCGCGGCCTGGTAGATGTCGGCTGAACCCGCTAGGCGCAACGCCAGTTCGCCGCGCGTGCAGTCGCCGCCCAGCCAGAACGCGCGCGCGGTGTCGCGGAAGCGGTCGTTCCATTCAAGCCAGCCTTTGGCGAATCCGCCCACCTGGTAGCCGCCGGGGCCCAGGTCCCACGGCTCGGCGATGAACTTCACGCCTTGCAGGGCCGGGTCTTGCAGCACGGCCTTGAAGAAGGGGCCGTCGCGTTCGAAGCCGTGGTCGCCACGGCCCAGCACGGGTGCCAGGTCGAAGCGGAAGCCGTCGACGTGCATGTCCTGCACCCAGTAGCGCAGGCTGTCCAGCACCATCTGCAGCACACGCGGGTGGCGGATGTCCACGGTGTTGCCGCAGCCGGTAATGTTCTCGTAGCGGTCGCGGTCATCGGCCGGCAGCCGGTACCAACTGGCGTTGTCCAGCCCGCGCCAGCTGAGCGTGGGGCCGTGTTCGTCGCTCTCGGCGGTGTGGTTGTAGACAACGTCCAGCAGCACCTCGATGCCCGCCGCATGCAGCCTGCGAACCATCTCGCGGAACTCGTCACGCGGGCGCGCGGTGGCAGCGTAGCGCGGCTCGGGGCAGAAGTAGCCCAGCGTGTTGTAGCCCCAGTGGTTGCGCAGGCCGTGCTGCGCCAGGCGCTGTTCACTCAGGATTTGATGCACCGGCAGCAGGTTGACGGCGGTGATGCCCAGGCGTCTGAAGTGCGCCAGTGCAGCGTCGCTGCCCAATGCGGCATAACTGCCCTGATGCGAAGCGGGCAAAGCGGGAATATCGAGCCCAGCGGGCCCAGCGGGCATCAACTTGCTGAAACCGCGCACATGCAGTTCGTACAGCACGGTGGCGGCGAGCGGGGTGCGCGGCGGGGTGTCGCCCTGCCAGTCGAAGTGGTCGTCAACCACACGCGCTTTGTGCGCCTGCGCGGCGTTGTCGCGCATGTCCATGTGCTGAGGAAAATCCGCGTCGGCGCCGAAATGCGAGCCTTCCCAATTGAAGCCGCCAGGGGGCGACACGATCTCGCGCGCCCATGGGTCGAGCAACAGCTTGTGCGGGTTGAAGCGATGTCCGCGGTCTGGCCGCCAAGGGCCGTGCGCGCGCAGGCCGTACACCAGGCCGGCACAGGCCTGTGTCAGGTGACCAAACAGGTGACCAGGCAAGTGGCCGTGCCAAATGTCACCCGTTCGCCCAGGCAGCGGCGTGCGCAAAAGTTCGCGCGTGCCATGGGCATCGAACAAACACAGATCCACCCGGGTGGCATGGCCCGAGAACACGGCAAAGTTGACGCCGCCATCGCGGCAATGCGCACCCATCGGCCAGGGCCGGCCGGGCGACAGCGCCGGCACCGCGTGGGCCGCAGCTCCCGCAATCCCCACGTTGTCCGCGATCTCCGCCGCCCCCGCAGTCCCTGCCGCGCCGGGCAAAGGCCGGCCGCTCAACCAATCCATTCGAAGAACACGGTGGCCAGGGGCGGCAGGTTCAACAGCAGCGACTGCGCGCGGCCGTGGCTGGGCACGGCCTCGCTCTGCGCCGCGCCCAGCGGCGTGCCCACGTTGCTGCCGGCGTAATGGCTTGAATCGGTGTTGAGCCTTTCTTGCCATTGCCCGGCAGCGGGCACACCCAGCCTGAAGCCGTGGTGCACCACGGGTGCAAAGTTGCACACCACCAGCACCAAGCCACCGGCGGCCGACTTGCGCACGAAGCTCAGCGTGCTGTGGCGGGCGTCGTCGTGGTCGATCCATTCAAAGCCGGCAGGAGTGAAGTCTTGTTCGTGCAGGGCCGGCGTGCGGCGGTACAGGCCATTCAGGTCGCGCACCAGGCGCTGCATGCCGGCGTGGTCGGGCTCGTCCAGCAGGTGCCAGTCAAGGCTGCTGTCGTGATTCCATTCGGCGGCTTGCGCAAATTCGCAGCCCATGAACAGCAGCTTCTTGCCCGGGTGGCCGAACATGAATCCGTAGTACGCACGGGTGTTGGCGAACTGCTGCCAACGGTCCCCGGGCATCTTGCGCAGCATCGAACCTTTGCCGTGCACCACTTCGTCGTGGGAGATCGGCAACACGAAGTTTTCGGTGAACGCGTACACCAGGCCGAAGGTCATTTCGCCATGGTGGTGCGCGCGGTGGACGGGGTCGCGCGCCATGTACTGCAGCGTGTCGTGCATCCAGCCCATGTTCCATTTGTAATGGAAGCCCAGGCCGCCGGCATAGGTGGGGCGGCTTACGCCGGGGAATGCGGTGGACTCTTCAGCCATCGTCACGGCCTGCGGGCGTTCGGCGCCGATGACCTCGTTGGTGCGTTTCAGCAGCGCGATAGCCTCCAGGTTTTCGCGCCCCCCGTGCACGTTGGGTATCCATTGGCCGGCCTTGCGGCTGTAGTCGCGGTACAGCATCGAGGCCACGGCGTCCACGCGCAATCCGTCGATGTCGAAGCGTTCAAGCCAGTACAGCGCGCTGCCGACCAAAAAGTTGCGCACCTCCGTGCGGCCGAAGTTGTAGATGAGGGTGTTCCAGTCGTTGTGGAAACCCTCACGGCGGTCGGCGTATTCGTACAGCTGCGTGCCGTCGAATTGAGCCAGGCCGTGCGCGTCGCTGGGGAAATGCGCCGGCACCCAGTCCAGCAGCACACCCAGCCCAGCCGCGTGCGCGCGGTCGACCAGGCGACGAAAGCCGGCAGCGTCACCGAAGCGCGAGGTGGGCGCGTACACGCCCAGCGTCTGGTAGCCCCATGAACCGTCGAACGGATGTTCGCTAACGGGCATCAATTCCAGGTGCGTGAAACCCATGTCCTGCGCGTAGGGCACCAGGGTGTCGGCCAGTTCGTCCCAGGTCAACCAACGGTTGCCGTCTTCGGGCTTGCGCCGCCAGCTGCCCAGATGCACCTCGTAGATGCTCATGGGCGCAGCCAAGCCGTTGGCAACGGCGCGGGCAGGGCAGGGGGCGGTCACCGGCGGCATGGCAGCCACGATGCTGGCAGTGGCCGGACGCAGTTCCGACTGGCGCGCAAACGGGTCGGCCTTGTGCGGTAGCCAGTTGCCGCGCGCATCGCGCAACTCGAACTTGTAGGCCGCACCCGCGCCCACGCCGGGCAGGAAGATTTCCCACACGCCACATTCGCGTCGCAGGCGCATGGGGTGGCGCCGACCGTCCCACAGGTTGAACGCACCCACCACGCTGACACGCGACGCGTTCGGGGCCCACACGGCAAACGAGGTGCCGGCCACACTGTGCATGTACCGTGGCGTGGCCCCGAGGATTTCATACGGCCGCAGGTGCGAACCTTCAGCCAGCAGCCAAGCATCCATGTCGCCCAGCACGGGGCCGAACCGGTAGGGGTCGTCGATGACAGCGGCACGGCCGTCGTGCCATGTCACCGCCAACTGGTATGCATCCGGGTTGGCCACCCGGGCTTCGAAAACCCCGTCGGCGTGGCGCTCTGCCATCGCAGTGCGCTGGCCCGCGTGCAGCACCTGCACGGCCAGCGCGCCGGGCAGGAAGACACGCACCCACGTGTCACCCAGCGCGTCGACATGCGGGCCCAGCACCGCAAACGGGTCGGCCAGCCGACCGGTGCGCAGTTGCTCGACTTCGTGGATGCTCAGCATGGTGGGCGGATTATCGCGACCGCCTGCGTCGCGCCCGAGAGGCTCATCACGACTGCAGCGCCCGTCATGCCCATCCCGCCCCTGACCCCCACCTTGCCTGCCTTGCCCGTCACGTTTTGGGCTCTAAGTTCCAGACCTGGCGCGCGTACTGCGCAATGGTGCGGTCGGCCGAGAAAGTGCCCATGCCGGCCACGTTGGCGATCGCCTTGGCAGCCCAGGCCTGCGGCTGGCGGTACAGCGCATCGACACGCGCCTGCGCGGCCACATAACTGTCGAAGTCAGCGAGCAGCAGGTAGTGGTCGCCACCCCACAACAGCGAATCCACCAGTCCGCGGTAACGCCCGGGCTCATCGGGCGAAAACGCGCCCCCGCCCACCGCGTCGAGCACGGCCTTGAGCACCGGGTTGCGTTCATAAATATTCATGGGCCGGTAACCGGCAGCGCGTTCGGCCGCCACTTGCGCGGTGGACAGGCCGAAGATGAAGATGTTGTCGTCGCCCACGGCCTGGCGGATCTCGATGTTGGCGCCGTCGTCGGTGCCGATGGTCAGCGCGCCGTTCAGCGCCAGCTTCATGTTGCCGGTGCCGCTGGCCTCGGTGCCGGCGGTGGAAATCTGCTCTGACAAGTCGGCCCCAGGCATGATGATCTCGGCCATCGAGACACCGTAGTTGGGCATGAACACCACCTTCAGACGCCCGGCCACGCGCGGGTCGGCGTTGATGACCTGACCCACGTCGTGGATCAGCCTGATGATGGTCTTGGCCATGTGGTAACTGGACGCCGCCTTGCCGGCAAAGACCACCGTGCGCGGCACCCATTCGGCGCTGGGGTTGTCGTTGATGGCCCGCCAGCGCGCCACCACTTGCAGCAGGTTCAGCAACTGGCGCTTGTATTCGTGGATGCGCTTGACCTGCACGTCGAACAGGCTTGCCGGGTCGACCAGCACGCCCGTGCTGGCGTGGATGTACGTGGCCAGCCGCACCTTGTTGGCGTGCTTCGCCGCCATGAAGGCCTGGCGAAAGCTGGCGTCGGCGGCCAGTGGCAGCAAGCGCTTGAGCTGGTCGAGGTCGAGCCGCCAGCCCGTGCCCAGTGTGCGGTCCAGCAGCGCCGACAACCCCGGGTTGGCCTGAGCCAACCAACGCCGCGGTGTGATGCCGTTGGTGAGGTTGATGAAGCGCTGCGGCCAGATCGCCGCGAAGTCGGCAAAGATGGTCTGCACCAGCAACTCGGAATGCAGCGCCGACACGCCGTTCACCTTGTGGCTGCCCACGATGGACAGATGCGCCATGCGCACGCGCCGTTCCGAGCCGTGATGGCCGCCTTCGTCGATGAGCGACAGCCGGCGCAAGAAGGCGTCGTCACCCGGCCGCAGCGCAGCGGCAGCGGTCAGGAATTCAAGGTTGATGCGGTAGATGATTTCCATGTGCCGCGGCAGCACATGCTGCATCAGCGCCACGGCCCAGGTTTCCAGCGCCTCGGGCATCAGCGTGTGGTTGGTGTAGCTGAAGACCCGCTGCGTGGTGGCCCAGGCGGTGTCCCAGGCCAGGCCGTGTTCGTCCACCAGCAGCCGCATCAGTTCGGCCACGCCAATGGCGGGGTGGGTGTCGTTCAGGTGGATGGCCACCCGGTCGGCCAGGTTGGCCAGCGTGCCGTGCTCGGCCAGATGGCGGACCAGGATGTCCTGGATCGACGCGCTGGAGAAAAAGTACTCCTGGCGCAGACGCAGTTCACGGCCGGCAGGGGTGCTGTCGTTCGGGTACAGCACCCACGAGATGTTCTCGAACTGGTTCTTGAATTCGGCCGCGCGCGCGTAGTCGCCGCTGTTGAAGGCCGTCAGGTCGATCTGCGACGGCGCGACTGCTTTCCATAAACGCAAGGTGCTCACACGCTGCGTGCCGTGGCCGGGGATCACCATGTCGTAGGCCTTCGCGCTGACCTCATCGGCCGCTTGCCAGATGGCCGGCTGGCCGGGCAGGGCGGGCTGGTCGACCCAACCGCCAAAACGAACCGGGTATGCGACACCGGCACGCGGAAATTCCCACGGCGTGCCGTCCAGCAGCCAGGGGTCGGGGCGTTCCATCTGGCGGCCGTCGACGATGCTTTGCGCGAACATGCCGAATTCATATCGGATGCCGTAGCCGAACGACGGCAACTCCAGCGTGGCCATGGCGTCCAGGAAACACGCGGCCAGGCGGCCCAGGCCGCCGTTGCCCAGTGCGGCGTCGGCCTCGATCGCGGTCAGGTCTTCGAGTGACGTGGCGTGGGCCTGCGCGGCGCGCGCCATGTCGGCGCTCAGGTCCAGCGCGTTCAACGCGTTGCCCAGGCTGCGGCCGATCAGGAACTCCATCGACAGGTAGTAAACGCGGCGCGTCTTGCTCGCGCGGTCGGCGTTGTCGCCGGCTACCCAACGCTGCGACAACTGTGCTCGCGCCACCTGCGCCACGGCCTGCATGATCTCGGTGGTGCTGGCCGTGCCGGGCGCGGCGCCTACGTGGGCAACAAGCTGGTGCTCGACGGCGGCGGGGATGTCAGGAGTCACTGAGGTCATGGTGTGTGGGGTGCCGGTTGGCGCGGGGCAGTGGCTGCTGAAGAGCGTGGATACTAAAGTTCAATCTGATGGCTGTCGTTTTCACGAATCGCATGCATGAACTTGGCTGGGCATTACCGCCGCTTTCATCACGCGCCAGTGAGCTCGGGCCATGCAGCAACGTTGCGCCGGCGCCCGAGCGCAGCCAGAGCGCAGCCAGAACGCAGCCTGAGGCGAAGCCCATGACACCGATCGACACGCTTCAAGGGCTTGACCTGCCACGCCGGTCAGTGGCGCTGGTTCTGGCCGGTGGCCGCGGTGGCCGTTTGAAGCAGCTCACCGCGACGCGGGCGCAGCCGGCAGTGCCGTTTGGCGGCAAGTTCCGCATCGTCGACTTTGCGTTGTCGAACTGCATGAACTCGGGCATACGGCGCATCGGTGTCATCACCCAGTACAACAGCCACAGCCTGCTGCGCCATCTGCAGCGCGGCTGGGCCTTCCTCAAAAGCGAGATGAACGAGTTTGTCGACCTGCTGCCGGCGCAGCAGCGCCTGGACGAAGCGTCGTGGTACCGCGGCACGGCCGACGCCGTGTACCAGAACCAGGACATCCTGGACGCTTACGGGGCCGACTTCATCGTGGTGCTGGCCGGCGACCATGTGTACAAGATGGATTACGCCGTGATGCTGGCCGATCACGTGGCGATGGGGTGCGCTTGCACCGTGGCCTGCATCGAGGTGCCACGCAGCGAGGCCAGCGCGTTCGGTGTGATGGCGGTGGACGAGAACCGGCTCATCACCAGCTTTGTCGAGAAACCCGCCGATCCGCCCCACCTGCCCGGCAGGCCCGAGCATTCGCTGGCCAGCATGGGCATCTACATCTTCAACGCCGAGTTTCTGTACCGCGAACTTGAACGCGACATGGCCTTGGCCGATTCCAGCCACGACTTCGGCCGCGACATCATTCCGCGCCTGGTGCGCGCGGGCCAGGCGGCAGCCCACCCGTTCGCGCTGAGCGCCGTGGGCAGCAAACCAGGCCACGCGCCGTACTGGCGCGACGTGGCCACCATCGACGGTTACTGGGACGCCAACATCGACCTGACGGCTACCGATCCGCTGCTGAACCTGTACGACATCCACTGGCCCATCTGGACCTACCAACCGCAGCTGCCGCCGGCCAAGTTTGTCCACAACCAGGACGGCCGCCGCGGCGCGGCCATCGAGTCGCTGGTCTCGGGCGGCTGCATCGTGTCGGGTGCGGTGTGGCGTTCAGTGCTTTTCTCGTCGGTGCGCGTGCATTCGTTTGCCAGCGTGAACTGGAGCGTGCTGCTGCCCGGTGTGCAGGTGGGCCGCCATGCGCGCATCACGCGGGCGGTGATCGACCGCAATTGCAGCATCCCCGACGGCCTGGTGATTGGTGAAGACGCTGCTGCCGACGCAGCGCGTTTCGAGCGCACTGACGCCGGCATCACGCTGGTGACGCACGAGATGCTGCTGCGCATGAAATAACTTTCCACAACGCGACGAGGGTAGCGAATGAGTCTGCACGGCCGACCGAAAGGCGCACTGGAGAGTGCGCCGCATGAAGGGGCACGGATGAAAGTGCTGCATGTCGCGGCCGAGATATTTCCGCTCGTCAAGACCGGCGGCCTGGCCGACGTGTTGGCGGCGCTGCCGGTGGCCCAGGCCGACCTGGGCGCCGATGTGCGCCTCCTGCTGCCCGGGCTGCCCGCCGTGCTGGACGCCGTGCAAAGCGCGCGGCTGGTTGTGGGCATCGGCTCGTGCTTTGGGGCGCTGCGTGTGCGATTGCTGCTGGCGCGCATGCCGGGCAGCAAACTGCCGGTGTACGTGGTGGACGCGCCGCACCTGTACCGGCGGGGCGGCAGCCCGTACCAGAACAGCCTGGGCGACGAGTGGCCCGACAACCTGCAACGTTTTGCCCTGCTGGGTTGGGTAGCCGCCCACCTGGCCTCGGGTGATGCCGACGAACAGTGGCTGCCCGATGTGGTGAACGCGCACGACTGGCACGCCGCCATGGCCTGCGCCTACATCGCCGAGCACCCCGGCACCGACGCCGCGTGCGTGTTCACGGTGCACAACCTGGCTTACCAGGGTTTGTTTCCGATGCAGGACGGTGCGCTGCTCGGCCTGCCGTCGCGGCTGATGTCGCCCGCGGGGCTGGAGTACCACGGCCAGCTCAGCTTCATGAAGGCCGGGCTGAAGTTTGCGCACCAGGTCAGCACCGTCAGCCCCGGCTACGCGCGCGAAATCGCCACGCAAGAATTCGGCTGCGGTCTGGATGGCGTCATCCGCAGCCGGCAGGTGCCCGTGGTCGGCATCCTGAACGGTATCGACGACGCGGTATGGAACCCGGCGCTGGACCCGGCCATTGCGCAGCGCTTTGACGCCGAGCGGCTGCAGGGCAAGGTGGCCTGCCGCCGGGCGCTGCAAGCCGAGATGCAACTCGACGCCGACGACGATGCCCTGGTGCTGACGATGGTCACGCGGATGACGGCGCAAAAGGGGCTCGACCTGGTGCTGGCCGCGCTGCCCGAACTGCTGCTCGCCGGTGTGCAGTTTGCCGTGCAAGGCACTGGCGACGCCGCGCTTGTGGCCGCATTTGCAGCCTTGCAACAAGCCCACCCGGGCCGCGTGCACATCCATGTCGGCTATGACGAAGGGCGTGCGCACCGCCTGGTCGCCGGTGCTGACGTGATCGCCGTGCCCTCGCGCTTCGAGCCCTGCGGCCTGACGCAGATGTATGGCCTGCGTTACGGCACGCTGCCACTGGTGCGCCGCGTGGGCGGCCTGGCCGACACGGTGGTCGACGCCACGCCCGACAACCTTGCTGGCGGGCGTGCCACCGGGTTTGTGTTTGACGCCGCCACGCCGGCCGCCTTCGAACGCTGTGTGCGCGCAGCCCTGGTGGCGCGGCGCGACACAGCGGCCTGGCGGCGCATCATGGCCACGGCCATGGCACAGCGGTTTTCGTGGGCCGGCCCGGCGCAAGAGTATCTGGCGCTGTACGCCACCGCTCGGACTGCGCGCCGCGGGCCCATGGCCAATGGCGGCTGAGTCCAGGGGCGCGGAATCAGGGCTGTAGCAGGCACCTGCAGCCGTTCATCATGTGGCCCCGCCGACCACAAGAGGAGCCATCAATGGCCAGCAAAAGCACCGCCGCCGCCCCGCGCAAAGGCAGCGCCCGTTCTCTGCACATCGGGCTGAACCTGGTCAGCGCCGCGGCCTATGAAGGATGGACCGGGCCGCTGGCAGCCTGCGAGTTCGACGCCAACGACATGGCCGCCATTGCGCGCAGCAAAGCCATGAAGCCCACCGTGCTGCTCACCAAGAAGGCCACGCGCGCGGCGGTGTTGGCCAGCCTGCGCGCCGGAGCGCGCGCGCTGCAACCGGGCGACCTGTTCTTCATGAGCTTCTCTGGCCACGGCGGGCAGGTGGGCGACAGCAACGGCGACGAGCCTGACAAGAAGGACGAAACCTGGTGTCTTTACGACGGCCAGTTGATCGACGACGAGCTGTACTTCGAGCTCAGCCGTTTTGCCGCCGGGGTGCGCCTGCTGGTGCTGTCCGACAGTTGCCACAGCGGCAGCGTCACGCGCGAAGTGCGCCCCCCGCCTCCACCACCAGGCCAGCGCGCCAAGCTGATGCCCGACGCCGTGGCGCTGCGCGTCTACACCCGCCACCAGGCGTTCTACGACAAGCTGCAGGCCGATGTGCGCCAGGCCGCGGGCAAAGCCGCCGTCGACCCCGACCAGGCGTTGGCCCTTGTCGG
>ENA-OBIT01000546-OBIT01000546.1-metagenomes-genome-assembly--contig:-NODE-546-length-16249-cov-5.39941_pt1 | contig 16249 bp, 17 predicted proteins | sample MGYA00153386_OBIT01 | MGnify analysis MGYA00153386
AGCGCGAACGCGGCTCGCTGGAGCCACTGCTGATGAACCCCGCGCCCAAGGCCGCGCTGGTGCTGGGCAAGTGGGGTGCGGTGGCGAGCGTAGGCATGCTCATCGCGGTGCTCAGCTGTCTGAGCTTCCTGCCTGGGCAGTGGCTGCTGCGCAGCGAGACGCTGGCCGCGCTGTTCCAGTTCGGCTTGCGCGAGGCGCTGCTGTTCATCGCCGTGCTGTTGCCGCTGGCCGGTGCGCTGTCGGCGCTGCTGATGGCCATCGCCATCCGCTGCAAGACCTTCAAGGAAGCCCAGGCCAACGCCACGGTCGTGATCCTGGGCGTGTCGCTGTTGCCGCTGGTGACGGTCTTCAACCAGGAGGGCACGGCACCGTGGCACCTGTGGGTGCCGGCGCTGGCGCAGTCGACATTGATGGGCCGCGTGCTCAAGGGCGAGGCGCTGGTGGCCGGTGAGGTGGCGATCTCGGTGGCGGTGTGCGCCGGGCTCGTCGTGGTGTCGCTGGCCTACGTGGTGCGCACCCTTCGCAGCGCCGCGCTCAAGTAGCGGCGTCGGCACAGGGCCGCAAGCGTACGGTTCAGGCGCTCAGCCCGGGCCGGTGCGCAGGGCGATCTGCACCTCGTGTTGCCAGGGCAGCAGGCGCACGAACTCGTTGAGGTAGCGCGCCGATTCGTAAATTGTCAGCACCTGGCCCTGCCCGCCGACGAGGCGCAGGTTGGTCACCAGCGACATCGGGTCCGCCATCGCCACCACGCCGTGGGCGATCTGCACCCAGTCCCAGGCCATGCCGGCCTCGCCGTCGTCGTCGTGCGCCGCCCAGACGGTCTGCCCGGCGGTGGGAAGATGGGCGTCACCCAAGGGCGTGATGCTCGTTCCCAAGTGCTGGAAGCGGCGCCGCGGGGGCTTTCCGGCCTGCCACAATAGAGGTGGCCACGCGCGCAGCGTCCATGGAGTGACAGGGGGAATGGTGATTGCGTGCGGACGGGCGACGTTTGGCATGGTCGTATCTTTTGACATCCCGCGCCGCAATGAAAGCTGTAAACCCTGTCAGGGATGCCTCGGGCCACCTGCAGAATTCGTGCGTGGAATAGGAAGCCAATGCTCCCTGGTGGCTATTCGTCGGTGATGCAGGCGCGGGACCGCAACGAGTTCCGCAACGAAGTCGTGCGCTTCACGCAACGGCTCGGCTTCGAGTTGGTTTCGGCGATCACCGTGATTGACCACGGCTTGGGGAAGAGCGAGTTCATCAAGGTCGACAACGCGCCCGAGGCCTTCAACGACACTTACAGCAGCCCCAACATGCAGCGCCAAGACCCGGTTATGCAGCACTGCAGGCGTCAGACAGTTCCCATCATCTGGAATCAGGACACCTACGTCGCGAATGGTGCCGGTGACCTGTGGGAACAGCAGGCTGGCTTCGGGTATCGGACCGGAATCGCGATGGCGTTGCACATGCCCGAGGGCCGCCATTTCGTGCTTGGCGTGGATCGTGACCAGGCCTTGCCCGAAAATGTAGACGAGCTTCAACGCATCGTGGCCGACCTGCAGCTATTTGCAGTGCACGCCCAAGAGGCGGCTCTGCGCCTTTTGTTGCCCCAGGCGATGCAACCGGAACGGCCGGCGCTTACACCGCGTGAGCTGGAAGCGCTGCGCTGGACCATGGAGGGAAAAACCGCCTGGGAAGTCGGCGCCGTGCTGGGCATCACCGAGCGCACTGCCGTGCTGCACATCAACAACGCCATGCACAAGCTGGGCTGCGCGAGCAAACATCAAGCGGTGCTGAAGGCGCTGCGTCTGGGACTGATCGATTGACCTTTTTTTTGTTGCAGCTTGACGACATCCATCGGGTCTAGTGATTGTTTTTCCAACCTGTAAGAGATAACAGTTTTCCGAAGGCGGGTGCCCTGCTTAAATCATCGGACCCGTGTAATTTCGCACGTTTTCCATCGGTGGAGATTTACATGCTGCGCACCCTGTTTCAAGCCCTTTCTTCGCAATCCAATCACAAGGCCACGCCTTCTTCTCTGGCAGCGAAGCGCATCGATCCTTCACAGCTGAGGCTGGTGTCCGGTGGCGAAGGGCTGCCGAAGGGCGGCTGGCAGGCACCAGAGTCTGCGATGGAGTCTCTGCCCAAGGGCGGTTGGGCTTGAGTCCTCAAAATCATTGACCTCCGGCGAAGAGCTGCCAGTACCCGCCGCGGGCTCGACAACACGCCGCTCGTTTGCAGGGCGCAGGAGCCGAGGCGGCGGATCGTTTGACAGTGGGCTCGTCGCCACGCCATTCGGGATGGCCCGTGGTCTCGCTGTTCCGCCCTGAGGCCTTGACCTCCCAGCAGCAATCCTGGCTGGGCGGGGTGAGGCTTATCAGGCCGCTGTCGCTGTCGGTCATGACCGCCGGGGCGGCTTTGGCAGTGCTGGCCGTGGCCGTATTCCTGTCGCTGGCCCAGTACACCCGCAAGGCCACGGCCAGCGGGGCGCTGGTGCCTGATCGGGGAATGATTCGCCTGGTGCCGTCGGATGTCGGCACGGTGCTTGAACGCAGGGTCAGCGAGGGCCAAACCGTGGCCGCGGGCGACGTGCTTTTCGTGGTGGCGCTGGAACGGCCCGTGCGCGGAACCGATGCCCAGGCGCAAGTGCTGCTGAGTGTCGAGGCGCGGCGCAAGAGTCTGCAGGGAGCCGCGCTGCGCCAGCAGGCGTTGGGCTCGGCGCAGCAACAAGCGCTGAACCGCCGGCTGCAGGCACTTGCAGGCGAGCTCGCACAGGCCGACCTGGAAGGCGAGCTGCAGCGCGGCCGGTTGGCCCTGGCCCGCCAGTCGCTGCAGCGTCTTCAATCCCTGGAGGCTGCCCAGTTCGTCGCCTTGGCCCAGGTGCAGGCCAAGAACGAAGAGTTGCTGGCATTGCAGGCCGCGGCGCAGACGGTGACGCGCGAACGGGCCGCGCTCGAGCGCGAGCGGGCCGACCTGGAGGGCCAGTTGCGAGCCATGCCGCTGCAGGCCGAAAGTGCTGCCGGCGGCATCGAGCGCGAACTGGCCCTGCTGTCGCGCGAAGCGGCCGAGGTCGATACTGACCGCCGCCTCGTGGTGCGCGCACCGCAGGCCGGCACGGTCAGCGCCGTGCTGGCTGAGCCCGGCCAGAGCGTTTCGCCGGCATCGGCCCTGGCCAGCCTGATGCCGCAGGGGTCGTCACTGCAGGCACACCTGTTTGCCCCCTCCAGTGCGATCGGCTTCGTACGGCCCGGGCAGCAAGTGCAATTGCGCTTCGACACCTACGCCTACCAGAAGTACGGCCACCGCCCAGGGCGGGTGTTGCAGGTGTCGCGCACGCCGCTGGCGGCCAGCGAACTGGCCACGCTGGCCTTGCCCGCCGCGGCCCTGGCCGAACCCTTGTTCCGCATCACCGTGGCGCTGGACGACGCGCCGGGCGCCGAGCCCCTGGCGCTGGCCCCCGGCATGCGCCTGCAGGCCGATGTGCTGCTGGACCGACGGCGCCTGGTGGCCTGGCTGTTCGAGCCGCTGATCGGGCTGCGGAGTCGTCTTTGACCCAGGCTGGGACCGAGGCTGTGTCCGATGTTGTGACCGAAGCTGTGACTTCGGCTTCGGGCGGGCTGCGTCTGGGCCTGGGCGGCTCGCGCGTGCCCATCGTTCTGCAGACCGAGGACGCAGAGTGCGGCCTGGCCTGCCTGGCGATGGTGGCGTCGGCATACGGCCAGCACACCGACCTGCGTCAGTTGCGCCAGCAGTTTCAGGTGTCCTCACATGGTCTGACCATGGCCGACCTGGTGCGCATGGCCGAGGTGCTGCAACTGGGGGCACGCGCCTTGCGCGTCGAACCCGAGGACCTGCCGCAGCTGGCCCTGCCCTGCATCCTGCACTGGGACATGAGCCACTTCGTGGTGCTGGTGGCCGTGCGCCGCGGTGTGGCCGTCATCCACGACCCGGCGCGGGGCCGGCGCGAGGTGAAGGCCGCCGAATTGTCGCAGCGCTTCACGGGCGTGGCGCTGGAACTGCAGCCGCAGCCCGGCTTCGTGCAGGCGCCGCCGCGGCCGCGCGTGACCTTGCGCCAGCTGCTCGGCCCGGTGGCCGGGCTGAAGCGCTCGCTGCTGCAGATCGGCCTGCTGGCGCTGGCGCTGGAGTTTTTTGTCCTGCTGATGCCGTTCCTGATGCAGGCCGTGGTCGACGGCGTGCTGCCCGCGGCCGACCGCGACCTGCTGTTCACGCTGGGGGTGGGTTTTGCGCTGCTGGTGCTGGTGCAGTCGGCCACGGCGGCGGCGCGGTCCTGGGCGGTGCTGGTGCTGTCGGCCACGCTGAACCAGCAGTGGCTGGTGAACGTGTTCGCGCACCTGCTGCGTCTGCCCGTGGCCTGGTTCGAGAAGCGCCATGTCGGCGACATCTGGTCGCGTTTTGGCTCGGTGCAGCAGATCCAGAAAACGCTGACCACCAGCTTCATCGAGGCCGTGCTCGACGGTCTGCTCGTGGTGCTGACGCTGACCCTGATGGCGCTGTACAGCGTGCCGCTCACCTTGGTGGCACTGGCGGCCGTGGCCTTGTATGCCCTGCTGCGCTGGGCCTTCTTCAGCCGCCTGCGCCAGGCCAGCGAAGAAGCGCTGGTGCATGACGCGCGGCAGGGCAGCCACTTCCTGGAGTCGCTGCGCGGCGTGCAGTCGATCAAGCTCTTCAACGCGCAGGGCGACCGCGGCAGCCGCTTCGCCAGCCTGGTCGTGCGCACGATGAATGCGCAGATCACGGTGCGGCAGCTGGAGCTGTTGTTCTCGGTGCTGCACCGGCTGCTGTTCGGTCTGGAGCGTGTCGCCGTCATCTGGCTCGGCGCCCTGTTGGTGCTGGACCGCCAGTTCACCGTGGGCATGCTCTTCGCCTTCTTTGCCTACAAGGAAACCTTCGCGCTGCGCGTCAGCGGGCTGATCGACAAGGTGGCCGAGCTGAAAATGCTCAAGCTGCAGGGCGAACGGCTGGCCGACATCGTGCTGACCGCGCCGGAATCCGATACGTCGCCCGGCCACGCCGGCGTGCTGGCGGGCAGCATCGAGCTGCGCAACGTGAGCTTTCGCTACGCCTACGGCGAGCCGGAGATCCTGCGCGGCGTGAACCTGAAGATCGAGGCTGGCGAGTCGGTGGCCGTGGTCGGGCCTTCGGGCTGCGGCAAGACGACGCTTATCAAGCTGATGCTGGGCGTGCTGGCCCCCACTGAGGGCGAGGTACTGGTCGGCGGGCAGCCGCTGCAGCACTTGGGCTTGCGAGCCTGGCGCGACCGCGTCGGCGCCGTGATGCAGGACGACGCGCTGTTCTCGGGCTCCATCGCCGACAACATCTGCTTCTTCAACCCGCAGCCCGACCGGGCCTGGATCGAGCAGTGCGCCCGCATCGCCTCGGTGCACGACGACCTGGCGGCTTTGCCTATGGGTTACCAGACATTGATAGGCGATCTCGGCGTCGCCCTGTCTGGCGGACAGCGGCAGCGGCTGCTGCTGGCGCGCGCGCTGTACAAGCGGCCCCAGGTGCTGCTGCTTGACGAGGCGACGAGCTCGCTCGATGTCGATCGCGAACGCACGGTGAACCACGCCGTGCGGCAGCTGTCCCTGACGCGGGTGATCGTGGCCCACCGGCCCGAAACCATCGCCTCGGCGACACGGGTGATCGCACTGCACGAGGGCCGCGTGGCGCAGGACCAGCGCAGCGCGGGTGGCGCGGCGCCGCTGCAGTAAGCGCGCTGCACAGGCGCTGCAGGCCTGTGCGCAGCCTACTTGGTCTTCATCGGGCAGCTGCTGAAACCGAGCACGGTGTACAGCGGACAAAAGCCCAAGGCGGCGGTAGCCAGCGGCACCCCGACTGTCCAGCCCCATGCACCGATGGCGCCGGTGAACGTGAGTTCGATCAGCGCCAGACTGAGCGCGATGCGAAGGATGCGATCGATGCCGCCGACGTTGGACTTCCGCATCGCTGCCCAGGCCGGCGAGCACGGGGTAGCGCGCGTTCGGGCGTGGCCTGTCATTTGCGTGCAGTCATCGGTGTGCATAAGGTGCCCTTGGAACCGCCTGGTTTTCCGGCGACGTGTGGATTTCGAGCTTGCCCAGCCAGGCGATGGCGTGCGTTCGGTCGATGCCACACATCTCCGGCGTAGGGCGCAGCGAGCTGCACACTGCAGGGCGCTGCAGCAGGCCGAATAGCAGGCAGCGCTCGGCGCTGTCGAGCTGAACGCAACGTTCCTCGGCGGCCTTGCCGCGCGGCATGCCGGGAATGGGCGAGCTGATGGAGGGCGCCGTGCAGCAGGCGCCGCAGGACGGGCGGCAGTTCATGCCGTGGAATGCTACGGCAGCGCGCGGCGATGGCGACGGCGCCCAGCGGTCGCCCTGGCCACTGAGGACACTGGCGGCTTCGTAGAATCGAGGCCTGATGCTGCACCCACAAGAATTCGACGTGATCGTTGTCGGCGGCGGCCATGCCGGCACCGAGGCCGCGCTGGCTGCGGCCCGCATGGGTTGTGCCACGCTGCTGCTTACACACAACATTGAAACGCTGGGGCAGATGAGCTGCAACCCGTCGATCGGCGGCATCGGCAAGGGCCACCTCGTCAAGGAAATTGACGCCCTGGGCGGCGCCATGGCCGAAGCCACCGACGAAGCCGGCATCCAGTTCCGTACCCTCAACGGCAGCAAGGGGCCGGCCGTGCGCGCGACCAGGGCGCAGGCCGACCGCGTGCTCTACCGCGCCGCCATCCGCCAGCGGCTGGAGAACCAGCCCAAGCTGTGGCTGTTCCAGCAGGCCGTGGACGACCTGATGCTGGAAGGCGACCGCGTGGTGGGCGCCGTCACCCAGACCGGCGTGCGATTTCGGGCGCGGGCGGTCGTACTGACCGCGGGCACCTTTCTGGACGGCCGCATCCACGTCGGCCTGCAGAACTACAGCGCCGGGCGCGCAGGCGACCCGCCGGCGCTGAGCCTGTCGGCGCGGTTGAAGGAGATGAAGCTGCCGCAGGGGCGTCTGAAGACCGGCACGCCGCCGCGCATCGATGGCCGCTCGATCGACTTCACGCGGCTGCAGGAGCAGCCCGGTGACGGCGCGCCGTCAGCCGACGGTACGCCTTCGATCCAGCCGGTGCCGGTCTTCAGCTTCCTGGGCCGCGCCAGTCAGCACCCGCGGCAGGTGCCGTGCTGGATCACCCACACCAACCAACGTACGCACGACATCATCAAGAGCGGCTTCGACCGCAGCCCGATGTTCACGGGAGTGATCGAGGGCGTGGGGCCGCGCTACTGCCCCAGCATCGAGGACAAGGTCAGCCGCTTCGCCGACAAGTCGTCGCACCAGATTTTCCTTGAGCCCGAGGGCCTGACGACGCACGAGTTCTACCCGAACGGGATATCGACCTCGCTGCCCTTTGATATCCAGATCGCGGCCGTGCAGTCGATGCAGGGCCTGGAGCGCGCCCACATCTTGCGGCCGGGCTACGCCATCGAATACGACTTCTACGACCCGCGAGAACTGAAGCCCAGTTTCGAGACGCGCGCGGTGGGGGGCTTGTTCTTCGCGGGCCAGATCAACGGCACCACCGGCTACGAAGAAGCCGCCTCCCAAGGTTTGTACGCGGGCACCAACGCAGCGCTGCAGGTGCTGGGGCGTGATGCCTGGCAACCGCGCCGCGACCAGGCGTACCTGGGCGTGCTGGTGGACGACCTGGTGACCAAGGGTGTCACCGAGCCCTACCGCATGTTCACCAGCCGCGCCGAGTTCCGCCTACAACTGCGCGAGGACAACGCCGACCTGCGGCTCACCGAGGCCGGGCGCAGCCTGGGTCTGGTCGACGAGCGGCGCTGGGCGGCCTTCGCGACCAAGCGCGAACGGCTAGAGCGCGAGCTGCAGCGCCTGCGCGCGACCTGGGTGCGTCCTGCCACGGTGCCGGCTGCCGATGCCGAGCGGCTGCTCGGCAGGGCGTTGGAGCATGAATATCCGCTGGCCGACCTGCTGCGCCGGCCGGGGGTCGGCTTCGACGAGGCTTGGGCGCTGGCGGCCATCGCGGGGGTGTCTGGCGCTGTTTCACGTGAAACACTGCGGGTGGAGTTTGGCGCTAGCGAAGCCGACGTGGTCATCGAGCAGGCCGAGATCCACATGCGCTACGCCGGCTACATCGACAAGCAGAACGACGAAGTCCAGCGTGCGGCCGCTTTCGAGGGCCTGGCTTTGCCGCCAGACCTGGACTATGCCCAAGTGCCTGCGTTGTCCTTCGAGGTGCGCCAGACCCTGAGCCGGCAGCGCCCCGCCACGCTGGGCCAAGCCGCGCGCATGTCGGGCGTGACGCCGGCGGCGATCTCGCTGCTGCTGGTGCACTTAAAAAAGGGCCGGATGAAGGTGCGACCGGCGGTCTCGGCGCCTTTGCAATTTCAGGCGAACGCTGCCGACCCGCTGCGAGGCGAAACCGCTTGAACACGCCACCGCCGGCGTCGGCGGGGACACCGGCTGCAGGCGATCTGGCGGCACTGTGCGCACCGCTGGGGCTGGAGCCCACCGACGCGCAAGCCCGGGCGCTGCACGCGTTCCTGGGTCTGCTCGCCCGTTGGAACGGGACCTATAACCTCACGGCCGTGCGTGATCCCGCGGCCATGCGCATCCAGCATATGGCCGACTGCATGGCCGTCGTGCCGCCGCTGGCCCGTCACGCCGCGCAAGGCAGGTTGCTGGACGTGGGCAGCGGGGGCGGGCTGCCGGGGGTGGTGATCGCTGCCCTGCTGCCGGGTTGGGACGTGACCTGCGTGGACGCCATCGGCAAGAAGGTTGCGTTCGTGCGCCAGGTGGCCGGCGACCTGGGGCTGAAGAACCTGCACGCGGCGCACAGCCGGGTCGAATGGCTGAAAGCGCCGCCCTTCGATGTGATCACCTCGCGCGCCTTCGCCACGCTGGCCGACTTCGTGGCGCAGAGTCGCCCGCTGCTGACGCCGGGCGGAGTGTGGCTGGCCATGAAGGGACACCGGCCCGACGCCGAAGTGGCTGCGCTGCCCCCCGAAGTGGAGGTGTTTCACGTGGAACAGCTCCAGGTGCCGCAACTTGATGCGCAGCGCTGCCTGGTCTGGATGCGCCTCCGAACCGCCGCCTGAATTTTTCCCTGAAGAGAACCCATGACCGAAACTCGCCTCGCTCCCCGTTCATTGCCGCGCGCTGCCGGTGCGGCTACAACGCCGGCGCTGCGCCCTGCGCTCAGCCGGCTGGCCTACATCGCTTGCCTTGGCGCCGCCGCCCTTTGCGCCCCGGCGCCGGCGCTGGCCCAGCCTGCGACGCCCGCCGTCGAGCCGCCGCCGCTGGTGCCCCTGCCGCAGCTCAACGTGCCTGGCTACATGGGCACCTGGTACCAAGTGGCGTGGTTCCCCAACCGCTTCCAGAAGCAGTGCGTTCGCGACACCACCGCCACCTACCGGCGCCTGCCCGATGGCGTCGAGGTGCTGAACCGCTGCCGCTTGGCCGATGGGCGCATCGACGACGTGACCGGCCTGGCCCGTCCGGCGGGTTCAGTACTGTCTGGCGACCGGTTGGAGCCGGCGCGGCTGGAGGTCAGCTTTCTGCCCCGGTGGCTGCGCTGGCTGCCGATCTGGGGCGACTACTGGGTCATCCAGCGCGCCGACGACGGCCGCTATGCCGTGATCAGCGAGGCCAGTCGCAAGTATCTTTGGGTGCTTTCGCGCACGCCGCAACTGTCGGCGGCCGATGAAACTGCGATACGCTCCCGGCTCAATAAACAGGGCTTCGACTTGGCTGCATGGCAAGCTCACCCGCACACCCCTGCGGCCGACGTCAGCCGCTGATGCCCATAACCCCGCCCATAACCCCGCTCATGACCCCGCCCATGACCCCGGGGCCACGCCCCGGGTCAGGGCCAACACCCCTGCTTTAGCCCGCCGCACGGAGACTTCACATGCTTGGCATCGCCGATTACGGCGCCTTCTGCGCGGCCATCGTGCTGTTTCTGGCGCTGCCCGGGCCGGGCACGTTCGCCCTGCTCACGTCGACCGGCAAGGGCGGAATGCGCGCGGGTGCGGCGGCGGTGCTGGGGGTGATCCTCGGCGACCAGGTCCTGCTGTGGTTGGCCGTCGCCGGCGTGGCGGCGCTGCTGGCCGCCAACCCGCTGGTGTTCCAGGCCGTGCAGTACGGCGGCGCGGCCTACTTGGTCTGGATCGGGCTGAGGCTCATCTTCGCCAAGCAGGGTGCAGGTGGGCCTTTCCACATTGAACCACGGCGGTACGTTCGCCAGGCTTTCCTCATCACCCTGCTCAATCCCAAGGCCATCGTGTTCTACATGGCCTTCTTCCCGCTCTTCATCGACCCGGCCACGCATCGCGGCGGCATCACTTTTGGCGCCATGGCGGTGACCATCGCCGTCATCACTGCCGTCTATGGCCTGCTGTTGTGCGCCTTTGCCCAGGCGGTCAGTGCCCAGGTGCGTGCCCACCGCAAGCTGGCGCGTGGGCTGGAACGGCTGGCGGGGGGGTGTCTGGTGGGGTTCGGGGTTCGGCTGGGTACGCAGTGATGAACAGGGACGCCGGATGAGTTATCGCATTTTCTGCATCGCCAACCAGAAGGGCGGCGTCGGCAAGACCACCACCACCGTCAACCTGGCGGCCGGGTTGGCCCAGCTGGGCCAGCGGGTGCTGGTTGTCGATCTGGACCCGCAGGGCAACGCCACCATGGGTTCGGGCATCGACAAGCGCAAGCTCGAGCTCAGCGTCTACGACGTGTTGCTGGAGTCGGCCACCATAACCGAGGCGCGCCAGCGAGCCGACAAGGCCGGCTACGACGTGCTGGGCGCCAACCGCGAACTGGCCGGCGCCGAGGTGGAACTGGTCGACCAGGAGCGCCGCGAACGCCGGCTGAAGGCCGCGCTGCACGCGGTGAAGGGCGACTACGACTTCGTGCTCATCGACTGTCCGCCCTCGCTGAGCATGCTCACGCTCAACGGTCTGTGCGCAGCGCACGGCGTGCTGGTGCCCATGCAGTGCGAGTACTTCGCGCTCGAAGGCCTGTCCGACCTGGTCAACACGATCAAGCAGGTGCACGCCAACCTCAACCCCGAACTGCTGATCATCGGTCTGCTGCGCGTGATGTTCGATGCCCGCATCACGCTGCAGCAACAGGTCAGCGAACAGCTCACCGCGCATTTCGGCAGCAAGGTTTTCGACACCGTCATCCCGCGCAACGTGCGCCTGGCCGAGGCGCCCAGCTACGGCCTGCCCGGCGTGGTCTTCGATCCCGGGTCCAAGGGTGCCCAGGCCTTCGTCGAATTTGCACGCGAGGTCGTGCAACGCCACGGATGATGCCGCTGGCCGGCGCCCAGCCGCGACAAGCTGACACTGGTCGGTGAGAACTTCGCCGAAACCAGGTTGCTTTTGCTAATGCGCATCCACGCGCTTTACCCAGCCCGCCGAAGGCACTTGGTCGCGGCTCGGCAAGCCTGCTGTGTGAGCGCCTGCTTTGCATATCAGCCAATGCAGGGTGTACCGTCGCATATCTTCAGGTGGCAAGCGACAACCACGCCGCGCGGCGAATCTACGAACGTCTGGGCTTCTTCGACAGATACGGCTACCACCACCGGCAGGTGCCGGACTGACCGCAGCGAGGGCGCGCAGCCCGCCGTGCTGCAGGCGCATTCGCTACAGTCCTAGGGCCTCGTCCAGCCCCAGGTGCACGTTCATGGACTGCACCGCCGCGCCGCTGGCGCCCTTGCCCAGGTTGTCCAGCCGGGCCATCAACAAAGCCTGCGTGTCGTTGGCGAAGACGAAGATCTCGGCGCGGTTGCTGTCGTTGCAGGCCTGCACGTCGAAGGCGCCTTGCTCCAGCGTGGTCGGGTCGCGCAGGGCCATGACGCGCACGAAGGCCTCGCCGGCGTATCGTGCCTCGAAGGCCGCGTGCACGGCCTCGGCGGTGGTGCCCAGGGCCGCCAGTTCCAGCGGCACCGTCACCGCCAGGCCCTTGTAGAAGTTGCCGACGCTGGGCATGAATATCGGCGGCCTGCTCAGGCCGGTGTGCTCCATCATCTCCGGCACGTGCTTGTGATGCAGTGACAACGCATAGGGTCTGGGCGATGTAAGCGCAGGCTCACCCCCTACCTTGTATTGCTCGATCATCTTCTTGCCGCCGCCCGAGTAGCCGCTGATGGACGTGGCCGACACCGTCAGGCCGGCCGGCAGGATGCCCGCGTCGACCAGCGGGCGCAACAGCAGAATGAAAGCGCTGGCGTGGCAGCCCGGGTTGGAAATTCGCTTGGTGCTGCGCAATTTGGCCCGCTGGCCGGGGGCAAGTTCGGGCAGGCCGTAGACCCAGCCCGGGGCGGTTCGGTGGGCGGTGCTGGCATCGATGACGCAGGTGGACAGGTTGCTGATGAGCGCCACCGCCTCGCGCGCGGCAGCGTCGGGCAAACACAGGAAGGCCACGTCGGCGGCGTTGAGCAGCCGGGCGCGCTCTGCAATGTCCTTGCGGCGGTCGGCGTCGATGCGCAGGACTTCGATGTCGGGCCGGCGGGCCAGCATCTCGTGGATGCGCAATCCGGTGGTGCCTTCCTGGCCATCGACGAATACGGTGTGGGTCATCACAAGCCCCTGTCACGCACAATCTGGCGAGTCTCGACCGAGCATAAGCCCAAGCCGATGTCCGCTCTGCTGCGTGTGTTGATCCTGCCCGGCTGGCTGAACTCCGGCCCCGCGCATTGGCAAAGCCGTTGGGAGACGCTGCATGGCTTCGAGCGCGTCGAGCAGGCCGACTGGCTCTGGCCGCGCCGGGGCGACTGGATGGCCCGGCTGGACGAGGTCCTGCTGGCCGACGACAGGCCCGCCGTGCTGGCGGCGCACAGCCTGGGCTGCCTGCTGGTGGCGGCGTGGGCAGCGCACTCGCAGCACACGGCGCGCGTCACAGGCGCCCTGCTCGTCGCGCCGCCCGACGTGGAACGCGACGACCTCGCACCTCAGCTCTGGCCGTGGCGGCCCATCGCGCGCAGGCCACTGCCCTTTGCCGGCCGGGTGGTCTACAGCGATGACGACCCCTACTGCGGCGCCGACCGCGCCCGGGGCATGGCGGCCTCGTGGGGCGTGCCGGCCAGCTGTGCAGGCAGTGCCGGGCACCTGAATGGTGAGTCCGGACTGGGTGACTGGCCGCCGGGTGTGGCCTGGCTGCGCGACCTGGGTGCGGTTGTCGAATGAAACGCGCCTGATCAGCCGCCGCGCGACCTGCGCTCCTGGCTTGACCCACGTCAAGCGGGCGTGTTCTACGCCGCTGCGGGCTGAGGTTTGTCAGTCTCGGCCAAGCCTGCGGACGCCGAATGAACCTTGTGCCCGGCCTATCGGCTTGGCCATTCGAACCCTTGAAGTCAAGGAGACCCGCACCATGAAGTCCACCCTCACCGCCCGTTGCATCGTTCTCGCGTTGGCTGCCATGTCTGTCGGCCATTCGTTGGCCCAGCCTGCCGACACATGCAACTAACTCGTGCGCGGGCGTGCGCTGCACCTCGATTCGGCCAACAAGGACACCACGGGGCTGAACCTGTCGGTCAACAGCAGGACCTTCCCCGAGGTCGACATCACCTACTTCTTCACGCCCAACTTGGCCGCCGAGCTGGTGCTCACCTACCCGCAAAAGCACGACATCCGCTCGGGCAGCACCGTTATCGGCCAGCTCAAGCACCTGCCGCTGGTGGGCCTGGGCAAGCGCTTCTGACGCCACGGCGGGCCGAGGGCGCTGCGCCGCTCGGACACAATGCCCGCATGGTGACCAAAAAACCCAAGGGACTGGGCCTCGGCCTGGAGGCGCTGCTCGGCCCCAAAGTCAGCGAATCGGCCGCGCAGCCCGCGCAGCCGACGACGCTGGCGCTGTCGCGCCTGCAGCCCGGGCGTTACCAGCCGCGCACGCGGATGGACGAGGGCTCGCTGTACGAGCTGGCCGAGAGCATCCGCAGCCAGGGCGTGATCCAGCCCATCCTGGTGCGCCCGCTGCAAAGTGGCGACTACGAGATCATCGCTGGCGAGCGCCGCTTCCGGGCTGCGCGCCTGGCCGGGCTGGACACGGTGCCGGTGCTCGTCAAGCCGGTGGCCGACGAGGCCGCGGCGGTGATGGCGTTGATAGAGAACATCCAGCGCGAGGATCTCAACCCGCTGGAAGAAGCGCAGGGCCTGCAGCGTCTGGTCACGGAATTCCAGCTTACGCACGAGCAGGCCGCGCAGGCGGTGGGGCGTTCACGCAGCGCGGCGAGCAACCTGCTGCGCCTGCTGAACCTGGCCGAGCCGGTGCAGCAGATGTTGATGGCCGGCGACCTGGACATGGGCCATGCGCGCGCCCTGCTGGCGCTGCCGGCGGCGCAGCAAGTGATGTCGGCGCACGAGATCGCCGCGCGCAAGCTCAGCGTGCGCGAGGCCGAACGCCTGGTCGCGCGTGCGGTGGTCGGCGGCGCGGGCGGGCCCGCCCCACGCGCCAAGGCCGACAAGCCGCGCGACATACTGCGGCTCGAATCGCGTCTGGCCGATGTGCTGACCGCGCCGGTGGACATCCGCATCCTGCGCCGCACGCGGCGCGGCGAGCAGGGCGAGATCGCCATCGGCTTCGGTTCGCTGGACGAGCTGAACAGCCTGCTCGACAAGCTGGGCGCCGGCGACAGCTGACGACAGCCTGGCCTGGCCCGGCCTTGCCCGGATCAACCGGGCGATGGCGCCTTGCGGTGCGCGCCGTTCCTGGCCAACCACACCAGCGCCAGCGACACCAGCGTGATGGGCACCAGCGAACCCAGGTTCAGCCAGGTCCAGCCCTGCGTGGTGATGAGCGCGCCGGACGAGAACGAGCTCAGCGCCATGGTCGAGAACACACAGGTGTCCATCACACCCTGGGCTCGGTTTTTCTCTTCGGGGCGATAGGCCTGCATGAACAGCGTGGTGCCGCCCACGTACAGAAAGTTCCAGCCCACGCCCAGCAGCAGCAGTGCCACCAGAAACTGCATCACGTTCACGCCAGACAACGCCACAGCCACGCAAGCGAAGTTCAGCGCCGCGCCCACGCCCATTACCGGCAGCAGGCCGAAGCGCTTGATCAGGCGCCCGGTGAAGAAGCCGGGCACCAACATGCCCAGCACGTGCCATTCCAGCACCAGGGCGGCGCGGTCGAAGGGGTGAGCGCACTGCTGCATGGCAATCGGCGTGGCGGCCATCAGCAGGTTCATCACGCCGTAGCCCAGCGAACACGCCGCCACCGCGATGAAGAACACCGGCTGACGCAGCAACTCGGCCACCGGCCGCCCGCCCGGCGCGCCGACCACGGGCGGCACGGGCGGCACGTGCGGCGCGAAGCGAATGTTTGAAATTACCAGCAGCGACAGCAGCGCCACGCCCACCAATGACAGGTAGGCGCCCGCGAAGGGCGCAATGAACAAGTCGCGCGTGGCGCTGGCCAGGTTGGGCCCGGCAAAGGCGCCGATGATGCCGCCGGCCAGCACCAGCGAGATGGCTTGCTCCTTGTACGCCGGCGCCACCAGCTCCGGCCCGGCAAAGCGGTACAGCGAAGCGTTGGCGCTGTAGAAACCCGCCACCACCGTGGCGGCCACCAGCAGCCAGAAGCTGTGGATGTGCACGGCATAGCCACACAGCGCTGCCGACAACGCCGCCACCGCCAGCCCGATCTGGAAGGCGCGCTTGCGCCCGAGCCGGGCCTGCAGGCGCGACACCGGCATGGCCGACAGCGCCGCACCCACCACATAGCCCGTCACGGGCAGCGTCGCCATCCAGGCCATCGGCGCCAAGGCCAGGCCGACCAGCCCGTTGATGGCGATGAAGACCACGTTGTTGGTCAGGAACAATCCTTGGCACAAGGCCAGCAGCAGCAGGTGGCGGTTCACCCGGCGCATCATCGCACCGGGGAACTTGCAGGCCTGGCGCTGAGTCATCCACCCGCGGCCGTGCCGCGTTATGCCAAGTGGGTGGGCTTGGCAATCGCCAGACCCGTCAGCGTGAACTGCTGCTCTTTGGCGGCGCTGTTCAGGTTGAAGCGGCGTAGAGAATGGCGCATGCTGCGTTCACGCTTTACGCTGGTTCGATGAGCCATTGGTGACCGGAAAGCTCTGATGGAGCCTGGGCCCGCGAAGTTCGGGTTTCATCAGAACTTCCCAGGCACGGCGGGGACATACCTTCCCGCTGCGGCCGACCTGGACACCGAAAGGCCCGCATGGACGTCATCAGCCACATGAAGGCGCGCTACGAGCGCCTGCGCGAAGAAGAACTCTCGCTCG
>ENA-OBIT01000548-OBIT01000548.1-metagenomes-genome-assembly--contig:-NODE-548-length-16218-cov-3.57366_pt1 | contig 16218 bp, 19 predicted proteins | sample MGYA00153386_OBIT01 | MGnify analysis MGYA00153386
CATTTCACTGGCCGACCTGGCCGCCGACCTGCGGGCGCCGACGCCCACTGCAGCTGCGGAACTGGCCACCCCGGCCACCCGGGAATGCCGCAACACCGTGGACGCGTTGGAGCTGCTGCTGGTTCGTCGCGTGCACGAGGCACTCGATGCCAAGGCGCAGCGGCTGGACCGCCTCAGCATGCGGCTGGCGCGTCCCGCCGACGTGTTGAGGCGACGCGCGCAACAACTCGGCATGCTCGAACAGCGCATGGCTGCCACGCGGCAGCGTTTGCTCGAGCGCCGCCGGCTGCACCTGGCCCAGTTGCAGGCCAGGCTCGTGCGATCCGCCGTGGTGATGATGGCGACGCAGCCGCCGTGGTGATGATGGCGACGCAGCGCCAGCGCAGCCTGGCGGCCGCGGCGCGCTTGCAGGCACTGAACCCGACACGAGTCCTTGCGCGCGGCTATGCCTGGTTGGTCGACGACGACGGGCGCGCCGTGCTGTCGGCCGGCCAGCTCCAGCCCGGCGACGCATTGCGGGCCGTTCTGGCGGACGGAACTGCCGGTGTGGTGGTCAGGGATGTGGTTCGTGCTTCAGCGCAATGAACCCTCGCGAACGCCTGGGAGCCGTTCACCATGCGCATCGAAGCTCCCTACAATCCAGAATTAATTCAACCGGTCGTCGAGGAAATCATGGAACACGCCCTGCCTGCACTGCCTTATGCGATGGACGCACTCTCGCCACACATGAGCCGCGAGACGCTCGAGTATCACTACGGCAAGCATCACAACGCTTATGTGGTGAACCTCAACAACCTGCAAAAGGGCACCGAGTTCGATACGCTGGGCCTGGAAGATATCGTCAAGAAGTCGTCTGGCGGCATTTACAACAATGCGGCACAGGTCTGGAATCACACCTTCTTCTGGAGCTGCATGAAGCCGGCAGGCGGGGGTGAACCCAAAGGCGCTCTGGCCGAAGCCATTGCCGCCAAGTGGGGCACACATGCCGCGTTCAAGGAGGCCCAAAGGCGCTCTGGCTGCAGCCATTGCCGCCAAGTGGGGCACTCATGCCGCGTTCAAGGAGGCATTCACCAAGAGCGCGGTCGGCAACTTTGGATCGGGCTGGACCTGGCTGGTCAAGAAAGCAGACGGCAGCGTCGACATCGTTAACACCGGCGCGGCCGGCACGCCGCTCACCAGTGGAGACAAAGCCTTGTTGACGGTGGACGTGTGGGAGCACGCGTACTACATCGACCACCGCAACCTGCGTCCGAAATGGGTCGAGACCTTCCTGACGTCGTTGGTGAATTGGGACTTCGTCGAAGCCAACTTCGCGTGATGCGCTAAGTGCGTTTTGTCGGAGGATCTTTCTTCAGGATGCAATTGGTTCCTTTCGAGTCGAGGACCCTCAATTTGCTGGAAACGATCAGGGGCTGAACGGTGGCCCCTGCAGCTTATCGCCGGGCCGAATGCCGCGCTTGGCAAACCAGCCTTCGTTCATTTCGAGCGCGTAGCGGACCGGGGTCTTCGAGCAATGCGAGTCCAGTGCCTGCGGCGTCATGGTTTCGATATTGACCACGGTGCCGTCGTCTTTCAGGAAGGCGATCGACAGCGGCAACAAGGTGTTCTTCATCCAGAAACACTGCTCGGCCGGCGCTTCGAAAGCAAAAAGCATCCCCTGGTTGCCGCCCATCGACTTGCGATGCATCAAACCGATGCTGCGTTGACCGGGCGTTTGTGCCACCTCGGCTTGGATGTTGTGCATGCCGGCATTCAGACGAATCGAGGACAGCCGTTGCGTATCTTCTTGCGCCACCACCGCGCCGGTGAATGCGATCCCCAACGCGGCCGGTAGGACACAGCTTAGAAAAACGTTCATGTCGGCCCTAGCAAGTTAGACTGAATTATGTGTGTTCAAGTGAGATGGCCTGTGCGACTGCGGGCGCCCCCGCACCCATGAATTCCAACCCCCATGCGATCACGGCTGCGCTCGAAATGCAGTCGGCCGGCGACGACCCGCTGGACGATGGGTTGGAACAGGACGACTACACCTGCTGGACTCGCGATGTTGCAGGGCTTCAGATCGGCACTTCGCAGTTCCGTTTGACTGGGCTTTACTGTGCTGCTTGCGCTGGCACGATCGAAGCGGCGCTGGGTGCAGTGCCTGGCGTGCTTGAGGTGCATGTGAACGCGAGTGCAGAGCGCGCCGAGGTGCGGTGGAATCCGCAATCGACTCAACCTTCACAGATGGTCGCTGCGGTGGTCCGGGCGGGATACGGCGCAGTGCCTGACGTCGCCGCCCCGGCCCGCGTGCAGCGCCAGGCCGAGCAGCGCAGCGCGCTCTGGCGGCTTTTCGTGGCCGGCTTTTGCATGATGCAGGTCATGATGTATGCGGCGCCGGCTTATCTTGCGCAACCTGGCGACATCACGCCCGACATGCAGCGCTTGCTGCAGTGGGCAAGTCGCCGGCTTATCTGGCGCAACCTGGCGACATCACGCCCGACATGCAGCGCTTGCTGCAGTGGGCAAGTTGGTTGCTCAGCATCCCTGTGTTGCTGTTTTCAGCCGGACCGTTTTTCAAAGGCGCCTGGCGGTCGTGTTTGGGGCGCCGCATTGGCATGGAAGTGCCGGTGTCGCTCGGCATCGTGGTGACCTTCGTCGCCAGCACCGGTGCGACGCTCGACCCGGGCGGTTGGTTTGGTCACGAGGTCTATTTCGACTCGATGACGATGTTCGTGTTTTTCCTGCTGGCAGGCCGAACCCTGGAACTGCGCGCGCGGCACCGCGTTGCGGCCACTCTCGACTCCGGCCGGATGCAAACGGTGCCGTTGCGCAGCGTTCGCGCGGGCGACCGAATTCGCGTGATGGCTGGACAGGCATTCCCGGCCGACGGGGTGGTGCTGGATGGCACGACGTTGGCCGACGAGGCCCTGCTGACCGGTGAATCGATTCCGGTCAACAAGCAGTGCGGTGACGACGTGACGGCCGGCAGCATGAATGTCGGTGATCCGGTCGTGATCAAGGTGCTCAGGCTCGGCGCAGACACCCGCTTCGAGTCGATCCGGACGTTGATGCGGCAAGCCCTGATGCAGCGCCCCGCACTGGTGCGGCAGGCTGACCGCTGGGCCGGGCCGTTCCTTTGGGGCGTGTTGCTGTTGGCCGGTGGGGCCGCGGCGGCGTGGTCGTTCATCGACCCCAGCCGTGCCGTGTGGGTGGCTGTGTCGGTGCTGATCGTCACGTGCCCCTGTGCGTTGTCGCTGGCCGTGCCCTCGGCCTTGCTGTCGGCCACCGGTGCCCTGGCTCGGCGTGGCGTGCTGTTGCAGCGCATCGAGGCGCTGGAGGCACTGGCGCAGGTCGACCACGTGTTCCTCGACAAAACCGGCACGCTGACGCTGGACCACATGGAAGTGACGTCGGTGCATCTCCAGGCCGTGCCGCAGGCCGCCTCAACCGACGCGAAGACCATGCTGTCGCTGGCTGCTGCTCTGGCGTCTCATTCCATGCACCCGGCTTCTCGCGCGCTCGTGGCCGCCGATGCCATCGAGCAGCAGACCGCGACGGCTGCCCGCTGGTCGGACGTGACAGAGCGCCCGGGCTTCGGTTTACAGGGCGTGCTAGGCGAAGCAGTTTTCCGTTTAGGCAGCGCGTCATGGGTCGGTGTCAACACCACCGGCCCGTCCGGCCCGGGTTCACTCTGGCTCAGTCGCGACGGCATCGTGCTGGCGCGATTCGATCTGGCCGAGAGCCTGCGTCCCGATGCGGTCGAAGCCACGCAACGCCTGCAACACTCGGGCATGCGCTTGAGCCTGTTGTCGGGCGACACGCCCGAGCGGGTGCACGCGGTCGCTCGGAGGCTCAATTTGGACGACGTGCTCGCCGCGTCCAGCCCCGAAGACAAGTTGGCGGCCGTGGCGCGTTCACAGGCAGCCGGCCACGTGGTGGCAATGGTCGGCGATGGATTGAATGACGCGCCGGTGCTGGCGCGCGCGGACGTTTCGTTCGCCTTCGCTCAGGGCACCGCGCTCACGCAATCGCACGCTGACGCGATCTTGTTGGGCGACCGCTTGGTCGACGTCGCCGACGCACGCGATCTGGCGGTGCGCACGATGCGGGTGGTCAAGCAAAACCTGAGCTGGGCGCTGATCTACAACGCCTCATGCATTCCGCTGGCATTGGCAGGCTGGCTCCCGCCCTGGGCGGCGGGCCTTGGCATGGCCCTGAGCTCGCTGGTCGTGGTTCTCAATGCGCTGCGTCTGAACCGGCCCACGAAGGCAGTTGCCGTTCTCGCAGTCGCCGGTGCAATGGGCGTCGGGGTCGACGCTCGCCGCCGACCGGTCGGCGCAGGGATTTTTTGAGGATCCGATGGACATCCTCTACCTGTTGATTCCCTTGTCGGTCGTGCTGGTGCTGCTCATCATTGGCGTGTTCGCCTGGGCCGTGAACGCGGGGCAGTTCGAAGATCTCGAGCGCGAGGGCGAACGGATCCTGGCGACGAATGAACCACAGATGGCGACCGAGCCGAGAAAGTTTGATCGGGATCAAGCTGATCAACAGGGTCGCCCGAAACAATTTCGCGAGTAGCAAGTACACAGCCAGGAGAAGCTCGATGGCCATTTCGAACGCAGCGGCAATGCCCGCCGGTCCCGTCTACAACGACACCGTGGTGCGAAATTTTGCGCTCGCAGCCGTGGTGTGGGGCGTGGTCGGCATGCTGGTGGGTGTGATCATCGCGGCACAGCTTGCGTGGCCCGAGTTGAACTTCGGCATTTCCTGGCTGAGTTTCGGTCGGCTAAGGCCACTGCACACCAACGCGGTCATCTTCGCGTTTGGTGGGTGCGCGTTGTTCGCCGCCAGCTATTACGTGGTTCAGCGCACCTGCCAAGTGCGCATCTTCGGTGACAAGCTGGCCGCGTTCACGTTTTGGGGCTGGCAACTCGTCATCGTGCTGGCCGCCATCAGCCTGCCGATGGGCTACACGCAAGGCAAGGAATACGCCGAACTCGAGTGGCCGATCGACCTGTTGATCGCCGTCGTTTGGGTGTCCTACGCCGTCGTTTTCTTCGGCACGATCGGCATCCGCAAGGTGCGTCACATCTATGTGGCGAACTGGTTCTTCGGTGCCTTCATCCTGACCGTTGCGCTGCTGCACATCGTCAACAGCGCCGCGTTGCCGGTGAGCATGACCAAGAGCTACTCGGCTTACGCAGGGGTGCAGGACGCGATGGTGCAGTGGTGGTACGGCCACAACGCGGTGGGGTTCTTTCTGACCGCTGGCTTCCTGGGAATGATGTACTACTTCATCCCGAAGCAGGCCGAGCGCCCCGTGTACTCGTATCGCTTGTCGATCGTGCACTTCTGGGCGCTGATCTTCACCTACATGTGGGCCGGCCCGCACCATTTGCATTACACGGCGCTGCCAGACTGGACCCAAAGCGTCGGCATGGTGTTCTCGTTGGTACTGTTGGTGGCGCCGAGCTGGGGCGGCATGATCAACGGCATCATGACGCTCTCGGGTGCATGGAACAAGCTGCGCGACGACCCGATACTCAAGTTCCTGATCGTTTCACTGTCGTTTTACGGCATGAGCACGTTCGAGGGTCCGATGATGTCGATCAAGACCGTCAACGCATTGAGCCACTACACGGACTGGACCATCGGCCACGTGCACTCTGGTGCGCTGGGCTGGGTCGGTTTTATCTCGATGGGCACGCTTTACTATCTAATCCCGCGCATGTTTGGCCAAACCAAGATGTACAGCACGCGCGCCATCGAAATGCACTTCTGGATCGCCACGGTAGGCATCGTGCTCTACATCGCTGCGATGTGGATTTCCGGCGTGATGCAGGGCCTGATGTGGCGTGCGGTCAACCCCGACGGAACGCTGGTCTACAGCTTCGTTGAAAGTGTCAAAGCGTCCTTTCCTTCTTACGTGATTCGGCTGGTGGGCGGCGTGCTGTACCTGAGCGGCATGCTGATCATGGCGTGGAACGTGGTGATGACGGCGCGCAGCGGCAAGCACGTGCCGGTGCGCATCCCGATGGTCGCCACATCGATGGCCCACGCCTGAGCTCGCGGAGGAACCCATGGCAAATACGACAAACACCGCAGGCAAGAAGGGCTTCTCTCACGAGAAGATCGAAACCAATAATTTTCTGATGATCGTCTTGATCCTGTTGGTGGTGGCGGTCGGGGGATTGGTCGAGATCGTGCCCCTCTACTTCCAGAAAAGCCTGACCGAACCGGTCCCCGGGCTCAAACCCTACACGGCGCTTCAACTCGCCGGGCGCGACGTCTATGTGCGCGAAGGTTGCTACAACTGTCACTCGCAAATGATCCGGCCCTTTCGGGCCGAGACGCTGCGATACGGGCACTATTCGCTGGCCGGCGAGTTTGTCTATGACCGGCCGTTCCAGTGGGGCAGCAAGCGCACCGGCCCGGACCTGCACCGTGTCGGCGGAAAGTACAGCGACGAGTGGCACCGCATTCACATGAACAACCCTCGAGACCTGGTTCCCGAGTCGATCATGCCCGCTTATCCCTGGTTGTCTGCCAACATCGTGGATGACTCTGAAATGGCCACCAAGTTGACCGTGTTGCGCAGCCTGGGTACGCCGTACTCGGAAGACGAAATCGCCAAGGCAGGCGACGCCGTGAAGGGCAAGACCGAACTCGACGCACTGATCGCCTACATGCAGGTGCTCGGCACCTCGGTCAAATAAGCTGGGAAGGAAGACCGAACTCGACGCACTGATCTCCTACATGCAGGTGCTCGGCACCTCGGTCAAATAAGCTGGGAAGGATCGGTCGTTGGACATCAACATTTTGCGAAGTATCGTCACAGTGCTGTCATTTGCGGCCTTTATCGGCATCGTGATGTGGGCGCTGTCAAAACGCAACAAGAAGGATTTCGACGAGGCCGCACAGTTGCCTTTCCTCGATGAACGAGGGGCTATGCCAAAGGAAGACAACACGGCTGCGGCGCAGTCTTCGGGAGCGTTGAAATGAGTGACTTTTTCTCCAGCGGATGGTCGATTTTCATCGCGGTGGTCACCATATTTGGCTTGGCGGCTTGCCTGTGGTTGTTGTTGGTGGCCAGCAAGCGAGAGGTCATGGCCAATGACAACACCACCGGCCACACCTGGGACGTGGACCTGAAGGAGTCGAACAATCCGCTGCCACGCTGGTGGATGATCCTGTTCGTGCTGACGGTGGTGTTTGCGGCGCTGTACCTGGTCTTGTATCCGGGTCTGGGACGGGCAACGGGCACGCTCGGATGGACCAGCGTCGGGCAGTACAAATCCGAACAGCAAAAGGCCGCCACGACAATGGCGCCGGTCTATGCGCGATTCGTCAACATGCCTGCCGAGGCGCTGGCGCGCGAACCGCAGGCGATGGCGATTGGCGAGCGGCTGTTCATCAACAACTGCGCGGCCTGCCATGGCTCGGATGCACGTGGCAGCAAAGGCTTTCCGAACCTGACCGACAGCGACTGGCTTTACGGCGGCACGCACGAAAAGATCATCGAAACGCTCAACAACGGCCGCCAGGGCAACATGCCGCCAATGGGGGCGGCGCTGGGAACGCCTGAAGATGCTCGTAACATTGCCAACTACGTGTTGAGTTTGTCTGACAGCCCGCACAACTCGGTCGCGGCCCAACTGGGGCGGCCCAAGTTTGCGGTGTGTGCGGCCTGCCATGGCGCCGATGGAAAGGGCAACCAGGCCGTCGGTGCACCCAACCTGACCGACAAGATCTGGCTGCACGGCTGGGGCGAGGATGCCATCGTCGCGATGATCAACAACGGCAAGCTCAATGTCATGCCGGCGCAGAAGGATCGGCTGAGCGCAGAGCAGATCCACGTGCTCGCAGGTTATGTTTGGAGCCTTTCGCGCCGCACGGTGGTGGCCGTTAAGTGAGCTGTGCGGAAGGCGCCGTCGGATGACTGTCGTCAACACCAGTTCTCACGCCGTTGAGGCCAGCGATGCGGCCGTTGAAGTGCGATCGCTCTACGAGAGCGACAAAACGATCTACGCGCGATCGGTCAGCGGTTGGTTTGCCGGCTGGCGATGGGCACTGGTATGGGGCACGCAGTTGCTGTTTTACGGGCTTCCCTGGCTCGAATGGAACGCACGTCAGGCGGTGTTGTTCGACCTCGGCTCGCGTCGCTTTTATATTTTCGATTTGGTGTTGTATCCGCAGGACTTCATCTACCTGACGGGCATGTTGATACTGTCGGCTTACGCTCTGTTTTTGGTTACCGCGGTGGCGGGGCGCGTGTGGTGCGGGTTCGCTTGCCCGCAGACTGTTTACACCGAGATCTACATGTGGGTCGAGCGCCAATTCGAGGGTGATCGCATCGCCCGGATGCGGCTCGACGCCGCGCCCTGGACGGCGACCAAGTGGCTGCGCAAGGGCGGCCCCTTGCCCAGGGTCTTTCGGGTATTTCACGCCCATCCAAAGTCTCGCAATCGAGGCGTCAACGCTGGGTTTCGGACCCTGGGAATGGTTCTGGGTTCTGTTTTACGGCTTTGCGACTTACGGCAATGCTGGCTTCATGCGCGAACAGGTCTGTAAATATATGTGTCCTTACGCGCGATTCCAAAGCGCGATGTTCGACAAGGACACATTGATCATCAGTTACGACACCGAGCGCGGCGAACCTCGTGGCTCGCGTCCCCGCACCGCCGATCCAAAGACCCTGGGCAAGGGCGACTGCATCGACTGCGGCTTGTGTGTCCAGGTCTGCCCGACAGGCATCGACATCCGCAACGGCCTGCAGTACGAGTGCATCGGCTGTGCCGCCTGCATCGACGTCTGCAATGGTGTCATGGACAAGATGAAATATCCGCGGGGGCTGATTCGCTACGACACGCAAAACGGCCTGGCCCGCCATCTCAAGCGCACTCAAGTGTTGCGTCGGATCTTCAGGCCGCGGGTGTTGGTCTACAGCGCGATCATGCTGCTGATCACCGCGGCATTCGTCACCAGCCTGGCACTGCGCAGTCCGTTTCGCGTCGACGTGATACGGGACCGCGGCGCCCTTGCGCGGCAGGTGGAGGACGGAAGGATCGAAAACGTCTATCGACTTCATGTCATGAACGCCACTGAATCGACCCAACGGTACATGATTCGGGGACGGAAGGATCGAAAACGTTTATCGACTTCATGTCATGAACGCCACTGAATCGGCCCAGCGGTACATGATTCGGGTTGAAGGAATTGCGGGCCTATCGGTCGCATCGCGGGCTGAATTCGAAGTCGCCTCTACCGAGGACCGCTGGATGGCTGTGAACCTGCAACTGCTTCCGGCCGAGGCACGGGCGCTGGGTGCCGGCGTGCATCCGATGATGTTCACGGTGGACCGCATCGACACGGGCAGCGGCACTCCCGCCACGGTTCGCGAAAAATCAACGTTCGTCGTGCCGCGTTAGTCTCAGGAGCCTTTTATGCAACCAGTTTCGACGAAGCGAACACTTGCCGCGACACCCGGATCGGACCAAGCACCCTGGTGGCGCGTGCCGATGGTGTGGGTGGTGATCGCTGGGCCTTTTTCGGTGGTCGTGGCGAGTTTGGCAACGGCGGTGATCGCCTGGAAACACATCGATCCGATCATCCATGACGACAAGCCGGAATACGCCTCGATGCCGCGCGAGATTGTGTTACCCGATGTGGACCCCAAGGCGAACTTGGCACCAGCGATGCAGGCGCGCAATCACGCGGCGAGCCCATCGCGCTGACGCTGCGCCGGCCGTTTTCCGGAACCTTGCCATGGATACGTTGAAGCGCAACGCGATGACGATCCTGTGGCCCGCGTTCTTGATGGCCGGGCTGCTCGAGATTTTGGTGTTCGCCATGGTCGATCCGGGCGAACTGCACGGCGTTGGCGGCAGTCCTCTGGCGTTGTCGGCCGAAGCGCTCTACACACTTACTTTTTTAGTTTTCTGGATCGCGATCAGCGTGTCCGGCATCATCAGTTCGATGCTCAGCGCGTCGGCTGACGAAGTCAACGCGCAAATGGACCCGCGTTGAAGAGGCCGGCCAAGGCTGGGCCGAAAGCATGACGCAACGTTTCCGAAATATGGATTTAGCAGCTGGACCCGTCGACCAGTTGTCGCAGTCCGACCGGGTTGAGTATTTGGATCTGCGAAATCTCGATTTAGCAGCTGGACCCGTCGACCAGTTGTCGCAGTCCGACGGGGTTGAGTATTTGGATCTGTCGCTGTTTCACGTCCAGCAATCCATCGTCGTGGAATTTTGAGAAGCTCCGGCTCACGGTTTCCAGCTTGAGCCCCAGATAGCTGCCGATTTCTTCGCGAGTCATGCGCAATACCAGCGACGTCGCCGAGAACCCGCGAGCACCCAGTCGTTGCGACAGGTTCAGTAAAAACGCGGCCAACCGCTCTTCGGCGCGCATGCTTCCGAGCAACAGCATGACGCCGTGGTCTCTCACGATTTCGCGGCTCATGACTTTGTGGAACTGATGTTGCAAGTGCATGGACTCCCGCGACAACTGCTCCAGTTGACTGAACGGGATGATGCACACCTGAGAGTCTTCCAACGCAACGGCATCACAGTGGTGGCGGTCCTGACTGATGCCATCCAACCCGAGCAACTCGCCCGCCATCTGGAAACCGGTCACTTGGTCGCGACCGTCTTCCGACGACAGGAAAGTCTTGAAAAACCCGGTGCGCACGGCATAAAGCGAATGAAACGAGTCGCCGGCACGAAACAGGGATTCACCTCGGGCGACCGAGCGGCGGCTGTTCACCAGCTTGTCCACGTGCGCCAATTCCTCCGGTGTCATGCCAACCGGAAGACAAAGCTCTCGCAAATTGCAAGTGGAACAGGCCACCTTCAATGCTTCCACCCTGAACGGAATCATTTGCCCGTGGCGGCGGTTGGTGCGCTCATCGGCAGCCGGGGTTGTGTTCACGGTGTCGATCGACTCAGGAGTCTTCGTATTCATGACGAGATTAGACATCGCATTTGCACACGGGTACCGCGCAGCTTCGTCAATGGGGCGTTTTGCGCTTGCAGCAAACCGCGCGAAGTGTCGGCAAGCGCCGTAGAGCCGGCGCGTACCCCTGTCCGCGTCAGGAGCTTGAAAGGCAAACCGTTCGAAGTGGCGGCAAGCGCCGTAGAGCCGGCGCGTACCCCTGTCCGCGTCAGGAGCTTGAAAGACACGCTGAACTAGAATTGACCTAGGTATAACGAACCCAAATCGAACTCAACAGAGGACGGAGCTCACACCATGTACCAACACATCACGGTGCCCGAAGCCGGCGAAAAGATCACCGTCAATGCTGACTTTTCATTGAACATGCCCGACAACCCAATCATTCCCTTTATCGAGGGCGACGGCACGGGTCAAGACATCACACCGGTGATGATCAAAGTGGTCGATGCGGCAGTGCAGAAGAGCTATTCGGGCAAGCGCAAGATTCACTGGATGGAAATCTACGCCGGCGAAAAGTCGACACGCGTTTACGGTCCTGACGTTTGGTTGCCCGAAGAAACATTGAGCGTGTTACGCGAGTATGTGGTGTCGATCAAAGGCCCTTTGACCACGCCCGTGGGCGGCGGTATCCGATCGCTCAATGTGGCCTTGCGCCAAGAACTCGACCTTTACGTCTGTCTGCGTCCGATTCAGTATTTCACCGGCGTTCCGTCGCCTGTGAAAGAGCCGCACAAGACCAACATGATCATCTTTCGCGAAAATTCGGAAGACATCTATGCCGGTATCGAATTCGAGGCCGGAAGCGAGAAGGCGAAGCGGCTCATCAAGATCTTGCAGGAAGACTTTGGAGTCAAAAAGATTCGGTTCCCCGCAACCTCTGGCATCGGCATCAAGCCGGTCTCTAGTGAAGGTACCGAGCGCTTGGTGCGAAAAGCCATTCAGTACGCCATCGACAACGACAAATCGTCTGTCACGTTGGTGCACAAAGGCAACATCATGAAATATACGGAAGGCGGTTTTCGCGACTGGGGTTATGCCTTGGCTCAACGCGAGTTTGGCGCCGAGCCGATCGATGGCGGACCGTGGTGCAAATTCAAGAACCCGAAGTCTGGTAGTGACATCATCGTCAAGGATGTGATTGCCGATGCATTCCTGCAGCAAATCCTGTTGCGGCCAGCCGAATATTCCGTGATCGCCACTTTGAACCTGAATGGCGATTACATCTCCGATGCGTTGGCGGCCCAAGTGGGCGGAATCGGCATCGCGCCGGGCGCCAACATGAGTGACTCGATCGCAATGTTCGAAGCGACTCACGGCACCGCGCCGAAATATGCGGGCAAGGATTACGTGAACCCGGGTTCCGAAATCCTATCCGCCGAAATGATGCTGCGCCACATGGGTTGGACCGAGGCCGCAGATCTGATCATCAGCTCGATGGAAAAATCCATCCTCTCGAAAAAGGTCACCTACGACTTCGCCCGTTTAATGGAGGGGTCGACTCAAATGTCGTGTTCAGGATTCGGTCAGGTGATGATCGACCATATGTAATCAACTGCATGGCCTCCCAAGATGCTTGTTTAACCTCTGATTCTGTAAAGAAATCAGATATCTTTTTTTGAGACCTGTCTTCCAGCTGACAGAAATGCCTGCACGACAGGTGGCTGTGTTGTGCGGGCATCCGGCGCTTAAAGCAGGTGAAGACTTCCATCCGCTCCGAGGTCTTGCCAACGCGCCGAAGGAAATGCCTTTTGCCTCGCCAGATTGCAGATGTGTTTGCGTACTCGCACCCAGATTGAAGATATGTTTGCCTATTCACTCGATGCTCTCGGCTCGCCACCAGTGCGCTCACAGGAAACGGAATGCGCCCGAGCGTGAGCCAGTTATGCTTTCCCGCTTGAGTTCGCGGGCCTTGTCTATCGATATCTATTTGTCTTGAACTTAGGCCCGAGCCAGCCGAAGAGCTCAGGCTGTGGTCACGCTAGCGTGTGCTGCAGGCTGAGCTTCCAGCGCCTCTTCGCCGGGCACGATGTTTTGGGCAAGTTGTCCCTTGGGACCTTGCATCAGTTCAAAGCTGACCTTGCCGCCTTGCTTCAGCGTGCGGAACCCTTCCATTTGGACAGCTGAAAAGTGGGCGAAAACGTCCTCCCCTCCGCCTTCAGGCTCGATGAAGCCGAAACCCTTCGCGTCGTTGAACCACTTGACCGTTCCGATTGCCATGCTGCTGCTCCCTATAACGAACCTAATTCTTAATGTCGCAAAACAGAACGTCAAGGCTGTGTCGTAGAACAATCCGATGCTAGTTAGACAAAAGTTGGGCAATGTGGATGGGCGGTAGATACGGCCGCTCTGGGGCCCATTTCCGGACTTGCCTCTTGCACGGGTGTCGCAATATGACTCTTGTCGATGTCGTTATCGCCAACTCGATAGAATTGAACTCATGGCTGAAGAAAACACCAACTTTCCAGGGCCGGAGCAGCCACCTGCGCCAGATCGTGGGCAGGGGGCGGTGGTGGCCGAGCGCCAAACGGCGAAGGTTGAACCACCGCAGATGTATCAGGTGGTGATGCTCAATGATGACTACACCCCGATGGAATTCGTGGTGATGGTCATCCAAGAATATTTCAAGCGAGATCTGGAAGCGTCAACGCAAATCATGCTCAAGATTCACCATGACGGTCGCGGTGTCTGCGGTGTCTACTCGAAGGATGTCGCTGCGACAAAGGTAGATTTGGTATCGGCTGCCGCGCGTCGCGGTGGTCACCCTTTGCAATGCATTATGGAGGCCGCATGATTGCGCAAGAACTCGAAGTCAGCCTGCACATGGCGTTCGTTGAGGCGCGCCAGCAGCGCCACGAATTCATCACAGTTGAACACCTGTTGATGGCGCTGCTTGACAATCCGTCGGCGGCCGAGGTCTTGCGTGCCTGTTCCGCAAATCTTGACGATCTGCGCAAGAGCCTGGCTGGGTTCATCAAGGAAAACACGCCGACCGTTGGTGGTTCGGAGGAGGTCGATACGCAGCCCACGCTTGGCTTTCAGCGGGTGATTCAGCGCGCCATCATGCACGTCCAATCGACCGGCAGTGGCAAAAAGGAAGTGACAGGCGCCAATGTACTGGTAGCCATTTTTGGCGAGAAAGATTCGCACGCGGTGTATTACCTGCACCAGCAGGGCGTGACTCGCCTCGATGTGGTCAACTTTATCGCCCATGGCATCAAGAAAAGTGATCCACCCGAGCCCTCGAAGTCGAGTGAAGGCGCAAGCAGCGCGTCTGGCGAGGCTGAAAAGGAAGAAGGCGACGGCAAGGGCACGCCGCTCGATCAGTTCACACAGAATCTTAATCAACTCGCTCGCGACGGAAAGATCGATCCTCTGATCGGTCGGGAGCACGAAGTTGAACGGGTGATTCAGATTCTTTGCCGCCGGCGTAAGAACAATCCGCTGTTAGTGGGCGAGGCTGGGGTTGGCAAGACCGCCATTGCAGAAGGCTTGGCATGGCGCATCACGCAAGGTGAAGTGCCCGAGGTGCTGGCCAGTTCGGTGGTGTATTCGCTCGACATGGGTGCGCTACTCGCTGGAACGAAGTATCGCGGTGATTTTGAACAGCGCCTGAAGGGTGTGTTGAAGAACCTGAAGGACCAGCCCAATGCGGTCCTGTTCATCGACGAAATTCATACCCTGATCGGTGCTGGCGCAGCATCGGGTGGTACGTTGGACGCCAGCAACCTGCTGAAACCGGCGTTGAGTTCGGGGGCGATGAAATGCATCGGAGCGACCACGTTCAGTGAATATCGGGGTATTTTCGAAAAAGATGCCGCCTTGTCGCGTCGGTTCCAAAAAGTCGATGTGGTCGAGCCCTCGGTCGAGCAAACCATTGAAATCTTGAAGGGCTTGAAGTCGCGTTTTGAGGAACACCACAGCGTTAAGTACGCGTTGGGGGCACTGCAAGCCGCGGCGGAGCTGTCAGCAAAGTTCATCAACGACCGGCACCTGCCCGACAAGGCGATCGATGTCATCGATGAAGCAGGTGCCGCCCAGCGCATCCTGCCGAAGAACAAACAGAAGAAAACGATCACACGGGCTGAAGTTGAGGACATCGTCTCGAAGATCGCTCGCATTCCTCCGGCAAGCGTGTCGAGCGATGACCGTTCAAAGCTGAAGACGCTGGATCGAGACCTCAACAGCGTTGTGTTTGGTCAGGAACCTGCGATCGAGGCGCTGGCATCTGCCATCAAGATGGCGCGATCCGGGTTGGGCAAGCCGGACAAACCTATTGGCTCGTTTCTCTTCAGCGGGCCCACGGGAGTGGGCAAGACCGAGGTGGCGAAACAGTTGGCCTACGTGCTCGGCATCGAACTCATTCGCTTTGACATGAGCGAATACATGGAGCGTCATGCAGTGAGCCGTTTGATCGGTGCGCCGCCTGGTTACGTGGGTTTTGACCAAGGCGGTTTGCTCACTGAGGCGATCTCTAAAAAGCCTCACGCCGTGTTGTTGCTCGACGAAATCGAGAAGGCGCATCCTGACGTCTTCAATGTGCTGCTGCAGGTCATGGACCATGGCACGCTGACCGACAACAACGGGCGAAAGGCGGACTTCCGCAACATCATCATCGTGATGACCACCAACGCTGGCGCCGAGACGATGAACAAAGCGACGATCGGGTTCACGAATTCGCGCGAGCAGGGCGATGAGATGGCCGATATCAAGCGCTTGTTCACGCCGGAATTCCGCAATCGTTTGGACGCCACGGTGAGCTTCCGCGCGCTCGACCAGGAAATCATTCTGCGTGTGGTTGACAAATTCCTGTTGCAATTGGAAAGCCAGCTGACGGAGAAAAAAGTCGAGGTCACGTTCACCGATGCCTTGCGCAAGCATCTGGCCAAAACTGGCTTTGACCCGCTGATGGGGGCTCGGCCGATGCAACGGCTGATCCAGGACACGATTCGACGTGCGCTGGCCGACGAGTTGCTCTTTGGGCGACTGGTGGACGGTGGCCGTCTGACGGTTGATATCGGTGACGATGGCAAGCCGTTGCTTGACATTCAGCCGTACAAGAAGAGCGACAAGCCGAAAGCAGAGCCTGCCACGGCCTGACAACCATCGGCGGCGTTCACTGCCAGGGTCGGCTGCATTCGCGAACCGTCCTGGTTGTGCTTGGTGTGGGGGCTGTCGATGCCGGGTCTTGCTCGAAGTATTCGGCAAGCAGCTGGTACAGGCGGGGTAGCCGATAGCGCAACTCGCTGGGCGTTACAAAAAACGTCTCTGCGGCGACAGCTAAA